>Ga0316217_10001974_pt1 | contig 25581 bp, 24 predicted proteins | sample 1anoAmetaG_FD_203633 | JGI IMG/M metagenome (GOLD analysis project Ga0316217, IMG submission 203633) | Freshwater microbial communities from Trout Bog Lake, Wisconsin, USA - 1anoA | ecosystem: Environmental > Aquatic > Freshwater > Lake > Hypolimnion/Profundal zone | place: USA: Wisconsin...
GCCCAAAAGCAGAGAATCAGCCTTGATCGAAACTCGATCCAAGTACAATGACCAAATATTGCCTACCCATAAGCGCCTAAACGGCGCAACCACAGCGTTTTACGAACTAAATCATCGTTGCCCTAGCAGTTCAACCAGCGAAAACCATCGTGGCGAACAAAGCAGCAGCTGGAATTATGGCTCGGCCGGGCGGGCATTGATGCAGCCGAGTGAATTGCTGGGCCTGTCCGATGATCTGGCGATTTTGTTTACGCAAGGGGCACCGCCGATTCAGGCGATGAGAACGCCCTATTATTGCAACCCGCTTTATCGCGGGCTGTATGGCGAGAACCCGGAGCATCCCACATCGCCTGGGCCTGAATCCTATGGGATTATGTTGAGCTAAAAAAAGCCGGGGTCCAGCCCGCCGGGGGTGCGCTCCCCCCGGCGGGTGGTGCGGCCGATCACGCGGCCACGGCCTGGGGCTGACGCTGGTGCATCCAATCGGCGGCGCGCTGGGCGGCAGCGGCGGCGGTGAAGATGGCGCGCTTGTCGCCGCGTAGCACCTTCAGCCAGCTGTCGATATAGGCGGCGTGGTCGGGGCGAGGCTCTGAGGCCAGGCCAAGATCGGCGCAGAGGAAGGCCGCGCCAAGCTCGGCCACCAGTTCTTCGGCGGCGTAGCTTTCGCTGCGGAAGCGGCCGGTCAGGTCGCGGTCACAGCGGGCTTTGTGGCCGGTCCAGTGGGTGGCCTCATGGGCGAGGGTGGCGTAATAGGCGGCGGGGTCACAGAAGGCCGGGAAGGGCGGCATCTGGATGATGTCCGGGCCGGGGGCATAGAAGGCGCGGTTGCCGCCATGCCGGATGGTGGCGCCAAGGGCGGCGAAGAAGGCGTCGGCAGAGGCGATGCGTTCCGGTTCCGGGGCTGCCTCGGGCAGGGCCGGGGGCTGATAGCCATCAACCTGCGCGGCGTTGAAAACGTGATAGCCGCGCGCCACGCAGCGGGCCCGCTGCCCCTCGTCACTGTCCTGCGTTTCGGCCTGGTCCAGCATCTTCCAGAACACCACCGGGGCGGCTTTCTCGCCCTTGCGGATCTGGGCACCGCGTTCTTGCCACTGCTTATAGGTACCCCAGAGCGGTTGGCTGTAGCCGGCGGCTTGGGCGACAGACCACAGCACGACCACATTGATGCCCCGATAGGGCTTGCTGGAGGCGATATTACACGGGATTCCCCCGCTGCCCGGTGCGACATGCCAGGGCATGCGCCAGGCCCCCGCGCCCGCTTCGATGGCGGCGATGATGCGGTCGGTGATGGTTTGATAGATATCACGACGATCCGTGTCGGTCATTGGTTGTGTCCCCTTTCCCCTGGAGTGCGAAGCAGCGTCTGCCTGCTTCCGGGGCCGCGTGAGCGGTGGGGCTGGAGGGGGACAAGAGCCTTCGCAGGGACCCGGCTGCACGAAGCCCTTCAGGGCTGAGGAAGCTGGGTGGAAGGCTCTTTGGGGCGGATGAAGGGGCAAAGCCCCTCGGCGCCCCGCACGGGGCCGCGTCGGCGGCCACAAGACCTGCGTCAGCGATCTGCACCCGATAGGGCCGAGACCCTGAAAGGGGCTCGGGGCGATAGCCGGCGAGCGCGGCACCGCCTGTGGCGGGGCGACGGCCAATGCGCCCCCCGTGTTACGCTGGACACTGCCGGCCTGATGCAGAAGAGTGGAGCTGGAGCCTCGTTGACCCTTGAAACGGTCAGAGGTTTAATTATTTGGATCGCGCGCAACCGGTATGGCGCGCCCAAATTCGGATATTGGTCTTGTTCTTTATGGCTTATTGAATGAGGCCATGGTTAACCGGATATGGACGCTGTTCGATTCCAGCAATCTGCCGCTTAGGTTGACGTCAATGCCTATGATCTGATCGATTATCAGCGGTTAAAGCACCATATTGATCAGGTGATGAAAGTGCTGTTTGACCAGGATGAGCTGCAGAAATCACAAGCCATTCCAGCGACCATTCTAATAGGCGAGCAGCAGCTCCGCCATTCGATCAAGACGCAATTTCACGGGCCGCCAGCGTGGCAGCAATTGGTCAAGTAAGCCGTAGAATTCCGCGCTGTGATTGTGTTCACGCAAATGGCAAAGTTCGTGCAACAGCACGTAATCAATGCACTCTCGTGGCGCGCGGATCAGCCAAGGATTCAGGTTGATCATGCCGGCCGGTGAACAGCTGCCCCATTGCCGCCGCATCACCAGGAGCTTGATGGGCGGCGCCTGCTGCACCCATGGCACCACTGGCACCAGATCATTGAGCCGTTTTTTCAGATAGATCCTGGCCCGTTCGCGATACCACAGGTTCAATCCATAGCGAACAGCTTCGGCATTGGCCTGGGGCAGAACAATGCGCAACAGCCCGGCCTTCAGCTCAACAAAGGGCGTGCTCCCCGGTGTTTCCGTCACCTTCAGCTGATAACGCCGGCCGAGATAGAAATGGGTTTCACCGCTGATATATTCGCGGGGCAAAGCATATTGATGCGCCTCTTCAATTTCCGCCAAACGGTCGGCAATCCAGCGCGCCCGCTTCAGCACCGCTTCCTTGATCTGGCGCGGAGAGGCATCGCTCGGGGCCTCTACTTCCACCCTGGCATTTGGATGCACATGGATGCGGATTTTCGTGTGCAGCGTCCCATTGGTCATGACCTCATAGTTGATTTTCTGGTCACCATAGGGGATTGCGCCCTGCATCATAAATCGCCCCGCGCCAATCCAATCCTGGTGACCTCCACTACCTTTTCAGTCACCGCCTTGGCGGTATCGAGCCCGTAGGGTTTGAAGAGCAATGGCAGTATGCCTTTGCGGATGGCGGATTCGATGTTCTGCGGGTTGAGCGAATTTTCTGCGACGGCATCTGTTACCATTGCCTCGATCTTCAGGCTGAAATCGCTCATCTGCGCGACAGCCTGTTCATCGAGGATGTCCGTCTTCACCGCTAGCTTGAGAATGCCGAAATAGGCTGCGGCGTGACGATGCCCGGCCAGTTGGGGCGGAACACCCTCAACCTCGCGCTTGGTAACCTTCTCCTCAAAATCCTTGAACAGCGCGAACTGTTTGAACGGATGTTCAAACAGCGCCTCCGCCTCGGCGATTGCCTTGAGCAATAGTTCAGAGAATACAGCCTGCGCATAGGGATCATCGGCTAGATCTTGCTCGATGGTCTTCTTGATGCGTGAGCGGATAATATCGGTCTCGTTGCGGGTTTTCTCCTCGCTCCAGTCCTCCGGGTTATCCTTGCGCCCCAGCGCATTGACCAGGAAAACGCCGTCCGCTTCCTTGATTTCCTCGCCCACCACATGGCGGTCAACCAGTTTACGGATTTGTTCTTCATAGGCACTGAAATCAATCGTTTCCTGAGCGTCCTGACGCGCTACGCGGCGCAGTTCGCTAAAGAATTTCAGGTCTCTCTTATAGGTCTGGATCTGTTCTTCGCTGATCGAGGCATCTTCGAAAAACGAACGAGAACTCAAAGCGACTTTCAGGCACATACCGAACGCGGTCAGGGCTTCATAAAAGTCTTCGCGGACTTTCTGGCAGCGGTCGATGGCAACACCGCTATCGTCAATCTCGATCTGCGGAATCAGGATCTCGCGATATTGCTCCAGATCCTTGCGGTTTTTGACACCCCCGAAGATCTCCCAAAGCCGCGCATGCAACTGCGGCAGACGCTTATATTCGGTTGAGACATCCGCATATAGCCCCTCAAGATCTTCAATGTCGAAGCCGCCCTGGGTGCGCTCAGCAAGATCATGATACTCTGCAATCGCCGTATCCAGCTCTTTCAAAATGCCGCGATAATCGATCAAAAGGCCGTATTGCTTTTCATCATGCAATCTATTCACGCGCGCTATTGCCTGGATTAAGGTGTGCTGTTTCAGCGGCTTGTCGATATACAGCACCGCATTGCGCGGCTCATCGAAACCGGTCAGCAGCTTGTCCACAACAATCAATAGATCGGGCGGGCCGGGATCACTAAAATCCTTGATAATCTCGCGTTCATACGCTTCTGAATCGCCTTTGACATGGGTCTTCCACCATTGTTGCACTTCGGGAATCTCCGCCTCATCAACATCGGCGTGCCCTTCGCGCATTTCCGGCGGCGAGATCACGATGGCGCTGGTGACAAGGCCGGTACTATCCAGCTCCTTCTTGTAGCGCACCGCCGACAGCTTGCTGTCGGTGGCGAGCTGTCCTTTGAGGTCCAGCCCCAGCTTCTTGAAATTCACATTGAAATGCACCGCGATATCCCAGGCAATCAGCTGGATGCGCGCCGCCGAACCATAGACCTGGCCGCGCTTGCTGTATTTTTCCTTGAGGTCGCTTTTCTGCTGATCCGAAAGCCCGGTGGTAATTTTTTCGAACCAGTTATCAATCGCAGTTGCGTTGATATCCAAAATCGGCCGGCGCTCCTCATACAGCAGCGGCGTCACCGTGCCGTCATCAACCGCGCGCTGCATCGTATAGGCATGCACAATCGGGCCGAATTTATTGGTGGTCTTATCGTTCTTCAGCAAGGGCGTGCCGGTGAAGGCAATCAGCGCGGCATTGGGCAGCGCTTTGCGCATCCGCTCATGGTTCTCACCGCCATGGCTACGATGCCCCTCATCCACCAGAACGATCATATTGGCGCTGGGGTTATGGCATTCGGGCAGCTTCGAGGCCGTGGCGAATTTATTGATGATCGAGAAAATTATCCGTTCATTGCCGCTGCCGATACGCTGTGCGAGGTCGCGCCCGGTCGCAACCTTGGCGCGGTCCTCTTCTTTTTTGACGCCAGTGACCTTCCCTAATGCACCGCCCTGCAGAAAAGTGCGGGCCAGCTGGGTTTCCAGATCCACCCGGTCCGTCACCACGATCACGCGGCATTCGGTCAGGTTCTGATGCAGCAGCAACGCCTTACACAGGAACACCATGGTCAGGCTTTTGCCTGATCCGGTGGTGTGCCAAATAACCCCGCCTTCGCGTCCACCATCGGGCCGCACCACCGAGATGCGCCGGATCAACGCCTTGATGCCAAAGGCTTGCTGATAGCGCGCAACCACCTTGCCGATTTTCTTATCGAACAGGATAAAGAAGCGGATAAACTCGATCAGCCGATCCCGGCTGAGAAGGCTAATCAGCTGCTGGTCCTGATCCGTCACCGCCTGGTCGCCGGCCCATAGCGCCTCAAAATGCTGCTGCACCACGCGCGGCCGGCCGGAGAGCAACGTATCACGCACATCTTGTGCCAGCGGCACATTTTTAATCTCGCGAAAGCGCGTTTCCGGGATTTCTTCTTCTTGCCATTTCGACCAGAATTTACGCGGCGTTTTGGTGGTGCCATAGCTGGCATCTGTGTTGCTGATGGCCATCAACAGCTGGGAATAGGCAAAGAGCTGCGGGATTTCGTCATTCTTCTGGTTGCGAATGTTCTGGCTGATGCCTTCCTCAACCATTGACTTATTGGCATTCCCAGACGCGGGGCGCTTTGCCTCAATCACCACCACCGGCAAGCCGTTGATGAAACACACAATATCCGGTCGGCGGGTATGCGTGCCATCGGTGGACAGCACCTCAAATTCCTCGGTGACGACAAAGCTGTTATTGTCTGGCACCGCCCAATCGATCACCGGAATGGTCGGATTGTGTTTTTTCCCGTCAATGAATTCGGTGACGGTCACGCCCAGCGTCATCACGTTATAGAGCCGCTCATTGGCGGTCAGCAGCCCTTCCTGAAGCCCTGGTGAAGCCAGCTCGCGGATAATCTGCTCAATGGCGTTGGTGGAAAGCGGATAGCTCTGGCCGCGATACTCGAAGCGGCGTTTGCGCAGCTCATCAACCAGCACACCGCGCAGGATCACCTCATGATTGCCGCCACGCATCGCCATACAGGCTTTGGCCGGCACATAGCTCCAGCCCAGCGCGATCAGGGTTTGTAGCGCGGGGATTTTGACAGCGTATTCCTCGGTAGTGTTGGGAACATCACTCATGGGCGTGGCCCGTCCCGGACGCTGATGGTTTGCGCTTTCGAGTCTTCTTATGCCCGTCGGATCCGGCAGTTTCGTCCGTCACGAAGGTAAACTCCGCCTCTATGCCCATGCGTTTGAGGTCTTTGATCGCGCGCATCAGGCTGATGCGCGAAAACAGAGGGAAATTGGCCGACTTGGCTGCTGCGTCTTTGCGTGTGATCACGTCGAAGACGACCTTCAGCTTATCGTTGTCGATTGGTTCAGCGTAATCTTCAATGCCACTGGCTGATCTTTTCTCCGCTATCCGAGCTTTCAGATTTTGCCGTGCCTCATCATTATCACGAAGCAGATGAACGGAGTTGGTTCCCTGGTTGAATAAATGGCTAAGCTGTGCCGACATCGTTGAAATCTTAACGTGGTGCAGAACAGCCCGCCCGCCTTTCACCTCGAATAAGTCGCAAGGTTCGATGGCGGTCTGCCCCTGGGGAGCAATGCTGGTCTTGTCGAGACACACCAATCCGGCGACCGCCTTGGCGCTTGCCTCGTTAAATGCCGCCTCGTTTTCATGGCTAAAAGCAGGCAGGCTGGTTTGCCGCCAAAAGGGATCGAGATAGGCGGTCATCCGCGCGATGAAACTGGCCTCAACCATGTACCACTCGCCATCGCACAAGTGATATGTCTGTCCGCCCTCAAGGGCGGTGTCGAAAATCAGGCTCTTATAGATGCAGTGACGCTCGCCGCGCGGTGTTCCGTCCTCATCTGTAAGAACTAGAAAATGGCGTTTGAGCGTTTCGATATCGATGTCATCTAGATTTTGGTCACGCCGCTCAAGATATTCATAGTATCTACCAATAAAAACATCGTCATAGACAAAGCCATGCCCAGCCCCGGTAAATGTCGCCCAGAGTCCATCATGAAAATTAAGAATTTCAGGAACGCTTAACAGCAGTGCCGGGTCGTCTTTAGATCTGAACGCTACAATCAGCTTTTCATTAAGCTGTTGCCTCACAACTGGGTCACGAACCGGCGCGATATTCTGAATGTCCGGGAAATTGGTCTTATAGCTTTTGGCGTGATAGAGTTCGAGCAGCTTGCCGCACAGATGTGGCAGCCCCTCTGGGGTTACATCGGAGCTAACCCGGATATTGCTAGCACCACTGGCATGGTTGAAGAAATTCTTGAATTCTGGCCTCACCTTCCCCGTCAGGCTTTTCAGAATCGTCGCGTCACGGTCGAAATCGAAATAGGTAAGATCAGAGTCCATCGATAGCTGCGTTCGGCGACGTTTAGCACCGTTTGGTTCAAGAATATCCGTGCTCTTGAGTTTTACAGGGTCAAGACAGTTGAGCGTCACGCGTAACCCGAAATCATATTCATAGGCTATGTCGCGCAATTTATGTTGCACATGCCCGAATGTGATTGCGAAGGTGCGTCCATATACGGGTAAAAACACAAGCGCGCCCTTCTGTTCTTGCATCAGTGTCTGAGTAATCCCAAAATATGACGACCACCAGGGCGGATGGGGCGGATTGTCGAGGATGTAAAGCCTCGAGCCCGTGGGGAGTGTATCCCCAATCGCTTGATCGCGTAGGGCGTGATCTTCTTTCAACGCATTTGAAGCATCGACGCCGTCTTTGAGTAGGTAAATTGAAAAAGAATGGCTCTTAGTCATGCGACTTCCCCCTGCACAGACGACAATGAGACGCGACGTTTGCCAGTGAGAAGCTGCTGCATGAGGCTATTTTTTTGGGCTTTGAGTAACTCCAGCTTGCGCTGAATGAAGCAGATCATTTCATCAAGTACGGAAAGGCAATCGGCGATCTTTTGTTGTTCTTTTTTACTAGCCAATGTAACTGGCACAGATTTTAGCTTAGCTAAAGTGAGTTTTGGTGGAGCTGCTCCAGTGACGTACGAAGCAAGATTAAGAAAAGTTATGTATGCTTCGAGAAAAGAAAGGCTTATTTTATGACTTGTCAATACGTGAGCGTGATTATTTACCCAGTATTTCCCTGATACTAGAAATGCTGTCTTTTCGAATGCCGCCCATTTTGCTCCGTCCTCACCAATGAGCAATGTTGTTTCATCGAAAATATATTGATCTACGTAATCAACAATTCCACTTGCGCCGTAATAAGGGTATATCCCGTTCACTCTGTGTGCCGATGTAACGGGCTTGCGGCGATTGTTAAGAAAGTTGCAAACGTCGCCGAGCATTTTTATTCCCCATTCCCCTGCATCCCGAAACTCCGGGAAGCGCAGGCGGGGTGTGGTTTCTCCCTCGCGCGGGAAAAGCTGCTGCATCAGGGCTTTTTTCTGGGCCTGGCTGTTCGCGATGAGCTTCTCGGTGGTCTCAATCGCTTGGTCCCAAGTCGAGAGAATTTCGGCGATACGGCGTTGCTCTGGCAATGGCGGCAAATCAAATTCCCAGCTAAGCCACTTATCCAGTTTGAAGATCATCTTTTCAATATGAACGCCAACGCTTGAATGAAAGCATGTTTGCTGAAAATACGTGGAATGAGACAGGTATTTTAGAAAAAGTAAATCTATATTACCGCGACTACGCAGAACGGAATATTCATTAGAGACAGTGGATCCATCGAGTTCTGAAGGAACGAGGCCGCACGCGCCATGAACAATCTGGCGCTTCGATATCAGAAAATCGCCAGACTTAACCTGGAACTGTGTCTTTACGGATATCTCAGCCCCTTGCTTTACCTCACGCTCCACGACACCACCGCGCGCGCGCTTAACAGTAACAAGTCGATATGCCTTTTCATCTTGCATAACGACAGAGCGATTTTGCTCGTAAAGGTCAAAACCTAATGACGTTCTTTTCCATCCCATTGGCGGCTTTGCTGACAGCTGCGGGATACCCGGTTGAACAGTCTTCGGGAAGGCAGATTTACTGACGATATCACTCATTTCTCAGTGCCTTTCTGCCCCTCGATATCCCTGGCCAACTGTTCCAGCGCTTCGATATCCTCCGCGTCTGCGGCCCGCGCGTCGGCCTGCTTGCGCTTGGCATCGAATAGCTCATAGCGCTCCTCGGCAAGCCGCTGCGCGACCTCCATCTTGACCTTGCCGGCATGGGTCAGCAGTTCGCGCTCATTGAAGGCCAGGAAGGCGTCGAGCTTTTCCGCCCATTGTGCCATGGTCATGGTTTGGCGTCGCCGCGCCTGCTGCTCGGCGTAATCAAGATACATGGTGACGATGCGGTTCAACTCATCCAGCTCGCCGGCGGCCAGATAATTTTTGGCGGTCCCCACATCGGTTTTACGTACAATCGCGCCCTGCCAGGCGGTGACACCCATATTGGGCTGGTCTGGGTCGGCACGGGCCACGATCAGCTCGGCCGCCGTTTTGCCGGTCACGGCCCAGAGCATCTTGTTCTGTACCTTCTGAAAGAACAGCTGCGCCTGGTCAGATGCTTTGTTGTAATCCACCGCCGTTGCGTAGAGGTCTTTGATTTTCTGGTAGAAGCGCTTTTCCGAAGCACGGATCTCGCGAATGCGCGCCAGCCATTCGTCGAAATAATCCCAGCGCTCCGCCTGCTTCAGCCGGGCGTCGTCCATGGCGAAGCCCTTCACCAGATACTCTTTGAGCACGGTGCTGGCCCAGCGCCGGAATTGCGTGCCGCGCGGCGAGCGAACCCGGTAGCCTACCGCCAGAATCATCTCTAGGTTATAGTGCTTCAGGCGGCGCTCGACCGTCCGCGCTCCCTCAGAACGAACTTGTAAGAAATCCTTACAGGTTGCCTCCTCGGTCAATTCCCCATCCTCAAGAATGCTCTTGATATGCAGGGTCACGTTCTGGGGGGTGGTCGCGAACAACTCAGCCAGCTCGGCCTGGGTCAGCCAGACCATGCCTTCGATGGCATGCAGGCTGATCTGCGCCTTGCCGTCCTCGGTCTGATAAAGGATCAGTTCGCCCTTATCGCTGGGGGCTGCGCTCATTTCAGATACCCCAGCTCTTTCAGATAGCCGTCCATCTTCACTTCCAGCGCTGCCAGCTCGGCCTTCAGCTGCTCGCGCTCGGCCCGCACCGCCATCAGATCGATTTCCGGCTCTTCTTCGAAGGTATCGACATAGCGGGGAATATTCAGGTTGAAATCATTGCCGGCGATCTCGTCAAAACTCGCCAGATGCGCATATTTTTCAATGCTGCGGCGCTCCTGATAGGTTTTGACAATGCGCGCAATATGCTCTTCAGACAGCTGGTTCTGGTTTTTTCCAGAGACAAATTCCCGGCTGGCATCGATAAACAGGACATTCTTGTCCTTCTTATTTTTACGCAGCACCAGAATTGCCGCCGGAATTCCGGTGCCGTAAAACAGCTTTTCCGGTAAACCAATGACCGTATCGAGCAAATTCTCCTCGATCAGCTTTTGACGGATCACCCCTTCGCTGGAACCACGGAACAGCACGCCATGCGGTGCCACCACCGCCATGCGCCCGGTCCTTGGCTTCATGATTTCCACCATGTGCAGGATGAACGCATAATCGCCCTTGGTCTTGGGCGGTATGCCACGCCGGAAGCGCCCAAAACGGTCGCTTTCGGCTGTGCTGTCGCCCCATTTTTCCAGTGAAAACGGCGGATTGGCGACCACCACGTCAAAATGCTTCAGACGATCATCACTATCGAGCAGTTTGGGATTGCGAATAGTATCGCCCCATTCAATGCGGTGATTATCCTCGCCATGCAGAAACATGTTCATCTTCGCCAGTGCCCAGGTGCTGCCAATCGCCTCCTGGCCATACAGCGCGTATTTTTTGGAACCCTTATTCTCGATCTGAATGCGCCGGCCGCATTTCATCAACAGCGACCCCGAACCACAGGTCGGATCGCAGATGTCTTCACCTTCCTTAGGCGCCACAAGCTCCGCCATCAGCTCCGACACTTCCGGCGGGGTGTAGAACTCGCCGGCTTTGCGGCCGGAATCCGCAGCAAATTGCTTGATCAGATATTCATAGGCATTGCCGATAACATCCAGCTTGCCAATGCGCCGGGGGCGCAGATCAAGCGTGTCCTTGTGAAAATCTTCCAAGAGATGCCGCAGCAGCTCGTTCTTCTGCGCCTCTTCGCCCAGCTTGTTGGAATTAAAGCTGATATCCTGAAAGACGTCGCGCAGCTTTGAAATATTCGCTTCTTCAATGGCATGAAGCGCCTTGTCGATCCGCTCGCCATTGCCAGCCTCATGGCGACGCTTGTAGAGCGTGTAGAAATTGGCCGTTTCGGGCAGAACGAAACGCTCATTCTTGAGAACTTCATTGATCAATTCAGGCGCATCGCCATATTCCTCGCGGTATTGATCATAATGATCTTGCCAGACATCGCTGATATATTTCAGGAACAGCATGGTCAGTACATAATCTTTGTAAATGGCGGCATCGACCGTGCCTCGGAACGTATCGCACGCTCCCCAAACCGCCTTGTTCACGTCTTCCTGTTTCAGCAATGTGGCCATTTTCTACATCCCCTCTGGATCTGCGTGTGTGGCAAGGCGCGTGGCGATGGCCTCAAGCTGCACATCAGTTGCCTCAATGAGGCGGCTTAAAATCTCCCGCTCGCGCCGCGCGGCACGCCAGAAGTCAATGATCAGGCTCTGCTGCGATAGCGGCGGCAGCGCCACGGGTAGTTTTTCCAGCGCTGTACGGCGCAGGCTCTGGATCGAAGAGCCGGTCGCCTCGCGCTGGAAATAGGTCTGCGCTGGCTTTTGGTTGATTTGCCAGGCAAGAAACTCAGGCAAAAGGCGCGCGCGGTCCTTGATGCTCAGAACAAAGAACTGTGGCGCACACACCGCCGCTCCTGGCGTTGCCAGCACCGGATAAGCCAACATCCGCGCTCCGCGCGCGGAGAAGATCACGTCGCGTTCCGACAACCATTGCGGACCGCGTTCCGAGGGTAGCGTGACCTTGGGAACTTCATCCCATGCGATAGACCGTTCGAGGCTGACATTTTTCAGCTGCACAAACGATACGTCGCCAGGATCAAGCTCCTCGGCAGAAACGCGCAGCGGATACCCCGCCGCAACATCTGCGACCTCGGCAAGCTGTCCACATTTTAGTGCGTCATCTCTCATGATGCTCATCAAACCACATAACGACCGGGGCGTCAACCAACATTTCGTGCATCATCGCCATTGCTGCAGATCTGGATGCGCCACGTTAGGGCTCTCAGGCCAGCGATGTCAACACCCGCCCGGCATGTCGGCGCGAAAGTCCTCACAATTTTTTAGGTATTTTAGATAAATAATCCGGGTATTGCCGCTGCCGGACCAAAGTCCAGGCAACGCATTGATCTGGTTACATAAAACCGGGATGACCGCGATGCTGCCTCCTCTGCTTGGGCTGGCTGCCGCTGCTGCTTTGTCTGTTGGCAGCCTGGGGCTGTATGAGCTGGGTTTCCTTGGCCGGCATCGCCAGCGCCATGAAAGCCGCACGGCGCATGGCACGGCCGCTTGGGCGCGGCGCGCGGATCTGCGCGCTGCCGGTATCAATCATGACCGGGGGCTGATCGTCGGCGCTGACCGCCACGGCCCGCTGCGGCTGCCCACGGACCGGCATATGCTGACCATCGCCCCGACGCGCAGCGGTAAGGGCGTATCAACCATCATCCCCAATCTGCTGACCTATCCCGGATCGGTGTTCTGCATCGATCCCAAGGGTGAAAACGCCATGGTCACGGCCAAGCGCCGCCGCCAGCTGGGGCAGCGCGTGCAGGTGCTGGACCCGTGGGGCATCACCGGCCTGCCCTCGGCCTGTTTCAACCCGCTGGCCCATATCGACCCCGACAGCCCCGACGCGGGCGACGAGGCCATGCTGATCGCCGATGCACTGGTGCAAGCGCCGAATGGCGGCGGCGATAATGCCTTCTGGTATGAGGAGGCGCGGGCGCTGATCGGCGGCCTGGTGCTGCATATCGTCACCGCCGCCCCGCCGGAACAGCGCCACCTGCCGATGCTGCGCCGGCTGCTGACCAGCTCGCCAGAAGAATTTCAGCGCATCCTCGGTGCGATGATGGCCAGCGATGGCGCGCATGGCCTGGTGGCCCGCGCCGCCAATCGGCTGGCGCAGAAAAGCGACCGCGAATTTTCCGCTGTGCTCTCTACCGCACAAAGCCAGACGCATTTCCTGGACAGCCCGCGCCTCGCCGCCTGCCTGGAACGCTCGTCTTTCGCCTTGGAAGAGCTGCGCCGCGATGATGATCCGCTGTCGGTTTATCTGGTATTGCCGCCCAAGCGGCTGGCCACCCATGGCCGCTGGCTGCGGCTGCTGGTGGCCGGGGCCATCGACAGCATGGCGGCGGCGGCCGATCCGCCCCGCCAGCCGGTGCTGTTTCTGCTCGATGAATTCGCCGCGCTGGGCCATCTCGGCGCGATTCAGCGCGCCATGGGGTTGATGGCCGGCTTCGGCTGCCAGCTCTGGCCGATTGTGCAAGACCTGGCGCAGCTGCAAAGCCTCTATCCGACCAGCTGGCCGACGTTTTTGAGCAACGCCGCCGGGCTGCAACTGTGGTCAGTCACCGAGCGCGACACGATGCACTACATCTCGGCGATGCTCGGCAATCGCACCGTCACGGTGCGCGGTGAATCCAGCAGCCTGACCAGTGGCAGCGAGAGTTACAGCCGGATTGCCCGGCCCTTGCTGACCCCCGACGAAGTGCGCCGTCTACCGCCAGACCAACAGATTTTGCTGATGCCAGGTCGCGCGCCGGCCCTGACCGGGCGGGCGGCCTATTACCGGGATCGGGCCTTTGCCGGCCTGTTCGCGCCAAACCCCTATTACCGTGGAGGATGCAATGCCTGATGCCCCGCGCATTCTGCCGCCGCCGGCGGCAACGCTGCTGGTCTATGCCGCTTTTGGCTGGTCGGTTCATTTGGGCGATTTCAGCGCCAATGGGCGGCCCCGGATGCCGCCGGATGCAAGCTGGCTGCCAGAACTGGCGGCGCTGCTCACCGCGCCGGATGGGCTGGCCGGGCTGCAAGAACTGACCTCGCTAGGAATGCGCGGCTGGGAGGTTGATGCCTCGCTCTGCGCGGTGCTGCCGGCGGCATTTGCCGTGCCCGGGTTGCTGGATCGTTTCGCCGCGCTCTATCCCGGCAAGTTGGACATTATCCCGCCGGCACTGATGGCGGCCGCACCGGCCAAACCGCCGGCGCGTGCCGTGACCCCGGCCCTGCCCAAACCAGCCCCGACCAGCGACCAGGCCGCCAAGCGGCCCGCCCGGATGCCGCGCCTCACCGCACGCTCGGCAGCGTAAGCCGCTTCTGCCGGTTCCTGGAGGGAGCCAGAAACGCGGCCTTGCCGTATGCCTGTCGGTCGCCGGGCATCACGCCGCAGGACAGGGCAAGGCCGCCACGGCGCCCCGCCCCCTGGCGGGGTTGCCTTGCCTGACCTGCGATGATCGGACAGCGGCCGCACCGCCAGTCACCGCCTTGGCATCAGCATCACAAGTATGATAAAGTATGAGTAGTTTATCCATGGAGGTTTTGATGGCTGAGATTGAGCGTCTGACCATTACCCTGCCTGCAGAGATGGCCAACCTGATCAAAGGGGCTGTCGCCACAGGCGACTACGCCTCAACCAGCGAGGTGGTGCGCGAAGCGGTGCGTGATTGGAAAACCAAGCGCGCCTTGCAGCTTCAAGAGTTAACCGCCCTCAAGGCTGACATCGACAAAGGTCTGGCAGACCTTGCCCAAGGCCGTGTGCAAGACTTCGATGCCGCCAACATCATTGAACGGGGGAGGCAGCTATTAGCCGCGCGCTCACCCTCCGTCTAACCGATACCGCCACTGCCGACCTCGCCGAAATCTGGGCCTATCTGGCCCTCGAGGCATCAGAGAGTATTGCTACCAACTTCGTCAGCCAAATCAGCAACAAATTCGAACCCCTGCGGCTGATGCCGCTGATGGGCGCGTCGCGTAGCCAGCTAGCCCCAGAGCTACGGGTAGTCTTTCATGGTCATTATGCGATCTATTACCTGCCCCGTGACAACGAGCTGGTCATCGTGCGCGTGCTTCATGGTGCCCGCGATGTGATTGGGCTGGCCGATCAGGGTGGCTTCACGGCCTGAAACCAGCAGCATCAGCTCATAGCTCCATATCCAGCTCCCAATCCTGCCCTAAGTCGTCCTCGCCGCGCTCTTCACGGGCGCGCGCGGCTTCTTCGATCTCGCGGGCCTCACGCTCGCGCTGGCGCTCGTGTTGTTGTTCTTGCTCCATCGCGTTGCGGGCCTTGCGGGCCATTTCGGCCTGCTCCTTATCGCGCTGTTGGGCTTCGGTCAGCAGCGTGCGGGCCAAGGCGTCGCGCTCGCGCCGCTCGCTGAGCCGGCGCGCGTCTTCATGCTGGCGCTGCTCTGCGATCCGTTCCTTCTCGGCATCACGCTCACGCACCAGGGACGGGTTGAAGAGCCCCTTGATTCCGCCAATGATACCGCCATTCTTGCGGGCAAATTCAGCGTCTTCTTTCGCGCGGGTTTCGGCCAGACGGTCGTCGGCAATGCGGTCGTTATAGGCGCGGGTTTTCTCTAGCTCCTCCAGGTTACGCCACTGGTGCTGGTGGTTGATCTGCAAGCTCTTGCGCTCGCGTTCATCGCGCTGCAGCTGGGATTGCGCCAGTTCGCGCTCTTCTTGACTGTTGCGCTGACTGCGTTGCCACTCACGCTCCTGCGCGGTCTCCAGCTTCCTGTCTCGATCCAGGGCAACGGCCTGCTCTGCGACACACTGTTCATCCCCCTCCATCGCCTGGCGGACCTGCTCCAGGGACAATGCCTCTGTCTGGTGCTGCACCGCCGTAAATGGCAAAGGATGCTCTTCTGTTGGGGTCAGTTCTGATCGTCCTCGCCCTGCATTTTTTTCTTCATTTCCTGGACGACCTTGCTCAGCGCTTCCCGATCCCGCTGTATATTCTTTTTCATATTCCTGAGACCCATTTGAAATTGTCTTGTCAGAGTTTCCTGGCGGATTTCCATCAGGTTGTTCGCTTCTTCCGATATCTCTCGCGGCATAATTGGCGTCTCCTCGTAATATGTTGTCTGATTTTCCGGCATATTCCATTTCTTCTTGCGCAAGCTCTGTGACATACACCCTGAGAACCGCCACATCGGCAAGCTTTTCGTCTGCTTGCTGAACCGTCATGAAACGGTCTTCAATCGGAGCTATGACATAATGCCATTCATTTTTTCCTTGTTGAACAACGCGCATATCTTCAGGAATCGTATCCATGTCTACTTCAAATGGAACAAAACCTCGCTTTATTAATTCTTCCGGGTCATCAGAAAGAGAGATTCCCTGAGGCTCTTTTTCGGGAGATTTTATTAGACCAGTTCCCTTTTCAAATCGAAAATCTCCATTATTTTGAAAAATTACATCTTCGATTTTTGGAATTAATCCATCTTCCCTCACCCTAACGCCTCGGTAAAACCTCTTCTTACTCATTTATTAGACTACACACCGATACTCTACATACCTCCCCATGTCAGGGATTTCGGGCTCACTCACAAACCCTGAGAACCCATCACGCGCGACTTTTTTCAAAGCGGCAAATATATTTTCTTTATTTGCGTCTCTAACTACGACAATATTAGGCTCTGTAAAGCAATCTTCCGATTCTAAATCCCCCCTACATGTTGCAGCAAGCGTTTCAACATCATACATATTTATTCTAAATATCTTCCCTCTAAACACAACATGCAAATCTGCAATACGTCCTTTTCCTTCTATTGCCCACTCATAATTATCAAAATACTTCGGCAGATAAACCGTGTACTCGATTTCTTCTTTTTCCTCTGTCATCATAGCCCCAAAGATAAAGCATTCCCGTTCAAATGCCAAGGTCTCTTCAAGTTTCTTTGGCTACATACCCATCTCAGGTTCCCAATCCCGCTCGTCATCCTCGCGCCCTTCACGGGCGCGTATGGCTTCTTCGATCTCGCGGGCCTCACGCTCGCATTGCCGCTCGTGTTGCTGCTCTTGCTCCATCTCGCGCCGGGCCTGGCGTGCGCGTTCCGCCCGCTGCCGGTCCTGCTCCTGAGCCTCGGTCAGCATGACGCGGGCCAGGGCGTCGCGTTCGCGCCGCTCACTGAGCCGGCGCGCATCTTCATGCTGGCGCTGCTCTGCGATGCGTTCTTTTTCGGCCTCACGCTCACGCACCAGGGACGGGTTGAAGAGCCCCTTGATCCAGCCAATGATGCCGCCGTTTTTGCGGGCAAGTTCGGCATCTTCCCGGGCGCGGATTTCCGCCAGACGATCATCGGCGATCCGGTCGTTGAAGGCGCGGGTCTTCTCCAGCTCTTCCAGGTTGCGCCATTGGTGCTGATGGTTGATCCGCAAGCTCTTGCGCTCGCGCTCATCGCGCTGGGCCTGGCCCCGCGCCAAGGCGGCTTCTTCCTCGGCAATACGCGGATCATATTCCCGGATTCTCTCAATCTCCGCCGCCAGCGCCTTGCGCCGCTGGAGCGCGGCAGCCAGCTCCGCTTCACGCAGCTCTTCTGCGGTCTTGACACGGGCCTGCTCCAGAGCCCGCGCCTCGGCCTCGCGTTGCTCGATGGTGAATGGTGCTGCGGGGGCCTCCGGCGCGGCCGGGGGCGGAACCAGCTCGGGCTGGGCGGGCGGTTTTTCTGTCGCCGGACTCTGTAACAATGCCGCCAGCAGCGCCTCGCGGTCTGGCGGTGGTTCACTGGCTTCCGCTGGGGACTGAACCTCAAGCGGACGCTCTGCCTCGGGCTGAACGCGTGGTGAAGCCGGAGCGGGGCGCTCCAACAACGCGGCCAGCAAGGCAGCGCGGTCTGGCGGCGGTTCATTGGTTGCGGGTGGGGCTTCGACTGGACGCTCTGGCTCCACCACCAGCGCCGCCGCGCGCTCGGCCTGCATCGCCCTGGCCTGGGTAACATCTGGCATGTTGGCCGGGTCAAGATCCGCCATCCGCTCGCGGACGTCTTTGGCCTTGGCCCCCTCCACCCGGCGGGCCAGGCTATGCACCTCGCCGGCCTGATCGAGGATCACGAAATCGCGCCGGTCCCCGCGTGCCAGCTGGTAGCCCGCTTCTTCGAGGGCGGCGGCGAAGGCTTTGCCATTGTCAGTCGCCTGCCATAGCGCAGTGACCTCGGCCTTGATCTCCGCCGGATCGAGGCCAGACCGCTCGGCCTGGTGGATCTCGGCCCGGCTGGGCGTGCGCGCCGGACGCGGCACGCCCTCGCGTTCGGTCAGCGCGCCCTGCACACGCTCATGGCCGAACTCTCGCTCCAGCTGCCGGGCGACCTCTTCGTGTTTGCGATAGTTATGGCTATCCGGGATCGCCCGGCGCTCTTCGATGTCGATCCGCGACCAGACGACATGATAGTGCTCACGGTCGTCCTTGACGTGGCGCATGACCAGGCGGGGCTGCCCCTGGAAGCCCAGCTTCTCCTACAGCAGCTCAACGGCGCGCAGCCAGCGTTCCGGTGTCATCAGCTCATCGGCCTTGGGGTCGATATTGGCGTGATAAAGCGGATCACGCGCCTTCGTGCACAGCGCCGTGGCGGCCATCTCGCGCAGTGCGCCCAACGTGTTCTGGGCGACCGTGCCGCGTATCTCGATCTGCTCGGCCACCTCGTTGGTGTCCGTGCGGTGGAGATGGGTGGCCAGCCATTTTGCGTTCCCCCTGGCGGCACCCTTGATGATCATGGCTGGCGTCCCAGCGCAGTCATGATCGTATCGCGCATCGCCAGGACGGCGGCAGAGGCAGCCGCCAGCTCCGACGCGGCAATGACGGTTTCGGAATTGGACGCATGGGCGAGCTGGTTGATGTTACTGCCGACCTTACCGAGTTGGCCAAGGATCGCGGCCAGCTCGGCCTTGGTGGCGGGCGGGCGCCGGGACTGGCGCAACGGCTCCGCTGCCAAGAGGAGCGCGCGGGCATAGCCGGCCACGGACAGGCCGGCCCGGTCGGCGGCTTGGGACACAGCGACGTGCTCCGCCTCGGTGAGGCGGACACGCAAGGCCATCTGGCGTTGCCGCTTGTCCGATCCGCTCGACATGACCGCCGCCTCCTTTCGGGGGTAGGGTCCAGCGCGGGGGCAGCGCCCTCGGCTGGGTCAGGGTCCAGGGGCGACAGCACCCCCTGGCGGGTTCCACAAGGGCAGTGCCCTGTGCGGGTCCATGGGCGGCGCCCTGGTCTTGGGGGGTCCACGGGGGGCGGCGAAGCCACCCCCCTGGCAAGCGCGCGGGGCACCCGCGCATGGCTTGCCATCCGGCCAAACTGAACGCCTGCCCGCTATCCTATCTCAAGAGCGGGTCATTTTCAGCAATCAAAGCGGAAGTTTGGTCGCTCCCTGACCGTCGCGAAACACCGCCGCACGTCACCCCGTCCTCTGCCCGGCGCATGTGCCAACACATCACAACGCTTCCACCACGCAGCGCGGATCGGGGACGATGGCGACGGGGAAGACCCCGGCGCAACCAAGCTGGAGGTGGTCGATTGGTCACCGAATGACGCATGAGGGGTCCAGCACAGTGCAAAAACCCGACACTTGGCACCGTCTCACAACGCAAGCCAGGTCAGTTCTGCTTCGGGAGGCTTGGCTGTCAGCCCCTCGGGCGCGAAAACGCGCCCGGCCGCCTGCGGCGGCAAGACGCGCTTCGCGCGAAGAAACACGGGGGGCAACGCCCTAGGGTACAGGCACCCTCAAGATTTCGTAGGGTTCTGTGAAAAAAGGGTTGTACTTACCCGCATTCTGGTTTATAGTAAATTTACTATAAAAATAGGAGTGTGAATTGACACCGTTTGAACCGCGCGTATTGCGGCCGCTGCATTGGTTGGGTGACTCGAAAGCCAATCTTCACACCTTCCCCAAGGGAGCGCAGAAATTGATCGGGGATGAACTGCAACTGATGCAATTTGGCGGTATGCCAAAGGATGCCAAGCCTTTCAGTGGCGTTGGCAGCGGCGTCTTTGAAATTGCGCTGCGTTATTCCAAAGAGGCGTATCGCGTTGTTGTAGCGGTCAAAATAGGCGATGATATCTATGTCCTACACGTATTTCACAAGAAATCAAAGCATGGTATTGCCACACCGCGCAGTGACGTTGAACTGATCAAAAAACGCTATGCGGCAGCACAGGAGTTAGGATGATGAGCACACCGAAAAATGACATAGCCCATGAAAAAGGCTCTGGTAATGTCTTTAAAGACCTCGGTCTTGAAGACTCTGATGAGCTGTTTACGCGGTCAAAAATTGGCTTTTTCGTCTTCAAGGTATTGGAAGAGAAACAGCTTAAGCAACGCGACATTGCCGCACTTCTCGGCATTGCACAATCGGACGTCTCGCACTTGATGAACGGGCATTTTAGCCGTTTCACCACGGATAAGCTGCTGAGTTTTCTCAAGCGATTGGATCAGAAAGTGGTCATTCAGGTTAGCTCCCGCCATCAAAACGAGCCTTACCAGCAAGTCGTCTTTGCGTCATAAAGTTGGAAGTCGCTTTCTGTTAGTCCCGCCTGTCTGGGATTATGCCCCTCCCTTGTTAATGGTAAGCAGCAAGTGCTGCTTACCCGGGGCCGCGTGAGCGGTGGGGCTGGAGGGGGGAAAAGAGCCTTCGCAGGGACCCGGCTGCACGGAGCCCTTTAGGGCGGAGGAAGCTGGGTGGAAGGCTCTTTGGGGGGAGAGAAGGGGCAACGCCCCTCGGCCCCCCCCGGTGCCGCGTCTGCGGCACAAAAAACTTAGGTCACGATGAGCAGCAGCAGCCTTCTTCCGTACAAAAACGCGCCCGGCCGCCTACGGCGGCAAGACGCGCTTTGCGCGAAGAAACACGGGGGGCAGTGAGGAGCCTTTAGGTTTTCCTAGTGGCTCCTCGGCAATTGTCCAACGCTTGTTGGACAATTGTTCTCACGGCCCGTTAGACCGCCTCGGGCGCGAGGCGTTTGCTGGCGATGGCGTGGTAGCCGGGGTCCAGCTCGATGCCGAGAAAGCGGCGGCGTTGTTGCTGGGCGGCCAGCAGGGTGGAGCCGGAGCCCGCGAACGGGTCGAGCACTAGCGCGCCGGGGTAGCTGAAAGCACGGATCAGCGGGCGCAGCACCGAGAGTGGTTTCTCGGTGGGGTGCAGCTTGTTGCCGCTGAAGCGCCATGGCAGCACGTCGCTGATCGGGGTGCGCGGCGTGCGCGGGGAACCCTTGGCCAGCAGATAGGCGCATTCGTGCTCGTAGCGGAGCATCTTGGTTGCCGAGGCATAGCCTTTGGTGAAGACCAGATGCCCGACGATGCGGAACCCGGCGGCACGGAAGGCGGTGAGAAACTGATCGGCGCGGGGCCAGCCATAGAAGCTGATCGCGAAGCGGCCCGGCTTGAGCACGCGGTACATCTGCTCGAAGGCCGGCATCAGCCAGGCGTCGTTGTCATCGTTGGGCACGCTGCGGCCGTCGCGGGACTGGTAGCCGACCAGATAGGGGTAAACCCAACATTCGTGTCACCAGCCGCCATCTGAAAGGAAGTTCAGGGCACAAATGGGTTCATATCGCGTGCTTAGCGCCGATATCATTCAGGCTTGGGAAGGTGAACGTTTAAGCGATCACCTGATCTTTTGATGGCGATTGCGCAGTCATTCCTTCACGCGAATAAGCAACCGTTTTGCGTGCTAATGCATCCGTTGCGTCAATGCTATGCTCAAGTATAGTAGGTTCTTTTTCTAGGGCAACAGGTATTTCGGTGCATCCTAATATTATTGCTTTAGCTCCATCATCCAGAAGATGTTTCGCAATTCCTTTTAAATGAGTACGACCTTTTTCCAGGTCTCCTGCCTTAACCGCTGCGATCCCATCACTAACGACTTTCTGTTCAGCTGCATTTGGGATTACAGGCGTATAACCATGAGTCTTGAGACGATCAGAATAAACATTTGCAGCAATAGTTCCCTCTGTTGCTAGTATGCCAATGCGACCATTCTCAATGCCACGTTCATGTATATCGTCAACAGCTGCATCGACAATATGAAGGACAGGAATTTTAACGCTATCCTGAATTCCTTTGTGCCAATTATGAGCCGTATTACAAGGAATCGCAATAAAATCAGCTCCTATGCTTTCTAACTTTTGAGCTCCACGAACCAAATGAGGTAATGGGTCTTCCCCGCCGCGTAAAATCGCTGCGGTTCGATCGGGAATTTGTGGTACAGAATGCACAAGCATGGGGACGTGCTCTTGATCGCATCGGGCTGGGGTTCTTTTGATGACCTTCCCCATAAAATCAACTGTGGCTAAAGGACCCATTCCTCCGAGAACACCGACCGTACGCACCAACTGTACTCCCATAGCGATAAACTGTGAAAACTGAGCGCTGGAATGGCTCAACTACTCCCTTGATTATTTGCCAAGGAAGCAGTTAAAAAACCTTGTGGAATGCGTCGACAGGTATTGTAAAAGGATAGACCTTCTCCGCGCAATGCAATCCGCTTCATGATATTATTGCTCATTACAGTGAAAACCTGGGCCTCTTTTCAGATCCGATTCGTGCTCAACGAGCTGCGTCACTGGGGTACTTATTGCTCAAAAGAGTTATTCTGAGCAATAATGGTCTATGGCCAGACCGAAAACCGAAACGATTGCCTTCCTCACCCCGGATGAAACGAGCAGGCTCTTTTCCGAGCTTGCTGACCATACTCGCAACAAAGCCATCTTCCTCACCGCTTACCGACATGGCTTGCGCGCGAGCGAGATCGGCTTACTCCGCACAGATGACCTGGATTTCAAACGGCTACGCATCATGCTGCACCGTCTCAAAGGCAGCTACTCCGGCGAGCATCCGATGCAACCAGACGAAGCCAAGGCGCTCAAGGCATATCTGCGCGCACGAGCCCACGAATCGCCAATCCTCTTCACGAGTAATCGAAACGATCCGATTTCACGTCGGACCCTCGATTGGTTAATGAAAACATACGGCTCGCAAGCTGGGCTTCCATTGGAAAAGCAGCACTTTCACGTGCTCAAGCATAGCATCGCGACACATCTTCTCGACGCCGGAGCAGAACTGCGGTTCGTGCAAGACTGGCTTGGTCACAGTAATATCCAGAATACAGTGGTGTACACGTACCTGACCTCAAAAAACCGCGAGACGACGGCGCGCAAAGTCTTCCTCCATATGCCCCGATACTAAAGCATGGAGGCCATCATCAACTTGGATCGGTGGACGTTTTCCGCTATCGATCGCGATTTAGTTATGCGAAAGAACGTTGCTAATCGTCTCAACTTTGCACTGCTTTTGAAATTCTTTCAAAGTGCTGGTCGCTTCCCGGCATCAATGACGGAAATTGATCATACTGTAGTAGAACATCTCGCTGCTCAAATTGGCGTCTCCGTGACCGCAGTCGCTTCCGTCCATGGTCGAACCCTTGAGCGTATTCGCTCTGAAATCCGCACCCTTTGCGGATTTCGCGAGGCATCCGTTGATGATGCCGCTGTTTTGGCAGATCAACTATGTGAACAGAGCATCCCGCAAACCCGAGATCATGAACGACTTACCGTAGCGCTCATAGCCTCATGTCGGGAGCAACGAATCGAGCCGCCCTCAGACGAGCGGATGGAACGCATTGTCCGTCATGCGGTACACCTCTACGAGGAACGCTTCTATGCGCAAACCTTGCAGCGACTCATGCCAGCGTCGCGAGCAGCGCTCGATGCTCTCTTATCCGCGCCAGACGGCGACGGTGCTTCGGAGCGTGCTGCTCTGAATATCTTGCGCAACGATGCCGGACGCATCGGCGTTAAGAGTATCAAGGCTGAACTCACGAAACTCCAGATGATTCGTAAAATCAATCTACCATCTGACCTTTTCGCCCATGCGCAAACGCACGAACTCGAATTTTATCGGAAGCGCGTTGCCGTAGAGGCCGCATACGAATTACGACGACATCCCGAAGCCACAAGGCTTACATGGTTAGCGGCTTTTGTGTATTTGCGGGGACGTGCGATTACCGATACACTCACCGAATTGCTTGTCGATACGGTTCACCGGATCGGCAGTAAAGCTGATCGCCGCGTCAGTGCAGCGTTGCTCGATGACCTTAAACGTGTCACCGGTAAAACGAACCTGCTCTTTCAGCTTGCCGATGCGTCGTTGACAAAGCCGGATGGACTCGTCCGCGATGTCGTCTTTCCAATCGTCGGTGAAGCGACGCTTCGTGATTTGGTCAAGGAATGGAAAGCGACCGGACCAGTTTTCCAAAACACGCTGCGTGGGTCGATTCGTGATTCGTATCGCTCGCACTATCGCCAAATGCTACCGGCCCTCCAAGCCTTGGAATTTCGCTCGAACAACAAGATGTACCAACCTGTCATCCGCGCGCTTGAGATCATCAAACGCTACTCAGACAGCAAGTTGCGCTACTTTCCAAGCGAGGAGGAGATTCCGCTAGATTTCGTTCCCCCGCTCTGGCGCGATGATGTCGTCGAGGAGGATACGAACGGGAATCAACGCGTGAATCGCATCACCTACGAGATCACCGTGCTCGATGCACTTCGCGATCAGGTACGGTGTAAGGAGGTCTGGGTTGTCGGTGCGGATCGATACCGCAATCCCGACGACGATGTTCCCGCTGATTTTGAGTTACGACGCGAGGAGTATTATGCGGCACTCAAGCTCCCACTCGCTCCCGACGCCTTTATCGACGCATTACGCAACGAGCTTGACGGTGCATTGCGCATGCTCAACGACGGTATGCCCACGAACGATGCCGTAAAAATCAGTAATAAAGCCGGAGGATGGATTGGCTTATCCCCGTTGGAAGCCCAAGAACCGCCGCAAAATATCGCCGCGCTTAAGGCTGAGATAAGCCGCGATTGGTCGATGACGAGCTTACTCGATATCATCAAGGAGACAGACCTCCGCCTCAATTTTACCGACGCATTTCGAAGCGTCACCTCACACGAAAATCTGGACCGAGAAACCTTACGAGCACGAATTTTACTCTGCATTCATGGCATCGGCACAAACACCGGCCTGCAACGAATGAGCTCTATCACCACCGAAACCACGTACAAGGATCTTGCGTACACGTACCGCCGCTTTTTCACCATTGATAATCTTCGTAATGCTATTGCGATTATCACAAACGGAACGCTTCACGCGCGCAACCCGGCAATATGGGGAAATGGAACAAACGCTTGTGCATCAGATTCGAAGCATTTCGGAGCGTGGGACCAAAATCTGACAACGCAATGGCATCTGCGCTACGGCGGTCCAGGCATCATGATTTATTGGCATGTCGAACGCAAATCACTCTGCATTCATTCGCAGCTGAAATCACCGTCGTCGTCAGAGGTTGCCTCGATGATCGAGGGCGTGCTTCATCACGTTGCTGAAATGAGCATCGATCGGCAATACGTTGATAGCCACGGACAAAGCGAAGTTGCTTTCGCATTTTGCCGCCTCTTGGGATTTGAGCTTTTGCCGCGCATCAAAGCGATTCATCAGCAAAAGCTCTCTCGTCCCGATCCCAGAAAAAGCGACGCGTACAAGCATCTTGAGGGCACCTCGAAAAATTCGCGAGTTAACTGAGGCTTAGGCAGATACACTTAGGGCTTTTGTCGAATACGCGTTTATGAAGCGTATTATGGAAAATGCCAAGCATCCGGCGGCCGAATTAAAGCGTA
>Ga0316217_10001975_pt1 | contig 25577 bp, 12 predicted proteins | sample 1anoAmetaG_FD_203633 | JGI IMG/M metagenome (GOLD analysis project Ga0316217, IMG submission 203633) | Freshwater microbial communities from Trout Bog Lake, Wisconsin, USA - 1anoA | ecosystem: Environmental > Aquatic > Freshwater > Lake > Hypolimnion/Profundal zone | place: USA: Wisconsin...
TACCTACACCTGGTCGGCCACCACGCTCCCTGCCGGTGCCGCCAGTCCAACCTTTAGTGTAAATGGTAATAACGCCGCCAACGAGACGATCGCCACCTTTGCCCAGGCCGGCACCTACGATATGCAGGTGACCATTACCAATGCGGGCAATGTTATCGTCATTGCGCCATTGAACGTAATCGTAAGTCAAACTCTCACCGGCCTGGCCATTACGCCGGGCAGCGCCAGCGTATTTCCTGGAAGCAGTCAGGTTTTCACCGCGTCTGCGACCGACCAGTTCAACCAGCCCATAAACGATGCGAGCGCCTTTGCCTGGTCGCTGCCGGCCAATGCATTGGGTACCCTTAACGCCGCAACGGGGTCTGCGGTTACCTATACGGCCGGCGCCCAAGACAGCGGCACCGATACCCTTTGCCTGACCGACGGCGGGGCAACGCAAACCGTCCCCGTAAGTGTCGTGGCGCCGGTGTTCCTCGGAATCGACACCACGACGCAGGGCAATTGGAAGGGTGCCTACGGCAGCCAGGGTTATAACATCATCAACGATCAGGTGGCCTATCCATCCGATGTCACCGTGAGCGCCCCCAATGCGTATAGTTACACGTGGGTGGGATCCACCAGCGATAGCCGCGCCCTGCAAAGTGGTGCGGCGGGCAGCACCAACCGCATTGCCGCCACGTGGTACAACGGTTCCAGTTTTACCATCAGCTTTGACGATCATTGTGCCCACAAGTTCACGCTGTACGCGCTGGATTGGGATTCAACGTCGCGCGTCGAGCGCTTCGATATTCTGGATGCCAATGGCCGTGTCGTAGATTCGCGCACCATCAGTTCGTTCCAGAACGGCGTGTATCTTTCGTGGAACCTGGCCGCCGATGCACAAATCCGTGTGACGGCGCTCGCGGGAGCCAACGCCGTTATCAGTGGTCTGTTCTTTGATCCAGCTATCGCGGGCCCCATGGTGGCCACGCCAGCCAGCGTCACCCAGAACACCTCAACCTCTGTCGCTTTGCACACGCTGGGCGCTGATGTGCTTGGCGAGTCCAATCTGAGCTACACCTGGTCGGCCACCAGCCTTCCAACAGGAGCCGCCACCCCAACCTTCAGCGTCAATGGCACCAATGCCGCCAAGAACACCACGGCCAATTTCAGCGCGGTCGGAACCTACAATCTGCAAGCCACCATCACCAATCAGGCCAACCTCAGCGTCACCAGTGATGTTACAGTTACCGTGTCCCAGACCCTGATCGGCATCGTCGTCACGCCCAACGCGGCGGTCGTTGGCAATGGGGCCACCCAACTATTCTCTGCCACCGGCGTGGATCAATTCGGCAATCCCATGACTACCCAACCCACTTTCAGCTGGTCCACCGCCGATACGGCGGGTTCCATCGACCCGAGCACAGGCATCTACAACGCACCGGCTACCGGGGAAAGCGTCACCTCAGTAACGGCGACGGCGTCCGACAGCGGAACACCCCCGATCACGGCCTCGGCCACCTTCATCGTTGGACCACCGCCCACCATCATCAGCCCCGCCGCGGCCGCCACGTCCACCGTCACTGGCACCACCGTCGCCTTGAGCGTGAGCGCAGACGATCCCCTGGGGGCCGGACGTCTTTCCTACAGTTGGACCGCGTCCACCGTTCCATCCGGTATTAACGCTCCGACTTTCAGCGCCAACGATGCCAGCACGGCAAACGACACGACCACCACGTTCTATGGCGCCGGCAATTACACCTTCCAGGTCACCATTTCCGATACCGACGGCATTTCGGTCACTAGCAGCGTTAATGTGGCGGTCGTTGCCACGGACAGCAATCTCGATATTACGCCCGCGATTACCACCCTGCTCCCTGGTGCCACCCAACAGTTTGTGGCCGCCGCAGAAGATCAGTTTGGTCATGTCTTGGGCACCCAGCCCACATTCACCTGGTCCGTGGCTGCCAACGGTTCCGGCGGTACAATCAATGCCACCGGCCTTTACACGGCGCCAAATTCCGGCCTGGGCAACGATACGATCCTCGCCACTGGCGGCGGACTCACGGGGTCCGTGACCCTCGCCACCGACCAGTTCCCCACCGTGGCCACGGCCGCAAATGCGTCGGCTTCTGAAGTGACAGGCACAACGGTTCAGCTCAACGCGTTGGGGGCGTACGTCGGCGGCGACTCCACGCTCACCTATACGTGGCAAGCCGTGAATAATTCCCCCACTGGCGTAGTATTTTCCACCAACGGCACCAACAGCGCCCAAAATACCACCGCCACGTTCACGCAGGCCGGGACCTATGACCTCCAGGTTACTATTGCCGATAGCACCGATCTGGCGGTCACCAGCGATGTTCTGGTTACTGTCGATCAAACGTACAGCAGTATCACCGTAACGCCCGCCGAAGGGGTCGTTGCATACTCTGGATTGCCCAACGGCACCGTCGCCGTGGCAGAGGCGGGCACCGAACAGTTCACGGCCAGCTCAGTGGATCAGTTCGGAAACGCCATGCCCACACAACCCTCCTTCACCTGGTCGATCGGATCCGGCGGGGTCGGCGCGATTGATTCGAGCACCGGTCTGTACACGGCGCCGCTCCTGAGTACCGGTTCGGCCAGCATCACCGCCACCGACGGTATTTTATCCGGCACCTATGGGATACGGGTGGCAATTGCGCCGACCATTTTGAGCGCCGCCGCGATTTCTCCAGCAGAAATAACCGGCACTACCGCGCAGTTAAGCGTTTCTGCATCGACGGCCAACAACGATGGTCTGACCTATACCTGGGAAGCGCTGACGATCCCAACCAATGCGACAACCCCCACCTTCAGCGCCAACGGTGATTCCGATGCTGCCAACTCGACCGTCACGTTCTACGCCGCCGGGAGTTATACCTTCCAAGTTACCGTTACCGATGCCGGCTTGGGTCTGACCACCACCAGCAGCATCAACGCCACGGTGGATCAGACCTTGACGAGCCTCGCGCTAACCCCGGGCACTGTGGTGGTCGCCGATGCCGGCACCCAGCAGTTTACCGCCGTGGCCAATGATCAATTCGGCAATGCCATGGCCAGTCAGCCGACATTCACGTGGTCCATCGGCACCAATGATTCCGGCGCCATCAATGCCAGTACCGGTCTGTACACCGCCCCCCCCACTCCGACCGGCGCGGCCACGGTCACCGCAACGACCAGCAGCTTGTCAGCCTCAGCCTCCCTGACCCTCGGCGAACCACCTACTGTCGCAACCGCCGCCTCCGCGTCACAAACTACCGTTACCGGCACCACGGTGACTTTAACGGTGCTGGGCGCCAGCAGCGCCGGTCAATCCACACTGACCTACAGTTGGGCGGCCGTGGGCACTTCGCCCGCGGGCGTGACATTCTCCGATAGCGGCACCAACACCGCCCAGGAAGTTACCGCCACCTTTACCCAGGTGGGAATATATGATTTCCAGGCCACTATCATGGATACCAACGGCCTGACCGCTACCAGCGATGTCGCCGTGACGGTCACGCAAACGTTCACTGGTATCACCGTCACCCCGGATACGCCGCTGATCACCGATAGCGATACGCAACAATTCACCGCCACCGCCAACGACCAGTTCGGTAATGCCATGGTCACCCAGCCCTCCTTCACTTGGACCATCGGCACCAGCGATGAAGGCAGTATCAGCGCCAGCGGCCTTTATACGCCGCCCACATTCGATGGCGGCGTCGCGACCGTCACCGCGACGTCCGGCAGTGTCAGCGGTTCCACCTTCGTGACCTACACCGCCACGAATCAGCCCGACGTTAACATCAGCGGAAACCCCACCGTGGACAATGGATCCGCCTACACCCTGAATCTGGCGGCGACCTATCCGGCTGGTAATTCCAACAGCATCACCGGTTGGATCATCGACTGGGGCGATGGCTCGAGCATTCAAACTCTGACGAGTAATCCCCCCTCTATTACCCACACCTTCCCCACGGGTGCCGGTTCTTATACTATTAACGCCAGTGCCTCGGATAGCTCCGGCACTTACCTGACCGATAGTTCCGTGGATGTCACTGTGAACACCGCCCTAACACTGGTGGTCAACGGGGAATCTACAGTCACGGACGGCGCCCTATATACTCTGACTATGTCGGCCACCGGGCCCGGCGCGACTTCCATTACCAGTTGGATTATCGATTGGGGCGATGGGAAAACCTCCACCGTGGCCCTCTCGGCAACGCAGGCGGCTTCGGGCAATTCCATAGCGCTTACCCACACCTACACCAACGGGTCGGCGTCGGACTATACGGTCCAGGTCACCGCCACCGACGGTACCACCACCTACTCGGCCGACCCTATAGACGCGACCAATGCGACGCCGTTGGTTGCCTCCGATGCGGGTTTCCAGGTCGTGCACGATCAACCGCTGAACTTCCTGCTGGATGATCTGATCGGCGACGCGGCCCTGCCCGCGGGCACCAGCGTCGAATTCTTCGGCGGCAGTGGGACTATCTCCGGTAACGCGGATTGTGGCTTTACCTACACGCCCAAGGAGAATTTCCTGGGCACCGATACGCTTCAGTACAGACTCATCGCCGGCAATGTGGTCAGCGATCCGGCCACCATCACCATTTCCGTGACGGATCAGGCCCCCACGGCGTTCGATGCCCAGTTTAGCACCGTCCACGATCAAACATTGTCCGGCAATCTAAGTGTCGCGGGCCATCCGGATGATCGGCCCGCCAATTACGATCCCGATGGGGATACCCCCGTTTACCACCTTCTCCAGGCGGCAACAGATTCAGGTAGTAGCGAAACCAGCAGCACCAGTCAGGGTGGCACAATTACCCTCAATGCCAATGGCAGCTTTACCTATACGCCGAAAGCTAAATTCTCCGGAACAGATTATTTCCAGTACAAAACCACCGATGGCCTCATGTTCAGTGATCCGGGCATCGTGGAACTCGATGTGATCGAAAACGCCCCCGTTACCACCTCGATCCACATGGGCAGTTCATCGCCCTATCTGTTGCCACTGCAGGTTGCCACCTACCTGGATCAAATAGTGGTCACGGATGCCGACAGCACGGATATGAACGCTTTGACGCTCAATCTTGTGGCACAGCCAAAGCATGGAACTGTAACCCTGTCGACTCCCACCATTAGTTCGACCGCGGGGGGAGCCACGGCCACCTTCGGTATCACCTATACCTTGACCGATCCCACCTTCGATGGCGTCGATTCGTTCACCTATACCGCCAGTGACGGGGCCTTAACCAGCAACACTGCCAACGCCCTCGTGGCGGTATATCACAAGCCGTTAGTCGCCAATAACGATCTTTACCCGGGCGCATCGGCTCACAGTTATGGTGGCCCTGGCGGCTACGGCGGCGGTGGTGGTAGTAGTGACAGCGTCTATAATCTCCCCGTCAGCGGTAACGTGCTGAGCAATGACCTGTACAACCCAAGTTCCACTTGTTCGGTCAATGTCAGTTTGGTTGGCGACACGCCGCCCGGCTTAAGTTTCGATTCCCAGGGCAACTTTACGTATACCCCGCCGGATAGCAGTTCCCTCTTTGTCGGAAACGTAGTATTCCAGTACCGTTTCACGGAAAGCAACGGAACGGCCACTCTGGCCAGCAATCCCGGAACCGGCAATCCGGCAACGGTAGTAATCCGCTATGACGACAACGGGACGCAACCTTATTCCGGGATGTATGAAGATCCGTCGGGCGACTCTGTGTTGACCACGGAAACGCATTTCACGGACATCGGCCTGAATACCCCGAACCCAATCGCGTACGTCGCCGATCCCGCCGCAACCGTCTATACAACAAACGGCCAATACGTTTCCGAAACAGCCCCCGGCGCTCAGGGCGCCACGCATGGAGCGATCACCCTGGATACGAGCAATACCAGCCTGACCTATACCCCAACGATCGTCGACCCCACCAAGCCGTTAAACCTGCCGCCGAATACCCCGTATGTCGGCTGGGATGCGTTCACGTACAATCACACCGGCACTTTCACGGATCCGTCCGGCGGCACTATAACCCTCGGCAGTTCGTCCAATTATGGCGCCGTCTTTAATTACAATGACGCCCCGCAGTCCACTACCAACATCACCTACTCCGTGCCCAACGATGTGATGCTGGATGAAAACTGGGTGGTCAATGCGTCCAACCCACTGCCGGATGGCATTGACCTGACCAAAGACTTCGTAAAGCAGGAAACAAACGACCTGACCACGGCGGGCGTGATGGCCGACCCCAATAGTGTTGATACGCTCTATTATACGGTGGTTTCCGGACCCCAACATGGCAAACTCGATAAGCACTTGGACGCCAACGGGTACTGGGACGGCGAGTTTATCTACATCCCCACCGCCGGATACGTTGGTCAGGATTCTTTCACCGTACAGGGCAAGGATGGCATGGCCCAAGGCGATTACGCCACGGCCTTCATCAATGTCGTTAAGCCAATTGATATAATAACGGACATGGACGGAAATGGGACCATCACGGCCTACGATGAACTGGAAAAGAACCTCAACCGCCAGGCGACGTTTATCGTCGATGGCAATGATGTCAACGGCGATGGTATCGCCGACTTTGCCGAAGGCTTTACAGGACAAGCGGTGCCCAGCGATGCTGCCGATCTGCCGGCGTTCACGGTGATCAAGGTGACGCTGGCCAAGGACATCGATATTTCCCATGCACAACTAACCTTCACCTACGCGGGATCAGATCCGGCGGGTGTTACCACAACGGGGTCCGGAACCGATGCGGACCCGTACATCTATACCCCGGCGGCCGGCAGTTTGCGCATTTGGAAGTCTGATTCAACAACGTTGCGCACCATCGACGTGACGGATGGGGCTTCGGTGATGGCCTCGGACAGTAACTATATTGTGCCCAACAGCACGTTTAACGCTTCCTACCTGGCCTGGGCCACCGGGGACGACGGCACCCATATCGCCACCCTGTACGTAGAAGCTGTTGCTGCTGGCAGTCAGGGCATCGCCGTGAGTGTCCAGTCGCTGCCCCACGATTCCAGCGGCAGTAGCAGCGGCAATGGCGGTTCCGGGTCGGGATCTTCTTCGGGGCAGTCTGGAGGCGGCGCGCAGACACTGTCGGAGGGCGGAGCGAGTTCCAGCGTAAGTAATGACGCATCGAAAGCGCAAGCTAAGGTAGCTGAACAAAGCCTTCACTCGGGGTTGAACGTGATCATGAATAATCCTCCCAGCCCAAGCGATCGGTACTTGCCAGAGAGTAGGAAGAACGCTCCAGGAGAGGGAGCCTATGTTCTGCTCGATGATGGCAATGATCTAGGGGGCTCCACGGTACTTGCGGATAAAACAGTAGCGCCAACACCGAACTTCAAAACGTTGACAAATGGAAATAACGCAAATGAACAGGATCAGAATTTCATCGAGATCGTTGTGCCGCAACACCCTAAAGGCGGGCAGTATGGGCTGGAGTACGATCTCACCCAATTCCGAGTTTGGTACAGTAATGACTCCACGCCGCCCGGAGTGGTACCAACCCATTTGATATTGGTCCAGCCGAACGTCAATCCAAGCCAATCACCATTATCCGCAGGCCATCCCGGGGGTTGGACTCTTTATGTCGAGGGAATTCGTCTCAACGGTGTTGGAAAAGTACCCCCCGTCCTAATACTCGACTATGCGGCACGAGGTGCAACGCAATTCCCCCATGAAACACACGCCGACAGAGTAAAAATCAACGTGTTCCAAATTAGCGGTCCCCAGTATGTTCCAGACCAGTCAAGTTACACCTATTCTGCGACCCTACCCAATACCGCGCCCGAAGATGTCGCTGGCTGGAAGGGATCCGTAAATTCCTGCTCGAAAATCAACCTCCAGAACCCATTCCAAGAGCAGGTGTATTTCAACACAGAAGGAGGCCAGCCGGTGCGGGACATGGTCCGGTTCAGCCCCGCGCCTGGATTTCTCGGTACACGCTATGTGGATGTGATAGGTGTTGCAATCGCGCATACCTTCCGCGCTGATGGCCCCACACTCGTTGGACGGGCGACGATTAAGTTACTACCAGTAAAAGGGCGTGAAGCACAAGATTTGCAATACATCCAGTTTGGCTGGATCCAACTCATTACCCCCACGTATTGGCGGTCATCGAAATACCCCGCTACGGGTCCGTGGCCGCTACCAGCGCCGGGGACGTATCTTTCTCCGTTGGAAGGGCGTCAGTTTGTGGACGGAGTGGTGTGGGCAGGAGACTTGGGCATCGCTACATATCCAGGCCCCCAGAATCCGGCGTGGAATACGACCTCGCCATGGTTAAACAGCAAGAATTATTCGGAGGGAAGATATTACCCGCAAGAGCCTGCGATTTATCCCAACGCTCATACAAAGACGTTAATAGCTGGCGCTCCGAACATTTTGCAGTTCGCGGATAGGCCTGCGCCGGAATGGATTTACACGGGCAGCGGTAGCACCACTAGCGTGGGCTCGTGGGCTATCTTCGATCTTTCACTTTACGTTGGCGTGCGAACCCTCGATCGTGAGAGCCCCAGCCCAAGCCACGGCACAAAAGATGCTGTTGTTGACCAATACTTCAGCTGGATGCAATTAAACTGGCAGGCTGCCGGCGACATAAATAGTACGATCATCACCCTGCCGCCAAGTGGCGCTATTGTGGGCCCTAATCGCGATTCTTTGGGTACAATTATCCCCATAATGATTCCAAATGAACCACTACTGTTTAACTATCTCTATGTCGCGCAGAATTCAAGAGTGGCGAGTTCCCATGGTGGAGCGCAGTGGATACAAATACCGGCGGTTAAATGATGACATATAAGAAACGGCGCACGGGTCATTTAATATCGAGCCGAATGATGCTGCTCGTGGCGTGGGTCGTTGCTGGCCACCTGCTGGCGGCTCGTGCGGCTTCCGCTCCTGATACGGCTGGTGACACTGAGTCTCAAGGCTTTTCGACGCCATGGCTCAATTGGAATTGGGAATTACCGGGAAGTAATTTGGCGTTGGTCAAGATCGTGGAGCCCGCGATCTACCCAGAACCACGAGGGGCGAACGATCCCCTGCCGAATTATCGCGCAATGGTCGAGATCTTGGGTGATGTGTTCCATAGGTTTAAGCCCGGCGAGCACATTGAAGTAGATGTCCAATACAAGCATGACAAAGGAGCTATCGTGCTGCAGGGGGTCATGTTGCCGCAGCTGCCCAGTAATGCATATGCCTCCTGGTATGGCAAATCTCCGATAGGATGGTCGGCGGGTATCGCGATTCCCCCGGAACGCGTTCCGGCAGTGAAGGCGGCATTGGAAACGCTGCATAGCGTCTTTACCGGAAAACCCACAGATCGTCCGAATCATGCCAAGGCACTGAGTTTTATGAAGGCCGAAGATTACGAAACTTGGGCGATTGGGGCTTCGCTTTTGGCTGCCGAACAACCGCACGCCAACGAAGAGATACTTATGAAGGTGTTTGAAGACCCGAATACCGATATTTCGCGAGCGTTATGGATTTATGAATGCCTCGAGGTAGGCGATCTCGATGACGCGCTAAAACAATACATGGATGACCATAGCGTACAGCTCCGCGAGGTGCCACGAGCCATTGGGCCCAAGAATGGCGTCTCGCTGAATTCCGTGCCCGCCCCGGCCGAGACATCGGTATCCCTGACCCGCGTGCCACCCGCGGTCAGATTGATGGGCGCCAGCTTTTGGAAGCGCGATGCGGACTTGCTTGTGGTAAAGATCGCAACGGTCGAGAGGGAGCACCCAGCCGGCGATTCGCATCTACTCCGCGGTTTGGAAGTGCTAGCCGATGTTCGAGGACGATATGCGGCCGGTGTGCGCCTGACCATGGCAGGGAAGGCGTCAGACGCGACGCGTTGGGGGATTCCTTCGTTGGACAACGGGACGGTGGTGCTGCTGCCAGTTGTGGCGGGAACCGAACGCGGCACAGTGACCTACGTGTCTGGCGTTTGCGCTCCCGTGGGTTGGCGCGTTCCACAATCAATTCCGCCAGATAGCGTGAAGGGGGTTACGAATGGGTTAGCAACATTGCGGAGCATTCTGCCAAAGAACGTGGACGATCCGCTCGATCACGCCAAGGCCTTGGAATTATTCAACAGCACAAATTACGAAACTTGGGCCATAGGGGCTTCCATGCTTGCGGCAGAGGGGCCGTCCGCGGATGGGCTTATAGCGAACGATCAGTTACTCACGGATGACTTTCTGAATCAGCGCAGGAGCAAAAGTGTTGCTCAGGCGTTATGGCTTTCCCATGAGTGGGATCGCGCCAGGAGTTTTGATGGTCCAGAGGTGAAAACCTGTCACGGATTCTGGTGGCTCGAATTGTTCTTGAGAGATCAGAGCCCTCAATTCAACCCAGAGCATTGGGGCAAACCGATGCCGTATTGATCAGGTGTTGATTCGAGGTCCAGCGTGGATGCAGAAATACTTTACGTTTCACGATTCTGGACGACTTCCACTTCCAAACCGCGGGCCGGGAAGATGGGCTTCAATGTACCGGCCAATGTGAGTGTTAGCGAAGGCTGGATGGGAACCGGTGACGCTATATTGCGTTCGATACTAGCCGTTGCTCTGGCGCTATGCAACCAAATATTATTTAGTCCGTGTCCTTGTCGGCACGCCCAGGCTAAGTAGGAACGTAGAATCCTTCATGTGGCCTTATGTCGCGGCACGTCATCATGATCGAACAATATCCGCGTTCTATCACGATGGTCGGGACGCGGCTATTCCGAGTATGTTGTATCTTAGGCGTGCCGAAGGCTCGCAAGCGCACCGGCTCGCGCGCATAATGCCAGCCAGTGTCGGCCAGAGTTACTATGTGGTTATGCGCGTCATCATCACTCAGTGGAGTGAACATCAATGCCCAATTCAGCAACAATCGAACAACCGCTGCAATTAGCGTTAAAGCACCACCAACGCGGGCAGTGGCAGCAAGCACAAGCACTCTACGAGCAGATTTTGTCGCGTACGCCAGACCAGCCCGATGCACTGCATCTGCTGGGTTTGGTCGCCTTTCAGACCAACCATCACCAACGGGCTGCGGAATTGATTCGTCGGGCCACGGCGGTAAGGCCCGCAGCCACATATTACAACTCCCTGGGGGCAGTCTTAATCGAATTGGGCCAAGCGGATGAGGCCTTAACCGCCTTCGACAAGGCCATTGAGCTTCAGCCCGATTATGCCGAGGCCCACAACAACCGGGGCAATGCGCTGCTTAAACAGAGGCGGGGCGAACGGGCTATCGCCGCCTATCAGGCTGCGATTCGGATCAAGCCCGACTATGCTCAAGCCTACAGTAATTTGGCCCATAGCCTGCATCTTCAGGGCGCGTGGACCGCAGCGGCCGAAGCGTGCCGCAAGGCGATCAGCTTGGCGCCACAGTCTGCCGAGGCACACCACAACCTGGGCATGATCCTGGCGGTACAGGGACAGTATGCTCAAGCTGTGGCAGAATTGCAGCGGGCGATTGAGCTGCGGCCGCAGTTTCCGGCAGCGTGCAACAGCCTGGGCAATGCCTACAAAGGTCTTGGAGACCTCACCGCCGCGGAAGAGGCTTATCGTAACGCAATCGCCTTGAACGCCACGGATGCGATGGTGTACCACAACCTGGGGGAATTGCTGGTGGCACGCGGAGAACATGACGCCGCAGCAAAGGCGTACCAGCAGGCGATTGGTCTGCAACCGACCTTCGCCTCCGGCCACCGTGCGCTGGGTGACTTGTACCGATCTCAAGGCCGACAGGTCGAGGCCGTGGCTTGTTACCAAGAGGCGCTCAAGTCGGCTCCGTACGAGCCGCAAATCCACTATGGTCTTGCTCAGACCTATCGTGATCTGGGGAAGATCGACGCGGCCGTCGCCAGCCTGCGCAAAGTAATTCAGTTTAAGGTGAATTGCGCGGGGGAGCATAGCGAGTTGCTATGTCTGTTGCAGAACCACCCTGGACATGACCAGGATACGATCCGCCAGGAACGCCGGATCTGGCAACAGCGGCACATCAAACGCGCAGCCCGGAGGGGGCCGGCGGGGCAAGACATGCCGGCGGCGCATCTGCTCATCGGCATCCTGAGTTGCGCCAAATTGGAGCACCGTCGGCAGTGGATACGTGATACCTGGTTGAGGGGATGTTCCGATCAGCCGCAAGTGCAGGCATTCTTCTATGCCGGTGCCAAAGGACGGCCGCCACGACGCGAAGGGGACGTAATTTACCTCGATTGTGGCGATGCCTACGAAGATCAAATGGAAAAAGTCTGGGCGTTTTACCGCTATTGCCTGGCGAACTTCGACTTTGCCTATCTGCTCCAGTGCGATGACGATTCGTACGTGCAGTTGGATCGGCTTCTACGCGCTGGCTTTGAGGCCCACCCCTACACGGGTTGCGCCTTTATGGGGGCCGATGAGCGCTACCATATTGGCAAAACCGAGAGAGAACTGGGGCCGATCAAGCATGAATACCGCGGCCCATTTGCGGCAGGCGGCGGGATGATTCTGAGCCGGGAATGTGTGGAACTGCTGGTTGCGTATGAAGGCGCGTTACGCAATGAGTTGCTCTTTGATAAGGCCGTTGGAGACATCCTTCGTATGTACGGTATTCGTATGCACTGGGATCGGCGTTTCAAGATCATCCGCGGGGATCAACGTATCGCGCCGGAGAATGATGTAATCATTAACCATTACCTGGAGCGGCGGGAAGATTTTGTTGCGATCTATCAGGCCATGGGCAGGCCAAAGTAACATGTGGGGCAGGGCAATGTGGACGCCAAGGCCGCATCATTCTTCCGGCAGATGCAGGTCCGTAAGTTTGAAACGAGGAATATCGGCACAGCGCGGCCAGTTGCCTTCGACAAACGCCACATCGCACCAGCCGGTTTTGGCTTCTACAACAGGGCTGTACACCCTTTCGGCATTGCTAAGTGTGGCGGCCCACCAGCTAAATGTTGAGTTGGCGCGGAGTATGACGTTGGCCCGCATGAGCAACAAAAAATCCTCCAGGAACGAATCTGACGATGTGTAGTGGCGGATCGCCACGGGGCCATCGGTGACGGTTATCAGGCTGTTCTCTGGGATGTTGTATTGCGCCGCAGCTTTGATGTAAGACTCCTCCGTCACCACGCAGAATTGGTGCGACAGCGCCACGTAGTCGCCCCGGCGGAGGTGTTGGGCGGCGTACCAACCGGTGGGACGCGGGTATCGGTCCAGCACCTCGGGCTTGAAGCGGAACCACTCTTTGGCCTTACGCCGGGAATAATAAGTGATGGCCGGCATAAATTGAAAATAGCCGCTCAAATCGATGTTGACCTGCCCATCGGGGATGACATCATCTTCGATTTGCGGCAACCAGCATGAGGGCGGGGGATCATGCAGGTCGAAAAGCTGCTGGCCGATCCAAGGGGGCGTTTCCAGCGTGGCATGGAACTTTTCGGCATAGGCGCGCGCGAAGGCGTAGCGGAACAACTGATTACCGAACCCGCGGTCTGGAAGGCATGATATTTGAATGATCCTGGCCATGGTTATGGTTTTCCACGTTATTGGGGCAAGGGATACTTCTTAGCCAGACGGCCGAAGCACGCCTGCAAGACGGCTTGGTTCCCAGGACCACAGAAGTGGCGAACGATGATCCTTTGCTCGTCGCAAGAAGGAGTCTGGTCGTAGAGTTCCCCGGGTGGGTGATCGACGTAGCGCTCATCGGCCATGCAATGCTGCCAATAGGGAAGATAATGGATTGAAAGCTGCTCTTCAAAGAAAACGGAATTCAAAAGGGTCTGTTCCTGCAGCCGCAGGCCAGGCTTCAGTGATTCGTAGAGTTCGAGTGCCTTGATGGCCGCGGGCACAACGGCTGGGGACGCCAGAATCACCCCGGCGTTCAATACCCGATTATTCTTCCATCTTTCATAGCCTGGAAAGGCGCGCCGTGGCAGGGACTCATCAAACCATGCGGCGGCAATTGGATGCGACGGCCAGGCGGTGTGATAGTCTTCCATGGTCATACCGACGGTGTGGTTGGACGCGAGGAATTCCTGAACGATCGGGTCAACGGAGCTAAAGACGATCGAATCGCTGTCCAAGTAGAGCAGCAGTTCCCCTTCCGGGATGTTCGTGAGCATGCAGATCCGGGCCTTGGATCCTGGCGAATAGTAACCGGTGGGCTCAAAGTCCCTTGGATAGGGAATGATTTCGGCATAGCTGGCCAGGGTCGAGCGCTGTTGCCGGTCCATTCCGATATCGTAGACCGTCAGATGCCACCCTTGATTGTGGCGCAGAAAAGAAGCGATGGACAAAGACGCAAATGGGAAAAACTGGGCGTCCGTCACCCAACAAACGCGTTTAGTCATCACATCACCCGTTGGCAAGCATTCCAAGATGATACCACGACGGCGTTGTTCCTGCCTGTCCCCAGGCGATAAACGGCCTGGTTGGATATGCACGGGTAATTTATTCTGCACCCCGTAACAACACGATGACCATGAGAATGATCGTGACGCAGTAATTGCGGCCAACCACGGAACCGATGGCCGCGGAACTGGTGCTTTCGCAAACCGCGAACAGAATTACCGATACGTATGGTTACGACGCAGCCAGGCAATCAGGTCAGTGATGGCGAAACCGGCACCTTGGGCGGCGGCAGCGGTGCTATCATAACCACCAGCCAGCCTCCGCTGGAGCATCAACGCCGAACAAGGGGGCTGTGACTGCTATCCCGACGTCAGATGGCGAACACCCGAATACCCGAATGTAACGTTAGGACATTTGTTGTTGCCGTGGATCGCATTCGCTATAATGATTTTGAGCTCTGGTTTCTTTTTGTGGCCCGCCCGTAAGGTTTTTGTTTTGACCTTGCGAGCGGGCCTTTTTTGGATGGCCCCACCCCCATTTGAATAACTTCGCAGAAGTGCCGCTGTGACTAAAACTGACGTTGCCTGCGAACCGCCCAAGTGAATAATTCACCGCCCACGTTCAGCTGCATGAAATCCGCAGAGAGGATCCTGCCCATGCGTCCGTTGGACGGCATCTTCCATCGCATAGCATGGTCGGTCTTCATGCGTCCGTTTTGAAGGAAACCTGGATGGCAAACGGCACGGCTAGGTGCAATCGCAAGACCGAAGCATGCTTTGACGACGGATTGTTCTGGGCCGACCTCAGCTTCGGCTACCAGGGTGCGGGTCCAGTGAACAGGATCGAATACTGACGACGGCATGACTATCTCAAGTCTTCATTCGCTCTTGGTCATCGCGGCTGCTGGCATGTTAACCTGCTTTAGCTCAGTCGCGGAGGATTGGGCGGTTTGGTTGGGGGCTTTGCTGGTTTGGCATGTCCGGAGTGTGGTTTGCTTGTCATTACCGTCTCCTGTAATTCCCCAGATATTCCAGATGAACTGCGTGTAAGGATCATCCCTCACGCACGTCAACGTGTAATAGAGTGCCTGGGCCTCCATGTTCAGGGCCTTGGCCGCGCCAACCAGTGCCTGATCCGCAGATTGCTTCTGCCGTGTGCTCACCAGATCGGACTTGTCGTCCGCATCGAGTGTGTCGAGCATCGAGCATGTTTCCTGGGCACCACGGAGAGAAAACGACGCAAGTTTCTTGATATCGGTGCCAAAATAGACGGCCAGTAGTGCCTGGCTCATGCAATCCACGACGTAGTTGAATTCGAAATTTGTTCGGATGGACAAGTCGATGGGGTCGTTCCATGCCAGTTCTGCGATGGTCGTAATTCCTTCATCGGCAAAACGCTCGGCGTTGGTCTTCCCAACATTCTGGAGAATTTCAAGATCACTCTCTCCGGTCTTTGGATCATCACCCAAACTTAACTTCTGGCTACCTAGTCGCCGGGCGATGGTAAAAAGAGTGGCGGTCGGAAATGTCCCGATCAAGAATGCCAGTGCGACGCCAAAATCCTTGTTGGCGAAAACAGATAGGCTATACCCGAACGGCACCGCAATAAGAAACCGATACGTCGCGTTGTACACGTTGCTTGGGCTGAAGTCACGGCTCCGGACGCGGGCGAGCTGGTCGGCCACGACCCAAGTGTAGGCGCCCAGGAAGGCGCTGACGACCATTTCAGGCAACTTGTAGGTTCCCCAGCCTACCGCCATCCACGCGGCACAGGTCTCCACGACACCCCAGATTCCGACCCCCGAGACCAGCGTCAGAAACAGGAGCGGAGGAATAAAGTGCCGCCGACCATAGTAGCGGCCAAAGTCTTTTAGGAACTGCGCTCTACTCGTCGCATAGTCTTGCTGGCATATGCCATCGGCGGGAAAGTACAAGGAATAGTATTTCTTGAGCGCCTCGGCATTGAGGGATGCTAATATTTTCCTCCGGCGACAGGCCCAACCGGAGGTCTTGAATAAGTAAAAGAGGCATGGCAGTATTGCGAGCAGCCAAAACAGAATACCGGCACTGAAAATCAATACATTTAGTTCAGTCTTTTGCATTGGAACCTTCAATTCTCGGTCGCGCAGCATCCCAATAGGTCAACGTGGTTCTCCGTAATGGCGCGGCTTGCGTATCAAATACGCCGTTTACCCGGAGATTCTGCGCGGCCAGTTAAAGATTTGCAGACAAGGCATCAAAGATCCTTCGACCTTTGCCGCGAGCGGTTGGTCGTCGCATAAGGGTTTCTGGTTGCACTTGAAGGTTCCGGTGTCCTGTAATCTTCGAGTATTGGCGGTAGGAATTGGCTTTGTCTATTCGCGCGGTATGCTTCAAAGTGTGCGGCTGACGACGACCCGCTGCGTCTTGACCGTTTTACTGTTGACGAGCTTCACCGCGTTGTCCGGCAAGGCCCATACCGGCCGTTTATTGCCGGCAAGCACCGCATATCCCTGATGCCCACCAAGCGCCTTAAGCGCTCCGCGCAGCATGTCGGCGAACTCGGTTTCAATAAAGGCCTGGACATCCTCAATTCCCAACATCTCAGCCTTGGCGTGCAGGCGTTTGGCCACCGCGGTGGCCAGATAATCGTGGGCGAACACCATCCAGTCTTTCCGGTCTGGCATGGCATCGAGCGTATAGAGCCAGACGTCCACATCACCGGCGATGGCACTTATGGCCCATTGCTTGATCTGTTCTTGTAAAGGCTTTCTGGGGGCTGCGGCAGCTTGGTCTTCTGGTTTTGTGGGCACGGAATGGTCGGTAACCGATACGAAATCCGCCACGCGAGCCGGCAGCACGAAGGGCTGGTCCGGGGCGCTCCAGAAGAAGCAGTTGCCTCGAATCGGCTCATTGCGGATGAAACTCAGGATGTCTTCGCTGAAGTACGCATTGTGTCGATTGAGCGTGCGCAAGTCCGAGTCGTTGAGCAAATGCAGCACAAAGAAATTATCGCCCTGGCTGATGATCTGATCAGAAATTGCGCCGGGCTGTTGGGTAACCATGACCGAACCCAATCCATACTTACGCCCTTCTTTCACCCAGCGGACGAAGATGTTGCGGTCATCGAGTTGTCGGTCGCCCAGAACCGTCTGAGCCTCTTCCATGACCGCCAGACAACGTACAACCGAGCCAGCAGCGTCCGTAAAGTGCCGGCGGTTGTGGCTGAAGATGCGGTGGAGAGTCATGCCGCTGATAGATAGAGCGTCTTCGGAACTCAGCAGAGACGTATCGATGATCACGATACGCCCCAGTTTAAGTTCCTGGATGATATTCTGACTCAGGGTGGCGCCGGTGCGGTGTAACCGCACAATCGGCGGGACCAAGTTATTCTTGATGGCCGGGAGCACCACGTCACCATCTTTCTTGGCCCGATAGTCCAGAAGGCCGGCCATTTGCTTTTCATCAGTGCGGTGCCGGTCCTTGGCCAATAGCCCGACCAGTGTTCGCCATTTATCCCAGTCCATAGACCGCAGATGGGTGGCGAAGACCATTTCTTGCTTCTCTTGGGGCACGAAGGCCGCCACGATGTCCTGCGGTGGAAAGTCCCCAAAATCGATATAGGAATCACCCTTCTTAATTGATGCGTATTCTTTGGAAACGGTGCGGTTTGTGTAAAGCGAAATCCGGTCGCGGAGTTGGGGCACGTTCACCAACGCTGGGCGCCCTTCAGCATCCGGCAACGCGTATTCGCCCTCTGGATCAAAGATCAACAACCCCACATCCGGCGGTCGCGTGTAAAGCTGGCTGATCAGGTACTTCATGAGGTTGCTCTTGCCGTATCCAGCGCGTGCAAACACAAAACTGCGGCGTCCTTTCAGGCGATCTACACTGAACCGCACCGGAACATCCGTCAGCACCTGCTGGCCGTAGGCCAGATGCCCCAATATCGCTGCTGAAGGGTCATTTTCCAGCCCCACATTACACAGGAAAGCAAGGGCCACGGCGGACGGCCGACAAACACGAGCCCCCAGTGTCGCGAATGCCCGTTCTCCGACCAGAAACTTAAATCGCGGGCCCTTGGCCGCCGGCTCGCAGCGCAGATGCCCCAGCAAATTCATCTTCATGGTGTAGCGAAGCATCTGCTTGATTATCGGTGCCGGTGGCGTATCGGCAGTTTTCACCAAGTCTGCCAGGTAGGCATCTCCCTGCGGGCTTACCAGGTGACCAGCCGCCGTAAACCGCGTTACGCGCCCGACGAGCGCATCATGCGGTCCAAGGTCGGCCAGCATGAATTCGCCGAAGCCGGGCATGCTCTCCCCGCCAAATGGCACGATGACGTCTACCTCCATTTGGTTGGGCACGGGCGAAAACCCCTTGAGCAGGCCCACCGGTGAGGCGCTGGCGTAAAGTTCACTCTTGGGTATCTGATCCATCTTCGGCCTCCTCAACCAAGCGGCGTCCCAACAACCGTAACTGGCGCACACGCTCCGCCACGGTGGGGTTGCGCTCAATCACCTGCTGCATCAACAGTCCTTCCAACATTTCCGTCTCCAAGCCGCCCAACCGCGCATGCTGGTGGGCGAGCAATAGTTCCTGCGGATAGCCGCGGAGCGGAAAACTCGCCCGCGATGATCGGGCCAGTAGCGCCATGACTTCCGGTGCTTCGGCAGCCTGCCACGCGGCAATGTCTACAGGCATCAATGGCACACCATCGCCGTGGTCCAACTTCGCCAGGTGCAACTGCCCCATGCTGCGCTGACCGATCCAGCGGTACTGTGCAGGGGCGGCTTCGCGTTCCAGATCCTCCGCAATGGATAAATAAGCCGGGGAACTGCCGCTGAATGTTGCGGTGACGCCAAGACCCACCGCCAGGTAGTTAATGACGGCGGATCGCTTCGCCACGCCGACCAATAAATGGTTGTTCTTCTCGGTTAACGAGGTCAGTTGACGGCGTAATGCAGCGAACACCCGGTCGTTCAACAGGACGCTGCGTAGCAGGCCATCCCGCAATAGCAGCAGGTTCTTTCGCTCGGCGGCCAATTTAAGCGTGGCGGCCCATTCCAGTAGTTCACGGAGCATAGCCACCAGATTGCCCCGCTGATAATCGGTGTGCGGTATCAGTTCTTCCCAGGTCAGGCTCAGGTATGACAGCAAGCGCTGGAGACGCTCTTCGCCGGCAAAGAAGAAGCGGATGACTTCGTCCGGCTGAAGCGATTGCGGGATGAACTCTTCAAAGTAGATCGTGCCGAGGCTGTCTGCAACACGGATGACCTGTATACGGATGGGGTCAAGGTTGAGGCGGTTTTCACCACCATCAGTGGCGACCGTCGCAACCACCTGCCGAGACCCTTCGCCAGTAAGATCAATAGGAAGGGGCTTAAGACGTGCGACCTTTTTGCACGTACGGTCAAGCAATGGCCACTCCTGGTTGAGGGCCAGTTCAAGGCTTCTTTGCAGGCGGTGGAAACGATCCGGCTTCATCAGGCGGTAGTATACTGCGATCTACGCCGCAGAGCGATGCTTCGAACACCTTGCAGCCATCGTCATATAGTATGGCATCATCAACTCCCCTGCCAGGGAGGGGCAATATGTCAACGAAGTGGAAGCCGACAGAAATCTGAACAGAAATAGGGTTTTCCCTAATATTCACCTACCACGGGCGGTGGTAGAATACCTAGCGAATATGTTTAGTCGTGATCGTCGCGTAGTGTTTTGCCTCCATTATGACGATGGTCGCCCGCCGCGACGTTATTGCGGTCGGAAATGGTTGCTTTCGTATGGAGAACCCTATGACTCGCCCCAAGGTCTTTGGAATTGTCGGCCTCGCCTTTGGTCTCTTGCTCGTTGGATGCCAAGCGCCTGATGCGAAGCCTTTCGACCAGTTTGCGCAAGCCGTGACCGCGCTCAGAGGGGGTGCCGATGACACCCTCAATACAGAATACACGCTGGCGCGCGCGCGTTACGAACACCACGTACTCAACAACAATGACCTCGCCTCGCTCTTCCTCGATCCCGACTCCACCGACCCTTATGGCTGGAAAACTTTAGCGAAGCCCCCGCTCTATGTAAAGATCAACCAATTTAAGATCGGCGTAGGCCAACTCAATGACGCTATCGCGAAATACGCCGCACTTCTTCAGCAACTCGCCGGCAGTAATCTAATCAAGCAAGACGATTTTGATAAGATGGCAACGGACCTCAGCGGCACTCTGGCAGATGCCGTTAAAGCTCTAAAGCCTGACGCCACCGCTGACGCAACCAAAGGTATCGCTGTGTTTTCTGCTTTGGCCACGGAGGCGGCGCGAAATTACATTGAGCACAAGAGGACTGGCGACCTCATCAATATTTTAAGGAACAATCAATCCAATATCGCGAGTTTCGCGGCTCTCGGTTCCGCGGCGAGTAAGCTGGTGGCCCAGGATTGGCAAAAGGAATACATTGGGAAGAAGAACCAATGGGTGGACTCTTACGTGGCAGCCAAAAGCGATGACGCCAAGATTGCCGTCATTGAAACAGTGCTCAAAGAGAATGACAACTATACGGGAACATTGGAAACACTTCGATCGCTCGATGCGGCCTATCGTGCGATACCCGCGGCTCACCAAGAACTTTGCGATTCGCTCCAGCAGAAGAAATCTCTGGTTGCCGAAATCGCAGTGCTTGTCGCGGAAGCTAAGCACCTGCAGAGTTTGTATAACCAGCTCAAACAAGCGCCCAGTCAACAGTAACCATCCGTTCTACTCTCTTTCAGGAGATCCGTGCCATGACACAGAACGCTGCCGCCGTAGCAAATGCCCCCGATGATAAAAGAGACGCCATCCAGTCACTCCTTGCAATCTTCAGTAGTGCAATCGATCTTGAGGCACATCTTCGGCTCGCGGGAAGTCCAAAGGCGGCAGATCTTGATACCGAGAACAATAAGCTATCAGACGCCATCGACGATTTGGTTGGTCACGCCATGGATAATTGGTTAGCCGACGCCAAGCAGGTCACGGCGCAGATGACAACTGCTAATCAGAATCTTCAAGGCGTCATTACGCAGATCGAACAGGACGTGACCAATGTCGCGCGGATCGTCCAAGCCATTGGGTACGTGGACCAGGCAATCAACGCAGCGCTAAAATTCTTGCCGATGCTGTAATCTTTGTTCCCAGTCGCGAAAGACCTGGGCAGTTGTGCAGAAGTGCCATTCATTCGGAGACGTGCTCAGGCACTGATCGGGCCACCTAGCAACACGAGCTTAACATGGGCAGCATATAGGGGATTCATATTCTGTTTGTCCACGAACAATATTGATGGTGGTGGCAGGACACTTTGTGGCTTGACACTGTATCCAACAGGGTTTTCAAATTTTACCAATGCAATAGCGTCACCACGGTGGTCGGCTAAGCTTGCGCAGAAATGGTAACAAAGGAAACTAGATGTTTGGTTCGGCAATGCTGGATGTTCTGATCGGTCTTGTGCTTCTGTATTTTCTCCTGAGCATCACATGCTCAGCAATCATGGAGGCAATTGCGGGTCTGCAACGCTGGCGTGCCGACTGCTTCCGGAGGGCCATCTGCAATCTCTTGACCGGCCGACACGATGACGGAGCGGATGCCGTCCGAGCATTCAAAGCACACCCCCTGATTGATTCCTTAAGTAGAGACCAGGGTTTTCTGGCCAAAGAACGAACGCTCGGTTGGCCTTCTTACCTGTCCGCACACATCTTTGCCACGGCACTTATGGACCTGATCGCACCCCAGAACATTGCATCCGGTCAAAGGCGAACCTTCTGGGCATTGCGCGAATCTATTATCAACCCGCAGCCCCCAGTGGCATCAACAACAACGCCTTCTGCACTGCCAAGTGTACCTCCAGAGTCCATTGACCTGAGCAATACCCCCACACTCCAGGGTGTTCTCCAAGCATTCGTCGAGACCGCCACCGCGCGTTTGGCCGATGGGACCCAAAATGTTGATACACGTCGGCTTGCTCTGCTGCGTTCGCAAATAGAAACGTGGTATGACGAAAACATGGATCGTGCAACGGGGTGGTACAAACGCAGGATCCAAGTCGCAAACCTTTTTATCGCAGTAGCCCTGACGACGCTTTTGAACGTTGATACGATTTCAATTGCTCGATACCTCATCACCGAACCCGGAGCACGGAACGGCCTTGTGGCGTTGGCGAACAAGACGGTGGCATCTCAGGCCGCATCGCCGCAAGCACCAACAACTGCACAATCTCAAACCCCCGGTGATGCCACACGAAATCAGGCGTTACCATCAGCTACCTCAACTGCGACCGCGACGCTCGATTCCGCGATTGAACATTGGGGTCAGGTGCAACAGACGGGAATGCCAATCGGTTGGGAACGGCTGGAACGTGATCATCAACGGTCCTGTATCGATTGGGTATGGTTTGTTCTGGGCAAGGTTGGCGGGTTACTCATCACGGGGTTTGCGGTTTCCTTGGGGGCACCGTTTTGGTTCGACATCCTGAGTAAGCTCGCCAACCTGCGTAATACCGGCGCCAAACCGGATAAGTCGAGTGTAAGCACATCGTCAGGCCCGCCTTCTGGCGAAAGCGATGGTGGCGCTTTAACATCACCTCCGGTTACAAGAGTTAATCCGCCTGGCGCTGCTTCTGGGTCGCTTTCACCTACTGCTAAAGCCGACATCGCGACTGACGAAACCCCTTCGACCGCCATTTTACCAGCCAACTACTGGTCCCTTCCTTCACGCCAGAACGACATTTCGACTTTTGCTCCACACGCCACTACGTATGAGGCTGCGAACGCAGCACTCATGGCGCGTGCGTCACTCTTGGCGTACCAAGGGGAATCAACCATTCGTCAAACGCTCACTGCCGCATGGAAACTTCCCAACGCGAACGTGTTCAACAAGGCGGGGCAACAAGGGTTCGTCGCCGTGCACAAAGACTTTCTGATCGTATCATTCCGAGGAACTGTTCCATCGATCCTCAACACCGTCTTGGCCGACGCCAGAATCTGTCTTGTTGATTACCCTACCCCGGAAGCATCGATCGGCAAGGTCCACTGTGGGTTCCTCGATGCGCTGAATCAGTTGCTGGCCAATATTGATGCGTTTGTTGAACTGAACCCCGATAAGCCGGTGTTTGTCACGGGGCATAGTCTCGGTGCGGCAATGGCCACTCTTTATGTGTCTCATCGCATCCAGAAGCACCAACCCGTCGCCGGCCTATACACTTTTGGTTCGCCGCGAGTGGGCGATTGCGCGTTTGTGCAATATGTCGAACAATCCCTCGGCACGAAATCCTTGCGTTTTGTGAATGATCAGGATCTGGTGACCCGTGTTGCGCCACGCGAGCTTGGCTATGACCATCTGAACGCCATCATGTTCTTAAACCAGAATGGTACGCTGGACCAGGATTCCGTTGGCTGGATTCGGTTTCTCAATACGGTTGTCAATGCCTTCAACAATTTCAAGGCTGAGGCCCAGACGTCTATTTATGATCACCACATGGAACTGTATGTCCGGAAACTCGACAACCTTGCAAGCACTTGAGCGGTGTGATGGCGATAGAGGCCGCCAGGTGGCGCTATGTGGTCTGCCCTTCTTGACCGCAAACTTGTTTTTGAGTTTCAAAGAAGCGTTACTGAAGCGAAGGATAGTTCATCATGCATAAGACGACATCAAATTCCGTGGTGGCAACACAATCGTCACTCACCGCGAACTATCCCAAGGATCGGCTCTGTCGCATTCTCTGTCTTGATGGAGGCGGCGCAAAGGGCTTCTATACTCTTGGAGTGCTCAAAGAAATCGAGGGCATGCTCAAATGCCCTCTTTGGAAGTGCTTTGACCTTGTGTTCGGAACAAGCACGGGTGCAATTATAGCGTCATTGATCGCACTCGGTTATGAGGTAGACGATATCCACGCGCTCTACAAACTGCATGTTCCGAACGTCATGAAAGCGTGTACCGCTCATGCGAAATCGCGCGCTTTGGCGGAACTGACCGAGAAAGTATTTGGTACGGCGACCTTCCAAGATGCTAAGACGGGCATCGGCGTCGTCGCCACAAAATGGGTCATTGAGCGTCCGATGATATTTAAAGGCGATGTCGAACAGGCCCATGGACGTAAGGGAACATTCATTCCAGGCTTCGGCGTAAGCATTGCTGACGCAGTGCAAGCATCCTGCTCAGCATATCCATTCTTTGACCGGAAAATTGTCACGACGGCATCTGGTGATAAGGTTGAATTAATCGACGGGGGTTACTGCGCTAACAACCCAACACTCTACGCTATTGCGGATGCGACAATCGCGATGAAGCGGAACCACCATGACCTGCGTGTAGTAAATGTCGGAGTCGGGGTATACCCCGAACCAAAGCCGGGAATAAAGATGTGGTTTGCCAAGAAATTCCTGGTAAGCGTGCAACTTCTCCAAAAAACATTGGAGGTCAATACGCAATCGATGGAACAATTGCGGTCGATTCTTTTCAAGGACATTAAGACGATCCGAATCAGTGACACTTTTGAACAACCAGCGATGGCAACCGATCTGATGGAGCACAATCTCGATAAGCTCAACATCTTACGACAACGCGGTAGTGAATCGTTCGCAAGCAGGGAACACGACCTGAAAGATATTCTTGTGAGCAATATGAAGGATGACCAATGAACATTCCAGAATCACAGCTTGAAAGGTAGTCACATCAGGGTTGGTCATGTGGTTTGTCTAGGTGCAATGTCGTCAAGATTGTTAAAGGACAAGTGTCATGCGAAAAATGGCAAGCCTCAGGGCACGGCGTCAGCCACACACGATTCAATTTAGCGCGATCGCTGAGGCGTATGAAGGTCTGAAAGAAGAGGAATCGGTGAAGTGGCTGGCTGGAGCGATGGAACCAATCAGCCAAGAATATACCCGTGAGACATTTACACAAGCGGAGCGTGTTCGTACTCAACTTACGACTCGTTTTCGATTAGCTGGAATGAATCCTGATTTTGAGTATCAAGGATCTGTGACCAACGACACTCACATAGAGTATTACAGCGATATTGACCTCCTTGTGCTTCATGGAGAGGTTGTCACGTGGGACAAACGACCGGAATGGTGTTCTGCGTATGGCGGAGACATTGTCGCGGATTTGGTAAAGTTGCGAGCTGTCAGCGGGCGGGTTAAATACGGCCAGGGAAGTGCGGGTCAAAAGCGGCCAGTTATTGAACACCTTATATACTTTACCCAACGGCTTCTTGGCAAGTCTCTTTTTCTGACTTTTCCGCCGTCTT
>Ga0316217_10001978_pt1 | contig 25542 bp, 17 predicted proteins | sample 1anoAmetaG_FD_203633 | JGI IMG/M metagenome (GOLD analysis project Ga0316217, IMG submission 203633) | Freshwater microbial communities from Trout Bog Lake, Wisconsin, USA - 1anoA | ecosystem: Environmental > Aquatic > Freshwater > Lake > Hypolimnion/Profundal zone | place: USA: Wisconsin...
GGCCAAGGCTACCTTGGCCTTAAATTCGGCGCTGTGGCGGGTGCGATGTTGTGGCATGAACCTTCTCCTCTTGAATTAGATCGGTTCATTGCTTATCACCCTGTCTCAAAAACCGCAACCACTTCAGCCTGCACGGGCAGACTCACCCTTGATGTTCCAGGATTTTATACTTCCACAATGGGGGCAGACACGGCCATCGGCCCAAATTACGGTTTCAAAGAACAGACGGCAGGATGCCTCATTCGGATACTGCTTGCGCAACTCGTTGATAGTCATGGTTATCCCTCCTCAACGAGGAAGATAACCCAGCCCTGCGACAGAATATGTCACACCTTCTTCTCAGGGATAATTCCGTAGGTAAATCATATGAACCTCCAAATATAAGCGCTCGATATTATCCTGTGGATGTACTCCCACCTGAAAATGAACTTATTGATGATTTACTTTGGATGATGCAAGTTAACCGCGATATTTTGCCAATCTGGGAAAACTTGAAAACCAAATCTGGAGAAGTAACAATCATGCAAAGTTCTACTAATGTCGTTCTGCCAAAACCATTTCTCCTGCTAGCAGGAATTTCAGGGACTGGAAAAACTCGTTTTGTCTGCGAACAAGCCAAAATATCCGCCTGTGAACACAATCTGGACCAAGGTGATAACTACTGTCTAGTGCCAGTTCGCCCCGACTGGCACGAGCCGTCCGACCTGTTAGGTTACATCTCTCGACTCGGCTGCGATGGCCCGCGGTATGTAGTTACCGATGTGCTTCGCTTTATTGTGGCAGCGTGGAAGCATGTTGCGGTAGCTGCTACCGCAACACAAATCACCTATAAAGAACTGGATAGTGTCAGTCCATTCTGGCTCTGCCTCGACGAGATGAATCTAGCTCCTGTAGAACAGTATTTCGCAGACTATCTTTCAATACTTGAGACGAGGAACTGGGATAACGGAATATACACCTGTGAACAGCTTCTCAAGTCAACTGTTATTCAACAACATCTTGACCAACTAGGTAGAAATGACTTGTGGCAAAAACTAGGCATATCTGATGAAAATCTGTTGTCAATTGGACTGAGATCTTACTTTTTGAGCTCTGGCATTCCCATCCCACCAAATCTTATTGTGGCGGGTACAGTCAATATGGATGAAACTACCCACGGTTTTTCCCGCAAGGTAATAGATCGTGCACTGACTATTGATTTCGGCGAGTTTTTCCCGAATGATTTTTCTCAGTACTACTTTTCCGACAAGAAAATTGCTGACAAACTGCTCAATTTCCCTCGACTTTCAAAGGTGCACCACCAAAGCGAACTTTCTGCTGTTGCCGCTGACCCGGACGGCCGCAAAACGATCGGGTTCTTATCGGTCGTAAACAGCATTCTTTCTGCGACCCCTTTTGCACTTGCATTTCGTGCCTTGAACGAGGCACTCCTGTCTGTTGTTTGTTTTAATCCTGCGGATAACACCACGCTTCAGGCCGTGTGGGACGATTACCTTATGATGAAGGTACTGCCAAGGATTGAAGGCGATGCTGAAAAACTTTCCTTTGACGGTGACGAAAGCCTGCTTACTAAATTAATAACTGTCCTCGAAATTCAGCTGGCATTGGTGTGGAGTGGCAATACCAGGCCGGATTTGTTGAGGAAAGCAATTAGCGGCCCGGAGGTATCTGTCGCGTGCCGATCCAGGATCAAACTGAATTGGATGCAGAAACGTCTTGTGGAAAATTCGTTCACTTCTTTCTGGCCTTAGGCTGACTATGAATCTGTCCCTGTTAAATTCAGCAGTCGTACCAACAAGGTCGTTCCATGCCTGATGTCCTCAGAATTGATACCATCTACTGGGTGCTGTCTGTCTGGACGAAGGATGTTCAGACGCCGCGGAATCGCCTAAAAAACACCCTGCTGGCACGCGGAAGGGAACTGCCCTCCTGCCCTGTCCGCTTTTCGCCCTCCGTTACTCTTTCCGCCGTACCGATTCCCGCTGATATCGTCCTACCCCTTCTCCCTGTTTCTGAACTGGTTTTCCCGTTACCGGTGTTTTTTGAAAACAGAGTCTATGACTTCGAGTTCCAGTTCTCTTCAGGCACCTCGAAGAAACCGGAACCGGAGATTATACACTGGCTGAGTTCCGTCGCAGACAGTTTCCGGATCTCCCGTGATTGCCTGAGAGGAAGCATAAATTTCGGGAATGATGTGGGATGGTTCCGTCTGGGCCTTAAGTTCAACGACGGTCGGCGGGAGGTTGAGCAGTTCATCTCTTTTGAAGTGCTGCCGGTAAAAATGGACCTGGCTGGTGACTTCGACCAGATCCATACGATCATTGATAGCACTTTTCCGCTCTGGCGTTTTTCCTTTGCAAAAATAACCGACCATGAACTTGCTAAATCACGAAAGCCACATGAACGCTTCCCGCTGTTGTGGCTGGCAATGTTTAGAAGCCTGCGTAGTGACCTGGATAATGCAGTAAAACTGATCTGCCGATCGCCTCATTCACGTTTGTTGCCGCTGGAACGCTTCCAGCGGCCTGACCGTCTCAAAGGACTTCTGACTCCGCGGTTGGAAGAATCTGTAGCCAACCAGTGCCGTAATGGCGAATCGAATCGCCGCTACCGTGTCGAGACCTGGCGGCTGTCCGTAGACACGCCTGAAAACCGTTTTGTCAAGATGGTTATGACATGTTGCATACGGGAGCTGTCTGCGTTTATTGGCAAGGCACGGTTGAACAATGCAGTGCCGGACAGGGAGCGGCTCAGCACTGTTTTTTTCGCTGAACTTGACAGTTGGAAAAAACCTCTGGAACAGCGCCTGTCCGAGCCGTTATTTCGTGAAGTCGGCGCATTTGCAGGGATGTCGCAGGAATCGATGGTGCTTCATCAACGGGCCGGATATGCCAAGGTCTACCGCATCTGGCAGGAACTTAAGCTGTATCTCGATCTTTTCGGCCGGCAGGCGGCCATATCCATGAAGTCCGTGGCTGAACTGTACGAAGTTTGGTGCCTGCTGGAAGTTCGGCGCATGCTAATGGGACTCGGGTTCACAGAAATCGACTCACGTAAGGCTGCATTGAGGACAAAGGACTTTGAAAAGCAACTGGTGGATGGAATGGGGACAGCCTTCCGCTTTACACGTCGAGACGGATTGAAGATACGTCTGGCCCATGAGCCTCCGTTTCCCGTTACCAAAAATCCCGATTCCAGAGGCATCTATTCCTGGACTACGCGACAGGTGCCCGATATTCTACTGGAGGCCGTGTTCCCCGATGACAGCCGGGTCAGATGGATTTTCGATGCTAAATACCGTATCGACGCTGAAGAGGGCTTTGACGACCTGATTCCTGACGATGCCATTAATCAAATGCATCGCTATCGAGATGCGCTGGTTCATATGGTTGCCGGGGAGGATCGTGTCACAGAAAAGAGCCGTCCGGTGGTCGGTGCTTTTGTACTGTATCCCGGATGGTTTAGCGAGGTTGGTGATAATCCATATGCCGCTGCTGTCGAAGCTGTTGGTATCGGCGGGTTCCCGCTCCTGCCTGGGCGGGAGAATCGCTGGCTTCGGGACTTCCTAAAAAAGAAATTCGGTGACCTGTCACTGGAGGAATCACAGGAACGTGCGCTGGAGCCTGATGAGCATCTTTTGCACGACTCAGTCCGGATTCCACCAACTGGACTGTCACTGAGCCGCTACAATGACCTGACTCTTGTTTCATCACTTGGAAATGTCTCTGGAAGAGATAAAGAGTATGTTGAGCGCTTCTTGTGCGGGAACGCCGGCTGGTATCATCTGCCGGCAAGCACGGCCGATAAGAAAATTTCAAGAGCAGTCATGCGGGAACTTCGCTACTGCGCAGTGGCCGTTCATTCCGCGGGCGTTGTCGACCGACAGATCGAATATCTGTACGATATCAGATCCGTGCGGCTGGTCAAACGATGTGACTTGTCTGCCGAACAGGCAGGCAATGTTAATCCGAATCAAAACGACTACTGGCTGCTTCAACTTGGGAACTCGCGTCGGCTTGACGTTCCTATCTGTGTAGCTGCCGGTCGGACATTCCGTTTCCGTCTCACCGGTGTTTCAGACGTCCTTGGCGCGCAAAACTGGAGAGACCTGCCTGAAAGATACCTTGCGTTCACGATGGAGTAAAGGTGCAATCCCGGCGTAGTGTAAACTTGGATGTCACGGAGACATTGATGTTCCATTGATGTTTTGGGCACATAATGCAGATTATTCCTTGGTATTAGCTTTGATTTTTTTAGTTTAAGGTGGCCGGGATTTGTGAGACAGCCTGAGGGGTGAAATAAGCAATGTCCCGTCGTTGGATTCCCGGGACACCATACTAAATTCAGCCAGTTACTTCGGGTTTTGGTCCTCGTTTTTTGGGCTTTAGTTTGCGTTTAAGGAGATCTCTAACTCAATTGACGAATTCGCTATCACCGTAAGGCATTCCAGAGCGTTCTTTACGCCGGAAGTCTTCGCACTCTAGGGGATTCCCGGATTCCCGGGATTCCCGGGACACCATACTAAATTCAGCCAGTTACTTTGGGTTTTGGTCCTCGTTTTTTGGGCTTTAGTTGACGTTTATGGGGGGGCTTTAACTCATTGACGAATCCGCCGTCGCCGCAAGGCCTCCCAGAGTGATCTTTGCGCCTGAAGTCTTCGCACTCTGAGCTATTGCCGTCACAGTGTAGAAAACCAATCTAGTTTTCAACGAGATCTAGGAGAGGGGCTCATGGATGTCCCCGTAACTTCGATGCCGGACCTTGTTCAGCCACCCCAGGTAAGGAGCGCATGATTGATTTTCCGGTTACTGTTGACAGGAATAAATTAGCTGACGCCCTGCGTTCTAAGATGTAAACCTCCCGCATCATGTTAATAAGAGGCTCTCATGACCTATTTTTCGCCGGAAGATGATGAACTGATAGTATTCGCAGCCGACCAGGAACCCTTTGGAGATCAACCCAACCGGTTCTGTACTCTCTACCCCTTGATGACACTTGCAGGAGAACGGTTTTCTGCACATGAGGAAAACTTTCCCCGTCGCGGGAGGGTATGGTGGAAAGTGCGGTCAGAACACGATTCCTATGCGGTTCCCGGCTCGATCTGGGTCGGCTCCGTGGAACAGGCCCCCAACTATTCCCCCGGAGACTGGCAAAAGGACAAATACCAGGTCCGCATGAGGGACATTCGCCAGGGCGACGACGACCTGATTGAAATAATCGACCTTGAAGTCGAAAATCCTAGCGCTGATGTCGTCTATCGAAACGAAAGAATCCCCTACCCACGCCAGCCTGTTAAGCTTGTCTTTCTTCGGGGCACAAAGACCGTGATCGGCCCCCTGAAAGCCTCGTGGTCCTCCGCAGATCGTTCCCTCTCATTCGCAGTTCAAAATCCTACCAGACCTGAACTCCTGAGAATACCGACACAGCTGTTTGACCAGAAAATAAGGTGCGAGCGGTTTTCCTTTCAGGCAAATCAGGTTCACATAAGTGCGCGTCAATTCCCCCTCGTTATTACGCTTAGCAAGAACTCCTGGATCGACTTCCCCAAGTTGCGGGAACTCGGCGCGGTGCTGGTGGCCGTTGTTGACAGTGTTGTCATCAACTGGGCGGCCAAACAGGCAACCCTGACCAACGCCCAGTCAAAGGAGGTTAAATCCTTCATTGCCAAAGTCCAGGAGCAGCCGGCGAATCTGGCTCACCAATACTATAACCGCTTTCAGGAAATAACGAAGGACGTATCCCTTATCGCTGATCTTGGCGAGTCTGTTGCCACCGCTCTTTCGGAGACTCCGGCTTACCGGGACCTCGTCAACCGGCACATTGAAGCTGTGGCATCCGACAGGATCAAGCAGGAGATAGCCCGGCGCGAGACGGAAATATGCGCCGGAATGGAAGCGACCTTGAAGCAGAAACAGGTGTTGCAAAATGAAATAGTAAAACTTCAGGATGAGTTTCAGGACCGCGTGCGGGAGAATGAAGAGGAATTGCAGAAGCTTCACGTTGACCGGATCCGCTCTTTGGAGGCGCAGGAAAAACAGCTTGCTGAACGGGAAAAGTCCGTCACCGAAAAGGAAGATGTCATAGCCTCCCGCCTTGAGCGGTTGACCCTTCAGTATGCGACGGAATCCGAGCGTGTTGCGGACGAGTTCTTTGCCCAGATGCCTTTTTTTGGCCGCCTGCTCGCAACCCCAGGGCCCGAAAAGGAGAAAGCCCTGCGGGCTGAGCCGGTCAGCAGGAAGATGACCTTGCCGAAGTATCTGCACGCCAAGAAGGAGGACTACGCGATCACCGAGGAGCAGTTCCTCGGTCAGTTCAGGCAGGTAGTGGCACAGAGGGGATATCTTTTCAGCGACGATGACCTGGTTAACTTTCACGTGACCATGAAAGTGGGTGGACTCGTTATCCTTGCCGGGCCAAGCGGCACCGGGAAAAGCAGTCTCCCCCGCTTCTACGCCGAGGCGCTCGGCTGTTCCGAAGAATACCTGCACATTCCGGTGCGCCCTGACTGGCTGGATGACAGGGATCTTGTGGGAGCCTTTAACTCGCTGACCCGCAGGTTTGAACCGGCCAACAGCGGTTTGGTGGACCACCTGATTGCAGCCCTGGAAGACAGGAAGCAAAATCGCGGTGGCATCTTCCTGATCTGTCTTGACGAGATGAATCTGGCACGGGTGGAGCACTATTTCGCCCAGTTCCTGAGTGTCTCGGAGAAGGTGCCGGCCGAACGCTTGATTAGCCTGTTTGCTGAGGGACTCGTCAATGAGACCGACCCCTATGCTCCCTATCGGCTCCTCCCCCTCAACGATAATCTGCGCTTCGTCGGCACCGTCAATATCGACGAAACGACTCATTTTTTCAGCCCCAAAATCCTGGACCGCTCTCAGGTGCTCTCCTTCCAAAGCCCGGATCTGGAATCCCTCGGCACGACGGTCTTGGGGGACCAGAAACTCGGCGGCATCCTTCCTGTCAGTGCCGGGAATTTCGACTCCTGGACCCAATTCGATGCCAACTTGACCCAAACCCGGGCTCTCCTTTTTCAGATCGATGGCATCCTGAGAGGATCGAGACTCGGGCTGACCTATCGCCCCTTCAGGCGCATGCTCCAGTACGTTGCCGCCTCCAAGGGGCTGATGGGGGAGGACCAGGCCCTGGACATCCAGTTGCTCCAGGTCGTATTCCCGAAACTAAGGAACACCGCTCCCCACTTCGAGAAAACGCTGGAGGCTTTGCTCCAGACAATTGGTGCGAAAAGGTTCCCCCGGAGTGCCGAACTGCTGCAGAAAATCAAGGATTCAGGGGATGACTACGAGTATTTCCAACTTATATAGTCTGAGCATAAGGTGTAATGGCCAGGAGCTGCTCTCCTGCCGCCTCGACCCTTTTCAGCTCCCCTACCGGGCCAGCGACTATCTCTGCATAAAAGCAGCCGACACGCTGTCGTTCCGGTTGGGCAGGCCGCCCGATGCCGGGCCTGTGCTCGTCAAGCTGGGCGAGGAGCAGGTCATGCTCTGCTCCGGAAGGCAATCCGGCTGCGAGAGCCAGGAAGACACCTGGCTCTACAACGAGATCGGGGAGAGCTGCCTGACCGTCGAGCAGCAATCTCCTGGTGATGAGAACGAGCTTTCCCAGGTAATCATCGAAATCCCCATAGTCATCGAGCCGCGTAGCCCAATCGCACGGGATTATGAGGTGATGGTCGAGGATCTGACGAGGGTGCACGAGGACTTGGCCCGGGACATCATATCTAAAAGCCATTCCCGCTTCGGCCTCCGTGCCAGTGGCACTCTGCGTCTGGTGCCGGCCTCCGTCCTGGCCAGGTTTGCCGAACTGCACCAGCGCCTGGTTGATGTGGTCGACCGGATAGCATCCCAACCTTCGCACGTCCTGACAAAACGCCGGGTTGTCGCCCGCTACCGGCCGGGCGACCAAATCGATACCTGCGGTTTGCACAGGTTTGCCGAGAATAGCTTCGACGCGGAGGGACGTGCCACCGCAATCCAGAAGGGGCACGTGAGGCGATCTTGCCTCAGCGCAGATACCCCAGAGCACAGGCATCTTGCCTGCGGCATAAGGCTACTGGAAAAAAGGGCGAACGTGGTTGCCCGGCACTTTAGCATAAGGGCCGAAATGCTTCAACTGGACGCCAAAAGGTGGGGTACTACCTCCGGTAAAAAACCCTCTGTTTTTCAAGAGACCATCCTCCCGAAGATCAGGCAACTGGAAGAGTATGCCGCGAAGGCAGGCGCAATATCCTCTGGTCTGCATGCGCTGCTGTTGGCCCACCCTTTTCTGAAGGACGCCGAGGAACCGCGCACCCCTTTCTGTCTGACTCCAACCTTCAGCGGTCGCCCGGCCTACCGTGCCGCCTACCAGATACTGTCCGAAGCCCGGACGGTTCTTGGAGTACTGGTGGATGGCGATGCCATAAGGGTTGGGCACCGGAGCCTTTCGAGCCTTTATGAGTACTGGTGTTTCATCAAGACCGTCGAACTGTTGCGCGATAGACTCGGCACGCCAAAACCCGACCCGACCATCAAACTGATCCACGGGGTGTACCGGCCGGAACTGCTGCCTGGGCAAAAATTCATTTTCGGTGCAGAGTCCGGCAAGACGGTAGCGGTGAGCTACGAGCCTGACATTAATCCCTGGCGCAAGGCTGTCGGTAACAGGGAACGCTATGGCGCCTCCCTGACCGCACGGCCGTTGCGGCCGGACATCATGGTCGAGGTGGCCTCGCCCGGGGAGAGATCGGTTGTTCTGGTGCTGGACGCCAAGTCGACGGAGAAGTTCACCTTGGAAAAGTTTCGGGAGACCACCGACTACTCCCGGCAGATCATCGAGGTTGAGGGGCTGGCCATGCCGGTCAGGCAGGTTTTTCTGCTGCACCGGGATGCCGGCTGCGCCGAGCTTTTGAACCTGCCGACCTACTTTCAACAAAGTGAGATTCCGAGAGAGAACGTCATCGTCGGCGGGGTGTCCTGCCTCCCCGAACGCGTCGGTTGCGTGCCGTTGGGACTGGAGAGAGTGGTTGACAAGTTCCTGGATTTGTATGTTCGCAGCACTCTGGGGAATTTCCGGTGATACGATGCAGTTAATACCTCGACATTTTAAGGCGAAAGGCCCTATTTGGACGGGTTATTGACGTCAGGAAGGCCGAGGGGCAGCCCTAGTCTCCGAGTTCTGGATCCCCGGCGATACAATTTGCTGACTTGAGTGGAGGATGTAACGGTGAATATTTTCAGGACCCTTGCCTCGGGCAAGAATTCCTTTCGGGAAGAATTCGTTTCAGCTTTCATCGCCTACCTGTTCTCGCCGAAAATGGACCATGGTCTGAACTTCCTGGTCCTTTCCCGTCTGCTGGTCAGTATCTCCGAAAAGAACCAGGCCGCTTCGCTCAGGGCACTAGCTGATACCCTTAGGTGCCGATTGTGGGAGAGCATCTTTGAGGAAGCAGCCCCACAGCCTGTCGTGGAGCTTGAATTCCCCTACGGTGGCGGCAAGGGATATATTGACGTGGTCATCCGATGCGACAACTGGTTCATCATCATCGAGAATAAGATCGCAGCAGGATCCAAAACCGATGGCCAGGTAAAGGATCAATATGAAGGCTTCCGTGACGCACTGCGGGCCAAGGACCCTCTGTTCGACAATTCACGCGTCCTTGTGGTGTACCTCGTTCCCGCCTTGCACGGGGTGGATGGCTGGAGCGTGCCGGAGGGTTTCCACAAGGAAATGGATAAGGTCGTGCTGCGGCCCGGTGATGAAAAGGTCCTCGTCACTTGGCAGACGGTAAAATCTCCCGATGAGGAACCGGTTTCTTTGGTGTCAGTGCTGCGCAGTATCTTGCAGGACGATGCAAACGGCAGTATCAGCCCCATCGGATCCGATGTCCGCCACGCCATGCTCTCGCTCATCGACTTCGCCCTCGGCGAGTTCCAGGGGTACCACTACCCGAAAGCGGCAACGAATAAAAACGGCGAACCAAAAGAGGCGGTCGCCGATATCCTCGGTAGGGAAGGGGAGTGGTTCGTTGGTATCAAGGCGGGAAAAGCCGGCGCGATTGAATCCGCATGGAGAAACCCGGCGTTTTTATCATATGAGCTCACTGTGACGAAAGATTCCCTACGCGGCTGGCAGTATCTCCCCCTTGCCGACTTTCAGAGGCTGGTGCGTTGGGCGCTGAACCCGGAAACGGAATCCCTTGCAGGATTCAAGTGGGAAGGCAAACCGTTTTTCACGCCGCTGCTGTACAAGGTGGCGAAGCTGAGCAAGTCCGATCTCTGGATCGGCATGAAGGGCGGAAAGGCAGCACTAGCGGCAATGAGCCCTGATGAGATTGTCAATAGAAGCGGTTGGGAAATGGCGACGGAAAGGAAAAGTAGCCAGTGGTTTAGTGGAGCCGAGTTCTGCGCGCTGCTCGATGAGAAGGGGATAGCTTTCGAGTCTAAGCCGGAGGCATATTGAATGTCTCTTTTGCGCAAGCGAATGGGGGGCGGGACCAGGGAGTAACCGCCAAATTTGATTGGAGCAGTTCCGGAACCCTTGGAGAAGAACCGTGACCGACCGCCCATTGATCTACAATAAGCTGGTCAGGGACCTGATCCCCGACAGAATCGCTCAGTCTGGCAAGAGCTTTACCTCCAGCGTTTTGAACAACCCGGATTTTGCTGAGGCTCTGCGTCACAAGATTATCGAAGAAGGTCACGAACTTTTCCAGGCCGCCACCCGGGACGAGATAATCAACGAGTCTGCCGACCTGCTGGAACTCCTGGATGCCATCCTCGCCCATCACGGCATCGACTGGGTCGAGGTCTTTGCAAAAAAGGCTGCTAAACGCGAAGACGCTGGTGCCTTCAGCAAGCAACTGATGCTTCATGCAACTGCGGCCAGCCAGTCTGTCGCCGAAAGGGGAGACCGGGAAACGCGCCTGCCGCAACTCCTGACTTTCAACTCGATGGTCGGTTTCGTCGATGTCATCAAGCGGGAGCTGGCCGATGCCGATGCCCTGCACATCGCTTCTGCTTTTTACGCGCGCGGCATGCTCAACCTGCTGCTCGACCCGTTTCAGGCGTTCGTGCGACGCGGCGGCAAGCTGCGCCTGCTGACCTCCGTCATGGGCAACTTCAACAACCCCCACGACCTGGTGCACCTTGCCACGCTGATACCCCAGATCGACATCAGGATCTTCTACCCGCTGAACGAGAAGGGGATGGCCGATTACACCCAGGAGCCGCCTCCGTTCCACGTCAAGAGCTTCCTTTTCGAGAAGCCGACCAACCAGCATTCCATCATCGTCGGGTCATCCAACCTGACAGGCTCCGGTCTCACCAAAAATCACGAGTGGAACTATTTCTCCAACAGTGAAACCAACCTGCTGTTCAAGAACAACCTTTCCGCCTTCCAGTTTGCCCTGCAGGAGTATGAGTCCTACTGGCGGAAGTCGTCGGTCCCTGTGGATGACCAGTTCCTGGATGCCTATCTGCCGCGCTGGGAGAAGGCCCGCGAGCTTCGCATTGGCGCCGCTCGTGAGATGGGAAGGGCTTTCCAGCGCTCCGTCGAGCCCAGACCGGCACAGGTAGCGGCACTGAAATCTCTTCACGATCGCCGCAAGCTGGGAATCCGGAAGTCCACAGTCATTGCGGCCACCGGGCTGGGCAAGACTTTCCTCGCTGCGTTCGACTTCAAGCAAAGCGGTCAGGGTAATGTCCTCTTTCTCGCCCACCGGGAAAATATCCTCATCAATGCAATGGGGACCTTTCGTTCCGTCACGAAGGACGACCGCTTCGGGGCCATCCTGTCGGGAAGGTTGAAGCCGTCCGTCGTGGACGGGGGGAGCCTGTTCGCCATGGTGCAGACCATCTCCCAGCCTGACACACTGGCCGAGTACGCTCCCGATTCCTTCGATTACCTCGTGATTGACGAGTTCCACCATGCCGACGCGGGTTCCTACCGGCGCGTGCTGGAAAGGTTTAGGCCCAAGTTCCTGCTGGGATTGACCGCCACCCCGGAGCGCATGGACGGACGCGATGTCCTGAAAATCTGCGACTACGATGTCGCCTTCGAGAGCAGGCTCTTCGACGCGATCGACAACAGCTGGCTGGTGCCGTTCCAGTATTTCGCCATTCACGACCCCACGGACTACTCGGCGCTGCACTGGACCAGCCGCGGCTACCTGGAGAGCGAGCTGGACCGGGTGCTGATCGATGATACCCGGGCCGAGCTCATCTTCAACAACCTGCGCAAGTTCCTCCCCTCCATCGGAAAGACCAAGGCCCTGGCCTTTTGCTCTACGAAAAGCCACGCCGAGTACATGAACAGGAAGTTCAACGAGCTTGGCAGGGCTGCCGGTATCCGGTCGGTCTGCCTGCTGGGCGAGGACAGCATCGAGGCGCGCGAGAGCGCCATCCTCCGCCTCCAGGATGAGAAGGACCCTTTGCAGATCATCTGCTCCGTCGACATCTTCGGCGAGGGCGTCGACATCCCCGCGGTGTCCCATGTCCTGTTCCTGCGCCCCACGCAGTCCTTCACCGTTTTCATCCAGCAGCTGGGCAGGGGATTGCGCCAGATGCCGGAGAAGGACTACCTGGTTGCCCTGGACTTCGTAGGCAACTTCCGTCAGTCCTACGTGGCGCCGCTGGCCCTCAAGGGGTACACCAGTGCCTCCGAGTTCCAGGAGGCGCACCGCTTCAAAAGACCGGAACGGCTGTTGCCGGCGGCATGCCATGTGAGTGTCGGGACCGAGGTGCAGCGGATCTGGGACGCGGAGATCAAGGAGGTGATCAAGCCGAAGAACCGATTCGAAGCATTGCAGGCCATTTACCGCGAGCTGCGTGCCAACCTCGGTCAGTCGCCGGCCATCATGGACTTCTTTGCCAATCCTGCGGCGCATGACCCCTACGCCTTCTTCAAGGAGAAGCAGTTCGGCGGCAACTGGCTGAGGGTGAAAAGTTGCATGGAAGACCTGACGGAGTACGAGGCGACCTTGCTGGATTCTCCCGGCGAACAGCTGCTGCAGCATTTGGACAACGAGCTGAGCCCTGTTAAGTCGTACAAGATGGTCGTGCTGCAATCCCTTCTGGCGTTAGGCGGGGGCGAGTGGCCGGTGGCGGAGATCGCCCGACCGTTCCAGGCCTTCTACCTGGGAAATAAGGACCGCCTCGCGGACTACGATGATCTGGCGAAAGCGGCCGACCCCGGCAAGTTCCCGCTGTCCAAGGTCGAAAGCCATCTGATCGGCATGCCTCTCGAAAAGCTGGCGGGCTCAGGAAGGGAGTTCTTTGAGCTGGACAAGGGGCGGCGCATGTTCCGGATCCGTGACCGGTACCAGCCATACTGGCAGGACCCGGAGTTCCGCCGTCTGGTCTCGGACCGTGTGGAGTTCGGCCTGGCCAGGTACTTCTACGCAAAGGACAAGAATTCGGCGGTGCCGGCGGAGATGCGGGGCTTCGCCGTCGAGGTCGCCTATAACGCCCGCAGGGACAACGGCTTCACGGAGAAGGTGCGCAACGCGATTGCCGACAACCCGGAGGGGCTGGAGTGGGAGTGCAACCTGGGCACCAAGGGGTACTCCTCAAAGATGGACATCGAGGTCCACAAGGACGAGCACTTCGTCGCCTGGACGCACGTGCGCTATGAGGACATCACCCGGTTCCCTGCCAGGATAAAGGCGGCCGCCACCGCGCTGCTCGAAGAAGGGCAGCATGGCGAGTTCCGTATCGAGGCACAGGATTCCTCACTGAAGATCAAGCGGAAAAGCAACGACTGATGCTCCAAGGGATTGTCTTGCGGGTTCATTCTCCAGAATAATCCCACCTGGCGCTGGTGATTGATTTCAGGTTTTTATGGGGGAGAGATGGCGCTCACGCAAATGCAGCTGATCCAGTCACTGGGCGAGGCGATGGCCTGGTTCGAAAAGGAGCGCTCCTGGGGAGTCCCGCCGCAGGAACTGAGGCACCTGTGCGGCCGGATCGGCGAGCTGTACGCCGCGATGATAACCAACGGGCAAATGGCGCACAACATCAACCAAAAAGGGTACGACGTAGTCTCCGGAATCGGCGAGCGCATTTCGGTGAAGACAACGACGATGAGCCACGGCGGCGGGCATGTGAGCTTCAACGCCAACACGATCGAACATGTCGACCGGGTCATGATCCTCCAGGTCAACTACGACGAAATGCAGATAGAGATCCTGTTCGACGACACGATCGGCGAGGCGCGGAAGAAGTTCGCCAAAGGCGGGGACGAGAAGACCCTGAACATTTCCTTAAGCAAGCTGCTGTCGAAAGCTGCGCCAAAGCATTGCCTGAAGGCCGTGAACGTGCAGCTGTTCGAGGGGGTGACGGTCAGAGAGATCGAGTCCGGCACCATCGAACTTTTCAGGGACGGCAACCCGGTCGCGCCGGTGCTCCCCGAATTAAGGCGCATGGCCGAGAAGCTCAGCGTCAGCATCATCAACGATAACGGCAACCCCCTGAACACCAGGCAGCTGGGCAGCCTGATCCTTAAGTCCCTGCAGGCCGACAGCGCGGAACTGCTTTAGGCCTTTTGACGGAGGAGGGGGCAAGATCCGGTCAATCCTCTGCAATTCCAATCCAGAGTGCCAACAGCTTTGCGATTTCGTACATCTGCTTATGGGAAAGCCTTCCGATAACTTGCCCTATTTTCTCCCGGGGCACGGTCATTATTTTGTCTATCTGAATCTGTGAGGGGACGGATAAGCCATTGTCAGGAGATGGGTCCACCTGAAAACGGAAAAGAGGGGTTTCATGGAGATGACTGGTGATGAGGCAGATCGAAACACTCGAATGATCAGAGAAAAGGCCTGACTGAATTACCAATGCCGGCCTCGGTTTGCCGTAATCCCCGGGAAGGGCTATCAGAACCAGGTCACCACGATTCACTCCTCACCCCAGTCGGCTATCTCTGCAAGCATCTCCAGGTCACGCATACCTTCAGGAGCATCCGCTACAACAAGGGATTGCCGCCGGCACTCATCAGCGAATCCGGGAGCCTTGGGATCCGGAACCCAGATCTGCACGGACTTTAAACCGGCCGCCCGCTGCCGGCTTCGGTACGATGATACTCGGTCCTTTATTGATTGCTTTTGCATCGATTGCTCCTCCCACCCACTTTGTTACATGTAACGTATCATCGGGTCCTTTTGTTGTCAACCCGCCTCCCTCAACATTGGGAGCGCCTTCAGGTCGACCGGCTTGCCGAAGCGCCACTTTGATTCCCGGGATGGATTCCCGGGACGATTCCCGGGACACCATACTAAATTCAGCCAGTTACTTTGGGTTTTGGTCCTCGTTTTTTGGGCTTTAGTTGACGTTTAAGGAGGGTCTCTAACTCATTGACGAATTCGCCATCACCGCAAGGCCTCCCAGAGCGTTCTTTGCGCCGGAAGTCTTCGTACTCTGAGCTATTGCTGTCATAGTGAAGGAAATCAACCCAGTTTTCGACGAGATTAAGGAGAGGGGCTACTTTGACCAACTGATCGTCCTTTCCTGAGATGTGTGCTGTTGTGCTGCTCCATCGCCAGTCGGAAGGGAGGCTCACGAGATTGGCGCGGACAGGGTTCAATTCAATGTACCGCGCGGCTGAAAGTAGGTGCCTCTCATCCATTGGAAAGGATGCAAAGCGTCCTTGCCATAAATGCCCACGCCAGTTCTCACGAAAATTTATCCTGCGCGTATATAGGCGATGAGCTTCCCCTATGGCTCGCCTTAGGCCATCTTCGGAGTGGGGGAATGCAATGAGATGTGCGTGGTTCGGCATGAGGCAGTAGGCCCATATGTCCACCCCACAATTTTGGCAGGACTGGGCCATGAGATCGAGATAGGCGCAGTAGTCATCCTCATGGAAGAAGGTCGGCATTCGGCGATTGCCGCGCTGGGTGACATGGTGGGGAATCCCTGGTGCAATAATGCGTGCAATTCGAGGCATGCCTTAGAGGATACAAATATATTCGTTCCCGTCAAGCTGTCATTGCTAGGAATTAAGTATGATGTCCCCGGAAGCCCCCCGGAAGCCCCACCCCACAATTTTGGCAGGACTGGGCCATGAGATCGAGATAGGCGCAGTAGTCATCCTCATGGAAGAAGGTCGGCATTCGGCGATTGCCGCGCTGGGTGACATGGTGGGGAATCCCTGGTGCAATAATGCGTGCAATTCGAGGCATGCCTTAGAGGATACAAATATATTCGTTTCCGTCAAGCTGTCATTGCTAGGAATTAAGTATGATGTCCCCGGAAATCGTCCGGAAATCCAATCCGGGCGACGGTAAATCTGTGACAGTGGATAGGTCTCTTCAGGTCTCTTCGTTCCCTTGGTTTGGTTGACGAGATTTCCGACTATGTGGTAAAAGTTTGCTATAATATTCTTTTGCCGGATGAATTATCTTGTGGGAGACGCCTCATGCCTTCTTTGAAACGCATCGAATCAGAAGTTGCTTCCCTTCCGGATCAGGAACTGCGGCAGTTCAGCCGCTGGTTCGCACAGTTCGAAGCCGAACGCTGGGACCAATGTCTTAAAGCCGACATCGCCTCCGGCAAACTGGACAACCTCGCCGCGGAGGCATTGGGGCAGTACGCTTCCGACAAATGCAAGCCCCTCTGATACATCACACGTCTCCCCGTTTCTGGGAGTGCTACGACCGGTTGCTACCTGAGATTCGCTCGCTTGCGGACGAAAACTTCCTCATCCTCAAAGCTAATCCTCGCCATCCTTCGCTTCACCTCAAACAAGTTGGTCGTTTCTGGTCGGTTCGGGTCGGCCTACGTTACCGCGCTCTTGGTGTCTCGGCAGCCGATGGGATAGTCTGGTTTTGGATTGGCAACCACGGGGACTATGACCGTATGATTGGTTGACCCGCCTACAGTCGGTTTTCCTTTTGCACCGGGCCGTCCTCCACCACGGTGAAGTCGAGGTCCGAATCGGGCCGAGCCGTTCCACGTGCATGGGAACCGAAGAGAATTATCACCTTGGGATGCACTGCAGCAACGATTCTTTCAGCAATATCCTTGAGAAGATCGTCCGTTACCGAAACCATCAAGTTGACCTCAAATGGATGCCCCACCTTCAGCAAGCGATCCTGATAACCGCCGCCAGCATACCTGAATACCGGTCTTAATAAATACTTTAGAGGGGAGCCTTCCGGGACGGAGGGATGGGGTGCCCGGGAAGGGGGGATCTCTCCCCGATTTCACCGGCCGGGAGGCGTTTTGCGAGGTCCCCCGGGAATTTCGCAGGTCCGGCGCAACGTTTCGCAGATGCGGCCGGGATTTAGCTGGTGCGGCCGGGGATTTCGCAAACGCGGCCGGGATTTGGAAACTTTTCGGAAAACTGTTTCATTCCAGACGAGATGTTGCACGGTGCGGCGAAAAAAAACGAAAATTGGAGCGGGACTTTTCCGGTCCCGTCCCGATTCTCAAAGTCTGCGGGTATTTTTACACGTTTCCGGCGCGGTTGTATGGTTTCCCGCCGGAATTGCAACGGTTCGCCGGAATCCGTACAGGTTCCGGGCAAAACCGTGCAGGTTTGCGCCGGAAAAAATATTTTCGCCGCCAACCTCCATACGTTCCGGGCGGAGCGTGGAAACTCGCGCCGGAAGCCTATAGGTCCGGCCGGGGATTTGCAAAACCCAGCCGGATTTTCGTTTTCCCGGGAAAACCTGGAATTTTCGCGGTCGGCCTTCGTTCGGGCGGGGCTACCGGGAGGGAAGGCGGGGAGCTTTGGGTCTTCGCGCCGGAGGGGAGGGGATTCCGGCGGCGGGGGAGCCTGGCAAGGCAAAGCGGCTGGATCTTCCGACCCAACCGCCTCGTCCTGAGCCCCCCTTTCCCGGCGTATCTATCAAAGCACGATGATGCTCACCGACGTGCACCACGCCCCGACCGCTCCCCCCTCGTGGTAGCGCGCCCTGAGGTAGATCCTCCGGGCCGGCTGATAACCCCGCAGTTCGAACCGCGACCGGTTGTAGTTCCCCTCGCTGACCCTCTGCCACGACCCCTCGTTCTCGGGGGTCTCCGTCATCTGCAACTCGACGCTGGCATCGCTCTTCGCCCGCGCCAGGTAGACGACGAGGGCCCCCGTCACCCCCTCGAGGTGTTTCACCCGGAGACCCGGGATCAGGTCCAGCAGGTTGACCTTCCCCTTGACGACCTTGGGCGGCTTCATCTCGTAGCCGCCGTTGGGGAGCAGGCTCGGGTCCTTGTGGTGGTCAGCAAACAGGATGATGTGGTAGGAGTTGCGGTCCAGCGCCCGGACCGTCGACTCCATCAGGGCCTTCTGTTCGGCCACCCGGTCGTCGTCGTGGCTGGCGGCCGCGTCCCGGGCCACGCCGAGCGCGTCTGCGATCTGCCGCAGCTGGGGCGGCAGCGTCACGTAGTCGGACACCGGCCCCTGGAAGGCCAGGTGGGTCTCCCCCTTGTCGGCTGCATGGTAGGTGAAGACGATGAGGTCGTTGACCGGGCAGTCCCGGTAGTTCCGCAGGTACGGGTCGCTGAGCGTTGGCGTCATCTGGTACCCCTTCGAGAAAATGGAATGGTGTAAGGTTGGAAGATGTTAACAATGGAAGGCCGGCCTGTCAAGTCGGGCCGGAAAGAACCCCGCCGGCGTCGATCGTGTCCGGTCGCTGGGGCCGGCGAACTCCCCGGTGATCAGGTCCCGGGTACCGGTTGACCATCTTCAAGGTCAGACTGAAGAATAGCAATATTCAAAAAGAGAAACGATCCGGCTATCGTTGTGTTTATTATCTTAAGAGTCGCGAGAATATCATTCCTAATCACTATCTATTCCAAATCCGAACAGTCTGATGTCAGCTCAGAACGTCTGCATGTGATGCTTCGAGAGATGGGTTTTTAATCTCTCTTTGCGGCCTTGAGTCAGGTCGCCTCCGGCAGGTGCCAGCTCCTTTTGAGTCAAGACAGCTCTCCCCGTTTCCGGGGTCGCTTCGACCATGTGCCGGCAAAAAAGCCCCATCCTCGGCGCTACACCGGGGACGGGGCTTCTTTGTGGCAAGGGTAGCTGGAATTTTATTTCTTTTTGCTCCCGGCACCCTTTTTGGAAGCTTTCAGCGGATTGACCTTGGCAACTTCGCTGCGAACCTCGACCTTGACATGGGAGGCGGTGTTGCAGACGCCCCCCTGCCACTTCTGGCTCGGGTCGGGATAGACGCTGCAGACCAACCCCTGCGCCCCTTCGACAGTCTTGTCGCACCCCTCGCATTCGGGCACGACCGGCTGGCATTCGCCTTTGGGGTAGTTGCAACCTTCCTTCCCTGCAAAAGTGCATTCCGTACCGGGTAACGTTGTTCGGCACTGCATGTTGAAAACCTCCTGCGCTTGGCATTTGCCCCACCCTGATACGGTGCAACTACCCGTAAAATAAGTCAATACAAAACCGACTCGTGCGGCGGCGGCCCGCATTGCCGCGTAGGTCTCGTCCCCCCGCGGCCCGGCTTCCCGGAAGCTTCCTCCGCCTCCGGCAGGAATCCGCTGTTCCTGCCGGGTCGGCAATAACCCGCCCAAAGAGTCCGTCGGAATTGGCAGCGCTGGAAAATATCCGCACATGCGACGCCCGGTGACGCGTTGCCGGCATATCATCTCCCGGTCGATATCTTTATCAAATGGATCAGCGGGGGGACCATGCCGGAAAGGGACAGGAACGCGGGACAGGTCGGGGAACGGGCGCTGCTCAAGGTCGTGGGGGTGGGGGGGGCGGGCCTCAACGCCATCAACGCGATGCTGGAGGCGGGACTGCAGGGGGTGGAGTTCATCGGGGTGAGCGTGACGCAGGCGAGGCTCAGGAAATCCCGGGCGCCCGTCAACATCAGGATCGGGGGGGAGACCCGCTTCGGCACCGGCGGGGACCCCGAGGCCGCCCGGCGCGCGGTGGCGCTGAGCAGGGAGGCGTTCCTGGAGCAGTTCCGGGGCGCGGACCTGGTCTTCATCGCCGCGGGGATGGGGAGCGGCACCGGAACGGGGGCCTCCCCGGCCATCGCCGCACTTGCCAGGGAAGCAGGGGCCCTCGTGGTCGGCATCGTCACCAAGCCGTTTCTCTTCGAAGGGAGGCAGCGGATGCTGAAGGCGGAGGCGGGAATCCGGGAGCTGGAGCCGCACGCCGACTGCCTGATCACCATCGCCAACGACCGGCTGGTCGGCGCCGGGAAGGGGACCCCGCTGGCAGACGCCTTCAAGCCCGCCGACGCCATCCTGCGGCAGGCGGTGCAGGGGATCGCCGAGCTGGTCAACGTCTGCGGCTTCATCAACGCGGACTTCAACGACATGAAGACGGTCATGGCGCTCCCCGGCAAGTCGCTGATCGGCATGGGAACGGCGTCGGGCGCCAACCGGGCGGCCGACGCCGTCGGCATGGCCATCAACACCCCTCTCGTCGAGGACAACGATATCCAGGGCGCCCGCGGGGTCCTGGTCAACATCGCCGCCAGCGCCGGGATGAGCATGGACGAGTTCGACCTGATCACCAGGGTCATCCACGAAAAGGCTCATGACGATGCCGTCATCATCGTCGGCATGGCGATCCGGGAGGAGCTGGGGGAGAGCATCACCGTGACGGTCATCGCGACCGGCCTGGAGGGCGCCCGACCGGCCGGCCCCGGAAAGGGCCCCCTCAGACTGGTGTGATGCGGATCCTGGCGGGCCTGCCACTCCAGGTTGCGGGGGGCTCGCCTTGTGAGCGGCGGGATTGCTGCTCCTGCCGGAGTGTCATTGGTACAGCGACTTGAGGCGTCCCGCCATCTCCCTGAATTCCCGGCGCAGCCGCTGCGGCTCCAACACTTCCACCTGGGCGCCGAACCCCTTGAGCCACCAGCGCAGCTGGTGGCTGTCTTCGATCTCCGCCTCCAACAAGAGCGTGCCGTCATCATGGTCGGCGAGCGTCAGGGTCCCCGGGAGGGGGGTCTCGTGCAGGTAGGCCGCCGCGTCCCGGTCGAAGCGGGCCTTGAGCCGGATCTTGCTCCCTCCGATCGGGTAGCTGAACTCGCCGCTCTCGACGTACCCCTTGAGCGTGAACCCCTCCGGCGCCGTCACCGGCTTTTCCAGCTCCGCGGCCGACTCCATGCGGTGCAGCAGGAACTGGACGGGGTTCGGGTACTCCTTGATGCTCGCCACCAGGTAGATCAGGCTTTCCACGAAGACGAGCCCCAGGGGGTTCAGCTCGGGGTAGCTCCTGGCGCGCCGCTCGCCCCGGGGGCGGTAGCTCGCGCTGATCCTCCTGCCGCGCAGCAGAGCGCCGTAGACCGCCTCCGGAACGCCGTCGCTGAAGCTCGGGGGCTCCATCCGGAGGCTTCTGGGCACCACGCGCACCTGCTCGGGCCAGCCGGAGAGCGGGAATTCGGGGTGGCTCTCCAGCACCTCCGCGGCGTTCCTGAAGTAGGGCTGCAGGTAGCGCAGCGACGACTTGGGGAGCATGGCGCCCAGGTACGAGCTCGCCAGCTGGAAGGTGAGGGCGGTGTGGGGGTCCATGGCGGGGAGCGTGACCTGCTTCCCCTCCATCCAGCTCCACTGCAGCGTGCGTCCCGACAGCTCCGACACGATGGGGAACCTCCCCGACAACTCGACCAGGTCGCGCTGCACGGTGCGGGGGGAGAACGCTTCCAGGTTGGTCAGCTCGCCAAGGAGCTCCACGATGCGGGCGACCGTGATGCTGGAGCCGTGGCGGGGGACCATCCCCAGGATCAGCCATCTGCGGTAAAGCGTGTCCATTGCTGCTCCTTTACGCCCTCGGGTTGCGGGGGGGGGGGCCGGGTTCGCAGGCGAAGCCCCCGCCGGCGCGTGGCGAGGCGGACCCCGGACGGGCCCCCTGCAGCGCTGCGGCTCGGGGGGGGCGCGCTCGGAAACCCCGGCAGTGGGAAATGACGGCGACTGTCCGTCTCACCAGGTGCAGGCAGAGAACCCGGCGGGGTGAAGCTGGCATCGGAGTCCCGCATGGTGCCGCATCGTAAGATCCTTCTTACCTGTGTTTTTTGCAGCTACCACCTATATCGGCTTAATAAGACATAACTTGACGCATTGTGAAAGAGTTTCGAAACGCACGCCCACCCGTTGCGGCAACTATGCCTGGATAAATTTCAAAACCGTGACACAGCGGTCACAATATGACTATTGATGGCAGGCTGATCGTTGTGCTACTATGCCGAAAAAAATTTGTGCGATACCCCTGGTAACTGACCGTAAAACAGTTGTATTGTCATAGCCGTCCCCGTGCTGTGACAAAAATAAAATCTTGTTATTGCCTGCTGTTTTGCTGGTTCATAAATTGCAAATCCTGTCAGGATTTATGTCGTGAAGGCTGCGCCGACTGTCAGAGATAGATAATATCATTGAATATATCCAGGGTCGAGCCTTTAGGGATTTTACACCGGTCCCCGACACAGATGCTTAATAAATCCGCGCCAAGCCCAAAAAACGCGCCGGGCGGGCTGCCGCCTCCGGGCGAGGGGAGCTTGGGGGGGGGCTGTCGGGCGAGGAAAGCGCGACCGCTCCCGACAGCTGCCGTGCGGGACGCCGGAATGCAGCAACAACGAGCCGAATTAAATTGCATTTTTCATGTTTGGTGACATAGGGGGGGGTATGAAGGGAATTCTGCAGGCAGTGCTGTCGGTCCTGGTAGGTATCTGCATCAGTGCGGTCTCGCCGCAAACGGCCCGGGCCCAGCTCTGGAGCGCCAACCTCGACAGCGCCCACCCCATCGAGCAGCCCCTGACGGTCGCCACCGGGGTGGCGCCGCTGCGGGTGACGGTCACCAGGACCGGCAACGTCGGCTCCCGCATCCTGCTCAAGCCGGGAGCCCAGAGCGCCAACCTTGCCGACTACAGCTACGACCAGTCGCTGGCGAGCGACGACAACGTCGTCACGGTTCCCGCTCCGGCGCCGGGCCCCTGGTCGGTCCGGGTCCTGCCGCCCGCGAGCTACACGGGGGCGGCCTACAGCGCCACCCTGGTGGTGGACACCGGTGCCGCGGCGCAGCCGACGGCGGAGCCGGTCGCCTTCACCAAGCTCACCGGCTTCCTCGGGGCGGAGGGGGACCAGTTCTACCGCATCGTCCTGCCGGCGGTCCCGCAGGGGCTGCGGGTCGTGCTCTCCTCCCCGGGCGCTCCCAGCTCCCTCACGCTGCGCGCCGACTTCCCGAGCGACGGCACGGTGGTCGCCTCCAGCTACGGCCTGCAGCTGCACACCCTGCTGGTCCCGCCCGAGAGCCTGACCGGCGGCGGGACCTACTACCTGCAGGTGCACGCCCTGAGCACCCCCGTCTCCTTCTCACTCACCTGCAACCAGCACTACCTGCTCCCCCTTTCCTGGGACCCCGGCACGGCCCCGACCGTCTGGGACCCCGCCGCCGGCCCCCTGAGCCCGAGCCTGGTCTCCACGAACGACAGCGACCCGGGCGCTCCGGACAGCGCGGGTGGGGACTACCTCTTCGCCATCACCAGCCAGACCGCCGCCAACGGCGCCTGGCGCTCCGCCCTGAAGGTGGTCTCCGGCGAGGCCGACCTCTACCTGCAGCAGGGGACCCCCACCCAGTACGGCGGGAGCTACAGCTCGACCAACACGGGCGACGACGGCATCATCCTGGCCGCGACCCAGTTCGCCGACAACCAGAGCTGGTACCTCCGGGTGCACGCCGCCCCGGACTCCCAGTGGCGGGTGATCACCGGCAACGTCTACGCCTACGACCTGGGGCAGGTCGCTGACAGCGCGGCGGTCCCTCCGGGGAGCGCCGGCGGCGCGGTGACGATCGGCCCGGAGGGGATGGTCTTCTTCAAGACCAGCGTGGACAGCAACACCCAGGGGTGGCGGCTCTGGCTCAAGGGTGACGGCTTCCCGATCTACGTGAAGAACGGGGCCGCCCCGGTCGCCAGCTCGCAGAGCTACCACGACCAGTTCGAGGCCGGCCAGATGCTCCTGGTCCCCCCCTACCTGACCAACGCCACCTACTTCGTCGGCGTCGCCGGGAGCTCCGGGACCAGCGTCAGGCTCGACTCGCGCAAGCAGCAGGTCTACCTCCCCAACCCGGCCCTGGTGGCGAACTCGGTCGGCCTCCCCGCCGGCTGGAGCCACACCGGCAGCGACAACTTCAGCTACACGGTCGCCGGCACGGTGGCGAGCGACTTCGGCTACCTGACCCTCAGGGTCGACGTCCCGGTGAAGCAGATCGCCTGGCAGGTGAACGTCACCCCCGAGACCGGCAAGAACACCGACCTGTACATCCGCCAGGGGAACATCCCGAACCGCTGGAGCAACGACGCCCTCTCCGAGGCGCCGGCCGGGGTGACGGACAGCACGACCCAGGTCCCCCCCGTGCTGAGCGACGGCACCTGGTACGTGACCGTCTACGGCACCGGCGACTTCACGTTCACCCTGACCAGCGGGGTCCCGGTGGTGACCGGCGAGTCCTACATCAACGACCCGGACCTCTTCAAGGGGGGGAGCGCCCCCTCGGTCTACAACCCCGACACCCATTACCCGCTCATCTGCCCGAACACGAACCCCGCCTGGCCCTGCAAGGGGGGCACGATCGGAAACGACGACACCCAGCGCGCCGGGTGGCGCTACTACCAGGTGAGCGACATCGACTCCCAGCTCGGCTACCTCGGCTGGTACCTCGGGCTGGACGGCCAGGTCCCCGGGAGCGAGATCGCCCTGCGGCGCAACGCGGTCCCCGCGCGCTGGCACTACCGGACCGGGGGGAGCGTCTACGCCCCGCAGACCAGCGAGGGGGTGCAGGTCGACCTCTCCAGCACGCTCGGGTTCCTGCAGCACCCCAACCACCAGGCCGACATCTGGTACGTCGGGGTGTACACCCCGGACCAGGCGCTGGGGAAATTCAACCTGACCACGAAGGAGATCCCGGCCCCCAGGGTCTCCCTGGGCGACGGCTCCCCTGCCTGCCTCGCTAACCCCGCCTCCTGCTCCAACTCCGTCCGGGTCCCCGACCCCGGCGCCCCCCCCGGCGACCCGCTCGGGAGCCCCCAGCCGCCGCTCAGCTGGCGCTGGTTCAAGGTGACCATCCCGGCCGCCGCCGACCTCGACCCGCGGTTCCCGCTCCTCGGGTGGGACCTCCGCCTGGTGAACGTCACCGGCGGGACCCCCAAGATGGTGGTCAGGCGCGACATCCTGCCGGGCGACTTCACCACGAGCTACACCTACGGCTGGCTCCCGGGCGGCGGCAGCTGGCCCTCCGGCGAGCAGTGGGCGGCGGGGGGGGACTGGACCGCGCGCACCTACCTCGCCCCGGGGGTGGACGACGAGGTCCAGACCCTGGTCATGGGGCTCGGGAGCCCCCTGGAGGCCGGGACCTACTACGTCGGGGTGAGCGGGCCGGACTCCATGAGCTACACCCTGGTAAGCCGCGGCATCGGCATCAACGACCCCCAGGCGCAGACCCCGGCCCCCTGGCCGATCGGCGTCCGGGACCTCCCCTTCGCCGGCTCGGCCAGCGGCACCGGCCTGGCGCCGCGCGAGGCCGATTACTACCGGGTGCTGGTCCCGGCCGGCACCCCCAGCTGGTCGCTGCACCTGGTGC
>Ga0316217_10001980_pt1 | contig 25519 bp, 21 predicted proteins | sample 1anoAmetaG_FD_203633 | JGI IMG/M metagenome (GOLD analysis project Ga0316217, IMG submission 203633) | Freshwater microbial communities from Trout Bog Lake, Wisconsin, USA - 1anoA | ecosystem: Environmental > Aquatic > Freshwater > Lake > Hypolimnion/Profundal zone | place: USA: Wisconsin...
CATGGGGCTGGAGTGAAGTGCCTTTTCACAGACGCTGTGAAGCGGGGCAGCAGAGCTTTGGCATCCTTACTGATGACATTGGGTGTCTTGGGTCCACGCTCAGAATCCTGACCTCACGGATTCAGGAACAAGATAGAATCCCTCAACCAATCACAGATCCCACATCCATGCATTACATTCGCCATGGATCTCGTCTACGGCTGCGCAACAAGGATCAAAGGAGGTCTCCATGAGATTTGAAGCCAGCGAACGGGTGATTACGCAGTGTTCTCAAAATGAGATATTATCTGAATTAGAAAATCAATTTAGAAAAATATCTAATAGTGTATATAAATCTGGCCAAACAATTGAAGCAAAATCCATTGAAGCATCCTTTGGGTCAATCAATAGAAAGGACACCAGCATTGTTTCATTAAAAAAAATGGATGGTGGATGGCTTATGGTTGTTGATGTAAATTACCGAACTTCAGTTGCATTCTGGATTATTTTAATATTAACGTTTTTCACATGGATTTTTTGGCTATTGCCAATTGCATTTTATTTAATTCAAAAAAATACTGTGCGTACAGCAATTATGGAATGCCTGCAGCGTGTTAAAAATGAATTCGACCAATCAAGCAAAGATGTCTCAATTGGTAGTTCATCCATAAGTGACATTGAGAGACTGGCGTCCTTGAAAGAAAAAGGTATTCTCACTGATGATGAGTTCCAAGCCAAGAAAAAGCAGCTACTCGGAATTTAATTTTCCGTCAACCTAACCTAATCTAAGGAGATAGAAATGATTATATTTCTCATCGTTATAGCGAGTGCAATATGGGTAATAATCGATGCAAAAAATATCGGGGTCAAGAAGGGACTGGTAACTGGAATGGGTAACATGGGGGCATGGGGGTGGTTTTTCTCATGCCTACTGTTATGGATTATCGGTTTCCCTATGTACCTTTATTATCGGGGGAAATTCAAATCTGCTATTGCAGCTATTGCATCCCAAAATAGTAATAAGCCTGAAAGCTCAAAAGGCGCAGCTTTGAACGACTTGGAACAGCTTGCTGCTCTAAAAGACAAGGGCATCATTACTGAACTTGAGTTCCAAGCTAAAAAGAAGCAAATTCTTGGAGTCTAACTGGTCAAATAAAATTTTGCCTGAACCGCATGGAGGATAGAATGAAGCGGCCTGTGTTTCAAATCCGACTTTTTGTAGTTGGCTTAATGAGTCTGTTGATATTTGCCAATTGCGATAAAAAAGTTGAGGCCAAGTCTACGGCAGAAAAGGCATCAATTTTTTTAAAAAATCAGTGGACACAAGAAGCATTGGCCCAAGGGCTGCCAAAGGCAGATCTCGATAAATATATTCAAGTCATGGAAGAAAATATCAAAGGCAAAGATCTTGATATCACCATGGACAGCAATGGAAATGTAAAATCAGTGAATGTAAAATAATGCCAAGAATCCAATGGGGAAGTTTAAGTCGACCTGGTGGCTATTGAAATGACCCACTTGAAACATCCTTACGAGGATGCTATCTTTAACTGCTGGTTCACAAAGGTTAAGAATAATTTATGCTGATGTCCGCTCCATATTCAATGCTAGTCAATGCCCTAGCACAACACTAATCGTTGTGCCGAAATTATCAAAGGGGATCTGCAGGAGGTTTGAATCCAGTGAAAATAAAGGCGCTCTGTAGCACGGCATTCACGGAGGAGAAATGAGCCTAATAAGCAGGATAATTGCATTTGGGATAGCATTCATCATTATAGGTATAATTGGCTCTTTCTTAAAAATAAATCTTTATATAACCATAATATTTGGAATATTGGTTGGACTGCTTGTCCCATTTTTTGTGAAAGCTAGAAAAAAGGTATAAGCGCATCAGTCAAAGATTCAACACTTTACCTAGATTCCGGGGGATAGGGGATTATATCCCGGTGGGGATGCTCGGGGCGATTATTTTGCAGCCGGTGCAATATCTTCCTCATGCCCCCTGAGGAGAAACCTAATGGGGTTGCATATAGCTGCCCTGGACCGGGATGGCCATCTCAAGAGGAACATCATCTCACTAAATCATCCATGAATTCCGATGCGGGTCCGCCGCTAGTGACCAGTAGGTAGTCCCGTGCCCTGGTGCAGGCCACATAGAGCAGGTGCCGTTCGGTGGTGTAGATCTCTTCAAGTTCAACTTCATCTGCTGCACTTTCGATTCGGGACTGCAGAGGAATCACCTCGTCATCACATGCCATGACTACAACTGCTCTGAATTCAAGCCCTTTAGCCAAGTGCATGGTGCAGAGGGCTGCATGACCGTGAAGTGTTTCAACCCGATCATCAAGCAACTTGTATGGCAATCCAGCCTTGGCAGCGGCCTCCCTGGCTCGGACCAATTCATCTTCTGACCGGACAAAAATTCCAATCTCATGAGGTTGAACCCCTTCAGATGTTCTGTCCTTGAGCCACTGGGCCACAGCCGAAATTTCTGACTCAGGGTTCTCATGGGCCTGGATCGCTGGCGGCGGACCATTGAACACAGATACCGTCCCCGTGCGTACCTCAGTATTGCCATCTACATCCGAGACCTCAGCACCGAGAAGTCGATCTGCCTGCATCCGGATCTGGTGAGAGGTTCGGTAGTTGACGTTCAGGGTTCTCGCCCTTCCCCTGATGTCCACCCCCTGGGATTTCCAGGAGAAGGGCTGCTGGAAGATACGCTGCCCCATGTCTCCTGCAAAGAAAAGTCCCTCTGGGTTCCTGCCGCCCAGTGCAGCCAGGAATCGTAACTGGGTCACATTGATGTCCTGGGCCTCGTCCACTACCGCAAAGTCGTAGGGAAGATGACGCCGGTTCACCAGATCCTCAGTAATGGCCTTGAACAGGGAGGCTGAAGTCAGCAGCCCTTTAGTCTTCAGATGGGTTCGTACGGAATCGAAGATCACCCACAGGTTCTTCCGCTGGGACTCCGCCAGACGTGTCTTGCGGCCCAGCCGCTTGGCATCGCGGTAATCCTCCCAGGTTTCCAGTTGCCAGCCATCCACGATATCCGCCCATTCAGCCCACAAGAATGCTGGGCTAAAGGCTGTCCCCTGCTGCTTCTGACTGGCCTCAAGCAGTTGCTGCCGGATCATCCCTGGAGTTGCAATGTGGGGTTTCCCGAATGTTGATTCATACAGACGCTCCCCCACCTCAGGGAGGGCATGGACCTCCAAGCGCTCAGCCAGATGAGGTTCGTGGCTGATGAGACGGCGAAGCATGGTCCGGAGGGCGTTTGCCAGGGTCTCTGAGAAGGTGGTCAGCAGTACCCGGCTATCAGGATGTTTCCGGGCCAGGAACACTGCTCGGTGCAAGGCCACGATGGTCTTGCCGGTTCCGGCAGAACCAGAAACTCGGGCTGGGCCGGTATAGGTGCGTTCTACCCACTGCCGTTGAGCCGGGTGCAGGAAGATCGTCCACTTATCCCATGGATAGTCCAGCGCCAGAGCCAACTCGTCCACATTGGCCATGACGCGGAAACGGCGAAGCGCATCGGGGTGGTCGAAGGGATCCTTGAAGGGGGTGGTCGCCGCCATCTTCGGAGTCCCACCAGTAGCAAGCTCCAAGAGGGCCTCAGCGGCCTCACTGGGCAGATGGTCCGCCAACCCCAGCAGGCCATCCTCATCGACACGCCTGACCTCAGCCAGCCACTCCGGGGGCACACCATAACCCAGCAGCGTTTCTTCTGGAACCCGTGCGAAGAGGATCGGCTTCGGGGTCACCGCAACAGCGACCCCTACTGCCTTGGGGACCCATATTTCCTGAACTTTTTCCCGGACCTCCACCAACTGGGCGGCACCAGTCTTCGGATGGGTTTCCATCTTCCTGCGCTCCGCCCAGGCGTATGCCTTGTCATGGTGGTCCACATAGCACAGGAGCAGACTGGTATCGGTACGGTGCACGATCAGCCGGATGTCACTGCTGACCCGGACTGACCAGAAACGCGGATCCCGGCAATGATCCAGCTTGTGAAAACTCATACCAGGGCTAGATGGATCCATCTGGAGATCAAAAGCCGTGGTCTTGACTGCCTTCTGCTCCTCACCAGCAAGTCTGGCGAGACTATCCGTGAAGGTGTCTGCGATGCGGAAGTCCATCACCCGACCTTGAATACTTTCATGACCTCATCCCCCAGGTGGTTGATGACCTTCACTGCGATGCGGCCTGATGCGGGTTTGTCAAAGTGGCGAGAGGTATCGCTGTGGAGGCTCTCCCAGGCCTCCTGGTTGATCTCAGCCTTGAGGGTGGTCTTGAGGGCGTTGTAGGGGTCGTTCTGGCCCAGGAAATAGGCATGGCGCACGAAGAATGACTCTTCGTTGTAGTCGGTGTCGATGAACCAGCAGGCGATGCCGTCAGCATTGTCGCTTCGAACTTCTCCAGTGCTGGGATGGAACACGTCCACGCCTTTAACCTTTACGCGGGTCTGGCCGTTCTTCTCGGTCAGGATTTCGAGGTCTGGTTCCCCGAAGATCACGAACAGGTTTCCCTTCCCGCTGTTCTTCAGGTCATCGGCCATGTGAAGGTCGGCATTCATCCTGGCCTTTAAGACCGGGATGCGACCTAGCTTTGAAAAGTCCGCGGATCGGGCGTCATAGTTGAAGGCGCAGGTGATCAGGACATCAAACTGCCCATCCCCCGCTTCCTTGGCAGCTTCAACTAGGTCAGGGCGGGATACAGTGCCGAACTCTGGGCCGATGAAGATGGCAGCAGTCTTCTCTGGTCCGTTTTCCCCGCCTTCCCGGTACGTGCCCTTGGCGCAGACCATCGTTCCGGGCCAGGGGATGAGGGAGGCGAAGGTGATTCGGTCCTCCTTGTGGGCCTGCTGAACCCCGGCAGTGCGCAGATTCTCAAGGATCATCTGGGGGAAGTCCCTCTCCACGGTGTAGCCAGTCTTGGCCTCAACCGCCCCATCAATCAGTTCGTCATTCTCATCCACTCCCAACACACGGTGGGGAGTGATGCTCTCCACAGTGAATGGCCCCGCCACTCGGACCTTTTTCCTGTCTTCATAGGGTTTGTCGTAGAGGTACTCAAATTCCGCCTTGGCTGCGATGGAGGCATCGATCTCCTTCTGACGAGCGATGCGATGTTCCCACCACTTCGAATGAAACTGCCTCGCTTCCAAAGGCCACTTGGCGTCAGCCTCGCGTGGTATTTCCCACTCTTCCCATTTCTTAGCCAGGACCTTGTTCAGTTGGGTTCGGAGAGGTTCCAAGGCCTCCTGGAACTTCTCCCAGATGACATCGATCTCCACATTGTTGGCGATGCTCTTGAGGGTGATGTGGGGCACACGCTCATAGACGAAGCCGAGTCGAATGTTCCCATGTGTAGTGCGCGTGGAGGGTACGGTGCGAGTGACTTCCGCCTCTTTCTCTTGGCCTTCAATGGAATCGGCCAGCAGGAAGTATGGGTAACGGGCACCCATGATGCGGGATCGAGCCAGGGTCAGAGCAACTCGGGATGTGTCTACGGTGATCCAGCGGCGACCCCACTGCTCTGCAACATAGGCGGTGGTTCCTGAGCCACAAGTGGGATCAAGAACAAGATCGCCGGGGTCAGTTGCCATAAGAATGCATCGTTCAATAATTTTAGTATTTGTTTGGACAACATAAACTTTTGGATCTGCAAACCCAGATGTTGTAGTATCTGTCCAAAGATTCGAATATGGGAAAATCATAAAATCGTTTAAATAACGCAGATATCTTAGTGTGTTACCAATAAATATCATTCGTTTCGCAAGAGATAATCGGCGAAGGCCATTTATGTCTGTTTTAAATGTCCCCTTTTTTACTTCAAATGTTTTACCTTCATAACAAAATGACCTAACATCTTCTCCTTGTGCAGGCCTCTGGCTTGTAATATTATCATGAGAAAAAATCAATAACTCTGATGAAGCAATATCACCAGCTTTCCACTCGGAAAGTGATTTCCGAATTCCACTTGGATTTTCACCAAAGGAATATTGAGTCGCCCCTTCTTCACCAGCTAACTTCATTTGAAATAATGGCCGATATTTAAATAGGTTTGTTTTACGGAACCATAGCAATATATCAAAAACGCAAGACAATTCATCGGATGAAGTTGATGAGGTCTTTTGAAAAACTATTTCTGATACAAAATTTTCTTGGCCAAAGACTTCTTCCAGCACAGCACGTACTCTGTGCACATTCTCATCTCCGATCTGGACAAAGATTGACCCCGAATCAGTTAAAAGGTCCCGCGCCACAGTGAATCTGTCTCGCAAATAGGTCAGGTAACTGTGGATACCGTCCCGCCATGTGTCTCGGAATGCCTTCACCTGCTCCGGTTCTCTGGTGATGTGGTCCTGGTTTCCATCTTTCACATCGCGGCTGGTGGTGGACCACTGGAAGTTGGAGTTGAACTTGATCCCATATGGTGGGTCCAGGTATATGCATTGCACCTTGCCCCGCAGGCCCTCACGCTCGGCCAGAGAAGCCATGACCTGGAGGCTGTCCCCCAGGATCATGCGGTTCGTCCAGTGAGCATCATGGTGGTAGAAGTCGGTCTTGTCGGCTCCTTCAGGAACACCGTTGAAGTCCCCGAAAAGATCTGGCTGGAATCCGGCACCGGCCGCTGACTTTGCAGCCTTGGCATCGCTGGTCTGCTTCAGCAGGTCATCGATGAGAACCTTTGGATGCACCTTCTCCTGAATGTAGAGAGGAGGTGCCTGCACCACCAGATCCGACCAGTCCTTCATGTCCTTCCCCCGCCACACCAACTGGGGGTCCAGATCCTGATTCCTGCGCTCGTAAGCCACCTGGATGGGGCTGGCGTTCTCCTTCTGCATCACCGACTGGTACTCGGCCGTGGGGATGTTCTTTCTGGTAGCGTCCAGGTGCTTGAGGGTCTCGACCTGGATGGGGGTGGAAATCTTAGCCATGGCTACTTTCCTTGGGTGGCAGGTTCAACCGCCACGGTATCAATCATCTTGTTGAACTCGGCTTCAACTTTCGCGGCGAAGTCATGCTGCATCTGGAAGACATCGGTGAATTCAACGAAGGCCCAGCGGCCGAATCGGCCAAGGTAGTTCACTCCTGGCACCCAGTAGGTGTCCATGGTGGCCTTCTTCTCCTTTGCATCCTCTAGGCGGTAACCCTTGATTTCTACTATGAGGTTCAGCAGATCATCCTCACCATGGCCGTCCTCCACCCGAACAATGAAATCTGGCCGGTAGATGCGCATCTCCGACCCGAACCGGTATGGAACCTCCAGTCCGAGGTTGTGGTTCTTCACGTAGGATCTGACCTTGGGATGGAGTTCAGCCACGCGGCAGAACTCTCCCTCCCATTCGCTGTCGAGGATGACCCAGTTGATGTGACTGCGACCTGCGTTGGTTTCCCAGCGAAGAGTTTTAGATGTGTTAAATTTTACACCTAGGGTAGATCCTTCTGGGTTGTATGGATCCAGCAGAGCCTTGATGGGCCTCCTGCCCATCTCAGCCCTGGTAATGGCCGCCGTGATCTTCTCGCAGGCCATATCCGCCAACGATGGATACATAAGCTGGGCTGGGTAAGTATCTCCCTTGCACTTGAGGCAGGTGTCCAGCCAAGTCTTGGTGATGCGCTTCAACTGCCCAAAGAGGTGGAGCTTCGGCTCATCACCGGCATCTCGCCACTTGTTGTAGAGCAGGCGCTGGGTCAGGTGATACAGCAGGGTGGAGTAGCGCAGGTCCCCGGTATGGACTAGGTTCAGGTCCACGCCCTTGCCGATGATGCCCTCATTGCTGGTATGGGAGGGGCCAATCAAGAGCGGCGTGAGTTCCAGGACGGATTCATCATTGAAGTGGGCCTCAAGGCGTTCCTCGGGCAGTTCCACCCGGTAGCCCTGCACCCTGGGGAAGGTGATCTCCAGAGCATCCCGCTCAGGGCTGATCGCTTTCACCTGGATGGTCTCTCTCGGAAGCTGGGGCGGGGCTATCACCGGCTTGGCGTTGAAGTCGAAGGGTATGCCCAGCACATCGGCATATTCCACATTGAAGAGGCCTTCCTCGTTCAGGTCATAGGACTGCCGCCTCAGCGCCCGACCAATGACTTGCTCACAGAGCAACTGCGTCCCGAAGGCCCGGACCCCCAGCACATGGGTGACGGTATTGGCATCCCACCCTTCGGTGAGCATGGAGACCGACACTACGCAACGGATGGCCCCCCCCAGTGTGTCCACCTTCCCCACGGTGTTCATGGCCTCGCGGAGTAGGTCCTGGTCGGTGAGATTCTCAGCCTGACGGATATCCCCGGTGCGCTCGATGATTTCCCGGCGGAACCTTTCGATCTCATCAGCAGCCATGGTTCTGAAATTGTCGTCAAGTGCCTCGCCAGACTCCAACTGTTCACTGTCGATCAGGAGTGTGCGGGGCCGTGCCAGCGGGGTACCGAATTCATCGAAGTTACGGAACAATTCCAGGCGACCATTCTCCAACTGGCTGTTCCCGTCACCCAGATCGCGCTGGAATCCTGAAATGTAGTCATAGACCAGCTTGGAGGCGGAGGTGTTGTTGCAGACCACGATGAAGCATGGTGGGACCCGGACTCCCGCCTTCACCCACAGGTCATAGGTCTTCTTGTAATGGCCGTAGAGGGCCTCCAAGGCGGTCAGGAGCCGTGTAGGCAACTTCAGTGGATCAAGAGACCCGCCCTTGCCTCGGCCCTTCTTGGGCATCTCCTTGCCGATGTGCTTCCAGAGGTCCCGGAAGACAGGGACCTCACCGTCAGGGATATTGTCGGCCACGGGCACCCTGGGCAGCTTGACGATCCCGCACTCGATGGCATCCATCAGGGAGAAGTCGCTCATGGTCCACGGGAACAGGGTGCCTTCCACGTAGCCGGAGCCGCTGAGGAAGAATGGGGTGGCGGAGAGGTCGATCACCCGGATCACTCCCAGGTTCCGGTTCACCGCCTCGATGCCTGAGATCCAGACCCTGGCCTTAGCGTTATTGTCCTCGGCCTCCTTCTTCTCATCCCCGCTTAGGTCGATCTCCTCCTCAGGGATAGGTTTCTCCCGGTAGCAGTGGTGGGCCTCATCGTTGATCACCAGGATGTTCTTCATGCCCATGAGGTCGGGCATCACCCGCTGGATCATCTGGCCTTCGGTCTCCAGCGTGTTCAGGGCCTCGCCACGCCCCTGGAGCAGGGACCTGCCCCCCTTGGAAATGTCAATGCGCTCACGGAGTTTGAAGGCGTGGTAGTTCGTGACGAGGATCTTGGCCCGTTTGATTTCATCCAGCATGTCCTGGGGTATGAGTTCGCGGTTGCCGTAGTAGGAATCAGGATCATTCGGCTGAAGAACCCGAAGGCGGTCCTTGATGGTCAGCCCTGGTGCAATGATCAGGAATCCACGCGTGAATCTCTTGCTGGTCGGGTAGCGCACAGCATTCACTGTCTGCCACGCGATGAGCATGGCCATGACCGTGGTCTTACCTGCACCGGTCGCCAGTTTCAGGGCAAGGCGCATAATCTCCGGGTTGGCATCAAGGTTGGATCTCTCCAGATGTTCCAGGAAATCCTTGCCCTTCTTCCCAGCAGTCGGTGCCACCTCGGTGAGCCAGATGGCAGTCTCTACAGCCTCGATCTGACAGAAAAAGGGGCGGAGGCCGCTGAATTTGTGGTGCCGCCAGTGCTTGAGCAGGCGTTCCGTCTCAGGAGTGACGCCCCAGTCCTTGGGGTTCGACAAAGTGCGCCAGTGGTCCACCTGATCGCGCACGGCGTTGATGATGGCAGTGGGATCGTATTTCTGGGCTGCCGTAGACAGGTCCTCAACCTCCACCGACAAGAGAAGGGGCTGAATGGCCCCCTGTCCCTTCTTGTTGCCCTGTTTCTTGGGCTTGGGGATGGGGGTGATAAAGTCCGCCCTGCGCCTAAATTCAGATATTTTTTGAGTTGGCTGACCATTTGAGTCCAGTTCCCAATGTAGGGATGGGCGCTCATATGGCGAGTTGAGGATGGGCCGCTCGAAGAAGGGGTTCGACATCTATGGGTTCCATTGGTTTAATTTCAACCATATCACTACACCCATCTCCTCGAAGCCATGTCGAAGGGAATCAGGTGACCCCGAATGAGTCTCGACCGGATACGTCCCCCCCAATGGCTAATTCCTCCCTCAATGAAACAGTTGATTCTTGGACTGCCCAGGCCGCCCAGGCCAGCGGCCATCTCATGCGCCTCTACCGTACTCTCGGGGATGAGCGGCAGGTTTACATAGCCAGTCAGGCCAGCGGACTCAGTGAAGAACGCACTCAGCGCCTGAAGCTGCAGACTCGAATTGCCGCCCTCAACGTTGTATTCGTAAATGAATACCCCGAGGAAACCCATGGCGAAGAGAAAGCATGGCAGTTACTTATCGAAGCCAATGCAGGCCTTAGTGCTTTTCATGGGCTGGTAGATGACCATGAGCAGGGAGGATGCATCAGGGGGGCACGGACAGCGACAAACAAGGCTTTTCACAAGGCCCTGAGAGGTTATCGAACCGCCTTCCCGGAGGAGATGACCATCCCTGGCGTTCAGCAGGCCATTGAACAAGCCGCTCTCCGGTGCGCAGAAACGTTCTCCTTCGAGGTGGATGGCACAACCGATCAGGAGAAGTCTGACCTACGAAAGGAACTCCACGGCTATATCCTCGAAGCGTTGCGGAAGGAAGTGGGTGATCCCGAATGAGTTCTGACCCCGAGAATCAAATCCAGCCCCAGGTTCCTGCTGCGAAGCCGGTGCTTCCCGATGGCGAAAACCCATCAAGGCCCCTGGTCCCAGAATGCTACTGAAATGCTACCGAGGGCTGAAAATGCCCGGTTTTGAGGCACAAGAAGAAGGCTCCAAGGCGTTGTAAACCTTGGAGCCTTTGTTGGTTGGGGAGGAAGGATTTGAACCCTCACCTGACAGAATCAGAATCTGTTGTCCTACCGTTAGACCACTCCCCAGGAAGCAGTACCAGGATACCCAATTCTCATGGAAAATCAAGCCACTTTGTTGAAAGGAATTCCGGTCCCCGTGGGGAATGGAGCGTTATCCTAGGCCCATATATATGGGTGGACAACATCATGGCTGAATCCCTCAAACTGGCTTATTTTGTGGCAATGAAGGAGGGCGCCAGCTATCTGGGCGGCCTCCTGCTCACCGACACCTCGGGCATTCCCATCGATTTCCGCTATACCGAACCGATCACCCCCACCAGGCTGCAGGGGGTGCTCTACGGCAAGGCGCTGGAACCGCACCTGAAGGAGGAGGTCATCCAGCGGACCCTGCTGAAGGAACTCAAGTCCGCCCCGGACCTGTTCATCCTGCCCCCGGGCGACATGGCCGGCGGCTGGAACGGTGATTCCCGGTGCCCGGCCCTGGCCATGCAGAAGACCCAGGAAAGCCCGCTGGGCCGGGTGGGCGAGACCTTCCGGGTCTCGCCCCGGGAAGTGCTGTTCCAGAGCGGGGAAGGGGGCTCGCCGCTGCGGGTGATCTTCGCGCTGGCGGTGGAGCCCGCCGCCCAGGACGCGGCGGTCCAGAAGCTCCAGGAAGTGGCCTACCACATGGACCCCATGGAACCGCTTGAGCGGGTCTACGCGGCCCTCCAGACCCTGGTCAGGCCGGAGTAGCCATGGCCGGAGCCCGCCTGAAGGAGGCGATGTCGGACCTGGCGGAAACCATCCGCCGGGTGTTCCAGGCGCCCGCGGCCCACTCCGTGCCGGTCGCCGTCAGGGCCTCGGCCCCGGGACAGGTCCCGACCCTGGCCGCCGCCGTGCTGACGCCCTTCAGTCCCTGCCTGGCCACGGCCGTGCGGCAGGAACTGCTGCAGGCCCGGCCGCCGGTTCCGGTGCCCCTGGCCTGGACCGCCCAAGTGGCGGGGGAGCCCGGCTGGGCGGCCTGGGAAACCGGCGCCCGGACCCTCGCGGCGCCCCTGTTCCAGCCGGAACGCTGCGGACGGCTCGCGGTGCCTCCGCTGCCCCGGACGGTCCCGGCCCGCCGGGAAAAGATCGAGCCCATGGCTGCCCGCGCCAGGGCCGGGCTGGACGGCTTCCCGCCGCCCGCCTCCCTCAGGGCGGCCCTGGGGCTGGGGGCCCCGCGGAACTTCCGGGCCCTGGAGCAGGTCCTGGCGCTGCCCGTGGCCTTCCTGGCCGAGGACCTGGCCAAGGTCCCGAGGGCGCTCATGATGCGCTATTCGCTGCAGATGGTCCGCACCACCGGGGAGAACATCCGGAATCTGGAAATGGTCGGGCTGTTCCGCATCCCGGTCAAGGGCACCCGCCAGGTCCACCACGACCGCGCCTCGGGCCGGCTGCTCGTGGAACTCGGCCCGGAAGCCGCCGGAGCCCGGCGGGCGCTGTTCGCGCTGGCCCGGAGGAAGAGCGATGCATCCACCGTCTGCTGTTTCGTGGAGGAGGCGTGATGGCCAAACGCACGGTAGTGCCGCGATCCACCTGGCCGAAGGACCCTGACGCGCCGGAACCCACCGTCCAGGTGGCCAACGGCCCGGGATGGAACGATCCGGCCACCGCCATGCGCATGCGCACCGACCAGGACCAGGAGCCGCCGCCCGCCGAGCACGTGCTGGTGGTCTACGCCGGGACCTTCCTGGGCCGGGTGTTTCCCCTGAATCCGGGGGTGAACGTCCTGGGCCGTTCGCCCGGGGCGGACCTTGCCCTGGTGGACGATGAGGTGAGCCGGACCCACGCCTGGATCACCCTGACCCACGGCCCGTCCGGCACCGAAGTCGTGCTGGAGGACAAGGGGTCCACCAACGGGACCTTCCTGAACGACCAGCCCTTCGCGGGCCCGGTCCGGCTCGCCGCCGGCGACCGCATCTCCGTGGGCAGCCACGTCCTCAAGCTGGTGGTCATGGATCCTCTGGAGCGGTCATTCTACGCCGTGCTCCTGGACCAGAGCACCCGGGACCCGCTCACCGGCCTGAACAACCGCCGGGCGGCCCTGGAGGAGCTCCAGAGCCGGTTCGACCTGAGCCGGCGGCACGACCGGCCCCTGTCGGTCATCATGTGCGACCTGGACCACTTCAAGCGCATCAACGACACCCTGGGCCACGGGGCGGGCGACCTGGTCCTGCAGGAGTTCGGCCAGCGGGTGAAGAACAGCCTGCGCGCCACCGACGTGGCCGGGCGCATCGGCGGCGAAGAGTTCCTGCTGATCCTGCCGGAAACCGAGATGGAAGGCGCCCTGCTCCTGGCTGAGCGGGTGCTGACCGCCACCGGCGGGGTGCCCTTCGCACTGGTGGACCGGGCCATCGAGGTCACCTGCAGCCTTGGAGTGGCCCAGGCCGGACCCGAGGACCGGGACGGCGGCGCGCTCCTGGCCCGGGCCGACGGCGCCCTGTACGCGGCCAAGCGGGGCGGGCGCAACAAGGTCGTGCCCGACCACGCCTGATGTTGACAAGCGCGCGGTTCGACCCTCAAATGAAGGGAACCCCCCGGTCCCCCCTGAACCCATGCCGAAACGCCCGCCGCATACCGATGACTCCGTGGAATCCGAACCGGCGACCCTCTACGGATCCGGGCTGGGCGACGCGGGCGCAGAGCTTCCGGGCATCTGGGCGCTGATCCGCTACGTGGGCAATCCCATCGGCGAAGTGCTGCCGCTGGCGGCCGGCGGCCTTACCCTGGGGCGGGCGGCGGAGAACCAGATCCGGCTGCCCGAGCCGGAGGTGAGCCGGCGCCACGCCAGACTCGAACTGGTCAGCCAGAAGGGGCTCGCCCCCATCGTACTGCTGTCCGATCTGGGATCCACCAACGGCACCTTCGTCAACGGCCGCACCCTCCGCCCCGCCGACGGCCCGGCGACGCTGCGCCCGGGAGACGTGATCCGGGTGGGAACCCATGCCTTCAAGCTCAAGCACCTGGACGAGCTGGAACAGAACTACCACGAGGCGGTCCTGGCCCAGGCCACGGTGGACCCGCTCACCCAGCTGAGCAACCGCAGGTCCGTGCTGGCCTTCCTCGACAAGCAGACCGACCTGGCCCGGCGCTACCGGCGGCCGCTGGCGCTCATCCTCTGCGACCTGGACCACTTCAAGGAGGTGAACGACCGCCATGGCCACGCCACCGGCGACCGGGTCCTGCGCAACTTCGGCGCCTTCATCTCCGGCCGGCTCCGCGCCAGCGACGCGGTGGGCCGGATCGGCGGGGAGGAGTTCCTGGTGGTCCTGCCGGAAACCGGCGGGCTGGAGGCGATGAGCGTGGCCGAGGGACTGCGGGCGACCCTGGCCGCCGAGTCCATCCCGATGCCCGGCGGCGGGGAACTCTTCATCACCTGCTGCTTCGGCGTGGTGGAGCACACCCCCGGCGAGGTGGACGGCGGCTCGATGCTGGCCCGGGCCGACATGGCCCTTTACCGGGCCAAGGCCCTGGGGCGGAACCGGGTGGAATTCGACGGCAGCCTATGACCTTGCTGCTGCCCAGGCGCATCGGCGGGATCCGGGTGCTGGAGCGGCTGGGCGAGGGCGGCATGGCCTTCGTGCACCGGGCCGAGGACCCGTTCCGGCCGGACCGGCCGCTGGCGGTGAAATTCCTGCGCACCGAGGCCAGCGCCGACTCCGAACTGGTGCGGCGGTTCCTGCGGGAGGGCGAGGTGCTCAGGCAGCTGCGCCATCCCAACCTGGTGGAGGTCATGGACTTCGGCCGGGCCGGCAGCACCCCGTACATCCTCATGGAGCTGCTGCCCGGCGGCACCGTCAAGCAGTGCTTCGGCGAGGCGCCGGCCCGCTTCCTGCGCAGGCTGCACCCGGTGGCCGGGGCCCTGCAGGTTGCCCACGAGGCCGGGGTCATCCACCGCGACCTGAAGCCCTCGAACCTGCTGTTCGCCGCCGACGGGCGGCTGAAGGTCACCGATTTCGGGGTCTGCCTTTGGGAGGGCGGGGAGGGCGCCCGGGTCACCCGGTCGCAGATGGTGGTGGGCACCCTGGGCTACATGGCTCCCGAGCAGCACGGCGACCCCCGCAGCGTGGACGGCCGGTGCGATGTGTACGCGCTGGGCGCGATCGTGTACGAATTCGCCGCGGGGCGCCCCTACAGCCAGGTGCAGCTGCCCCCGGCGGCGGTCCGGCCCGGGTTCCCCCCGCGGCTGGCGCGCATCCTGATGCAGTCGCTGGCTCCCGATCCGCACAAGCGCATCCCCTCCATGGCCGCCCTGGCCGAGGAGTGGGGCTCCTGGCTGGAGAGCGCCGAGGCCGCTGGATGGGGCGAGGAGCCGCTGCCCGGGTTCAGCCGGATGGAGGCCGAGCAGGAGACGGTCGACTGCCGGAAGGCCCCGGCACCCGCGGCCCCGGAGGGCCCCGAAGCTCGCCTGGGCCCGTACCTGGACGGCCTGCGCACCGGCGGGGTCGGCGCCCGGCGCGCGGCGGCCGAGGGCCTGCTGAAGGCGGCCCTGCCCGGCGACGAGGCCTTCCTGCTGGAGGCGCTGGCCCAGGCTGCCGAGGGCATGCGCTTCGCGCTGGCCGCCGCCCTGGGGGCCGTGGGCACCGCGGCGGCGCTGCCGCGCCTGCTGGCGCTGCTGGCCGATCCCTACGCCCAGCGGGAGGCGGCCGAGGCGGCCAGCCTCATCGCCCACCGGGCCGGCGACGCCGGCCTGGCGCTGCCGGCGCTCCGGGAACCGGGCCTGGGCTCGCCCTGGCGCTGGGCGCCCCGGGCCCGGCTGGGCGAGGCGGCGTGGGCCGAGGCCCTGGCCCAGGCCTGGGGCACCCTGTCGGCGCCCCTGCGGATCCAGGGGCTGGATGCGGCGCTGCTGCTGCCCGCGCCGGCCCGGGCCCGGCTCAGGGAACGGTTGCGGTCCTCGGCGGAGCGGGCCGGAGGGCAGGTCCAGCGGCTGTGGGAGTCCCTGTGAGGGCCCCGCAGGCTATCGGCCCAGGAGGATTTCCCTGAACGCCGCCGGATCCCAGCCCACGACCTGCCCCGCCGCCAGCACCGCGTGGCTCCCGGCGTAGAGGGCGCTCCACAGGGCGCCCCGCAGTTCCGGCTCCGCCAGCTGGTCCAGGGGCAGGGTCACCGTGGTGCCGTGGTCCCAGCCCAGCCGGCCGTTGAGCCGGCGCAGGCGGCGCAGCAGCTCGCCGTGCTCCAGGCCCTCGGCCACGAGCGTGCCGTCCAGCACCTCCCGGTCCCGGTCGTGGTAAGGCTGGCGGCCGCCCTCGTGGTTGAACGCCGCGCCGCCCAGCACCGCGGGGTCCACCGGCGCCGCCCCGGGCGCCCAGACCAGGCCGCAGCAGGCGGCGGCCACTTCGCAGGCCCAGTCCCAGGGCCCGCCGGCGGCGCTGTGCACCTGGGCGCCGACCTCGGGCTGCCCGGCCATCAGGCCCAGGGCCACACCCTCCACCCGGTTGCGGAACGCGGGATAGCGCAGGACGCCCCAGCCGGGGGCGGTGAGCGCCGGCCACTCCTGGAGCCTGGCGGCGCGCTGGATCAGCAGCTCCCGCAGGGTCATCGGGCCTCCCGGCTATTCCATCATCTCGCTGATGCTGCGGCCGCCGTGGATGCGCAGGATGGCGTCGCCGAACATCGGGGCGGTGCTGAGGACCTTGAGGGTGGGGATGCCCTGCTGGACCTGCTCGGTGATGGGCAGGGTGTCGGTCACCACCAGTTCGTCCAGCTCGGCCTCCTGCAGCTTCTGCAGGGCGTTGCCGGAGAACACGGCGTGGGTGGCGCCGACCCGCACCCGCCGCACCCCGAAGGTGCGCAGGATCCGCGCGGCCTCGCGGATGGAGCCGCCGGTGGCGATCTCGTCGTCGAAGATGATCACGTCCTTGCCCTTGACCTCGCCGATGAGGGCGGTGCTGTGGGCCTCCTCGCTGTCGTCGAAGCGCCGCTTGTCGATGATCGCCATGGGCAGGCCCAGGCGCTTGGCGAAGTGGCCGGCGATCTTGCCGGCGCCGGCGTCGGTGGCCACCACCGCGGAATTGGACAGGTCGGAGTTGCGGAAGTAGTTCACCAGCACCGGGGTGGCCAGGAGCTGGTCGGCGGGCACCCGGAAGAAGCCCAGGATCTGCGGGGCGTGCAGGGTCATGGTGAGCACCCGTTCGGCGCCGGCGGTCTGCAACAGGTCGGCCACCAGGCGGGCCGTGATGGAGATGCGCGCCTCGTCCTTCTTGTCGCTGCGGGCGTAGGGGTAGTAGGGCAGCACGGCGGTGATGCGGGCCGCGCTGGCGAACTTCAGCGCGTCGATCATGATCAGCATCTCCACCAGGTTGTCGCTCACCGGGGAGGAGCTGGTCTGGATCACGAAGACGTCGGACTCCCGCACGTTCTCGTCGATCTTCACCTTGATGTTCTCGTTGGAGAAGCGGGTGATCCGGGCCTTCCCGAGCTGCATCCCCATGTGGGCGGCGATTCCCGCCGCCAGGGCCGGATGGCTTGATCCCGAAAAGATCTTCATTTCACCGAACATTGCACCCCCAACCGGACCAGTCTACCCAACCCCGGCCGGGGTGGGGAGACTAAGCGATCACAACCTGGACTCAAGATCAATGATCTATACTTTTCCGCCTCCCACCCGGTCGATCCGGGCCCCCAGTCCCTTGAGTTTCTGCTCCAGGCAGGCATAGCCCCGGTCCAGGTGGTAGATCCGGTCCACGGTGGTCTCGCCCTGGGCGACCAGGCCGGCGATGACCAGGGTGGCCGAGGCCCGCAGGTCGGTGGCCATGACCGTGCAGCCGGTGAGCTGGGACGGCCCGGCGACGATCGCCGTGCCGCCGTCGATGCGCAGGTTGGCGCCCAGCCGCTCCAGCTCCATGGCGTGCTGGAACCGGTTCTCGAAGATGGTTTCCCGGATCACCGAGATGCCCGAGGCCTGGGTCATGACCGCCATGACCTGGGCCTGGAGGTCGGTGGGGAAGCCCGGGTACGGGGTGGTGACGATGTCCTTGGCCCGCAGTTTCTGGCCGGGCTCGCGCTGGATCCGGAGATGCTTGCCCTCGGCGCCCTGGCGTTCGGTGAACACGCAGCCGCAGCGCTCCAGCAGGTCGATGATGGAGCGGATCTGGTCCGGGTCCACCCGCTCCAGCACCACGTCGCCGCAGGCCGCGGCCACCGCGCAGAGGAAGGTGCCGGCCTCGATACGGTCCGGGATCACCCCGTGCTCGCAGCCATGCAGCCGCTCCGCCCCCTCGATCACCAGGGTCGGGGTGCCGATGCCCTCGATCCGGGCCCCCATCGCCACCAGCTGGTGGGCCAGGTCGCCCACTTCCGGCTCCATGGCGGCGTTGCGCAGGGTGGTGGTGCCGTCGGCCAGGGAGGCGGCCATGACCAGGTTCTCGGTGGCGCCCACGCTCACCTTCTCGAAGGCGTGGTCGATGGCCCGGAGCCGCCCGGCAGGGACCCTGGCCTCCACGTAGCCCTTGTCGATGGTCACCACCGCGCCCATGCGCTCCAGGGCCTCCAGGTGCAGGTTCACCGGCCGGGCGCCGATGGCGCAGCCTCCGGGCAGGGAGACCGACGCACGGCCGAACCGTGCGAGCAGAGGGCCGAGCACCAGGATGGAGGCCCGCATGGTCTTCACCAGGTCGTAGGGCGCCCGCAGTTCCCCGGGCTCAGGTATCGCCGCGGTGAGCAGCGCGGAAAGGTCGCAGCCGGCCTCGTCCTTCTGGATCTCGGCGGCGCAGCCCAGGGACTGCAGCACCCGGATCATGGTGCGGATGTCCGACACGGCCGGGAGGTGGCGCAGCTGCACCGGCTCGGCGGTGAGCAGCGCCGCGGCGATGCAGGGCAGGGCGGCGTTCTTGGCCCCCGAAATGGCTACCCGCCCCTGCAGCGGGACGCCTCCTTGAATGACCAACCGATCCATCCGAGCTCCAGTTCAAGAAATCCAGCTTACTCCATGCCGGGCGTCAGAGCCGCAGGGACAGGCGGCGTCCGCGGCCGTCGGTGAGGGCGACCTCGGCCAGCCGGGCCGGGGCCGGGACCCGGGGGGCCAGCTCCCCGGCCAGCCGGCGGGCCAGGTCCAGCGGGCCGTCCAGCCCCAGGTCGGCCAGCAGCCGGCCCTGGAGCGGCTCCAGCAGCGCTTCCAGGGCCGCCTCCAGGTCCCGGAAGTCCATCACCACGTCGTAGCTGTCCAGCCCCTGGCGGGCCGCGATGACCTCGACGGTGAAGTCGTGGCCCTCCCAGCGGCCCCCCGCGGAGCGGTACACCACCGACAGCGGGCGCTGCACCGCCGCCTCGAAGCGGAGCGGGGAGGAGGGAAGGGGCGCATCCATGTCCCGATTCTGCCACCGCTCGGGGTAAACTGGCCCTTGCCGTTTTGGAGATGCCGCCGATGCCCAACCTTGACCTTTCGACCCAGTCTGCCCGGCCCGGCGTGGAACGGGAGGAACTGGAATTCGATGTGCTGTTCGTTGGCGCCGGGCCCAGCAACCTCGCGGGGCTCTGGCGGCTGCTGGACCTGATCGAGGCCCACAACGCCCGTCCGGGCGCCCGGCGGCTGGAAGGGCTCACCCTCGGGCTGATCGAGAAGGGCGATGAGATCGGCGACCACGCCTTCTCCGGCGCCGTGCTGGACCCCGCCGCGCTGCGGGAACTCTGCCCGGACTACCTGGAACGGGGCTTCCCCAGCGAAGGGGAGGTGACCCGGGAGGAGGTCTGGCTGTTCACCCAGCGGGGCGGGATGCGGGCGCCGGCGCCGCCGCCGTTCCTGCGCAACCACGGCCATCCTGTCGTGTCCCTGTCCCGCATGGTCCGCTGGATGGCCGGGCAGATCGAGCGCCGGGAGGTGCCGGGGGTGGACGTGATGCTGCTGCCGGGCTTCGCCGGGGCCAAGGTGCTCTGGGAGGACGGCCGGGTGGCCGGGGTCCAGACCGCCGACAAGGGGGTGAACGCCGACGGCAGTCCCAGGCCCAATTTCGAACCGGGCAACCGCCTCAAGGCCAAGGTGACGGTGTTCGGCGAAGGCCCCCGCGGCCATCTGGCCCGGGAACTGGACGCGGTGCTCGGGCTCCAGGCGGGATCGGTGAATCCCCAGCTCTACGAGACCGGCGCCAAGGAGATCTGGGAGATCCCCGAAGGCCGGGTGCCGGACGGTTTCGTGCTGCACAGCACCGGCTGGCCCCAGGCGGACGGGGAGTCGGGCGGGTCGTTCGTCTACAAGATGGCCGGCAACCGCCTGGCGGTGGGCTACGTGGTCAGCCTGGACACCCGGGACCCCTTCGCCGACGCCCACCTGGCCCTGCAGAAGTTCAAGACCCATCCCCGCATCAGCCCGATGCTGGAGGGCGGGAAGATGGTCCAGTACGGGGCCAAGGCCCTGGCCATCGGCGGCTGGTATTCCATGCCGCGGCTGGCCTTCGCCGGCGGGATGCTGGTGGGCGACGCGGCCCAGATGGTCAACGCGGCCCGGCTCAAGGGCATCCACCTGGGCATGAAGGGCGGGCTGTGCGCCGCCGAGACCATCGTCCAGGCCCTGCTGGAGGGGGATTTCGGCGAGGCTTCGCTCATGCGCTACGCCCGGGCCTTCACGGAGTCCTGGGCCGGCCTGGAACTCTACCGCACCCGCAACTTCCACCAGATCCTGGCCCACGGGCTCACGCCCGCGGCGGCCCTGAAGCTGGGCATCAGCCTGGCCGCCCGGGGCTGGGTGCCCGGGGAGCCGCTGCGCAGCGCGGGCGACGCCCAGCGCACCGCCACCACCGAGTCCTTCTACGGCAAGGCCGGGCTGAAGCCGGACGCCATGGACCCGGGGATCAAGTTCGACGGCCGGCGGTGCATCTCCAAGCTGGACGACGTCTACGCATCCGGGGTGATGCACGACGAGCACCAGCCCGGCCACCTGAAGATCGTCAAGGGCGACCAGGTCTGCGTCTCCTGCTGGGAGACCAAGGGCAGCCCGTGCACCGTTTTCTGCCCGGCCCAGGTGTACGAGATGCACCCGGACGCCCAGGGGCGGGTGGCCTCGGTGGCCATCGCCTATTCCAACTGCGTCCACTGCAAGACCTGCGACATCAAGTGCCCCGAGGGGAACGTGGTCTGGACGCCCCCCGAAGGCGGCGGCGGCCCCAAGTACACCCTCTGCTGAGCCCCCCTCCCGCCCGACCAACCCAGGTGGACCCAACCCATGCTTGATCCAAGGCTTCTCGAGATCCTCTGCTGTCCGGCCGACCCAGGCGGCTCGCCCTGCCACGGCGAACTGGAAGAACGGGCGGATGGCCTGCGCTGCCGCGTGTGCGGGCTGGTCTACCCGGTGGAGGACGGGATCCCGGTCATGCTCCAGGACCAGGCCCGGCGGGAGCGGCCATGAGGATGGACCGGAGCCAGGCGGAAAGCCTGCTGGAGCGGATGCGCGGGCGCCGGGTCGCCGTGCTGGGCGATCTCATGCTGGACGAGTACCTGTTCGGGGACGTGGACCGGATCTCCCCCGAGGCGCCGGTGCCCATCGTCCGGGTGAAGCGCGAGCGGGCGGTGCTGGGCGGCGCCGCCAACGTGGCGGCGAACCTCAAGGCCATCGGCGCGGAACCGGTGCTGGTGGGCACCCTGCAGCAGGACATCGCCGGCGGCCGGCTCCAGGCCCTGCTCCGGGGCCTGGAGATCGGCACCAGCTGGCTGGTGCTGGACCCCACCCGCCCCACCATCATCAAGACCCGGGTGATCGGCCAGCAGCAGCAGATGATCCGCATCGACCGGGAGGACACCACCGACTTCGAGCCGGCGGCGGTGGACGGCCTGTGCGGCGCCCTGGAGCGGGCCTTGGAGGAGGCCTCGGCCCTCATCATCTCCGACTACGCCAAGGGCGCGGTGAGCCCGGCGGTGATGGATCGGGTGCGGGACCTGTGCCGGCTCCGGGGCATCCCCTGGATCGTCGACCCCAAGCCCAGCCAGATGGCGCTCTACCAGGGGGCGACCCTGATGACCCCCAACACCAAGGAACTGTCCGAACTGGCCGCCCAGCCCGCCCGGGGCGACGCGGAGCTGGCCGCGGCGGGGCGCAAGCTGGTGGACGCCCTGGGGCTCCAGGGCCTGCTGGTGACCCGGAGCGAGAAGGGCATGGCGCTGTTCGCCCCGGACGAGGCGCACCGGCAGCCCTGGCTCATCCCCACCGAGGCCCGGGAGGTGTTCGACGTCAGCGGCGCCGGCGACACGGTGATCGCCGTGTTCAGCGCGGCCATCTCCGCCGGGTCCGACTGGCGTTCCGCGGCGATGCTGGCCAACGCGGCGGCGGGGATCGTGGTGGGCAAAGTGGGTACCGCCACCGCCACTCCGGAGGAGGTGCTGCGGCATTACCAGGACCAGGAAGCCGTCTAGACCTGGCTCATTTGGTGAGTTCAACCGTGAGCACGAAGTGGTCGCCCCTGGGAATGCGCTCCAGCACCTGGCTGAAGCTCAGGCTGAACTCCTGGGTGTCGCCGGCGGGGACCCCGCCGATCTTGGGGCCGCCGCTCGCCACGCCCACCAGCCGGTTCTCGGCGTCGAACACCGCCACGGCGAAGCCCGGGGTCCGGGTGGTGGCGGCCGTATTGGTGACCGCCACCACCGCGCGGGTGCCGAAATCGGTGCCTTTCAGCAGGGTCAGGGTGCGCTTGTTGAAGTAGATCGAATTGACCCTCAGTCCGTCCACATTGATCGTGAGCGGGATGGTCTGGTCCCAGCGGAACGGGAACCGCTGGCTGAAGAAGCTGAGCGCATCGACCTGCTTGACCTGCCCCTGGGGCTGGACCGCGGGGACCGGCGCCGGGTTGACGGGGGCGGCAGCCTGGCCGGCCGGCGCCTGACCGGCCGGGACCGCCTCGGTCTGGACCGCGGGAACCTCCTCGGTCTGGACCGCGGGCGGCTGGGCGAGGAGCAGGGCGGAGAACAGGATAGGAAGCATGGATGGCCTCTGGGGAAGGTTGAAGGAATGGCTGGGCGTCCCGGGAACCGCCCGGCCGATCAATTCCGGCCGAACAGCCCGGCGAAGAGACCGCGCTTCACCGGCGGAGGTTCCGGGGCGGGGGCGGCCGCGCTTTCGGCCGGGGCGCTCCGCTCCCTGCGCAGGCGCTCGAACACCGGGCGCAGGGCCGGGACCTTGCCGGCCTCGATCCAGTGCTCGCTGAACTGGCGGGCCACCAGGTGGTATTCCTGGACGCGCCCCTGTTCGACCCAGCTGGTCAGCTGTTCGATGGTCACGTTGCTGCAGGTCTCCTGCTCCAGTTGCACCTTGAGCAGGTCCGGGCCCTGCCCCGGGGGCTCCGGGGCGATGAACGGGGGCGCGGGCCGGGGCTGCGGTTCCGGATGGACCGGCGCGGCCTGGATCGCCGGACTGCCCATGGCGGCCATCGCCACTTTGATCTCTTCGGATGTCAGCTTGACGGTGGAGGACAGGTCGGGCTTTCCGGGCGCGGCTTCCGGCTCCTCGGGGGCCTTGGCCGTTCCGCCGCCCAGGCTGGTCTCCAGCGCATCGAGGGTGGCTTCCACGTCCATGGACTCCCCCCGGTTGCCCAGCCTGGCCGAGGCGGCCGGGGCGGCCGGGGCGGCCGCCGCGCCCATGAGTTTCTCGATGGCGTCCCTGGCCGAAACGAAGCGGCCGGGCTCCTCGCCCGCCTCGGCTGGGGCGGCAGGCTCCTCCAGGGCTCCCTGCGCCGGGTCCGGGGCCTCGTCCTGGACGCCCATCAGATCCTCCAGGGTGAGCGAGGGCAGGTCGGCGTCGTTGGGCGCGGCGGGCGCCACGGCCTCGACCGGCTCCGGACTGGCTTGTTCCGGCTCGACCGGCTCCGGATTGGCCTGTTCCGGCTCGACCGGTTCCGCAAGCAGCCGGGCCACTTCCTGCTCGATCCCGAACACGGCGTCGCATCGTAAGCATCGCGCCCGCCTGAGCCCCGGCCGGACCCTGGCGCGGCCGAGGACGTATCGGGTGGAGCAGCCTGGACATCGAATGGATTCGAGCACGGTCATCTCCAGTGGGCTTCTCCATAGGATAGGCCCATTTCCAGGAATATGCAGCCGCAACCGGAAGCGGCGATTTCGGGGCCGCGCCCCGCCCCGAGCGGCTATCCTTGGCGTTGACTGGAATGCCGGGGAGGATCGTTGGCGGGATTGCTCATCACGATGGAAGGAGTGGAGGGCTCGGGAAAGTCCACTCAGATCCAGAGGCTCGCCGCCCGTCTCCTGGCCGCCGGCGTGCCGGTCGCGGTGTCCAAGGAACCCGGCGGGACCGTCCTGGGCCAGGGGATCCGCTCCCTGCTCCTGGAGCCCCACCCCTCCGGCGAGGCCTGGGCGCCCATGGCCGAACTGCTGCTCTTCTACGCGGACCGGGCCCAGCATCTGGCCCGGTTCGTCGGGCCCGGCCTCGAGGCAGGCAAGGTGGTGCTGCTGGACCGGTTCAACGATTCCACCTGGGCCTACCAGGGCGTCCAGGGCATCCCCGACCCGGTGCTCGACCGGCTGGCCCAGCTGGTGCTCGGACACCTGAAGCCTGACCTGACCCTGCTGCTGGACGTGGATCCGGCGGCTTCCCTGGTGCGGGTGGAGGCCCGCAACGGCGCCGACCCGGGCTTCCGGGAGACCCGGTTCGACGACGAGACGCTGGCGTTCCACCGGTCGGTGCGCTCCCGCTTCCTGGCCCTGGCCCGGAAGGAGCCCCGCCGGGTGGCGGTGGTCCCGGCCCAGGACCCGCCAGGCCAGGTGGAGGCGGCGGTCTGGGCCAAAGTGGCGCCCCTGCTGCGCGCCGCCGGCCACCGGGTGGAATGATGTTCAACCCGTCGCTGGTGGGCCATCGGGCCGTGCGGGAGCGCCTGCTGGAACGGTCCGGCGCCGGTCGGCTGGGCGGCTCCATGCTGTTCACCGGGCCGGACGGCGTGGGCAAGCGCCGGGTGGCCCTGGAACTGGCCCAGCGGGAGCTCTGCTTCCGGCGCACCGCCTGCGGGCAGTGCGAAGGCTGCCTGATGTTCAACGACCCGCTTCCGGCGGAGCTGCCCAACCTCCTGCGGATCGCGCCGGAAGGCAAGGCCGGGCTGATCAGGATCGGCACGATCCGCGGCGACGACCTGGTGGAGGGCGGGGTCATCCAGTGGGCCCACCACGCGCCTCCGTACGGCTGCCACCGCTGGATCCTGGTGGAGGACGCCCACCGCCTGAACGGACCCAGCGCCAACATGCTGCTGAAGACCCTGGAGGAGCCGCCGGCGGGAACCCATTTCCTGCTGGTCACCCACCGCCCGGAGGCCATGCTCCAGACCATCCGTTCGCGCTGCGAGCGCATCGCCTTCCAGCCCCTGGAGCCCGCGGAAAGCTGGGCCGTGGCGGTCCGCGGCGGCTGGTCCGAAGCGGATCGCGCGACCTGGATCGCCCTGGCCGCGGGCACCCTCCGCTACCTGGAGCCCGAGGCCTTCCAGCGCGCCTGCGCCCAGCTGGACGCCTGGATCGCCCTGGGCCGGGGCGCGGCGTTCGGCGACGCCAGCGGTCCCCTGCTTCCGGAAAAGGACGCCGAGGCCAGCCAGGGCGAGCAGGTGGGCCGCAGCCTCGACCTCCTGCTGCTGCTCCTGGGCGACGTGGCCCGCTGGCGGGCCGGGCTGGAGCCGCGCCTGGCGCCGTGGTCGGACGGCATCCGGC
>Ga0316217_10001981_pt1 | contig 25516 bp, 20 predicted proteins | sample 1anoAmetaG_FD_203633 | JGI IMG/M metagenome (GOLD analysis project Ga0316217, IMG submission 203633) | Freshwater microbial communities from Trout Bog Lake, Wisconsin, USA - 1anoA | ecosystem: Environmental > Aquatic > Freshwater > Lake > Hypolimnion/Profundal zone | place: USA: Wisconsin...
CCTCGGCGTACTCGATTGATCCCGGCGGGACCTACCGCCTGGCATCGTATGATTACATCGTATCCAGCGGCGGTCTGAATGGCGGGGCGATCCCGCAGTTTGGCGGTTACGTTTCCTTCAAGGTTGAACGGACCATTCCCGGTTCCTTCGGGTTTTGGCAAATCGTCCCGAGCAGTGCCAGCCCGCGACCGGCCGCGACTTATGTCGGAACGTTCAGCATCGACGCCACCGGTTCTCTCTCGTTCACGGCGGGCCCGGCGGTGGTGAGCGCCGCGCCGCCGAACATCACCGCCATCACCCGAACCGGAACGCTTAACACCGTGAGCTTTACGACCACGCCAGGAGGGAATTACTACCTGCTCTACACCAACTCGATTACGGGCGGTGCACCTGGTGCCTGGCCGGTCGTGAGCGGTCCGGTTGCCGGCAATGGCGGCAACCTTTCGCTTACGCATGCGGCCGCCGACGCCGCCGGATTCTACAGCGTGGAGAGGACGCCCTGAGGCGAAGCGGAATTGAACGATTGGCGGCGGGTCCGGCCTCGGCCGGGCCGGTGGATTCAGCGGAGATTTGCGGAGAGGACAACCACAGCAAATGAGATTCCGGTTCTCTTGGATCGCGATAATCGCGGTCATCGGATGCGCCAACGCCTGCTCGGCAGCGGAGGTGAACGGTGCCGCGGCCGCCAACGCCACCGCCGCGGAGCAAATGTTTGAGGTGCGCGGTTACCGCCTCGAAGGCAACACGGTACTGCCGCCGGATGAAGCGGATTTCAAGGGCGATCCCCCGGTGCCCTCGAAGAGATTTCATGTCCTCACCAACTACGTGGGCAAGATTACACTCGCGCGGCTGCGCGAGGCGGTCGGGGCTGCGCAATTGGTCTATGGCGAACTCGGCTTCGCGACGGTGGGGGTCACTCTGCCGCAACAGAAACTGACCAACGGTATCGTGGTCCTCAAGGTGGTCGAGGGCCGGCTAGCCAACATCCTCTTTCAGGGCAATCATTATTTTAGTTCGAACAATGTCCGTCGCTCCTTGCCGGGTCTGGCCACCAACGTGATACTGAACACCAAGTGGTTCCAACCGGAACTGGACCGCGCGAACGCCAACCAGGATCGCCAGATCTACCCGGTCATTAGTCCGGGGCTCGACCCCGGTACCTCGGAGCTGACCTTGAAAGTCAAGGACCGGCTCCCGCTCCATGGGCACATGGAGATCAACGACAAGTCAACGCCCAACACACCGTTGCTGCGGCTGGACACGGCCCTCCAATACAACAACCTTTGGCAACTCGAACACCAGGCCGGTCTCCAGTACAGCTTTTCCCCTCAGGCGATGAAAGTGGACGACTATGCGCCGAATGTTTTCGACCAGCCCTCGGTGGCCAGCTATAGCGGCTTTTACCGCTTGCCGCTTCAGCCAGGCCAAAATCTCCGCGAGGACTACGACCGTCAGCCGGTGGATTTCGGCTACAACGAAGCGACTCACCAGTTCCAACTTCCGCCACCGACCGGAAATCCGGAAGTCATCGTTTTCGCTTCGCGTTCGGCTTCCGATACGCCGCCGCGTTTCGGCCCGCTCCAGGTCATCACCAATACCGCCCTCGCCGACATCAGCCAGCAGTCCGTCCAGCGCGATCTGACTTTCAACGGGGACGTGGGGCTGAAGTTCACACTGCCGCTGAGGGAATTCTCCGGCGTGCAATCGTCGGTTTCCTTCGGGTTCGATTATAAGACCTATGACGCCAGGAGCTTTAGCACCAACCTCAGTTATTTCGATCTCTACTCCCTCGATTCGTTTGGTAACCGCGTGCTGGTTACGAACCGGGTCATCCCGCTGGGCTCGAACTCGCGCCACGAACTCGACTATGTTCCGCTGTCGTTGGGTTGGAGCGCCGCGCGGCCGGACCCTACGGGAGTCACCACGTTTTCCTGGAACCAGAGTATCTTCTTCGGAGCCCTCGCTTCCGCGCGGACGAACTTCCAGGCCGTCGCCGGTTCCACCGCGGCCGGCGGGGACTACTCGACCGCGACGCTGGGATTGACGCGGGAACAGCGGCTTCCGCGCGACTGGTCGTTGTTGCTGCGGGCCAATGGCCAATGGGCAACCGCACCGGTCATCAGCAACGAGCAGTTTGCGCTCGGCGGTACGGGCGGCGTTCGGGGCTATCGCGAGGGAGAGGTCTATGGCGATACCGGATGGAAGGTCCTTTTCGATTTGCGCGCGCCGCCCATCAATATCGGATATCTGCCGAACGAACCCAGTGACATTCCCGCCATCCTGCGCGGCTCCTGGTTTATGGATTGCGGTGAGACCTATGCGCTTGACTCCCGCGCCCACGGCTTCCGTCAGTGGGGCACAGGCGTCGGCCTGCTCTTCAACGCCGGCGAGCATGTGGAGGCCCGTTTGACCATGGCGTGGGCCTTGCTCGACTCAGCCATTTCGCGTAGTGGGAGTGCTCAGGCGTATTTTAGTGTCGGATTCCAATTCTGAGTCATAGCCCATGAAAACCAGACCCACATTAAGGCCCGCAAGATCGAGCAGGCTTTCGGTCGCGCTGGCGTTCATCGCGGCCACTCGGGGCCCCAAACTCTGCGCCAACCCGCAAGGCGTGACGGTCGTGTCCGGCTCCGCGAGCACGCAGCAGAGTGGTTCACGGCTCAATGTCACGGTCGGCCAGACGACCTTCCTGAATTGGAACAGCTTCGATATCCAAGCCGGCGAGACCACCCGTTTCATCCAGCCGAACTCCCGCTCAATTGTCTTCAATAGCATCGGCGGCGCCAGCCCGTCGCAGATTTGGGGCAACCTCGTCGCCAATGGCACCGTCATCCTCGCGAACGCGCACGGATTCTATTTTGGGCCGAATTCCATGATCAACGTGGGAGGGAGTTTCATCGCCACGACCGCGCCGCTGGCGCCGGACGTGGGCGGGGGGTCGAGTTGGCAGTTCACCGGCCTGCCGCCCCTCGCCAGCATCGTGAACTATGGGCAGATCGAAGCGGGCCACGGGAAGTCGCTTTTTCTGATCGCGGAGAAGATCGAGAACCATGGTGACCTTCTGGCGCCGGGTGGTGACATTGGGCTTTACGCCGGTAAGCAGGTTCTGGTCAGCGAACGTCCGGATGGCCGCGGTCTCAGCGCGACAGTGAACCTGCCCAGCGGCTCGGTGGATAATTTCGGACAGATTACCGCCGACGCCGGGACCATTTCGCTCCAGGCGCAGGTCGTCAACCAGAGCGGCATCCTTCGGGCGGATTCGGTGCAAAATCACAACGGGGTCATTGAACTCGTCGCCTCCGACTCGCTCAACCTCGGCGCAAGCTCCCAGATCCTGGCTCGCGGTGACGATACGACTGCGGGGAGTGCTGCCGGGACTGTGACGCTCAAGTCCGACTCTGATTTCAGCGATGTCCGAGGCAGCCACATTGCCACTACCGGCGGCGCGCATGGCGGCGATGGCGGCAACGTCGAAGTCAGTGCCGCCAACATTCTGTCGCTCAATTCAACGATGGATGCCGGCGCCCAGACCGGCTGGACCGGGGGCAAGCTCATGCTCGACCCGTTGAACATTACCCTCGGCACCACTGGGAGTGGCGGTACGGAAGGCGGGTCGGTCGGTTACGACAGCGGTTCCGGCACGCTCGCGCTGAACGTGAATCGCGCGTTCGCGAACAAGAACTTCTCCGCGATCGACCTCCAGGCCACTGCGAACATCACGCTCCAGCCAAACACGGTCTGGAATCTCAGCCAGAGCACTGGGGTGAATGCCGGTCAACTCACCCTCCAAGCCGGTGGGGACATCGTTTTCAATAACGGCTCGCAGATCGTGGACGCGAACTACTGGTCGGTGAATTTGCAGGCCGGGGTGAGTTTTCCTTCCGGCACTATCCAGTCGGGTGTCGGAAACATTTTTCTGAACGGCGGCAGCGGCGCGACATTGAGCGGCTCAATTTCGACGGCTGGAGGTTCCATCAATTTGTCGGCGGGCAATAGCATCCTGGTTGGGTCCGGCTCAGTTCGCACCACGGCCGGCGGTTCGATCACTGCCGGCGCGCTCGCCGGCGACATCAACGCCGGCACGGCCAATGGCGGTTACCAGTTTTCCATTTTGGGATACAGCGTCAGTCCCAACCTGGGCGGCATCTCAACGACGGCGGGCGGTGATGTCGATTTGTCGGCCGGGCACAACATCGTGAGCACGCCAACCGTTCCTGCCGGCCAGCCACCCGGCGCATCCGGTGCCTACGGCGGCGGCAACGTGACGTTATCCGCCGGCAACCAGGTCCTCGGCAATTACTTGGTTGCGAATGGCGTGGGGACTATTCTCGCGGGTGTCCAAGTTCAAAACGGTCACGTGACACAGGTCACCAGCGCCGGCGCTGATGTCGGCAGTTCGCAACGTCCGGTAAATTTGAGTTTGATCACCGGAGCTTGGGATGTCTTCGCGGCTCAGGATGCTTTCGTTGGAGAAGTGCGAAACCCCAATGGCACGTTCAACAGCAACCACCTGAACGTGCCTGGCGGTGAGTTCAGCGGAAACACGGGTAACCCGACGGTGCCGGCCCGCTCGGCCTTTCTGTTTGACTATGCGCCCGACGCGGCCGCGAGTTTCTGGGCGGGCAACTCCATCACGCTCGCCGGATCGAACCTCCCGCGCGTCACCGGACAGAACGAGGGCATGCCTCCTATCTACCCGCCCATTCTCAACCTCGATGCGGGCGCCGGGGGCATCAACATATTGAACTCGCTTCTGCTCTATCCTTCGAGCCAGGGTGCGCTGCACATCACTACGCGCGACGGCGGCAGCCTCATCGGCGCGGTCAATTCCGCCACCCTCACGGGAATTACCATGTCCGACAGTTCGTTGCCGGATTGGACCACGTTTTCCTCCGGCCACGCAGCGGTGCCGTTGCACCTGAACGATCCCCATCCCGTCACACTGGACGTTTCCGGCGGCATACAAAGCTTCGGCCTCGCGGTGCCGACCTTCGCCGAAATCCACGTGGCGCGGGACACTTACAACTTCGGTTTCTCGGGCAGGAACCTCTCGCCGTCACAAACCACTTCCATTCAGGTGGCGGGCGACCTTGCCTATCGAGGGGATCTGACCAGTGTGGCGCTGACCGACCCGTTGCCGGCGTCGCTGCTCAATCCGGGGTTGAGCGGTGATTCTTCCGTAGCCGCCAAACTTAGCTATAACAGCACCACCGGCACCCTGACTTTCGTGGGCCAGATGAGCTCGAGCGATCTGAGCTTCCTGCTGCATCCGACCCAGGTTGTCCTGGACGCCTCGGGCAGACCGGTTCTGGACTCGACCGGAAACCCTGTCACCACTGCTGCGGCGCTGTCCGCCACACAAACCACGGCCATCAACCAACTTTACGCGCTGAGCCAGAGCGCGTCTCTCGGAGATCAAGGGATTACGCTATCCGGACCGGGGGCATTTAATGTGAGTGCCCGGGACATTGACCTGGGGATTTCAGGGGGCATTTCCGTGCTCGGTCCTGATTCCGCGCTGGCCGCCATCTCGCCCTATGGCGCAAATCTGGCCATCACCACCTCCGGCAATCTCGACATGACCTCGACCAAAATTGCCAACGACAGCGTGCTCGGCGGAATCACCTTGACGGTCGGCGGCAAGCTGGACGTGGGTGGACAGTTCACTACCTTCGGCGACCCGAACGCGGCCAAAGGAATCCTGACGACCAGCGGCGGGAGCATTTCGGTCACGGCAAGTGGGAACGTAAATGTGGATGGCTCGCGTATCGCCGCCTACAACGGCGGCAATATCCTGGTGGTCTCCCAGCACGGAGATGTGAACGCCGGGGCGGGCGGATCGGGATTTGTCAGCATGACCTCACTAGAACTGGACCCCGTGACCCATCAACTGATCAGTCTCCCGGCGAGCATCCCCGGCAGCGGGATACTCGCGACGACCCTGGCCGGTTCGATTGCCCCCGTGCTGGGCAACATTACCGTCAATGCCCCCAAGGGCAGCATCAACGCCAGCCTGGGAGGCATCGTCCAGATTGCGTTCAACGGCGCCGACGCCCGAAACGCCCTGATCGACCTGAACGCGGGCCAGGACATCAACGCCACTGGGTCGGGCGTCATTGGCAGCAATGTCAAACTCCAGGCCGGCGGCAACGTCAACGGCATCGTGGTGGGCAGTGGGGACGTGGCGATCAACGCGCAGCACAACGTCGATGTCACGGCGTTCGGTGGCGCCAGCGTCGCCATCACGGCCGTCGGCGGGATTTCCGGCACGATCATCAGCGGCGGCGCCGTCAACGTATCTGGTGACTCGATTAGCGCGGCATTGGTCGCCGGTTCTGTGTCCACCTCCGGGGATGCTTCCAAGGCGCAGGTTGGTATGCCCACCTCGACGGTGGCAAAGGACGAGGCCGTGATCGCCTCGGATGCGACCACGATCTCGAAGGCCGCCGGCGCCCAACCGGGTGACGAGGAAGATAAAAAGAAGAAAGGCAAAACCATCGCTCTCATGCACAAAGTTGGACGAGTGACGGTGCTGCTGCCGCAGAAGAATTAGGGTAACCCCTTTTGAACAACCACCGTTGAATCCATGAGCCCATTCCTCCTTAAACCTATTCTCGCCTCCGGCGCGCTGCAATTTGCCTTCGAAAAGGCTACCATCGAGGGCAAGATTACCATCGGTGCGCTTTTCGTGCTCTCGCTCTTTAGTTGGACGATCATTATCACCAAGGTCCGCCAGCTCTATATCGCGAGAAAATGGGCAAAGCGGTTCTTTGCCGCCTACGGGGCAACGCGCGACCCGCTCGACATCAAGAACAAAGGGGAGGACTTCGAGGGTGCGCCGGCTTACCAGGTTTACATCCGGGGCGCGGAGGAGATCGCTTACCACCTGGCCAAGAATCCTGTGACAGTCAAGGGCGAGCGGCGGGTCAGCCTGGCATCGTTTGACGCGGTAAAAGTCGTGTTGGAAGAAGCCGCCGCGGCGGAGGCGATGTCACTGGAAAAGGGCATGATCGTGCTCTCAACCGCGGTTGCCGGCGGTCCATTCATTGGGCTGCTCGGCACGGTGTGGGGAGTCATGGAGACGTTTGCGGGCATCGCGCGAGCGAATTCGGCGAGCCTCACGGCCATGGCTCCGGGCGTCGCCGGGGCGTTGATTGCGACGGTCGTTGGCCTGCTGGTCGCCATTCCCGCGATGTTCGGGTACAACTTCATGGTTACGACTATTCGCGGCATCACGCAGGAGTTGGATGGTTTTGCGAGCCGTTACGCCAACCAGATTGAGCACTCCTATGTGGATAACCGCGATTTGGAGGACAAGATCGCCATGGCCCTCACACGCACCGCGATGGGCGAGCACACGCCGCAGATCTGACGATGAAGAAGTGTTCCCATTCGGCTCACCACTCGCTCACGGAGCTGAACATCACTCCGCTGCTCGACCTGGCCTTTGTGTTGCTGGTGATCTTCATCATCACCACGACTCCGATCGTGAACGATCTCGACCTGGACCTGCCGACCGCATCCAGGCACCAGAAAGACCCGCCGCGCAAGGCGAATTATATCAGCGTCGAGGCCAACGGGAGATTGTGGCTGAACAAGAAGGCCTTGGACTCCCCCGAGTTGCTGCAGACGCTGGTCGGTTTGCGGATGGATGATCCTGACCTGAGCGTGATCGTGCGCGGTGACAGCAAAACGAAATACAAACAAATCCGTGCCGTGTTGGATGCTTGTCAGCAGGCCAACGTGACGAAGGTGGATTTGGCCACCGAACCGTTGAAGTGAATGAAACGGGACGCGAACAGCAGAAGGAGACGGATGAGGCCGCCGGGGGTAAGTCCAACGGTGAGAGGTTGCCTTTTCTCCTCCTCCCTTAGCGCCGCATGACGCCCCATTCCCAAAGGCGGAAGCGCCCCAATTCATCGAAGGTGAACATGCTAATCGCGTTGGTCTTCCATCTGACCATCGTGGTGGCGCTGGTCTATTTTGCCGCGCGTGAAGGGTTGTTGGGCAAGCAGTTGAAGAAGATCGCGGTGGAGATGGTCAAGGAAAAGGCGCCGGAAAAGCCCAAGGAGCCGGAGAGGCCCAAAGAGGAGCCGCCAAGACAAGAGCCGCAAAAGGTCGCGGAAGCTCCCAAAGCGGAGCCCACCAAGGAAACGCCAAGAACACCGGCACCGGCCTCGGTCACCACGGCGCCACCCGTGGTCGCTCCCCCGGCTACCGAGTTGGCTGCGTTCGAGTTTGGCGGCGGCAAGGCGGTGCAGACCAGTTCGGATGCGGCCCAACTTTACAAAGGCTTCGTCGAATACGCGATTCGGGCCAATTGGGTACGGCCAGACAACATCGCCGACGACGATTACGTCGCCGAGGTGGAGATTGCCGTGGACCGCGGCGGAGGCATCGCGAATCCGATTTGGAAGAGGGGTTCTGGTGACCGGCGCTGGGACGATTCCGTGAGTGCGGCCCTCGCGGCGACAACGCGTTTGAGCCGTCCACCACCGACGAACTTCCCGGCGCGCGTCGTCGTCCGTTTCGACGTGCAGGACGCGACGGAGGCGGTGGTCCAATGAGCTTGAAGAAAGCCGCGCGTCACGGTCACGGGACACTGAACGAGTTAAACATCACGCCGTTGCTCGATCTGGTGTTTGTACTCTTGGTGATCTTCATCATTACCACGCCGCAGATGATGAACAACCTCGAGATGGCATTGCCCTCCAGCAAACCGCCGCAGCCAAAGCCAAACGAGCGTCCCCCCGGGTTCACCCACATTCGTTTGGACGCTCAGGGGCGGGTATTCCTGGATGGCGAGCTGTTCGCCGCCCCGGCACTGAAGGAAAAGCTGCAGCAGTTGAAAGCCGCGAACGCCGATCTCAGGGTGGTGGTGAAAGCCGACGACGAGACGGATTACCAGAGCATGATCAGAGTCCTGGACTTGCTTCAGCAGTTGGAGATCTCCAAAGTCGGGCTTGCGACCGCTGCCGTTCCACCCTAAACCGTCGCAGGGTTCTGGGCTTCACTCATCGGAAGCGCTGTTGGTGCGGTCAGCAAGCAACTCTGAGCTGCCGTCAAGAGCGAAGTTCGGACTAGCGAGAAACTACCGGCGGATTCAATCCCCGGATTGCCACCAGACAACTGGCAGGGGGATTAACGATAATGAACTGCTTCACTCCCAAGGAACGGCTGCTTCACGCCCTCCACAAGGAGGCGGTGGATAGGCTTCCGGTCATAACCGGAGGGCGCGAGCCGTGAGTGCTCTGCCCGGCGTCGGGTAACGACGCGCGGGCGGTGGCCGGAGGTTGCCGCTCGCGCGTCCGATCCAGGGAGGAGAAGCGGGGCCGTTTGGCGGTGTGGTGGTGCACCGGGAGTCCATGATAAAAGTTGCTGTTCGGGGCGCCGCCGAGGAGACTCACACAGTTCACTGGATATGAAACACTCCGTGTTTGACCAAGTGGTTGATCGGCACTGCGGGAATAGCTTGAAATGGACGCGCTATGCCCCGGATGTTCTCCCCCTTTGGGTGGCGGACATGGATTTCACCGCTCCCGAGCCGGTGCGGCAAGCGTTGCACGATGCCATCAACCAGGGAGTGTTCGGTTACGAGATGCCCAGCAGCAAGCTGGCCGAAACCGTCGCCGCGCGCATGCAACGACTCTATTCCTGGCACGTAGACCCGGAGATGGTCGTGGCTATCCCCGGCATTGTCGCCGGTTTCAAGGCCGCGGTTCGCGCGGTCTGCGCACCTGGAGAAGGCGTGCTGGTCCAGCCGCCGGTCTACCATCCCTTCTTAGAGACGCCCGCGCATACGGAGACCGTGGGACAATTGGCCCCGCTTCACCAGGTCGATGAGGGCCACACGGTGCGCTACGAGATCGATTGGGCGGCCTTCGAGGCAGGGATGAACTCCAACGGCGCGCGCACTGCCCTGTTCCTCCTTTGCCATCCCCATAACCCCACCGGCCAGATCTACACTCGACCCGAGCTGGAGCGCATGGCGGAGTGTTGTCTGCGTCGCGACGTGATCATTTGTTCCGATGAAATACACAGCGAACTCCTGCTCGGCGGCGCGGGCCACGTCCCCCTGGCTGCGCTGGCTCCCGAAGTCGCCCGGTGTACAATCACCCTCGTATCGCCCAGCAAGAGCTTCAATCTGGTGGGCTTGTTCTGCGGCTTTGCCATCATTCCGGACCCGGACCTCCGCTCCCGCTATCTGAAGGTGATGCAGCGCCTCGCGCTCCATGTAAACAGTCTGGGCTTAACGGCTGCCGCTGTGGCTTTCTCCGGGACCTGTGATGCCTGGCTGGAGACGTTGCGCGCCTACTTGACCGCCAACCGGGATGCGGTTGTGGATTTCGTGGCTGCGGAGCTGGAAGGCGTCCGCGTCACGGTGCCCCAGGCCACTTACCTGGCTTGGTTGGACTTCGGCGATCTCGTTCACGCCAAACGAGTGGGGCTGGACCCGTGCCGATTCCTGTTGGAGAAAGCCAAGGTCGGACTGAACCCAGGGCGTGAATTCGGTCTGGGCGGAGAGTCTTTCGTGCGCCTGAATTTCGGCTGCCCCCGGGCTACGCTGATGGAGGCCTTGCTCCGGATCAAGGAGGCGGTTCGGCAGTCGTCGTAGCCGGAAACAGAAGGTGAGTATCGTGTAGCCTGAACGATGAGTCCTGGTTTTCGTTAGGCCAACTGCCGGAGAGCGGGCTTGATGTAGCTGAGGCGCCGCGTTAATTATCCCTGACATTAAAACCGCCAAAGGCTCCCCAACCTTACGGACCGCCGTCGCCCAGCTCCAGGGCTATGCCAACCCCGCCACCGGCTCCATCGTTCCCACCATTGATCTCTCAACCACCTGCCAAAGGGATGCCAATTACGCGTTTCTGGGAGGCGGGCTTTACTCACGTACGGCTAATTATATTTAAATCTATTGACATACTAGTGATTAGTGCAATACTATTCTTGGCACTGGCCACTCGTTAATCGAGCCGCAGAGAAGATCCGACCGGACGACTGGAGGTTCTTGTCGCATAAACCGTCAAGCACAAAAACGTCCGTACCCGAACTAATCGTGAACCAAAAAATGAACCTTCATCTCTCACGCTTCACCCTGTTGATTTGCGCGGCCGTGTCGGTGAGCCGCAGTCACGCCACCGATGGCTATTTCGACTATGGCTATGGCATCAAGGCCAAGGGCATGGGCGGGGCCGGCGTTGCCTTTCCTCAGGACTCGCTAGCTCCGGCTTCCAATCCCGCTGGCGTGGCGTTTCTCGACAATCGCCTGGATGCGGGGCTGACCTATTTTCAACCGGATCGATCGGCTTCCATCGGCTCCAGTCATTTCGATGGTAACGGCAAAGAGCAATTCTATATTCCAGAAGCAGGCTATCGGCATTCGCTCACCGCCGATCTTTCCCTGGACGTTGCCGTCTTTGGCAACGGCGGCATGAACACGGATTATGGCCCCAATCCCGGCTTCGGCACCACGCACCTCGGCGTGGACCTAAGCCAGATCTTTGTGGCGCCCACCGTCGCCTACAAACTGGGCGAAAACCACGCTATCGGCCTGTCTCCCATCTTTGCCTATCAGAGCTTCAAGGCATACGGACTGGAGAAGTTTGGCCTTGCCGACCAGGATCACGACAGTTCCTACGGTGGCGGCGTACGCATCGGCTACACCGGCAAGCTTTCAGATTGGCTGACTGTTGGCGCCACTTACCAAAGCCGGATCTTCACCACGGCTTTCTCTGAATACGAACATCTATTTGCCGAGCATGGCACTTTCGATGTGCCCGAGAACTTCGCGTTGGGTTTGGCCGTCAAACCCTTCCAACCGCTCACCTTTGCCGTCGATGTGGAGGAAATCCTTTACAGCGAAGTCAAATCCGTCGGCAATGGCCTGTCCCAGGCGCGGTTGGCCAATGGCCTCGGCTCTGACAATGGCCCGGGTTTTGGATGGCGCGATGTGACGGCTGTCAAGACGGGCATCGCTTACGACGTCAACGACCGGTTGACCCTGCGGGTGGGCTACAATTTCTGCACTCAGCCCATACCAGAGAACCAGACTTACTTTAACATTTTGGCCCCTGCCGTGGTGCAGCATCATTTTACCGCGGGTCTGACCTACCGCATTGGCGAACGCTGGGAACTGAGCGTGTTTTATGCCCATGCCTTTGAACAAACCGTGCATGGCTCGGGCAACGCATTTGGCCCCACATCGAACGCCGACCTCACCATGAGTCAGAACACCGGCGGATTGGCCATCGGCTGGAAGCTATAGGAAAACCATCAAACAATCTAAACCTATGTCACAACCAATCATTCTTGCCGCTGAAGCCTCAGCCCAGGTCGCCGAGGGCATTGGAACATTGATCGACGTCCGCACACCAGCCGAATTCCGCGAAATTCACGCCGTGGGGGCGAAGTTGGTGCCGCTGGACATCCTGGACATCAAAGCCGTGGAGGCGGCGCGCGCCGGAAGACCCGGACCGGTGTATGTGCTCTGCGCCTCCGGCATCCGTGCCACCAAAGCAGCCGACCAGCTTCGCAAGGCCGGTCTGAATGAGGTGCAGGTGGTGGAAGGCGGCACCAACGCCTGGGCAGCCGCCGGCTTGCCGGTCTCACGCGGCCGCAAAACAATCTCTATTGAGCGCCAGGTGCGTATCGGCGCCGGCGCGCTGGTCCTCACCGGCGTGCTTCTCGGCTGGTTTGTGCGTCGCGAGTTCTTCTGGCTGTCAGGCCTGGTGGGCGCCGGACTTGTCTTCGCGGGCCTTACTGACATCTGCGGAATGGCCATCCTGCTGGCCAAAGCACCATGGAATCGCTCGGGTAATAAGGGCCAGCAGCCCACTTAGCCTTGCGACGCGGCCAGCGCTCGGCCGATCCCTCGCAAGCGCAGTTCGCAGCTTGCACTGCCGTCCATTGCAATTTGCACAACCGGCGAGGGCAAAATCGGCTTTCAGAAGGCTTGTCTCGCCTTGCCATCCTGCTTTCCTTGTTTGATCCGAAGCGCTCGTAAGTGCTTGTTGCACAACTGGGTGCGGAAGGTCCGAGAAGGCTAGTTTCGGGGCAAGAGCAGAGGGTCGGACATCCCCGAGTGCCATGGCATAGCTGTCGCTAAAGCATCCCATACGAGACAATGGTCTGGTCAAATACGCACATTCCCCTGAGATGATTGATTGAAGTTCTCTTGTTCCTGTGTCTGTTAAGTGGGACAACCCTACCGGCGGTGGCGCAGACGGCGGTTCGTCCCCCAATGCCAGCGTATCAACCGCTTACCGCGGCTCAGCTTGACCACATGTTGAGACCGATTGCACTTTATCCCGACCCATTGATTGCCCAAATTCTGCCGGCGTCCACAGTGCCCACGCAAATCGTGCTGGCCGACCGCTATGTCAGCGGTGGCGGCGACCCTAACCAAATTGAACAACAGGCCTGGGACGCCAGCGTCAAAGCCATGGCCCGATACACCAATGTCTTGAAATGGATGGATGATAACCTGAAGTGGACGACGGAACTGGGACAGGCTTTCCTCAATCAACAAGCGGAGGTGATGAAATCCATCCAACGTCTCCGAGCCGCAGCCTCCAAATTGGGCAATTTGCAATCCCCCCCGCAGCAACAAGTGGTGGCTGACGCCGGGAACATCGAAATTGTCCCCGCCGATCCACAAATGATATACGTGCCGGTCTATCAGCCGGCCCAGGTCTATTATGACGCTCCGGATGGCTCGCCCTTTATCACGTTCGGCCTCGGCTGGCCGATCGGCCCGTGGCTGGGCTACGATTGTGACTGGGGCAACGGCGGTCTCATTTCCTGGGGTCGCGACCACCGGCGTCCGTTCAATTGGTGGCTTGAATCTGCGCGCCAACGAGACATGGGGCACGCGGCTGTCTGGGGCGCTGGCCATCATCCCGGAGCCTTCGCGGGAAGGGGCGCCGGGCGTCTTGCCTTGCCAACGTAAAGCAAATCGACCAGGGCGTGATGATGTATGCGACTGACAACCATGACATCCTGTTTCCCTTTGTCAAAAATCCCGACGACCCTTATCGGGAAGAACCCCACAACCCTAATTGGGGACTCTCTCCTTTTGAGTGGACTGCCTACGCGCCGTGCTGGCCTCGTTGCTGCACCCCGTCTTGAGCCCGGTTCCCGAATCTGGGGGCGAAGAGCTGTGCATGCGTTGAAGCATGTCGCCTGTTCAAGTGGGCGTCGAGCTTGTTCGGAACCGTGGAAAGTCGGAAATCTGCCGAGTGAGAATGATCAAACCAACCATTCCAACGCTCGGCCCTTTGGAAGCACACAGAGTTCGCTGCCCATCAGGGCATTGGGGGGGCCACCACCAATGCCCGAATTTGGAAGCCTTCCGGCTTGTCGGATGTCAGCGCCCAGCGCTTCCGGCCGGCACTGCGGTCGCCATTCGTTCGGCATGAGCATCCAGGCGCACCGACCACCAGCACTCGCCTTGATCGCCACGGATTTCGCTGTGTTTGTAGCCGCCGGCGTGACCATCGGCGAACACATAATTGGCCCGCCCGTTATGCCGACGGCAGCCGTAGTCGTCCTCCTGAAGTCGGTTGAAGCCCGGGTCATCCTCCGCCCCCTCAACAATGTCCTTAATCCACCAACTGTCGTCGCTCCACAAAGCCGTGCCGCTGCCCCCATCGACGAACCAAACCAGCTTGGCCGGCGCGCTGATCTCGGTAGATTTTGTGCAGGCCTTCGTAATAGCCCTGTGTATTGGGCCGGCCAAAGGGCATGGTGGCTAAGGGCTGACAGCCAGGCTGCCTGGATGCTCAACGAGGCATCTGGCCAGCCCGGCGCCTGGGGCAATGCCGAGTCCGCGCTGGTTTTGACCGCCACGTTCGAGCGTTCGGCCTACAAGTACGCCGAGCGATCCTACCGCTACGTGTGCATTGACGCAGGCCACGCCGCCGGCAACGCCGCTTTCTGCGCCGCCTCCCTCGGCTGGCGCGCCCCGCTCATTGCCCGGTTCGATGATCGGGCCGTCAACAGCGTTCTAGGCGTCGATCCCGCGCGCGAAGCCGCCTTGCTGATTGTTCCCCTTTCCCGCGCTGCAGACCTGACGCCTGAACGCCGCTTTGAACTGGATGACGAGAGGCAAGTCGGCGCGTCATTTATCAACCTCATTCACAACGGCACGTGCCTCAGACGGGTCGGGCCGCAAGGCGGCTACTTACCTCGCCAGAAAATCCCCACTGCCCCGGAGACCGGGGACGTGGAGCTTCCGCTGCCTGCCACTGGAAGCCATCTGCTGGCCGCTTTGCGCCATCGCCGGTCCGTTCGGGAATACACCACGGCGCCCGTGGCCCTCGACGAATTGTCGGGCCTTTGCATGGCGGCGGAGGGCGAACGAGCGGGGCAAAGCCCGACGGATCCTCTAATCGCCGAGTCCGCCCAACTGGGACTGTATGTCATAGCCAGGGATGTGACCGGACTAGAGCCGGGGGTTTACCGCTACCTGACGGAAACGCATTCGCTGCGTCTGCTCAAAGCCGGTGATTTTTCGGACGCCTGCGCCAGGGCCTGCGTTCAGCAGGATTTCTGCGGCACCGCCGACGCACTCTTCGTAAAAACGGTCCGCTGGAGCGAAATGGCGGTGCCCGACGGGGACCGCGGCTACTGCTATGCGAATATCCGCGCCGGCGTCCTGGGCGAAGCGTTATGCCTCCAAGGAACAGCGCTTGGAATCGGAACCTGCGGCGTCGGTGCATTCCTGGACTCCGACCTGACCGATATCCTTGGGATCCGGCCTGATGACGAGTCTCCTCTCTATGTCACCGCAATCGGACGCTAGACAGGGTTGCCACCCCACGCACTTAGCGAACCTGAATATGAATATCCACGCTAAAATCCCGCCTTGACCCCGGTCTCAGTCCGTGATGGGATGCTTGTACCGGATTTCACTCCCCTGCGGAGTTCAGCTTTTCGTCCTGTGAAACTTTGCCGCCGCTATGCGATTGAAAAGTGGCCTATAATGCCCTTCTTTCGCATCGTCCGGTTGGCCCTCCTCTTGGCATCGGAAACGGTGTGGGCGGACCAGCACAAACCGGTTCCGAACGTGGTCTTTGTTCTAACCGACCAATGGCGGGCACAGGCCTTCGGCTTTGCTGGGGATCCGAATGTTAAGACCCCGCATTTGGACCGCTTGGCCGGCCAGAGCCTGCGCTTCATGAACGCCATCGCCGGCGTGCCGGTGTGTTGCCCGACCCGCGCATCCCTCTTGACCGGTCAGCGCCCTCTCACCACCGGGGTGTTCCTAAATGATGTGCCGCTGAATCCAGAACTCCTGACATAGAGCTAGCGATTTCGTAAGGTTTTCGGGCTTTTTCGGTATTTTCCGTCGGACTGAGGTGCGGACCCAAAACTGTCCGCTTTTTTGGGGAACCGGGTATCCTCGCCCGGTATGGGTGCTATTCAAGATGGCGATCTGTTTCCCGACGTTCGTAACCCCAGCGGCCTTCGCAGCATCAACAGTCGGTGCTCGATCCGAACAGCAGATGGCCACTCTGTGGTGCTCGTCTCCGGACTTATTCTCTTCCACTACGCCGCGACGGATCGCATGTCCGAGGCCCAGGCCATGGTTGGTCTGGTGGAGCAAGGTTGGGCCAATCAACTGGAGGTGGCCCGCGCCTTCAATTGCTCGGCACGCACGGTGCGCCGGGACCAGCGGCGCTTGGAGGCGGGAGGACTGGCGGCGTTGGGGCGCGGTCGTGGTTATCCTCCGGGGCGGGCGCGTCTGGCAGCTTCGCGGCTACGTTGGGTTCAAGAACTCAAGGCCAAGGGACGCACTCAGCGCGACATCGCCCGGACCATCGGTGTGAGCGAGAAAGCCGTCCGGAAACTCCTCCGCCGTTTGGGATGGAAAAGTGCGTCCCCAGCGCAAGATGAGTTGTCATTCTGCGCCGACGAAGGTGCGGACCCAAAACTGTCCGCTTTTCCCTCGGCCGCTATGCCCAGTCCGCCTTGCAGCCAAGACTCCGATCCAACGGATCGACGCGGAGACCGATTGTTGGCCTACCTGGGTTTGCTCGACGATGCCGCTCCGGTGTTTGGTTCGGGTCCAGCCATCCATCGAGCCGGAGTAGAAACCCGTCGGATGGCGCGACGCTACTCAGTTGCGTGGCTCCGTTTGGCCAGTGGACCCGTGAAGCGGGCGGTCGGGAATATCGCGGTCTTCGAACCCTGCGCTACACCTACGTTCGCGACCTCACCGGCCCCTGGCTGCTATTCGACAACCAAAAGGACCCCGCGCAGATGAACAACCTGGTCCGCACGCCTGGATCGGCCGAACTGCAAAAGGAACTGGATGCACTACTTAACCGGAAACTCACAGAGGCCCATGACCAGTTCCTGCCCGCGCAGAACTACATCCGGCAACGGGGGTACACGGTAGACGCGGACGGCACTGTGCCTTATGAACCGTGATGTTGGCTCCGAAGGCAAGCTGCTAAAAGATAATATACAGTAACCCTATTGACATACTAGTATTTTGCGCTATCCTCAGTGGAGTGACCGTTAGGTAGCTCTGGAACATAACCCTTGGCTAAGGGTGAAACCGGAAGATAAGACGGCTGGCGGTGGGCCTATCGAGCGTCCGCCGCCTGGCGATTCCATTAACTACAAAGTGGTTGTTATGAAGGACATTGCGCCGACGATGGGTGAGATTGCCGCGGTGGCCGACTGGCTTTGGATCCAGGCTGGCAAACCCGCGGGACGGGACCTTGAGTTCTGGATTCAAGCCGAGAATATGGCGGTTGGGAGGTACCTCTCCGAGATCGCAATTCTCGGGGCCGCGGCAGGGATCAGGTCGAGCCGCCGCAGAGGTTCGAGGGCTTCTCTCCTCTGCCCATGAATACCCCTCCTGCTCGTAGTCCCAGTGGTTTCCCGGCCCCAATGTGGGGTGTTGCAAGCTGTCGACGCTTTCCAAGATGAGGTTCACCCAGCCCTGCCACGCGTTTCTCCGGTCAGCCCTGATAGCCGCGACCGCTTTCGCCGCCGTCTTTTCGAGCCAGGCCGCGAATTCGCCCGATGAGGCCCGCTTCCTTACCAACATTCGCCAACTGACCTTGGAAGGCCGCCGCAGCGGCGAGGGCTATTTTTCGGCTGACGGCAAAGCACTGGTATTCCAAAGCGAACGCGAGCCGGGGAACCCGTTCTACCAAATCTACCTGCTCGACTTGGAGTCGGGTGACATCAACCGGGTGTCGCCGGGGATCGGAAAGACCACCTGCTCCTTCCTCCGCCCGGGCTCCGACGAAGTGCTCTTCGCTTCGACGCACCTCGATACCGAGGCGAAGTCAAAACAGCAGGCGGAGTTCGACACTCGCGCCAGCGGGAAAGCGCGGCGTTATTCCTGGGATTATGACGAGCAAATGGACCTCTTCGTGGCGAAACGGGACGGCTCGAACATTCGGCGCCTCACGGCCGCCCCGGGCTATGATGCGGAAGGATCCTATTCGCCCGACGGAAAGCTGATCGCGTTCTGCTCGTTGCGCGACGCCTACCCTGAGGAGAAACTTTCCGCTGAGGATCGCAAACGGCTGGAAACGGATCCGTCGTGGTTCGGCGAGATTTACCTGATGAACGCCGACGGCTCCAACCAGCAGCGGCTGACGCACTCCCCGGGCTACGACGGCGGACCGTTTTTCTCCCCGGACGGGCAGCGCATCCTGTGGCGCCATTTTGAGGAAAACGGTGTCGTGGCGGATATCTATACGATGAAGCTGGACGGGACCGACGTGAAACGGCTCACCGATTTCAAGTCGATGTCCTGGGCGCCCTATTTTCACCCCTCCGGGCGTTATGTGATTTTCACTTCGAACAAACTTGGCTTTTCGAATTTCGAGCTTTACCTGGTGGACGCGGAAGGCACGCGGGAGCCGGTCCGGGTGACCACCTACGACGGTTTTGACGGCTTGCCCGTTTTTTCTCCGGATGGCGAGAAGCTGGCCTGGACCTCAGCGCGCACGCCTCAGGGCAACTCACAGATTTTCCTGGCGAACTGGAATCACCAGACTGCGCTGGCGGTCCTGCTCGCCGCCCCGGCTCGAGGCCAAGCCGGAGCCGAGCTGGCGAGGACGCCTGCTTCCGTGCCAAACCCGGTGGCGGATTCGGGAACTTCGACAGCCCGCTCACCCGAAATCACCGTGGACGATCTCAGGTCCGAGGTCGCGTTCCTCGCCTCGGACGAACTGGAAGGCCGATTGACGGGGAGCCAAGGGGCGCAAAAGGCGGCAGACTTTCTGGCCAAGGAATTCCGGGGTGCCGGCTTGCAGCCGCTAGGCGACCACAGTGATTATTTCCAGCGGTTTTCCTTTACGGCTGGGGCAACTGTGCTCACCAACGAAAACACCATGGCTTTGATCCCCAAACTCGGGAAGCCTGCGGATTTGGTCCTGGGGCGCGACTACAACCCGCTGCTGTTGACGGCCAACGGCGCGGCCGAGGGTGAGGTGGTGTTCGCCGGGTACGGTTTGTCCGCCCCGGCTGGCGATGGCCCGGCCTACGATTCCTACGCGGGCTTGGAAGTTTCGAACAAGCTCGTGCTGGTGCTGCGCTACCTGCCGGAAGGAGTGGATGCCAAACGTCGCCAGGAGTTGAACCGCTATGCGGGTTTGCGTTACAAGGCGCTGATCGCCCGCAACCACGGGGCCCAGGCGCTGCTGGTGGTCACCGGGCCCAATTCGCCAAATGCTGGCGAATTGGCGACGCTGGGGCTTGAAGCCGGCCAGGCTGGTTCCGGCATCGTCGCCGCCACCATCAGTGGCGCTGCCGCGGATCGCCTGCTGGAAGCTTCAGGCCACACCTTGAAAGATCTTCAGTCCAGCCTGGATACAGAGAATCCGCACGCCACGGGGGGACTGGCGCTAACGAACGCGCGCGTCAGGTTGAGGGCCGCCGTGGAGCACGCCCACAAGAGCGATCAAAACGTGTTGGGATGGTTGCCCCCCGCCAGCGGCACAACCAATGCCGAAGTCGTGTTGGTTTCCGCGCACTATGATCACCTCGGCCGCGGTGAGAGCGACAGCTTGGAAAGGAAGGAGGAACGGGGCCAAATCCATTATGGGGCGGACGACAACGCTTCGGGCTCGGCGGCGGTCCTCGAACTAGCTGCGTGGCTGGTCAAGCAGCGCCGGGAAAAGCCGGACGCGTTCCGCCGCGGCATCTTGTTTTGCCTCTGGTCGGGAGAGGAACTCGGACTGATCGGCTCAGCGCAATACTCCGAACACCCAGCTTTGCCCCTATCGAACACGGTCGCTTGCGTGAACTTTGACATGGTCGGCCGGTTGCGTGAGAACAAGGTTATCCTGAACGGCATCGGTTCCTCATCGGTCTGGCGGAAGCTCCTCGAAAAGCGAAACGTGGCGGCAGGATTTAATTTGCAACTCCTGGACGATCCCTTCCCGCCGACGGACGTCACTTCGTTCTATCCCAAAGGCGTGCCGGTCCTGGCCTTTTTCACCGGCACCCATGAAGAATATCACCGACCGGCCGACAAGCCTGATACTTTGAATTACGAAGGGCTGGCACAAGTGACCAGGTTCGCAGGCGCGGTGATTCAGGATTTGGTGGCGGCGGCGGAGCGGCCTGATTACCTGAAGGTGGAGAGGAGTGTTAAAGCGGGCGGTTCCAGGGAAACGCTCCGCGCCTATTTGGGGACCATTCCCGATTATGGCGCCGAAGTAACCGGGGTTAAACTTGCGGGAACCCGCAACGGCGGCCCGGCAGAAAAAGCAGGGCTGAAGTCCGGGGATATAATCGTGGAGTTTGGCGGCCAGAAGATCGTCAATATCTACGACTACACTTACGCTCTGGACGCCGTGAAGATCGGTCAACCGGTTAAAATCGTGGTGCTCCGCAGCGCCGAGCGGGTTGAACTTACCGTGATACCGGAAATAAGGAAATAAGCCTGTGCCGCCCAGTTCGCGAACGTCACCCTTTAGCAAGGGGCAGTGTGGAACACCCGCTCGCGTGCCAAGTCGAGATCTTGCCGTTGTTTTATTCGCGCTCCGTGCCGCTATTCTGGCGGCCGTGGCGCTGGTCGTCCCTGCCTGCTCGACCGTGCCATCTGCACCAGCGGATTGGTCCTCCTGGCAATCGCGCCGGAACGAGTCCGTCGGCGGAACTAACGGCTGGACAACAGTCGTTGGTCTGCACTGGCTGAACGAAGGCGACAATTCAGCCGGCAGTGACCCAACCAACCAAGTGGTTCTGGGATCCGAGCGCGTTCCGGCATTCATCGGAGTTTTCAAGCGCAATGGCAAACTGCTTTCGTTCACCACCGCCCAAGGCGCTGATGTCCGGTGCGATGGCCAACCGATCGAAAGAATCGAGCTAAAGACAGATGTTTTCCCGCAACCCACAAAACTCCAGGTGGGTTCGATTAGCCTTGTCGCCATTGCGCGGGGCGATCGGATTGGTCTGAGGATACGCGACCCGGACTCTGCGGCCCGCCACAATTTCAAGGGCTTGCAGTGGTTTCCATACGACCCTGCCTGGCGGCTGCAAGGACACTTCGTGCCGTTTGATTCTGAGCGGAAGTTTCGTGTGGCGGATTTCACCGGATCGACTCAAGAGTTTACCTGCCCAGGCTCGATTGTCTTCAAGGCCAAAGGCGCGGAGCATCGGCTTGATGTGTTCGAGGAAGCAGGAGAGGATGAGTTTTTCATACTCTTCCGCGACCGCACTGCGGGTGCTTCGACCTATGCGGCCGGCCGCTTCCTTTATGTTCGAAAACCGGGCCCAGACGGCCATGTGGAGATCGACTTCAATCGCGCTTTCACGCCGCCTTGCGGTTTCACGCACTTCGCCACTTGCCCGCTCGCCCCGAAACAAAACTGGTTGTCCCTGGCCGTGCGGGCAGGTGAACTCAAACCGACCACCGCTCACCACTGAGGGACGATCCACTTGCACAACGCTATGGGAGTCTCAGAGTCCAAGCGGAGAGAAAAGAAATCAAGAGCGCCGCGCCTTCGGGTGGCGGTTGTGCAGGCCGCCCCGGTTGCTTTTGATCGTCAACGGACCCTTGAAAAGGTGGATTCTCTGGTGCGTGAGGCCGCGAAGAGAGATGCCGGATTGGTGCTTTTTCCAGAAGCGTTTGTCTCAGCTTATCCGAGAGGACTTGATTTCGGCGCGGTCATCGGCGCGCGGAGCGAGGCGGGCCGTGACGATTATTTGAGATACTGGGCGAGCAGTGTGGAGATCCCGGGGCCAGCGGTCGGCGCGCTTGGCCGGACAGCAAAAAGGAGCAATATCTACTTGGTTATAGGGGTCGTGGAACGAGACGGTGGCACGCTGTATTGCACCGTTCTGTTCTTTGCGCCCGATGGCCGGTTTCTTGGCAAACACCGCAAAATCATGCCCACGGCGTCGGAGCGGCTGGTTTGGGGCTTTGGCGATGGGGCGACCATGCCGGTATTCGACACGCCTTTTGGGAAGGTCGGCGCCGTTATTTGTTGGGAAAACTATCTGCCACTGATGCGCGCGGCGATGTATGCGAAAGGTATTGAAATTTATTGCGCGCCGACTGCGGACGCCCGTGATTCCTGGATAGCCTCGATGCGCCACATCGCCGTCGAGGGACGGTGTTTTGTCCTCTCGTGCAATCAATTCTGCCGGCGGCGGGACTATCCGACTGAGTATCGTTCCAACTTTGGTGATAATCCGGAGACGATTATCACTCGGGGTGGAAGTTGTATTGTCGACCCCTTTGGAAAGTTTTTGGCTGGGCCCAGCCTTATTGGCGAAGAGATCCTGGTTGCGGATATCGACCGCTCGCAGATCATCCGAGGCAAGTACGACCTCGATGTGGTCGGTCATTATGCTCGACCCGATATCTTCCAACTCCACGTGGATGAGCTGCCGAAACAGCCTGTGACTTCGCGGACCATGTCGGATTGACCAGGCTACTGGAGTTCTTGAACTCCTAGCAGACCGTTGGGGGCAAAGAGTTGGGCCAACTGCCGGCGCAGAACCTTGCCATTGCCTTCGTCAAAACACCTCGTTCCATCCGCATCGCTGACCTTCAAATATTGAATCCAGCGAAAAAGCCCAACCTTGTGAGTCGCTTCGATTCTCCTTTCAGTCACCTTGGGCGATTTGCGGCTTGAATTGTTCCTTGGCCAGGATGCCTTTACGACCCGGACGCGCGCCCCGTGGCCAACGGGGCGCCGTTGACCTCCGTGGTGCTGATGCAAACCGGATGATGCCGTCGAAAGAACACGCCGCTGGTCGCCAACGAGCCTTTCCTTGATCGTCCCGGCCGCGCTTGAAGCGGAGGTGTCGTGCCTCGGGCTGTCTACCGCCGAGAATACCGTTTGAGCCGGTGTGGCGCCTCTGTCATCCTCACGCCGCATGTGCGATTTCGAAAGCCACTCTCGGTTAGCGCATCCGCTTCACAAGCGCGTTTGCCGCCTGGCAAAGGAAGCGAGTTGGGGCTTCTTTTTTCTGGTCATCGTGCTCGCCATGTTGACGATTCCGATCAGTCTGAGGGCTGTCCAGGATCCGGTGAAGGTCCCGGGGACGTCCAGTCCACCCGCTACCCTGTTCGTCACCCTGACCGTTACCAACCAACCGGCGCAAACTTTGGATGGGTTCGGTTGCAGCCTGGTCGATCTCAGCGGAACGAAAATTCCCCAGCCGGCCCGGGCTGAAATGTTCGATCGGGTCTTTGGCGAACTGCGCATGAACGTGCTTCGCCTTTGGGCTGAAGCGGGCGACGACCGCACGGCCGCCCAGATGCGGTCGGATTTCTACCGATCTTACGTTGACACTGGCGTGATTGCGGACGCGCAAAAACGGGGAGTGACCATCCTGCTGCTGGCCCCGGCGCGCGGAGAGAACGCTCCCACCGAACCCATTCCCGATTACGCCCGGAAGTTGGCCGATTTCATCCAGGGCCTGAAAACCGAACGGGGGATTCGGATCGGCGTCACGGGCATCGCCAATGAACCCGGCGGGTTCAACCCCAGTCAAGTGGCGGAGGCGGTACGGGTGCTGCGCCAGGAACTGGACGGGCGCGGTCTCCGAGACGTGCAAATCATCGCCCCGGAATGGGCCAGCGCTGATGGAGCGGCCTTGCGCTGCATCGCCGGCATCAAGGCGGACCCGGCGGCCTGGGCTGCTTTGCTAGGCATTGCCACCCACAGTTACAACATGGCGGCCCTGCCCGAGTTTTCGGAACTCATCGCCGGCACCGGCAAGGAGTATTGGATGACCGAGGCCGCCGATAATGGCAATGAACGTGAGGCCGACGCCGGCCTTGCAGCCTCGATCAGCGCGCGGTTCCTGAACGACCTTAATCATGGCGTGACCCATTGGTTGTACTTCATCGGCTTTCACGACAGCGCGGATGTGACCAAGGATAAGGACAACGCCACCAAGCTGATGGTGTATGACCTCAAGAGGCATCGAATCTTCCGGCATTTAAAGTACGCCTGGTTCCGGCAACTCCGGGCGGCGTTTCCCAATGGCTCGCGTCTTTACCCCCTCAGCGCGCGACCCGGAGGCGAACTGTCGTACAGCTTTGGACAAAAGCCCTTTTTGAATGCCACGATGGCGCGGCGTCCGGACGGCGGTTGGTCACTGGGAATGGTCAACCTCTCCGGGCTGAGGCCGGACACCTCGATCAGCCAATGGCATCCGCCTACGACGCTCAACGTGACGTGGCGGGCAACACCGCTTGCCGGCCAGGGGGCTGTGACTTTGAAGGTCTTCCGCTCGGATGCCACCCACCGCTTCGTTGGCGTCGGCCAAATGACCATGACCAAAGGCACGCTCACGTTGGTGTTGAAGCCGCGTGAGTTGGTCACCCTCACGAGCGATTGACTCGTGCTCATCAACCCACACAATTCCAAACCTCTTGCCCTCACCTTGAGGGCGCTCGCCGCCATAAGGAAAACCTCCAAAGTCCTGTTATCCGCAATCGCTTTGATTGCCGCCGCCTCTTGTTGTCATGCCGGCACGACGGGCTCCGCGCCAGCCCCCTTTGACCTGCAACGGTTCATCAATGAAAGCCTCAACTCCGGCGCCCGCCGAATCGTCGTGCCGCCGGGAAGCTATCGCGTGGCACCACAACATGCTCAACACCTGTTTTTGCAGGGATTAAAGGATGTGGAGATAATTGCCGACGGCGTCGAGATGGTCTGCACCGAAACCACCCGCGCCTTGACGATCAGCCGATGCACCAACGTCGTGCTGCGAGGGCTGACGATTGACTACGACCCGCTGCCGTTCACGCAAGGGCGCATTACCGCAATTTCACCTGACCGCAAGACGTACGATGTGGAGCTTTTTGACGGCTACCCCGACGCCTCGATGGTGCGCAACTTCAAATACGAAGTTTTCCGTCCGGATACGCGCGCGCTCCGCTGCGAGGACCGCGATGTGAGCCGGATTGAGACGTTGGACTCCCGTCATCTGCGATTGACGTGCCCGGGATCGCACGACCGCCATCCGGAGCAGGTGAGCGACTTGATTGTCATTGGCGCGGAATACGCGCCTCATGGGA
>Ga0316217_10001982_pt1 | contig 25502 bp, 18 predicted proteins | sample 1anoAmetaG_FD_203633 | JGI IMG/M metagenome (GOLD analysis project Ga0316217, IMG submission 203633) | Freshwater microbial communities from Trout Bog Lake, Wisconsin, USA - 1anoA | ecosystem: Environmental > Aquatic > Freshwater > Lake > Hypolimnion/Profundal zone | place: USA: Wisconsin...
TACCGTTTGTGCCGGGCTGGACTGCCCCGGCAAAACGATGGGGAAGACAATCTGTGCCGGACTCACGTTGAGCCCCGCCGGAGTTTGCCCCGTGCCGCTCAGTGCAACGGAAACTGCCGCCACGCCGGCGGTGGAGGAAGAAACCGCAAGCGTAGCCGAGGCGCCGCCCGCTGCCGTTGGAGTGAAAATTACCTGCACCGTGCAACTGTTCTGGCCGTCCACATTACTCAATGTTGCGCCGCATGTAGACGTACCGGTAGAAAAACTCGCAGCGGATAGCCCGGTAATCTGAAAACCCACCCCGGCCAGCGGCGCGCCGCCTGTATTACTAACCGTAAGCGTTTGCGGGGTGCTCGCCTGCCCTACCGATTGCGCGGTAAAAGTCAGACTCGGCGGAGTCACGCTCAACGCCGGCGATGCCAAACCCGTGCCGTTCAGAGTCACTGTCTGCGGCAGCGCGCGCGAAAGATCCACAACCGTCAACGCGCCGCTTTGCGCGCCCGCCGCCGTGGGCGCAAATTGTACGCTGATCGTGCAACTGGAGTTTGCCGCCAGGCTCGCCGTGCAGTTGTTCGACTGCTGGAAGCTTCCGCTAATGGAAATCCCGATCGAGGTCAACGGAGCTGCGCCGCTGTTGGTCAGCGTCACGGTTTGCGCGGGGGAAAGCTGCCCGGCAATCGTGCTGGGAAAGCTGAGCGCGGTAGTCGAAAGCGTGTCGGTTGCGGGACCTGATCCTCCAACTGCCGCTCCCCACAAAGCCGTCGTCCAAATGCCACGGCCATACGTTGCGGCCACAAGATTCGCGAGAGTGGCCGACGCGGGCGCGGCGCTGACGGCAACCACCGGCGCATCCGGCAGACCGCTGCCGTAAGCCGACCAACATTCAAATGGCGAAGTGAAACAACTCGCTATTTGCTGCGTGGCATACACTCCCACATCCGTGGCCACATAAACGGTGCTCGCGCTCGCGGGGTCCACCGCCAGGCCGTTGGCCGGAGCCGCAGGCAGGTTGGCCATCACCGATGTCCAGTGTGCACCGCCATCGGTGGAGCGGTACACCGACTGGACATTTGCTCCAGGTGTCGGAAACCCCGCGACAGTGACGTATACCGTCTGTCCGGTGTTGACGTGAGAATCGATGACGACGCTGGAGACATCCAGCCCGTAGTAGTTCATCGTACGCGTATCGTTTGTCACCGCATTCAACGCCGTCACATCCGTCCATGCGGACCAGGCGTTTGTGGATGAGTTGTAACTCGCGCTCAGCACGTGGCCGGGCATTGTCGCGCCGCCGTTTTCCGCTCCGTACATACCGACATACACAATCTCGCCACCTGAAGGCAGCGCTGCGGAAACGGGCAGCACCAGCGCGGCCATCGAACGGATAAGCGCGTTGCCGCTGCAAGGCCCGCTTGATGCGCGCTTGTCAAGAATCGGGCTGACAGCGTTCGTTGCGCTCCATCCCGCTCCATTGGCCGGTCCGCGCCACACCCGGCAGGTTCCAATCAGCAACTGCGTATCGTCCAGTGGATCCACGAGAAATGGCGCAGGCGAGGTCATCGTCAGCCCATCCCCGCCCACATCCGCGTCCGTCACTACCGGGCTTGAGCCAAACGCCGCCGGAGTGCATGGCGCCGATTGGGAGCAGAGATAAATGGAAACGCCCGCCTCGTTGTTCACATACCAGTTGTTGGTGTTTGCCGGGTCGATGGCCACCGGCCCGCCCTCGCCGCCCAGAATCTCAGGCCAATCCGTCGTTGCTTCCGTCGAACTCTTCACGCCGGCGGTTCCAATCGTTCCCAATCCGGCCATCAACGTGTATGGTGTGTCGCCCACCGGCGAGAGACTCACCACCTCGGCCAGCGAGCCCAGGCTCCCGTTCAAATTCTGGAAGTGGCTTGCATCGCTTGCCGCGCAAACTGTTCCGCTTTCGCCGATCGCGTCCGTCGAGCGCCACAGCCCGCTGTCGTTGCCCACAAAAATCTCCAGCGGGTTGCTCGCATTCCACGCCAGCGCGTGTTGATACTCGCCCACCTCGGCGCAAAATCCCACCGTGGAATTCGTCGTATTACGCCACTGGCAGCCTTGCGACACCGGGCAATTTGTCTTCCATAAATCGTTGGCCCCAGCCAGCACAATCGTCGTTTGCCCGGAGGGAACCGCGGCCAGCGCCAGGTTATAGTCGCCGTTCTGAATCGTCGCTGGGCCCAGTTGCGTGTTTGTTTCCAGCGCCGCCGTGCTCCATTGCTGGGCAAAGGTAATCGTCTTGTCAGCGCAGAGGCCGGCGCTTGCCGAGCATTGATCCTGCCACAGACCCTGGTCCTGGTTAAACTCGTCCACCGTCCACGCAAAGGTGTCGCCGGTTTGCGGATTCACCGCCACGGTTCCGCGAAAGATGGGGCAGGCCGGCGAACCTGTGCTGCCGGTGTTAGTCGGGCAGAGTCCCGAACTCGCCTGCAACCCCGCGCCCGGCTGCGCGCTCATGCGCGTCCATGTAATGCCGTCCGCCGATTGATAGTAGCCGTGATAGCGGACGGCAGCCACAAACAATTGCCGCACTGGATTCCACACCACCGAGGTCGCCGCATTGCCATCGGGCAGCACAAAAAATCCGTCATTCGGTCCCTGAATCTTTCCCGCCGCGCCGTCCGTGATCGTCGCCAGGCACCAGTTCTCGCCGCTGTCGGTGGAGTAGTACAGCCCCTCATAGCTCGCGCGGGGCCACACCGCGTTCACCAGCACGCCCTCGTAGGCCTGCGAAACCGCGGCCACAACAACATTGTGGGTCGCATTGGGTCCGCATGCCGCGGCGTTTGTATTCACCGTGCTCCACGCAAAGCCCGCTATTCCCTCCCCGGCAAAACTGTAAATTCCATCCGCTGTGCCAGGGATCAGGCTCCACGTGGCGCCGCCGTCAGCTGAACGCAGAATTCCCGCGCCATAATACGAATCGAGCCCGTCATTAGGGTCGCCCGTGCCCGCCAATATCACTCCCGCCCCGCCCGGTGGCTGCACACTTACCGCGCCAATGCTGATGGAAGCGTCCGCCGCGCCGCTCATCGCCGGCAAATTATCCGTAAGGGGCGCAAAGCTGATGCTGGCCGCGCTCGATGTATTTGCATTTTGCGACTTCCACACCCCGCCGCCCGTGGTTCCGGCGTAGAGCGTGTTACCGGTTGCATCCGACGGGTCCAGCGCCAGCGAGGAAATGCGGCCCGTCACCAAGCCGAAATTTTTCGACTCAACCGCTGAGGGGCCAAGCGGCGCCCAGGCAGCTGTTCCCTGCGTCGCCTGCGGTTGAGTCGCGGCAGCAAATCTACTTCGGCTGAGTGGTCCGGCAAAGCCGCGGCCCGTCCTCCGGCTTTGGCTTCCGACTTGGCCTGAGGCACGCTGCCGTAGAAACCGCTCTGCCTGGACCACCTGCGGCGGAGTGGTCTGCGCCGGCACTTGCATTGCTGTCGCCGCTGAAAGGACCGCCGCCAGCAAGCCCGCCAGGGCGCACTTCCGCGCCCTGCCGCCACGAGCAGCCTCACCATGAAATCTTTGAAAAGCCCCAATGCTCACACGCGTCCTGTCTGAGATTTCGGCATCCCCTCTCTGTTATCGGCATCGTCCGAGGAGGACTTGATCGAAATCCACTGGATTACAACGTGCGAAACACGCAGCTACTGGGATTGAAATTTGGTTGGATTATAGACCACTAACGGAACTGCTGTCCTGCGATAACCTCATCTTAAAAAAGGCCGCCCATTCGGCAGCCCTTCGCTGGTAATCGCTCGAGTGTGCATTCTTATCTGTCCACGGTTCCCTGCTTTGCTACCACTGCCCCCACGCACGGCTGGTGTAATCCAGCAACACCATCGCAATCAGAAAGCAATAGATAAAGGCGCAGGCCCCGACGCTCAGCTTGTTCAGCTTCGTGCTCCACTTCAGATGCATGGAGTAAACCGTCACCAGTGCAGCCTGCGCAAAGGCAATGCTCAACGCAAGAATGGGATTCAGAATCCCCAGGTTCATCCGTGAAGCTGCAATGGTGGCTGCTACGCCGGCCAGCAGCGCAAGATAAACCGCTGCATAGATCCATGGGCTGACGATATGTTCCGCTTGTTCGCGTGGTTCGCTCATGACTTTGTCCTCTAGTGCCTGTTGATCAGATACAGCAGCGGAAACAGGAAGATCCATACGATGTCTACAAAGTGCCAGTACATGCCAAAGTACTCAACAAACGCGGTGTGGCCCGCGGTATACGCTCCACCGCGCGCGCGGAAAAGTATGTACGCCATCAGCCCCATGCCGATAATCATGTGCAGCGCGTGCATCCCGGTCATGGCAAAGTAGAGCGAGAAGAACAGCTCCGTGTGGCGCGCCTCGTCCAGAGGCAATGGCCGGGTTCCCGCCGCCGCCGGATCAGAGTCGGGATTGAGAAAGGACTGGAGGCTGTAATGCTCGCCCGGCACGTGGTGCTTTTCAAACTTCTCCTTGTACTCGGCGCCTTTGACGCCCAAAAAGACCGCGCCCAGCGCAAACGTAAGAACCAGGCAGAGAATCATGCCGCCCTTGCGCCGCATCCGCGCATTCCATACGGCCAGCGTCATGGTAAAGCTGGAGGTAATCAGCAATGCCGAATTGATTCCGCCCAAGGCCACGTTCAACTGCCGCGACCCCGCCACAAAGGCCGGGTAATACCAGTTGCGGTAGATCAGATAGACGACAAACATCCCGCCGAAAAACATTACTTCGGTTAGCAGAAAAAGCCACATGGCAAAACTCGATGCGTCGGCCTGCTGCTCAACGGAGTTAAAGTGATGGAGCAGATACGTTGGGTGGCCGCCGTGTGCATGGTCAGCCATCGCCGCCGCGTTCCGCGCGCCCTGTGCAACCACGGCACTATCCTGCACTGGCCACCTCCTTCTGATTCTCGCGCTCCTGCTGCTGCTCCAGCCACTCGTAGTCGTAGGCCTCGTGATCCATGACCGGCATGACGGTAAAATTCTCTGTCAGGGGCGGCGACTGCGATTGCCATTCCAGCCCCGTGGCCTGCCAGGGATTGTCGCCTGCGATTGCCCCGTAGCGGAGCGACCAGGTCAGATAAAGAATGGGCAGCAGATACCCCACCCCCAGAATGGTGGCCCCGGCGGTTGAGAAAACATTCAGAATCTGAAACTCCGGCGGATACGATGCATAGCGCCGCGGCATGCCCAGCGTTCCCAGGATGAACTGCGGAAAAAAGGTCAGGTTGAAACCGATAAATGTAACTACCGCCGCAAACTGAGATATCTTCTCCGGATACATCCGCCCGGTCATCTTCGGCCACCAGAAATGAATGCCGGCAAGAAAAGCCATCAGCATCCCGCCCACCATCACAAAGTGGAAGTGCGCCACGATAAAGTAAGTCTCGGTCAAATGAATGTCCGTTCCGGAAGTGCCGAGAAATACCCCGGTCATGCCGCCGATAGTGAACAGGCCCATGAATCCGAAGGCATACAGTATGGGTGTTTCAAAGGTGATCGATCCCTTGTACAGCGTGAAGGTCCAGTTGAATATCTTGATGGCCGAGGGTACGGCAACCAGCATCGTCAGCAGCGAAAACACCAGCACTGCGTAGTTGGAAACGCCCATGATGAACATATGGTGGGCCCATACGAAAAAGCCGAAGACGGCTATGGCCACCGAGGAAAACGCTACCGCCGTGTAGCCGAAGACACGCTTGCGGCTGAAGGTGGAGATAACTTCAGAGATAACTCCCATGCCGGGCAGAATCATGATGTAGACCGCCGGGTGAGAGTAAAACCAGAATAAGTGCTGAAACAACAGCGGGTCGCCGCCTCTGGCGGGGTCAAAGACTCCAATGCCGAAGGCGCGCTCCAGAACTACCAGCACCAGCGCAACCGCCAGCACCGGCGTGCCCAGTACCATCAGAATGCTGGCCGCGTAATTGGCCCACACAAACAGCGGCAGCCGGAACCAGGTCATCCCCGGCGCGCGCATCTTGTGAATGGTGACAATAAAGTTCAGCCCGGTAAAGATAGAGCTGAAGCCGGCGATAAAGATGGCCAGCCCGGTGGTAATCACGTTGGTGTTCACATAGTGCGTTGATAGCGGGGTGGTGAAGGTCCAGCCTGTATCCACGCCGCCGGTAATCATCGCGTAGAGGGCCAGAATGCCTCCCGCCATATAAAGATACCAACTGAGCAGGTTGACCCTGGGCAGCGCCAGGTCCTTGGCCCCGATCATCATCGGCAAAAAGAAATTGCCCAGCGTGGCCGGCACGGACGGCACAAGAAAGAAAAATATCATGATGACGCCGTGCATGGTAAATACCTTGTTATAGGTATCAACCGCCATCAGATCAGTCTGCGGCGTCAGCAGCTCCAGGCGAATCAATCCGGCCAGCGCTCCGCCGATGAAAAAGAAAAAGGTGATCGAAATCAGGTATAGAATTCCGATTCGCTTATGATCGCGGGTCAGCAGCCAGCTCAACAGGCCGTTCTCCCGGGTAATGAAGTTATCCTTCGGAATCCGGGCCGTCGATTGATCGGGAAGTCGGACAATGGTGCTTGTGCTCATGGCTTCACCATTCCTTTTGCGGCGGGCGCATTGCCTGCGGAGGCTTTGCCGGCCGGCGTCGCGCCTTCACCCTCCGGCAGCATATCGGTGGTGGTCAGCGTCTGCTCCACGCGATAGTCGGAGTCAAGGTGTTTGATGTATTCAATCAGCGCAATAACTCCCTCCTCGCTGATCTGCCCCTGGTAAGTGGGCATGATCGGCGCGTAACCCTGAGTTATATGCTGCGAGGGATTCAGAATCGCCTCCCGCAGATAGGCTTCATCGGCAATCACCGCGCCCCCGCTCGAAAGAGTGAGCTTTGCTCCATAGACATTCGCCAGCGAGGGGCCCCGCGCATCAGGCCGCGTATTGTGGCAGGCCGCGCAGCTCAGGCTGGCAAACAGCCGCTCGCCATTTTGCGCCAGCGACTCGCCGCTGGTGGAGCTGGCCAGCCACTTCCTGTAATCCTCCTGCGTCATCACCACCACGTCGCCGGTCATCTGCGAATGATTGGTCCCGCAATATTGCGTGCAGAACAGGTGATAGGTCCCCGGCGTAGTGGCTTCAAACCAAACCGTCGTGTAGCGGCCGGGAATCGCCTCGCGCTTCACGCGAAAGGCGGGAATCGAAAGGCTGTGAAAAACATCCTGCGAAATCATCGTCAACTGCACCGCGCGCCCTTCCGGCACGTGCAGCGCGTTAATCTCATGCTGCCCGCCTGGATGCTCCACCTTCCACATCCACTGCTTGCCCACTACATAAATATTCATGGCGTTGGCGGGCGGCGTAAAAACCCGGAAATAAATCAGCGCGCCCCACACAAACATCACCAGAAACAGCCCCAGCGGAATAATCGTCCACGTTGCCTCCAGCAGCGTGGAGCCCTCGATCTGCACCGCCACCGGATGACGCTTCCGGTTGTAAAGAATCGAGAAACTTATCACCAGCAGCACGACAATCGTGAGGCCGATCAGGCTCACCAGAACCATGAAGAAATACAGCGCGTCCATCTGCGGCGCAATCTTCGACGCCTCCGGCGGAAACAGCGCGAAGTTCGTCATCCACTTGACGAGAAACTGCCAGATTACTGGACTAATGTGGCTCATTCTGTTATCCGTTCACCTTTTTGTCTGTCCCCGGCTGGTTATCTTTCCGGCTGTCTGTGCGGAACATCGCCAGCATGGATCCGCCCAGCAGTAACAATGTAATAACTCCGCCTAACTGAACCACGCGCGCCACAATCAGCGAGTGCTTGTTCGTCTTTGGATCGTAGTGATAGCAGTAAGTCAGGATGTTATCCACCGGCGAGCCAATATGGTTGGACGACGCCTCTACCAGTCCCAGCCGCAGGTCCTTGGGCGAGTACTCCACGCCCATGTAATACTGCGCCAGCTTTCCTTCGGGAGTTACAATCTGAATCGCGCTGGCGTGGGCAAACTGAGTCAGCCTTCCATCCGGCCCCGGTATCTTCACATAGCCAAAACCCACGGCTTTTGTAAGTGCGTCAATGTTAGGCTGCGTGCCGGTCATAAAGTGCCACCCCGGCGCCGTCTCCGGATGCCCGTAGCGCTTCAGGTAACTGCGCTTCTTGGCCGCGGCCAGATCGGTACCCTCCGTGGGATCGATGCTTACCACAATCACGCTGAAGTCCTTGCCGGGAACGAGGCTCACCATCTGCAATGCGCCCGTCAGCCCATTCAACTCCTCCGAGCAAAGCATGGGACACTGATAGTAAACCAGCGCCAGAATCGCAGGCCGCTTGCCGAAATAACTTCCCAGTTGCACCTGCTTGCCGGCATCGTCTGTGAAGGTGAGAGAAAGCGGAAGCTGTTCATTCAGCCGCTGCGTAATCCCCACCTGGTTCAGAATCGCGGGCGGCTTGTCGTTGACCTGCCCCATCTGCTTGTCGCCATATCCGGAAACCTGCGCGCCAAGCAACGGCGCAAGCAAACCCGCGCACAGCACAGATCCTGCCGCCGCGCCCCGCCAGTCTCTCCGAAATTTTCCCGCGCTTCGCATACTCTCTTCTTTCTCTGTTCTCCCAGCCGATGCTCCGTGCCCCATCCATTGCGCCGGGCGCCCAGGTCTCGATTTCGAGACCTGGGATACCGCCCTACTTGTTCGATTCCTTCCGTCCACCGGCCACCGCGGCCGCTTGTTCCTGCTCAAACCCTGTCCGCGCAAATCCATCGGTCAGCGGCAAGGCAATCACCGGCCTCTTGTCTCCGGTCATCAGCGGCGCTTCATTCACCGGCGGCGCCACCGGCAATCCCCGCTGGACAATCAGTTCCATCGCCCGCTCAATCGGAATCCTCGCCTTGCTGTGCGCCTCATCAACCCATGTGTAATGAGTCAGCAGCAAATCTTCGCGCGCATGCAGTTCGGCCAAATCCTGGTTGCCGTCATCGTTCTGCAACCGCGGAGCGGGAAAGCGTTCGGTCAACTCGCCCAATTTGTTTTCCATGTCGGGGCTGTTCGGCATATTGCCCAGTGCACGAATATCCACCGGACGCGCCCATCGATTCGCCGGCCCGTCTTCCGCGGCCATATGCGCGTTGATCACTTTGCCTAATCCGTAGGCCAGAAAGCCCGCCACCGCCACAAAAATGCTCAGCGCCACCAAAAACACCATCACGCCCGGGACGCGCACGTCGCTCGCCTCAAAGCCCTTCGATGCATCCGGCGCTTCGCGTGTTTCTTCCTCCGGCTCATGGCCCGGATCATGCCCCAAATTATGCACTGACATGTTCCGCCTCCAATATCTCCGCAAGGTGCGGATCGTTGGTCTGCACCAGCGGCCGGGTTTTCATCTGCACGCAGAAGTAAGCAGTCCACAACGCCGTCATCGCCACGGGAACCGCTGCGTATTCCAGAATTCCCCAGCTGAAGTGCAGGTTCCGCGCCGCGTCCTTGAAGTTCGGCTCAATCAGCCAGAACAAATCAAAGGCCTTGGCAAAAACCATCCACTGGCAAATCCAAACCAATCGCTTTTTATTGCGCTTCAAATCGCGCGAGAGCAGCAGCGTGAACGGAATCAGCCAATGAAAGATGAAGTCGAGCGTGACGATGACGCCCCACCCGCCCGTCACGCGATCCAGGTACCAGGGAATCTCTTCCGGCAGGTTTCCCGACCAGATGATGAGAAACTGCGAGAAGGCCAGGTAGATGTTCAGCATCACAAACGCAAAAGTAAACTTACCCAGATCGTGCTGTTCCGTCTGCCGCAGAATCGTCTTGTACGGCTCGCCCTTCGACAGCGCGATCACCGCGATAATCGAGAGAGCCAGCACCGAGTACGCCTGCCCAACTAAAAACAGCAGCCCGTAGACCGACGAGTACCACGTCGGATCAAGCGACATCACCCAATAGATGACAGCAGCCGTCATGGTGACCGCGTACACCACAATCCCCGGCCCGCTGATGTTTTCCAGCCGCTTGATCCACTCCGGCGTTGTCGCGGGGGAAGCCGCATCCCGTTGAAGTCCCAGCGCATTCAACCGCCACGTGTAGAAGCCCCAGATCGCAAAGCACGCCAGGCTGCCCCAGGCAAATGCCGCCGGGTTCAGCATGGGCCTTTTGAATTCGATCGCGTGCGCCTGAACCTCGTTGATCCATCCCGATTTGAGCGCGGCGCTCGCGTCCGTCACCGCCGCCCACAGGTAAAGCTTTTTCAGCGAGAGCGCCACCACTACCCAGTAAGCAAAGACCAGCGGCAGAGTGCGGCTCATCGCTTCCAGAGGCCGCCGCAGCAGCAGGCCCCATTTGCCGCCCGTCACATACTGCACCATCAGCAGCGCCAGCCCGCCCACCGCGAAACCAAAAACAAGCATGAGTCCCAGCAGCCACGCTCTCAGCACGTGGTCCATGTCGAAACCGCGCCCGTCCGCAAATGCCAGCACGGCAGCGATGATCGAAGATAAAAACCCCACAGCCAGCGCTCGCCTCTGCCAGCCATCGACAAAGGCCGGCGCGCTGAGATCAGTTGGCAGCGAGTTGGCGTGCGTTTCGTGAGCCATTCTGTTCGTCCCTGTTCCCTTAGTTCCTGGTCCCTGTCTTTTCTGGCTTGCTCAGCGGAATCTTGATCGCCGGGTCCGCTGGATTGGCCGGAGCCATCCCCGGTGTACCCTGCTTTGCATCGTGCGGATACGCCTGGACCGCCGTCGTTGGCAGCGTCCACGGCTCGGCAAATTCCGGATGCCCGTCCGCCGCGGCAACTTCCCTCAGGCTCTTCACTTCAACGCCCGCTGGCACATCCTCGGGCTTTGCCGACTGGCTCAATTGCAAGGCGCGGATATATGCCGCCACCGCCCAGCGATCCGCCGGCGTCAGTTGCGCCGAGTAGTCAGGCATCGCTCCATAACCATGCGTCATCACGTAAAAATAATGCGAGACAGGCTGCGAGAGCCGCACCTGGTCGTGATAATTGGCTGCCGGCTTGTACCCGCGCTGCACAATCTCGCCCAGCCCGTTGCCCACCCGCGAGTGGCACGGCGTGCAGTAAATGTTGAACCGCTCCTGCCCGCGCTTCAGCACGTCAAGCGTCACGGGAAACGGCATCTCGTTCTTCTCCTGGCGGTAACCGTTCGCACCCTGCACAACGCCGGTATAAAAGTAGCTGTCCTCGTGCAACTGTCCTCGCGCCACCGTGTTCATCACCTGCGGGCGCGCGCCGCGATGATCGGCAAACATCTCCGAGCCGCGCTGCGAGCGAATCTTCGGCTGGTTGTGCATATCCTGCCGGCAGCCCGAAATAAAAATCAAAACCGCCATAACAGCAACCGCGGCAAAGTAATGCCCGCGGCGCCCTGAAGTGGGTCTCTGATCCCTGATCTCTGATCCCTGATCCCTGGTCATCAGTACTCCACCTCCACCACAGAAACCGGCTCAAAACTCTGCAAATATTTCTTCGTCCCCGCCAACTCAAACTTCGGGTCCAGCGCTTCCAGGCAAAGAAAGAATTTATCTGTCGTCGCTCCGTCGCGGAAGTTGGGCGCGTTGAACAGCGGATGATACAGCGCCGGCAATCCATTCAGCGCCAGCATCCCGAAGGCCGCCGACAACCCGGCCCACAAAATCGTCCACTCGTAAGCCGGCACTACGAAGGCCGGCCATGAGTACGTCGGCCGTCCGCCGATATTCAGCGGATACGCCAGAACCGAAACCCACACCTCCAGCGCGAACATCGCCGCCAGGCCCATCAGGCCGCCCAGCAGAGTGAGCAGCGGCACCTTGTTGCGATGAAATCCAATCGCCTCGGCCGCTTCTTCCACCGGATAAGGCGTGTAGCAATCCATCCGCCGCCAGCCGTCCCTGCGGGCCTGCCGCGCGGCGCGAATCAAATCGCCCGGCGTATCGAATTCGGCCAGCAGGCCGTACGTTCCTTCGCGTGCGGGCATCAGTCACCAGCCTCCGCTGTTTTCTTTGGCATTATTCTGGCGCCGGGCAACATCGCCCGTATCTCAGACATCGGAATCATGGGCAGGAAGCGCACAAACAGCAGAAACAGCGCCGTGAACAATCCCAGCGTGCCCGCATACGTCATGTAGTCCCACTTGGTGGCGCGATACGTTCCCCATGCCGACGGCAAAAAATCGCGGTAGAGGCTCGTCACCACAATCACGAAACGCTCAAACCACATTCCCGTGTTCACCACAATCGAAATGAAAAACATGAACGCGATGTTGGTCCGCAGCTTCCGCGACCACAGCGTCGTCAGCGGAATCGCCAGGTTGCAGGTCACCAGAACCCAGTACGACCACCCCATCGGCCCGAACATGCGGTTCCACATCATGAAAGCTTCCCAGTGCGAGGCCGAGTACCACGCCATGAAGACTTCCATCCCGTAGCCGTATGCCACAATGAAGCCCGTCGCCAGCATCACCTTGCCCATGTTGTCGATGTGCCGCTCGGTCACCAGCCCTTCCAGGTGATAAAACTTGCGCAGCGGAATCGCCAGCGTGAGCACCATCGCAAAGCCGGAGTAAATTGCGCCGGCTACAAAGTAGGGCGGAAAAATTGTTGTGTGCCAGCCCGGCAGCACGGCCACGGCAAAGTCGAAGCTGATAACCGTGTGAACTGAAAGCACCAGCGGCGTGGCCAGTCCGGCCAGCAACAGCGAGGCCGTCTCATACCGCATCCAGTGGCGCACTGAGCCGCGCCAGCCCAGCGAGCACAGCCCAAACGCGTATTTGGCCAGCTTTGAATCCGCGCGGTCGCGCATGGTGCCAAAGTCGGGAACCATGCCGATGTACCAGAAGACCACCGAGATCGTCGCGTAGGTCGAAACCGCAAAAACGTCCCACATCAGCGGCGAGCGGAACTGCGGCCACACATTCATCGTGAACGGCAGCGGCAGCATCCAGTAGGCCAGCCACGGCCTGCCGGTGTGAATCAGCGGAAACATTCCCGCGCAGACTACAGCAAAAATCGTCATCGCCTCGGCGAACCGGTTAATCGAATTGCGCCAGCTCTGCTTGAACAGCAGCAGAATCGCGGAGATCAGCGTGCCTGCATGACCGATGCCGATCCACCATACAAAATTGATAATCGCAAAGCCCCAGGCCACCGGCTGCGTAATGCCCCAAATGCCCACGCCCACCAGAAACAGCCAGGTCAGCGCCACCATCAGCATCGTCGCCAGCGCCCCGCCGATGCCGAAGAGCGCCAGCCATCCCAGCGGCGTCGTCGGCGTCAGAACAATGCGCGTGATCTTCTCGGTGACCGAGCGAAAGCTCTGCCCCGGCGCTATGACGCGATATTCCCCCGTCGCCGGATCGATCTGCTTATCGAGTTGGTGGTCGTGCTTCAATTCACTCTCCGCCATCGTGCTCCACTAGCTCACTTCTTCACTGTTTCACCGGGTGCCCCAGGTCCCTCGCCTTTGGGGACCTGGGATAAGACGAAACCAAGCCTTCCCTTACCCCTTTGCCGTATGCTCCACCGGTCCCTCTTCCAGCTCCGGGTTCAAATTCAACACCGCCGCCACATATTTGGTCCGCGGACGCGTATTCAAATCCGCCAGCACCTGGTAACTGCGCTCATCGGCCTGCAACTTCGCCACCTTGCTCTGCTTGTCGTTGATGTTGCCAAACGTAATCGCATGCGCCGGGCAGGCCTGCTGGCAGGCGGTCACAATCTCGCCGTCCCGCACCGAACGATTCTCTTTATCGGCCTCAATCTTGGCCGCCGAAATCCTCTGCAAGCAGTAACTGCATTTCTCCATCACTCCGCGCGAGCGCACCGTCACATCCGGGTTGCGCATCAGCTTCAGGCTCTCCGTTTCAAAGTCGGAGAAAAGCAGGAAGTTGAATCGCCGCACCTTGTAAGGGCAATTGTTCGAGCAGTAGCGCGTGCCCACGCAGCGGTTGTAGACCATCGCGTTCAGGCCCTCGGGCGTATGCACCGTCGCGCCTACCGGGCAAACCTGCTCGCACGGCGCATTCTCGCAGTGCTGGCATGCCATCGGCTGGAAGTGGGCTCGTGGGGCTGCCAGGTCGCCTTCGAAGTAAGTGTCAATGCGGAGCCACTGCATATTGCGCCCAATGCGCACCTGCTGCTTGCCCACGACAGGGATATTGTTCTCCGCGTAACAGCTCACAATGCACGCATTGCATCCCGTGCAACTGTTCATGTCGATCGACATGCCCCACGCGTTGTCCTTGTACTCCCAATTGGGAAACAGCGTCATCTCGCGGTCGGTCTTCTCGTGGCCTGGGCCTTCGTTCGCAAATCCCGGATTCGCCTTGTACTCGTCCAGCGTCGCGTAGCGAATGATGCCGCGCTCATTGATCGCCTCATCGGCTTCCAGCGAGTGATTGCCGTTGCCCTCGCCGCCAAATAACTTCGGCCTGTGGTCCTGGAAGTGGCTCTTCGTCACCGCCACGCCCCACTTGCCTTCGACCTTCTTCATCGAACCCACGGTGTAAAACGGAGCATCCGATGTGCGAATCAGGTAGGCATTGAATCCCGCGCCGCCCGCGACGCGCCCCGTCTGCCGCCCATAACCCAGATGCACCGTCACCGAGTTATCCGGATGGCCCGGCGCAACTATCACCGGAGCGTTCACCTTGCGCCCATTCACCGATAACTCAACAATGTCGTCTTCTTCCAACCCGTATTTGGTCAGCGTCGCGCCGGAAACAATCGCCGCATTGTCCCAGCTCAGATTGGTCACTGGCTTGGGCAGCTCCTGCAGCCATCCCACATTGCCCCACCGCCCGTCATACACATTCGGGTCGGGCCGGAAGATGATCTCCAGCGAGTCTTTTGAAGATGGTGCCGGAACCTGAGGAGCCGCAGAACTCGAACCTGTTTTGGGAGATTTCTCGAAAGCCGTGCCATCAATCCAGCCCGCGTGAAGAGCCTTGCGCCAGCCCGTTTCAAAGTCGCCCTTGATCGTGGCCTTCCACGTCTCGCGCACGGCATCATAGGGACTGACCATCGGTTCGTCGAGCAGCGCCTGCAAGACATGATGCGCCGTCTTGCCGCCATAAAGCGGATCAATCATTGGCTGCACAACGGAAACGGTTCCGTCATAGGCCCGCGCGTCCGACCAAGACTCCAGAAAATGAGCGGCGGGAATGTGCCAGTGAGAAATCTGCCCTGTCTCGTCAAGATGCGAACCCAGGTGCGCGACCGTCTTGGCCTTGTCAAAGGCCGCAGCGAATTCCAGATCGGCAGGTGCGGTGTAGATCGGATTGGTGTTCAAAATCACCAGCCAATCCACCTTGCCTGCGTTCAGATCAGCAACAAGCGATCTTATGTCGATTGTTTGATTTGAAGGCAGTGGATTTACCTGTTCATCGGACAGAAAAGCAGTTTTACCATAATTTTTCAGAGTGCTGTTGATCGCGGCAGCCATCGCTGTAACCGAGGAATCCTGCGCAGTACCCGGAATCACCACGCACTTTCCCGCGTGCGCCTTCAAGTCCTTTGCAAGCGCGGCAAGAAACTTTTTCTGCTCATCTGTCCACGCGTAAGCAGGAGGCTCGATGCCTTGAACGCCAACAGCCTTCGCCAACTCCGCCGCAAACGCCGGAATCTCGCTTGCGCGCAGTCCCAACCGGTGTTCTGCCTTCATCCCCGTAGTCGTCGGAGTGCTCTCAATTGAATACAACCGATTCAGTTTTTTTGGATCTTTCCGCCGCTCAGCATACTCGCGGACCAGCGCATGAAAGCCGGGGAAGCCGGCGCCCGAAAGAAAATCCGCGTCCAGCGAAACAATCACGTCCGCCTGCGAGAGGTCGTACTGAACATTCAGCCCTCTCTCAACTGAAGTCCCCGCCACCGCCGGGTCATACTGCACCAGCTTCGCCTTCGGCCACGCCTTCTGCACAGCCTTCCACTGCCGCGCCAGCGTCGGCGAGGTAATCGTCTCGCTGAGGAAATAAATCCCCGTCCCGTCCTTGGTCGAAATCACTTTGTTGCGAAACTCAACCGCAAACTCCGCCCACTCGCGATTCTCTCCGCGAAAGGTCACATGCTGCGACCGGTCCGGATCATATAAATCCAGCAGCGTCGCCTGCGTGAACGGATCCGACCCGCCCTGGTTATAAGGATGCTCGGGATTGCCGTCAATCTTGATGGGCCGGAACTGATCGCTCTTGACCAGCAGCGGCACCGCGCCGGTCACAAAAGGATGCGCGGTGGCAAAATAATTCGGCTTGCCCAGAATCAAATCTTCCGGTGCCTTCACATACGGATAAATCGGCTCGTCGGGCTGCTTGGTGCATCCCGCCAGCCCGGCCAGCGCCACCGATGCGCCCATCAGCCTGAGGAAGCCGCGCCGTGAAACATCATCGCCCCACCCATGCGGCGAACCGGGAAATTCCTTCTCCACAGCCGCCTGAAACTCCGGCGTATTAGCCAGCTCATCCACCGAGCGCCAATATTTCTTGCCGCGCACGCTCTTCAACTTCTCGCGCACCTCGCCAAGACTCATCGAGGGCGTCATCGGCGCAGGCTTGATCGTCACCAGATCGTTCTTCATTTCGCTCATCGGTGGCAGACCTCGCAACTGGAGAGTTCATTCGGCTTGCGAATTTTGTAGTGGTCCACTAGAAAGCGGCCCAACTCGCCCTGGCTGGTGAACTTTATGTATTTGGGAGGCGCGATGCCAATCTGCCCTAACAAGGGAGACATTTCATTTTCATTCTCCACCGGTTCCTTCGTCACGCAGCTCACGCTCTCCGCCGTCGGCACTCCGCTCTTCTCCCCGCCCACCGCGCACCACACCGGACGGTCCGGCGCCGGCTTCTCCCACGCCATGTTGTAAATCTCGCTCGTGGGCCGCAGATTCTTCGCCGGGTTGCGATGGCAATCCAGGCACCACTCCATCTGCAATGTGTTCTCGGCATACATCAGCGGCATCTGGTCCACGCGCCCGTGACAACTCGCGCACCCGATTCCCTTGTTCACATGAATCTCATGGCTGAAGTAAACGTAATCCGGCAAATCATGCACCTTGATCCAGGGCAGCGATTTGCCCGTCGCCCAGCTCTCGCGCACCGGCTCCAATAGTTGGGCGTTGGTCCAAATCTGCGCGTGGCAGTTCATGCAGGTTTTTGTCGGTGGAATTCCGGCGTAATTCGATTTCTCTACGCTGACATGGCAGTATTGGCACTGCACGCCCAGCCCCTGCACATGATGCTTGTGGCTGAATGGCACCGGCTGATCCGGCCGCTGCCCCTGCCTGGTCACCCAGGGCGAGCGTTGCAACTGGTCCAGCGTAACCCCCACAACAATCACGACCAGCCCCGTCAAAACCAAGCCTGCTCGAGCCAGGGCATTGGAGCTGCGTTCAAATATCTGCGCCATGCGTTCTTTCCTGCCTGGTTTCTATTACTCGTTGTGTGCGCTGTGCCGGCGGTCACACTTGTTGTGTGCAAACTTCAGTTTTGAATACAAGCCACCTTTAGAGGCGGCAACAAATAAACCAACCGACGCGCCGCAGAGCCCTTCGCTTCAGATAAGCCACGGCCTTCGATAACCGAATTCGCGTCGCCCCACCCTGTAATCCACTCAAAATGAACCAGCTTGTGGCGATTACGGAGCCGGAAATATTCTCAAGAATGCCGGGCTGATCTCCGGCCGGAGAGAACCATCACTCAAACAAAATATCACGCCCATTCTGGACTGCGCCAGTCCAAAATAAAATATTTTGCCGCTCCGAACAGTCGCGACGCGCCGTTTCTCCCCTTGTTTTCCACAGACCTCGCCCGGTCTCATGCGTAATTCACTGTGGCTCGCGCACCGCTGCCGGCTGCAATTTCTTCCCCTGCCGGCACTTCTCGCCCATTTATAGTGGGATGGGACTCTCGTATGCTTCGTTTTTTGCGATTCATCGCTGCCGGACTGCTCTTGGCTTGTGCCGTTGCGTCCGCGCCCGCACAGGCATTTCACGCCACAGGCCGCCATCACGCGCCGCCGCCGCCGCAGGAGACAGGCTTTCTCAATCGCACCATCCAAATGGACGGCGTCACGTATCGCTATCAGGTCTACCTCCCCGAAGCTTTCCGCCGCGACGACCGCAAATCCTGGCCGGTGATTCTCTTCCTGCATGGCCGCGGCGAGCGCGGCTCCGAGGGAATGTGGCAGACCCAAATCGGTCTGCCCCAGGCTGTGCGCGACCATCCCGATCGCTGGCCTTTTGTCATCGTGATGCCGCAGTGCCCGCTCTCCGCCTTCTGGACCGACCCCGCGATGCTGAAGATGGCCATCGCCTCCCTTGACCGCGAAACCGCCGAGTTTCATCTCGACCCGGAGCGCACCTATCTCACCGGCCTTTCGATGGGCGGTTATGGCTCATGGGAACTTGCACAGCTCTATCCGCATCGCTGGGCCGCCATCGCCATCATGTCCGGAGGAATCTTCTGGTCCTATGCGCCAGACCGCTGGCAGCATGCCGACACTTTGCCCGCCGAATACGCACGCGCGCTGGGTCATACGCCGGTCTGGATCTTCCACGGCAGCGACGATCCTATCGTTATCCCCCGCCAAAGCGAACTCATCTTCGATGCCATCAAAGCCGACGGCGGCCATGTGCGTTTGTGGGTCTACGAGGGACTCAAGCACGATAGCTGGACCCGCGCCTATGGCGAGCCGGAGTTGCCCCGTTGGCTACTCGCCCGCCACAACAAAAATCTTGCCGGAACGGAGGCGCCGGCCTTAGCCGAGCGGCTGTTGATTCCGCTTCACCCGCCCGCCATTCGCCTCTCCATCGCTGTTCTGGATTTGCTTTCCGGTGAATACTGCGACAGCAGCGGACACGTGGATGAAACTCTTTTCCGCCAGGGCGATCAGCTTTACGAAAAGAATAGGTACGGCGAAGTCACAGAGCTGGCTCCCGAGTCGCAAACCGTCTTTTTTTACCCCAACGGCTCCAGCCTCAACCGCCTCACCTTCGAGCGCGACGCCGCAGGCCGCGTCATCGCCGCCGTCTTCCGTGACGACCGCCACGAGGAGCGATGGCAGAGGCGCCCCTCTTATTCCGCTCATTAGCTCCGGCGCGGCGATAAATGGAACCCGCCGCGCTCTGCTTGCGTAGTAATCTCTGAACAGTTCGTTCAAGGAGGCAGCTATGTTTTGCAGCGGATGTGGTCAGCCTTTGGCGCCGGAGCAGGGCTTTTGCCCGCAGTGCGGACGTCCGTCGGCGCCGCCGGTTTCGCCCATGCCCGGCCTGGAATTTCAACTCCAGAACTACTCCGGAAAAATCCGGGCACTCGGCACCGTATGGCTCATCTATGCCGCCGTTGCCCTGTTCACCGGCTTTGCCGCCCTGGCCTTTGCCAACGCCTTTCTCTCCGGACACTTCGGTCCTTTCATGCACGGCCCCTGGGCCAATGGACCTTTTCCGCAGGATTGGTTCGGACCCGCTATTCTGCGCTTCGCCTGGCTGTTCCTGCTGGTGCGCGTGGCCCTTGCCGCTGTTGCCGGATGGGGTCTTCTGGAACATGCGCAGTGGGGTCGCGTTGTCGCCATCATTGCGGCGTGTTTCTGCCTGCTCAAGTTTCCCTTCGGAACCGCCATGGGCATCTGGACCCTGGTCGTGCTGCTCGGCTACCGCAACTCAACCCTCTACGACCAGTTGTAAAGCTGATTCTCACCACCAGACTGCCGGTGTATCGCAAACCGTAGCGCCGGCCTCCCGGCCGGCTGTTGCGTGGACCTCCCGGTCCTCGCCGAACTTTGCACAATGCGTACCCATCCCGTCCTACATCACACAATTTTCCATTCACCACTTCCACAATCCATCAATTAAAATCAACTCCATGAGTTTTCCTCAGTCAAGAATGCGCCGCCTGCGCCGCACCGAATCTCTCCGTGCATTGGTCCGCGAAACCTCCGTCACTCCCGGCGACCTGATTTACCCCCTCTTCATCTGTCCCGGCGAAGGGGTGCGCCGCGCCGTTGGCTCCATGCCCGGAGTCTTCAATCTCTCCGTCGATGAGGCCGTGCGCGAGGCAGAAGAAGCCGCAAAGCTCGGCATCGGCGGCCTGCTGCTCTTCGGCCTGCCTGAAACCAAGGACGAGCAAGGCTCCGGCGCGTACGACGATAACGGCATTGTCCAGCAGGCTCTGCGCGCGCTCAAAGCATCGTCAGCCTCAAAAAAACTGGTTCTCATCGCCGACGTCTGCCTCTGCGAATACACCAGCCACGGTCACTGCGGCATGATTGCCGAAACCTCCGACGGTTATACCGTGGACAACGATCCTACCCTCAATTTGCTGGCCCGCACCGCCGTCAGCCAGGCCAAGGCCGGCGCCGACGTTGTGGCCCCCAGCGACATGATGGACGGCCGCGTCGCCGCCATCCGCCGCGCCCTCGACGAAGAGGGATACAAGAACACGCCCATCCTCAGCTATGCCTCCAAATTCGCCTCCGCCTTCTACGGGCCTTTCCGCGAGGCAGCTGACTCCGCGCCCCAGTTCGGCGACCGCCGCTCCTATCAAATGGACGGCGCCAACCTGCGCGAGGCCATGCGCGAGATCGAACTCGACCTCGACGAGGGCGCTGACATGATTCTCATGAAGCCCGCCCTGCCTTACCTCGATGTGATCCGCGCCGCCCGCGAGCGCACCGGCGTCCCCATCGGCGCCTACCAGGTTTCAGGCGAGTATTCCATGCTCCAGGCCGCCTTCGAAAGAGGCTGGCTCGACCGCGACCGCGCCACCCTCGAATCGCTCATCAGCATCCGCCGCGCCGGCGCAGAATTCATCGTGACCTACTTCGCCAAAGACGCCGCAAAACTCCTCGACTGATCTCTTGAATATCTGTCATCCTGAGCGGAGCGTAGCGGAGTCGAAGGACCCGCTTTTGCATTTACACTTGTCATCCTGAGCGAAGCGTAGCGGAGTCGAAGGACCCGCTTTTGCATTTACACTTGTCATCCTGAGCGAAGCGTAGCGCAGTCGAAGGACCTGCTTTTCAATCGGGCGCACCACCTTCGGCGCAGTTTCATCGCGCCTAAGGCGGGATATCTATATTGTTTTTATCGCCTTTTACAACTGAGCCGGCCTCTCGCATTCACCAACATCCTGGTCTTGCTGCCAATTCAGGAGATGCGCCCCGCCCGCGCCCAGTTGCGCATTTCCACACTGCGCGCTACACTTCCTCATTCTCTATCGAAACCGGGAGGTCTCTGCCATGCGTTCCAGCCTCACCCGCCTTTGCCTTTTCGCCGCCCTACTGCTCTCGCTTGCCCTGCCTTTGCCAGCCCAGTCGAGCGATCAAAACATCTCCAAGTTCGTCAGCCTCATGCAGGCCAATAACTACGATTTTCAGACCACCCGCTCGCCCACCGTCTGGGTCATTCACTTCACCGGAACAAACCTGAAGGACATCAAAGTTGTCCTGGCCCTGGACACCGACAACAACCAGATGGTCATCTTTGTCACCGTGGTGGAGAAGCGCCGCATGCCGGTCACCACCGACTTCCAGCACACGCTCCTCAAATTCAATCATGAGTTCGATCGTGTTAAGGTCGGCCTGGATGCAGATGACGACCTCTCCGTCCGCGTCGATGCCCCGCTGCGCATCATGGACGCCAAAGAACTGCACGATATCGTCACCCAGATCAAAAACTCCTCCGACGAAATCTACGGCAAAATCGAGCCAAACCTGCTCCCTTAACCGCAGTTTAGGTTTCTGACCGCATTCTGTCGCGCCATCTCCGTTCCCCATCCATTCGCCGTTTTTCAGGCGAATGGATGGGATACCGCAATAGCGAATATTTTTGAATTTACGCTCTCGCAAATCCGGCATAGTTTTCTTGCGCCAGATGTGCTTTTCTATAGCTACAGCCCATGCTCAAGCAACTCGAAACCTACTTCGAATTCTCCCGCCTCGGCGCCAACTGGCGCACCGAGGTTCTGGCCGGCGTCACCACCTTTCTGACCATGGCCTACATCGTGCTGGTCAACCCGGCGATTCTCGCCGCCGCCGGAATGCCGCTGGCCGCCGTCACCGCCGCCACCTGCCTCTCCGCCGGGTTTGCCTCCATCATGATGGGCATTGTGGCGCGCTACCCCATTGCGCTGGCCCCCGGCATGGGCCTCAACGCCTACTTTGCCTACGCCGTCTGCATCCGAATGCACATCCCCTGGCAAACCGCGCTGGGCGCCGTCTTTCTCTCCGGCGTCCTCTTTCTTGCGCTCACCGCCGCGGGCATCCGCCAGATGATTTTGCGCGCCATTCCCCACGAGCTTTATGCAGCCGTCGCCGGCGGCATCGGCCTTTTTATCGCCCTTATCGGCTTTCGCAACGCCGGCCTTATCGTCGGCGACCCCAACACACTCCTCGGCCTCGGCAACCTCCGCAACCCCACTGCCGCGCTTGCTCTCGCCGGCCTGCTCCTCATGGTCGCTCTTGAAGTCAAGAAGGTTCGCGGCGCAATCCTCATCGGCGTTCTCTCCATCACCTCTCTCGTGTGGGCATTGGGGCTGGGCCACTGGACGCCCTCCGCAGGCGGCCTTCATGAACTGACCAAGACCGCCCTCCAACTCGACATCCGCGGAGCGCTCAACAAAGGACTGCTGGAAATCGTCTTCGTCTTCTTCTTCGTCGATCTCTTCGACAACCTCGGCACCCTGGTCGCCGTCACCAAGCGAGCCGGCCTCATCGAACCCGACCACACCATCCCCCGTCTGAATCGAATTCTGTTTACCGACGCCACGGCCACCGTCTTCGGTTCGCTCACGGGAACCTCCACCGTCACCAGCTACGTCGAATCCACCGCCGGCGTGGCAGCAGGAGGCCGCAGCGGCGTCACCGCCATCGTGACTGGAGTTTTGTTCTTAGCCGCCATCGGCGCAGCCCCGTTTGTGGGAATCGTCCCTTCGGCCGCAACCGCCCCAGCACTCATCCTCGTCGGCTCCATGATGCTCGCCACCATCAGCGAAATTCATTGGCGCGATCCGCTGGTTGCCGTTCCTGCGTTTCTCACCCTCGTGCTCATCCCCTTCACCTTCTCCATCGCCAACGGACTCGGCTTCGGCGTCATCAGTTGGGCCGCGCTGCACCTGGCCACGGGCAAGCTCCGCAAGCAGGATTGGCTCCTCTACCTCCTGGCTGCTCTCTTTCTCGTCCGCTTCATCTATATCGGAGCAAGTTAGCAACTACTTTCGGGCCATTCGAGCAATGATTTGTGATGTCCATCACAGATGGCATATTTGAAGGTCTGTTAGCAATTACTTATCCTTGAGTATTTGACTCTCTTACGCCGGAGTACTCTCTCATTGCTGATGGGGCATTCAGTCAGATAGTTGAAAGCAGCCCTGCAGTGAGCAGTTCCCCTCGGCTTTTCCCACTTCTGAAGATGATGTTGATGCGCCTGTATGTCCTCTAAGGCCGCTGTTGGCTTTATGGGGCGCTAACTCCTGCACGGGAGCAGTGGGGCTTTCTTTTTTTTTGAGAGTTGCGGCCTATGAAATGTATTTGGTGCGGGTCGTTGAAAATGCGAACCTCGCGAATTCGTCTTTCGGATTTCTCCCGATTGCTGCGGCTGCAATACCCCGTGCGCTGCCGCACCTGCCGCCTGCGGAACTTTGCCAACATCTTTTTGGCTTTGAAACTACCAAGCCGCAAGGAATTAGCTCGCATCGTGGTGTCCATTCGAGTAGCGGTTCCCATCAGAAGCGCCGCTCAAAGCAACCGCCCGGAATCTTCTATTCAACCGAAGTTCCGGCAAATCTTCTCCCCGTCCGGCCCGTGCCGCAGCCCTCAAATGAGAGCCATCACTCCCAGAAGAGCGGCACAGAGCGGAAGGTACTGGTCACTGAAGTGGAACTGAGTGCCGCCCTGGGCAACCTCTGAGTATGCCGATGTTTTGAAAGGGCAAGACTCCAGCCGTGCCTCAAATACACCATGATTCAGGTGGAATTTTGCCCTCAGGGAATGTTCCGCTCAATTAAAACTTCATCAGAACTTCCCTGAATAGCCCGCAACTGGATATGCGCTGAAATCCAGCAGCCTTTGTTGTGCCGGAATCCGTCGTCACTTCTGCTTCTGCGCGCTATACTCGTTGCCAGCACCAGCCGGGGGCTCATGCATGTTTACTCTTGAGAAGTTTCTCGAAAACGCTACCGCGCTCACCATCATTCTGGCCTTCGTCGGCTACCTTGCCACCGCATGGAGCGCCCGCATGCTGGCCCGCCGCAAAGACAAATTAGAGTTGGTCAACCGCCGCCTCAACGAATTCTATGGCCCTCTCTACGTCGCCTCGCAGGCCGGCAACATCGCCTACCGCTCGCTGCTCAAAAAGCAGGGAAAGAAACAGAGCTTTCCTATTCTCGACAGCGAAATGAAAGAGTGGATGTTGTGGATGACCGCCATCTTCATGCCCCTCAATGATATTCGCGAGAAGATCATCATCGAAAAAGCATACCTGATCGTCGAGGAGCAGATGCCGCACTGCCTTCTCGACTTCGTCACCCACGTCAGCGGTTATAAAGCCGTGCTGGCCAAGTGGGCCGAGGAAGATTACTCCGAGCGCCGCTCCACCATCGGATGGCCCCCGGAATTTGACGTATATGTGGAACGCTCCTATGCCGCCCTGAAAGCCCGCCAGACCGAACTGCTGCACAGCTTCTACTGGCGCCTCTGGCACCGGCTGCGCAGCCGCATGCGGTCTAACGAATCAGTAGTTGAGGACAAAAGAAAAAATCCAAAATAATAAACCAAAGAAAGCTCCGTGCTCCATCCCTGCTGTCATTCTGAGCGAACGTAGCGAGTAGAAAGCCTGCCCTGAGCGAAGTCGAAGGGGAACTGCGTTTCGCAACTTTTGCCGCATGAGCGGAATACCACGAAAGCCAATGATTACCTATACCCAATTTCACATTCTCTCGATTGTGATCCGGTTTCCCATCTCGCGCTCATCAAATTGGAAAATTCACATCAAAGGCGCAGGATCTCCATCTACTCCTCCACCATCAACGCCGGGTTCAGCGAAGTCACCTTGGCTACAGCCTTGATCAGCCGCGCCTCCTGCGGCCGGCTTCCCCTGTAATCCACATGGGCATAGATATGTTCAATCTCCTCGACAAGATAAGCTGCGGGAACGAACTCCCTGTCGCCACTGATTCCGCAGCCAGGCAGGAGAACAATATCGCCCGGCTTGGGCAGTGAGTGCAGCGTCTCCAGCGGAACCAGGTTGATGCAGCTCCCATCCCCGGCCACAAACTCCAGGCAGTTCTTGCTGTGCAGCTTTCCCTCGCGCGCAGCCTTTGCCTCTTGCCGCCCTTTCCACGATTGATAGTAGGCGGCAATCAACGTCGGCAATCCGATCAGGACTCCGGCGACAGTTGCAAAAAAACTTGCCAATGGCGAAATGTGAATCCAGTACTCCACCATGATTACTTTTTCCTCCTGGCCAGTTGATTCCGGACAAATCGCCCGGATTCTCTCTCGTCTGCCGGCTCGCCGGGCGTCACTCTACTATGTCAGTTCACCCCCGGCCTGTG
>Ga0316217_10001983_pt1 | contig 25498 bp, 22 predicted proteins | sample 1anoAmetaG_FD_203633 | JGI IMG/M metagenome (GOLD analysis project Ga0316217, IMG submission 203633) | Freshwater microbial communities from Trout Bog Lake, Wisconsin, USA - 1anoA | ecosystem: Environmental > Aquatic > Freshwater > Lake > Hypolimnion/Profundal zone | place: USA: Wisconsin...
AACTGTCCGAACAACGCCTCCGCCCGCTGCTGCTGCTCCGGCGGAAGGTGTTCGATCATCTCCATGCGGTTGAGCACCCGCTGCTGGTCCTCGTGAGACATGGCGTCAAAGGCCTGCAGGCGGTGCAGCAGCTGCTCCTGCCGTTGGGGCGGAAGCTGACGGAAGTGCGGGTCCTGCTCCAGTCTTTTTTGCCGTTCCTGGGGCGGAAGCTGCATGGTGTTGCGCAGCCAGTCGCCGTTGTGCGGACCTTGTCCGCGATAGAACTGGTGAGGATGGGTGTACTGCGGCTGCGCGGGGACGGCGTTGGGCGCAGTGTACTGGGGACGCGCCGGATAGACGGGACGCGCCCCGGCTCCGGTGGGCTGCCCAGGCTGCTGCATGGCGGCGCACAAGGGCGCGGCAAGCACAAGCGTGGCCAGAAGAGCCGAAATGTAGTGAGTGCGCATCCCCCTCCGTTTTCTAACGAAACTAATTGCTGGCGTTGCCGCCGCCGGCGTCGGCGTCTCCATCCATGTCGTCAAGGGCGTCGAAGTTCTGCAGGAGGTCTGAATTCTTATCCAAATACTGCAGGTCGGAGACCGCGGTTCCGGTGGGAGCCGTGATGTGGAAGGACACCGTCGGCGGATTCTCGCCGGTCTGCAGGAAGCGGTCCATCTGAATGACGCCAATGCCCACGACCAGGCACAATGCGGCGGCAACGCTGAATGCAGGACGGCGGAGCCACTGCAGCCATCCGGCGGAGGCGCGCTGCTGCTCCTCGCGCAGACGTGCCTGCATACGGACATCCCAGTAGGCCGAAGGCTCGGGCGCCTGCCACTCGTCCAGCAGACTCATGGTGGAGCGCAGTGCCTGCAGAGTATCGGCACACTCGCGGCACTCGCCGAGATGGGCTTCGACTTCGGGCGGCACCGGCGCAAGGCCGAGTGCGACGTCCGGCAACTGATCGTGAATATTCCTGCAGTTCATATAAGCCTCTACACGAAACTCTTCAAGCTCTGGCGCAGCGTCTCATAGGCGCGAAACAGCAGACTCTTGGTGGCCGATTCGCTCAGGTGCAATACCTCGGCGATCTGCCGGTAGTCCAGTTCCTGATACTTGTGCATCATCACCGCGATGCGCTGGCGCTCGGGCAGGGCCTCGACCTGCTGGCGGATGGCGCGCAGACGCTCGTGGCGCAATATTTCCTGCTCGACGTTGGGCCGCTCGTCGGCCACATCGATGGACAGCCCGGTATCCTCATCGGCCTCGTCGAGGCTGGCCTGTGCTTCCGGACGCTCGTGCTTGTGGTCCCGGGCGTGGTTCACCGCCAGGTTGGTTGCGATCCGGTAGAGCCAGGTGGTGAACTTGGCATCGGCGGCATAGCTGGCGCGCGAGCGGTAGACGCGGAGGAACACCTCCTGCGCGAGTTCCTCGGCGATGGCCGCGTTGTGCACCATGCGGAACATAAAGCCAATCATGGCGCGGCGATAGCGCTCGACCAGATAGTTGAAGGCGGCATCGTCGCCGTCGCGCACCCGGAGCATGACCTGGGCATCGTCCAGCCCGGTCAAAGCCTGGGGATCGCTGTAGCGCACCGGCTGGCTGCTGCTCACATCGCTGGTACGCGGGAATGCACCGCCAATGGCCATGCTACTCATGTCATTGGGAACCCCCTCGACTTGGGAAAGTTGCGGGGAATCTCCGGATTCGCTGCCGGGAGGTGCGGATTCGGGTTCGTCGGGCTTTTTGCGCTTCCACATCATGCGATTGGCGCCGGTGCTGCGCCTATTATGCCCGAAAGACGGGCGGAGCCGGGCGGGAAAGTCGCGGGCCGGAACCGGCGGGGAGCGGGACGGTCGGCGGAGCGGCGAAAATCGGAGCGTGAACTGGTGGGAGGGCGACCGAAAAATCGCCTGGAGGAGCGTTTGGCGCGGCTATCGAGGTTTGTGTATTAAGCCTTCCTGTAGTATTCTTACGATAACTCTGTTCATACGACTGTGACTATGTTTGCGCTCCTGTTTTGGGAGGGCGGGCGAAGTCATCGTGTATTTTCGATTCCCGCAGCTGGTTTGAGCACTTTATGTTTTCAAAACCAGTACATGCGAGCGGTTCGCGCCTCAGCGCCCAGGGACTCCTGCTTGAATTTCGACACTGCCATCACAGGCTGCACCACTTCCCGCCAACCGCTTCGGCCGGCGGTTCGCCCTAATTTCAACCCTTCCCTGAAGGCGCTTTGCGTTGCGGGCCTTTTGCTGTTCGCCACGGTAAGCGGCAGCGCTCAGACCTCCAACCTCAATCAGGCCCCCATCTTCAAGAAGAAGCATCGTCCGGCGCCGGTTGTGCCGGTTGCGGTTTCGCATCCGGTGGTGCTCAAGGTCAGCGACAGCCGGGTTGCGCCGATCCCTTCCAGTGCGAAGGTGGTTTCCTACCACGCGCCTTACGATGCGGGCGATTGCAGCATCTGCCACCAGAATAATGATGTAAACAATCCTGGGCCGATCAAAGGCGCCGTCAACGATCTGTGCATGGGCTGTCACGACGACTTCAAGCAGGTTCTGGGGCGCAAGTACGCGCATCCGGCGGCGCAGCAGAGTTGCGTGAACTGCCATAACCCGCACGACTCGTTACAGCCCAAGTTGCTTCTGGAAGAGAGCGGAACCCTCTGCCAGAGCTGCCATGAGGAAATCAAAAAGACCGCACTGGAATCCACGGTGAAGCACGACGCGCTGACCACGGGCGACAAATGCGTCAACTGCCACAACCCGCACGGCGCCAACGTCGAACACCTGCTGGTTCAGTTGCCGATGCCGCTGTGCCTGCAATGCCACGGCAAGGATGACGTTCTGGACCATAACGGCAAAAAGCTCACCAACATGACGAAGCTGTTCGCCGACAATCCGCATCAGCATGGTCCGGTTGCCGCGCAGGATTGCGGCTCCTGCCACATGACGCATGGCAGCAACAACTTCCGTCTGTTGACCAACGCCTACCCGGCGGCGTTTTATTCCAGCTACGACGCCCAGAACTATGCGCTGTGCTTCGGCTGCCACGACGAGAAGGCGTTCACCTCACCGCAGACCGGGGAGCTGACGCAGTTCCGCGACGGCAACAAGAACCTGCATTACGTCCACGTCAACCGCAGCGTGGGCCGCACCTGCCGCGCCTGCCATGACGTTCATGCCTCGGAGCAGGAGCATCAGATCCGCAACGCCGTCCCCTATGGCCCGAAGGGATGGATGCTCAAGATCAACTACACCAAGACGGAAACCGGCGGCTCCTGTGCGAAGACGTGTCACGCGACCAGGTCCTACAACAACACCGTGCCGAAGACCACCGCGAGCGTGCCCGAACCCGGCCATGACGCCAAGCCGTAGCCGCGTTCGCGGGCTGCTTCTGCTGCTGGTCTGGCTGACGTTCGGCCCTGGGGCGTGGGGCTATACCCACGCCCAGCTCGGCACCGTGGCCGAGGATGCCGAGATGCCAACGCTCGCCGGGGGAACGGATCACCTGTTCACCAACGCCCCGGCGAACGTCTTTATCTTTTTCCGTCCCAATCAGGAATTCTCCCGGCTCACCCTGAAAGAATTGGCCGCGGTAGAGAAGCAACTTGCCGGCAAGCCGATTCGCTGGCTAGGGATTGTTTCCGACCGGGCAGCCAAGGACGACGTGCAGGCCATGATGAAAGAGGCCGGCCTCTCGATGCCGGTGCTGATCGATGTGGGCGATGTTTTCTATGGAAAGTTGGGCTTGGCACAGGTGCCGGTGGTGGTCCTGTTCGACCGGCAACACAAGCTGGTTGCTTACGAGTCATTCACCAAAGTTAACTATGCCGCCGTGGTCACCGCGCGGGTGCGCTATCTGTTGAAGGAAATCAGCGACGAGGAGCTGGCGGCGGTGCTGAATCCGCCGGCCGCACTCACCGACAGCGACGAGGCAGCGGCCGGGCGGCGATTGAAGCTCGCAACCATGCTCTTCCAGGCGAAAAGCTACCCCAAGGCGCTGGAGAATGTGGACGCCGGCATTGCGGAGAACCCGAGCGCCGCGGCCTACGCCCTGCGCGGCGACATCCTGGCCGCGCAAGGCAACTGTCCGGAAGCCGTCTCGGCCTTTGGCCAGGCGCTGAAGCTCGACCCGCAAAATGCCCGGGCCTTGCAGGGGATGAAAACCTGTCAGGAAAAGAAGCCATAACGGGTCAGTGGGTGGGGTCGCCGATTTGCGAAATCCAACAGGTTTGTTACAATCCGAGGTAGCACACAACGGGCGCTTAACTCAGCGGTAGAGTGTCACCTTCACACGGTGGAAGTCGTAGGTTCGAATCCTACAGCGCCCACCACTCCCATCCCAGGTAGAGTGGTCAGAGTTCGCGAGACAGGCCGGCAGAAAAACAGACCGTCGCCGGATGGAAATTGGTTCGCGACTCAGGGCGAGGTTTGGGCATCTAAAGAAACGTGTAGATGTTTCGAATTCAGCCGATATCCACAGCGGGATGAAACATTGGGCTTGTCGGTTGGAGTGGTGTTGGGTAGTATCGGATATCCTCCCGGGACGAGAGAGCGTTATACCTGAGGCTAGTTGCCCGATCCGCGGCACGGCTGCAACACGGGAAACATCAAACAGATCGAGCGGGTGCGTGGCTTGAACCACAACAGGCCGTACGCAGCGCGGATATTGATCGCTAGACGTAACTAAACACAAGAGAAGCCTGAAAATATGAACAGTGGATCGAACCATCCTGCCGGCACCGGCGGGAGAGGACGCAAGCGGCGCCGTGGGCGTCGCGGTGGTCAAGCTGCGGGAACTCAACCCGGAAGCCAGGCCCAAGACGGATCAGGACAATCCAATCAGAATCTGTCCCCAGCTTCTCAGGGAAAACCAGCTATGCAAGGGAAGCCAGCCATGAAGCGTTTCAAGCCGAAGCCATCGGTGCGCCAGAACCCCGCCGACGCCAACGGCAACGGGACTGGGAACAGCAACCAGCGCATCCTGCGCACGGTGGTCAATCACAAAACCCCTGACGCCAGCGTGTACAGCGCTCCCATGGACCACTCATACCGCAGCCTGCACCAGGAGGGCAACGCGGGACGGCCGGGGTATGAGGCGATGCCGGTGACGGAAAACCTCAGCACCAGGCCGATGGTGGCGTTCATCGACGACCTGTTCTTCATGGCCAAGGTTCAGGAGACGGCGCGCAAGTTGAACGTGAAGGTGGTCTTCGTCAAGACCGACAAGGAAGTTCTGGAGTTGGCTGCGGCCGGGGAAGAGAAGCCGTCGCTGATTATCATCGACCTGAACCACCACACGATCAAGCCGCTGACGGTGATCACCAAGCTGAAGGCGAAGTTCAAGAAAGAAACCAACATCATCGGTTTCCTGTCGCATCTGCAGGGCGAGCTGAAGGTGAAGGCGCAAGAGGCGGGCTGCGATATGGTGCTGCCACGCTCGGCGTTTTCGCAGAACCTGCCGCAACTGTTGCGCCGCCACGCCACCAGCGAAGCGGAGCTGCAGGAGTACTGAGCTCCGGTAAGGCCAGGCGGCCAACCAACTCAAGTTTGCTGTCTCCAGGGCGGGCCGGTTCCGGCCCGCGATCGATAGCCGCCGATCACTTCCACGAAACGGTACTCGGCATCGAGTACGTCACCCGCTATTCGAGATCTTCCGGATCCATTTCAGTCTTCGGCGATTAGCCGGGAGGCCACTTGAGGTCGCGTCCGCCGATGAGGTGGAGGTGCAGGTGGAAGACCGACTGGCCGGCGCGCGGGCCAACGTTGAGCACGGTGCGGTATCCATCTTCGATCTTGCGCTCGCGCCCGAGCCGGGCGGCGATGAGGTGGCAGTAGCCGATGATGGCCGCGTCGGAGGCCTCCGCTTCTTTGAGTCCGGCGAAGTGGCGTTTGGGGACGATGAGGACGTGGGTGGGCGCTACCGGTTGGATGTCCTCGAAGACGTAGACCTGATCGTCTTCGTACACCTTCTTCGAGGGAATTTCTCCGGCGATAATCTTGCAGAAAAGGCAGTCGTTCATGGGCGCTCCTTGCGTCGCTCAATGTAGCACAGTCGCGGACCGGGCAGCTCTGGCAGAAAAGACTCTGGAGCGTCCTCGTCGACTTGAACGGCGCAGGGATTCCTCGCGTTGCTTCGGAATGACAACTTAATTAAGAGGGAGCGACAGTGCTTAATCCAGGCGGACCATGAAGACTCCGCCCTCCCTGACCTCGGTCTGTTCAAAGACCTTGCGGGTCTTCTCCTTGTCATCCTGGGGAACGCGGATGCGGACCCAGTAGCCGGTGGGACCTTTGAACTGGATCACCTGGGCGCCGGAGTAGCGCTCCAGGAGTTGATTTTTCAGCTCGAGGGCGGCGGCTTGCGACTGGAAGGCTCCGACTTGCACGCACCAGCGGCCACCGGTCTCGATGGCATGCGGTGCCTCCAGCACATCGAGACGAACCTTGGCGGTGCCGGGCAGGTACACGTTGACGGCTTTGGCGGCGGCTAGCGAGAGGTCGATGATGCGGCCGGCGACAAAGGGGCCGCGGTCGGTGATGCGAACCACGGTGGACTGATGGTTGCTGAGATTGACCACGCGGACGATGGAATTCAGCGGCAGGGTATTGTGCGCGGCGGTCATCTCATCCTGGTTATAGATTTCGCCGTTGGCCGCCTTTTTCTTGTTGTATTGCGGGCCGTACCAGCTGGCATAGCCAACTTCACTCCAGAGCACAGGGGCATCGGGATCGACATGGATTCCGGGAACGGAGGCCGACGGCACGGGCTCTGCCGGAGCGTGTTCCACCGCGGGCGGCAGCTCGGGCGCAGGCGGAACATTGCGCGCGGTCTGCTTTTTTCCGCCGCAGCCTGCCGAGGCCAGAGCCAGTGCGAGCAGCGCGGCAAAGAGCACAACGCGGCGCAGGCTTGGCAATGGAACCTCCGGTGGCTGAATCAGGGATGGCAGGAATAACTCCAAAACAACTCCGATTCTGGGGCCTGGGCCGGGGACGGTCAATCGGGTGGAACATGGATGATCACTGCGGATCTTCCCCTGCAAGGCCGGTCTGCGGGAGATGAGGGAATGAAGTTCCGGCGCTTCCCCGCCGATAACCAACAGAACCGGACTGAACCGGCCGAATGCAGGAGGCGCCGTGCGCATCAGCATCAATAAGAAAATTGGTTTGGGATTTGCAGCACAGGTGGCGCTGGTTCTGGCGGGCAGCGTGTTCAATCTGTATCAGTTTCAGCAACTGGAAAAGCTGGTGGGTCAGGCCCGCGCGCTCCGGGAGCCGCTGGTGCAATCGTCGGTGCGGATGGCCGAGAGCTGTACGCTGCTGACGGTAGCTGTGTCGATCGCCTTCGGGCTGTTCATCACCTGGCTGATCAGCTCGCGGATTACCAGTACTCTGGGGCGTGTGGCAAGCCGGGTGAGTGCGATTGCCGATGGCGACCTGACCGGCAGGCAACTGGAAAGTGCAGACGACGACGAGATTGCCGATCTGACGAAGGCCGTGAACCGGATGCAGGAGAGCCTGGTGGAGATGATCCGCTCGGTCATGTCGAACTCGGACCAGGTGAGCAGCGCGGCCGAGGAGATCAGCGCCAGTGCGGCCGAGAGCGCGGTTTCCAGCGAGCATCAACGGCAGCAGACCGAAACCATGAAGGACGCCATGGAGGAGATGAGCCTGGCGGTGAACGCAGCGGCGGATTTTTCGCGCCAGGCGGCAGAGCAGAGCGTTGGGGCGGCCAACCGCGCGAGGACCGGCGGGGAAGTGGTGCAGCAGACGGTTTCCACCATGGAGCAGATTGCGCAGGAGACCGAGCGGCTGGCCGGAAAGGTGGATCAGCTGGGAAAACGCTCCCAGGAGATTGGCAAAATCGTGGGGGTGATCGACGACATTGCCGACCAGACCAACCTGCTGGCGCTCAACGCCGCGATTGAAGCCGCCCGCGCCGGCGAACAGGGGCGTGGCTTTGCCGTGGTGGCCGACGAGGTGCGCAAACTGGCCGAGCGCACCACCCGGGCGACGAAGGAAATCTCCAGCATGATCGCCAACGTCCAGGCGGAGACGACCGAGGCCGTGGCCGCCATGAAAGAAGGCGGCGCGCGGGCGAATTCGGGCATGGCCACGGCGGTGGAGGCGGGCAGGTCTCTGCAGGAGATCATTGCGGCGGCCGAGCGCGTGGGCGAGATGGTGAAGGCGATCACCGAGGTCTCCGAACTGCAGAGCATGACGGCGCAGCAGGTGCAGGAGGTCGTGCGCCAGATCAACCGGTTGGTTCATGAGGGCAGCGTGTGTTCGCAGGAGTCTGCCCAAGCCTGCGAATCGCTGAGCGGACTGGCGCTGGAACTGCAGCACTCGATGGCGCGCTTCAAGCTGGAGGATCGGTCAACGCAGAACTATGGATTGCAGACGGAGTTGGAGACGGAGTCTGCCGGCCAGGAGCCGGAGATGTTTGCCCGCCTGATGAGTTAATTGCGGAGGAGTGCAGCGAAGCCGGCGGAGACGCCGGCTTTTTTCTGTGCGAACTACGTCATGCAGGCTGCTGGGGATAGCCGGGATCGAGGGGCATGGCGACCCAGAGGACGAGGTAGACCAGCAGACCGGTGCCGGCCAGCAGGACGCACAGCAGCCAGATGGCGCGGACCAGCGAAGAGTCGAGATCGAAGTAGCGGGCCACGCCGCCGCAGACGCCGGCGATTTTTTTGTCGGCGCTGTAGCGAGCGAAGGGTCGCGCCGCAGACGGGATTCCGAAGGGCGCTGCGGGGGCGGCGCGGGTTCCGCAGAACGGGCAGAAGACCGGGTTGGCACCGAGTTCCTTGCCGCAATTGGAGCAATACATGGCCTCTCCTGTCCCGCCGGGGTTCTGGTTACGAACCCATGCTGAACATGATACGACGGACTGCAAGGTTGTGGGTTGCGGTGCGATTGTGCGTATCCGGCTTGTGACGCAGGTCACCGCTGGATGTGATATTTCACCAGTCAGGGCCGAATGGCCGCCATTCATGGGTTCCGCATTGGGGATGGCCGGGTTGAGCCCTAGGATAGCTCTGTAGTTCTCCGACTTTGTGGGGACTCGTTCTCAGCAATTACGGCGTTGCGATCAAGCCGTAATTACTACGACCTGGCGAAACAGGGAAAGATGCGGGCCGCAAGACGGACCCGGTGAGGAGACAGCGGTTCATGCATAAGCCGATCAAGTATGTCGAGAAGGTCTTCACGTATGTGGCCAAGGGCGCCTGGGTGGTGTTTGACAAGCTGAACAGCGGACGCCCCAATGCTTCGGTTACTCCGAAGTGGGCGGACAAGCCGCTGCTGAAGTCGTACCAGAAGACCAAACCGCCGTTGGGCTGGCCGCGGACGACCGACTCGCTGTGCCCCAAGTGCGTGCCGGAGATCCGGCAGCAGATTGTGGACGGCAAACTGCCGTATGAGATTCTGCTCCACGAAAAAGTGGGCGAGATCAAGGCCCAGATCATCGAGCGCGACGGCCAGATTCTGATGGTGAAGGACTGCGAGAAGCACGGCCACTTCGAGGACGTGATGGCGGTGGACGTGGAGTTCTTCCGTCATCTGGAAGAGACGTTTCCGGGGCGCGACATGCGCGCGCACAATGACGAGAAGCTGCACAACCACGGCACCTCGACGGTGAAGTACGGCCGCGGCGCGGTGCTGACGGTGGACCTGACCAACCGCTGCAACATGATGTGCGATCCGTGCTTTATGGACGCCAACCAGGTGGGCTTTGTCCATGAGCTCGGCTGGGAAGACATCAAGACGATGCTGGACAACGCGATTACCATCAAGCCGCGCCGCCAGATGAGCGTGCAGTTCAGCGGCGGCGAGCCGACGCTGTCGCCGCACTTTCTGGAGGCCGTGAAGTATGCCCGCAAGGTGGGCTACAACTCGGTGCAGGCGGCCACCAACGGCATCGAGTTTGCCAAGTCGCCCGAGTTCTGCAAGCAGGCGGCGCTGGCCGGATTGCGCTATGCGTACCTGCAGTTTGACGGCATCGGCAACGCGGCCAACTCGCACCGCGCGGTGGGCAACCTGTTTGACGTGAAGCTGCGCGCGATTGAGAACCTGCACGCGGCGGGCGTCGAAATCGTGCCGGTGGTGACCATCGTCAACGGGGTAAACAACGAGCAGGTGGGGCGCATCATTCAGTTTGCGCTGGACAATCCGAAGCGCATTTCATTCCTGTCGTTTCAGCCGGTTTCGTTTACCGGACGGGATGAGGCGATCACCGACGAGCGCCGCCACGCCCAGCGCTACACGCTGAGCCACTTGGCGCACGACGTGAAGAAGCAGACCGGGCTGGGTGAGCCGGTTCGCGACTGGTTCCCGATCTCGTTCATGGGAACCTTCAGCGACTGGGCCGACGTGGTTCATGGCGGAAACAAGGACTGGGGCTCGGTGAACTGCGGCTGCCATCCCAATTGCGGCGTGGGCATGGCGCTGATGATCGACAAAGAAACCAAGGAAGCCGTGCCGGTGACCAAGTTCCTCCATGCCGATCAGATCGCCAAGGACGCGGCCAAGGTGAGCGACGCCGGACGCAGCGCACGCTGGTCCAACCTGGGCATGGCGCTGGCGCTGGCCCGCAACTACGATCCGTTCCTGTCGCCGACCCACTTCAAGTTCACCGATCTGTTGAAGAAGTTCGACAAGACCTTCGCGGCGACCAAGAAGGCGGAGTCCAAGTACGGCAAGTCGAGCCCCGACCGCACGCTGGACGACGTGCAGAAGCGCCGGGCCGACCGCTGGAACTTCCTGTTTATCGCGGGGATGTGGTTTCAGGACCTGTTCAACTACGACTTCCGGCGCACCGAGCAGTGCATCATCCCCTATGCCACGCAGGAGGGCGAGATCAGCTTCTGCGCCTACAACACGGGCGTGGGCTGGCGCAACATCATCGAAAAGATGCACATGACGGCCACCCTGACCAAGTGGTACGAGGAGCACGGCCGGCATGAGATTTTTGCGGGCGGCAAGCAGGTGGATCTGGCGAGCAAGGACCACACGCTGGTATTGAACGAAGCGCACGTGCACGCCGGACGCAATACGACTCTGGACGATCAGGGCATTGCCAAGACGGCGCGCGAGGAGAAGTTCCGGGCGCGCGATGCCAAGGTCAAACAGGATGCCGAGAATGCCCGAATGATGGCGCTCTACAAGCAGCATGTGCTGGGCGAAAAGGCTCCCGAGGTGGGTGGCTTCGTTTCGCTGGAGAGCCTGGGCGCCAAGCCCGCGGCACATCTGGATGAAAAGCAAGAAGAAGTGATGGGCGATTAAGCCGATTCGCTTCTCTCGATACGGGCCGCCGGGGGAAATCCTCCGGCGGCGTTGTTTTGTGCGCAAAAAACATCCGCCGGGTTAGCGGCGGATAGTGATCGGGAGGAGAAACTATCGAGTCTGGTCGAATGTGATCAGCCCAGCATCTATTGGTATTCGCAGAGGGGCACATTTAGTTCCACGATTTTTTTGTTTTTTTAAAATATTGAATCTTACGAGAATTTCCGCATGGCTAAGGTACACGACGTAACACATATCGGGTCTGTGCGGGCGCGCGGGAAGTTTTCGCCAGCTTGCGCACCAGATATGAACTTGAAAAATAGCGTGCTGGCGGACGTCAGGATTTTGGCTGCGCAGCCGGAGCTCTTTCCGTTGCCATTGGATGCGTAGAGTTGCAATTCGCTGAAAATGGGCCTCACTGACGGGGGTGACCGGTGCCACTGTGCATTGTTTGCCGCCACAGGCACACTAGAGACATGTGGGAGTGTACCCGATTCCCACCAATCCCACTGTTGACCGGAGAGACCCTTGAGCACTCCATTTGCATCGGCGAAGCGGCCGGACCTGAAGATCCTGCAACCTGAAAAGACCTTGACCGGTGGCCCAATTCAGCCGTTGCAGAAGGGGCTTCCCAAGACGACGACGTCACTGTGTCCCGACTGTGAGACGGTAAATAAGATTGAGGCGCGGATTTTTGAAGAGAACGGCCGCGTGATGATGGAGAAGACTTGCCCGGAGCATGGCGAGTTCAAGGACTGCATCTCTTCGGACGTAAAGCTCTACCTGAAGATGGAGCAGTGGGAGTTCGGCGACAACGTCGGCTTCAGCAATCCAGCGAACGACAAAGGCGCCGAGGCGTCCTGCCCGGAAGATTGCGGAATCTGCTCGCTGCACACCTCGCACAGCGCGCTGGCCAACGTGGATTTGACCAACCGCTGCAACCTGACTTGCCCGGTATGCTTCGCCAACGCGAACGCCGCGGGCTACCTGTATGAGCCGGACCTGGACCAGGTGCGGACCATGCTGATGGCGCTGCGCAACGAGCGTCCGGTGGACGGCCGCGTGGTGCAGTTCTCTGGCGGCGAGCCGACGCTGCATCCCAAGTTCTTCGAGATTCTGGCGATGGCCCGGGAGATCGGTTTCACCCATCTGCAGGCGGCGACCAACGGAATCCTGATCGGCTCCAGCCTGGAGTTTGCCAAGAAGTGCAAGGAAGCGGGACTGGCGACCTTGTATCTGCAGTTTGACGGCGTGACCGACGACATCTACATCAAGACCCGCGGCGAGGCGCTGCTGGATGTCAAGATGAAGTGCATCGAGAACTGCCGCGAGGCGGGGATGAAGATCGTCTTTGTGCCGACGATCGTCAAGGGATTGAACGATCATCAGCTGGGCGACATTCTGAAGGTGGCCATCGACAACGTGGACACGGTCAGCGGCATCAGCTTCCAGCCGGTGGCGTTCACCGGCCGCATCGCCAAGAAGGAACTGGAAGCCAAGCGCTTCACCCTGGCCGATCTGGCTCACAGTTTGAGCGAGCAGACGGGTATGTTCGACACCTACAACGACTGGTTCCCGCTCTCCATGGTCGTGCCGTTCAGCCGGCTGATTGCGGCGGTCGAGAATCGTGGCGTCCCGACCATCTCGGCTCATACGAGCTGCTCGTTGGGCACCTACATGTTTGTCGACGAGAAATCGCGCAAGGCCATTCCGGTCACCCAATTCGTGGACATTCCGGCGATGGTGCAGGACATCGAGGCAATGTCGCGCAAGAAGTTCACCGGGATCATGAAGTACTACAACGGCGCCAAGGGCTGGATGGAGCTCAAAAAGCACTTCAAGGCCGAGCGTGCGCCGGAGGGATTGACCTTCGAGCGTTTCCTCAACACGATCCAGGGCATGACCAACAAGAAGCTGGGCCGCGACGGCATGGATGGCACGTTCACCTATCGCACCCTGCTGGTCGCCGGAATGCACTTCCAGGACAGCTACAACTACGACATCGAGCGGCTGAAGCGCTGCGTGATTCACTACGCTGCGCCGGATGGCAAGCTGTATCCGTTCTGTGCGTATAACTCCGGGCCGACCTACCGCGAGAAGATCGAGAAGGAGTTCTCGATCCCCTTCGAGAAGCAGCTGGAGCGCTTTGAATTCGTGGAGCTGACGCCCGCAAAGTAGGCGCAAGCGAGAGAAACAAAAAAACAGAGCCCGCCAGCAATGGCGGGCTCTGTTGCTGCGATGGCATTACTTTGCGGAAGTCGCGGGCTTGGCGGCTGAAGTGGAAGCGGCTCCGCCGTGGGAGCTGGGGGCGGCGGACGATGCGGGCTTTTCCTTGATCGAGAGCAGTTCGATTTCGAAGATCAGGGTTGCGTTGGGGCCGATGTCGGCGCTGGGGCCACGCTGTCCGTAGGCGAGAGCGGCGGGGATGACGACCTGGTACTTGGAACCGACGGGCATGAGCTGCAGGACTTCGGTCCAACCCTTGATGACTCCGCTGACGGGGAAGGTTGCGGGCTTGCCGCGCTTGTAGGAGCTGTCAAACTCATTGCCATTGATGAGCGTGCCGCGGTAGTTGCACTCGACTGTATCGGTGGCGAGCGGCTTGGGGCCGTCACCCTGCTTTTCGACCTTGTACTGCACGCCGCTGGGAAGGGTAACGACTCCCTCTTTGGCTTTATTGGCGGCCAGGTAGGCTTCGCCTTCCTTCTGGTTGGCGTCGCCGAGGGCCTTCATCTCGGCATCCTTCTTGGCGCGCGCTTCCTGCTGGAGCGCGGTGAGTACCGCTTTGGTTTCGTCTTCGGTCAGCAGAAGCTTGCCGCCGCTCAGCTGGTCGCTCAGTCCGCGAAGCAGAAGGTTGGGATCGACATCGATGCCATCCCGCTGCAGGCTTCTTGCAATGCTGGCGCCGATGGCGTAGCTGGCTTTGTCCTTCTGGGTTTTCAGCTCGGAAGAACTGGAGGAGCTGGCGTCCGGCTTCGCGGCAGGAGTTTGCTGGGCAATGGCTCCTCCGGAGAGCGTGACGCCGAGGGTCAAGAGAATGGCTGCTGTAGTCAGGTTGGTTTTCATACCAAGAATCAGAACATAAAGCCGTGGGGACAGTAAAGACAACGTTTTGTGAAGTTCGCGGGCGTGGATCTCCGGTGCCGGAAGCGGAACGGGATTGTTACAATCGGCTTACCATGAGCAAGCCAGCCGACACACAGGAGAACTCCGGCTCCGGCGCCCTGCAAGCGGCGCTGCTGGCGTGGTATGCGCGGCACAAGCGTCCGCTGCCCTGGCGGCGCGACCGCGATGCCTATCGGGTGTGGGTCTCGGAAATCATGCTGCAGCAGACGCGCGTGGCGGCGGTGCAGGAGCACTACCGCGCGTTTCTGGAGGCGTTTCCGGCGGTGGAGGCGCTGGCCCGGGCCTCGGAGGAGCAGGTGCTGGCACGCTGGAGCGGGCTGGGCTATTACCGCCGCGCCCGCATGCTGCACCAGGCTGCCGGGGTAGTGGTGAAGGAATCGGACGGCGTGATACCCCGGACGGAAACAGAGCTGCGCAAGCTGCCGGGGGTTGGGCGCTACACGGCCGCGGCGATTGCGAGCATCGCCTACGGCGAACCTGTCGCCGTGGTGGACGGCAACGTGGAGCGAGTGCTGAGCCGGTTGGACGGGGAACCGCGCACAGGCGCTTCGGCATGGCAGCGCGCGCAGGAACTGCTGGACGGCCGCCATGCCGGGAACAGGGATGCCGGGAAGTGGGACGCAGGGGATTGGAATCAGGCGATGATGGAGCTGGGTGCGACCGTTTGCACGCCGCAGAATCCGCAGTGCCTGGTGTGTCCGGTGCGCGACTGGTGCCGCGCTCCGGGGGCCGCAACCGGCCGCCCAAAAGCCGTTCGCAAACGGGTGCGCATGACGCGCGCTCTGATCGAGCGCAAGCAGTGCGTCTTTCTGGTGCAGCGTGCGGCGGATGCGGCGAAGATGGCCGGGATGTGGGAGCTGCCGGAGACTCATACTGAGCCGGATGCACCCGATGTGTGCGTGGTGAGGCATTCGATCACCGACACCGATTACGAGGTGCGGGTGGTGCGGCTGGGGTTAGGGGTGCTGGGCGCAAGGGAGAAAAAAGCGGGACGCTGGGTGAAGCTGGATGAGGTTTTCGGGCTCCCGCTCACCGGGTTGACGCGGAAAATTCTTCGCCGGCAGGGTCTCCGGGCATTGTGAGCGGAGCCGTAGCGGGCGGCGCGCCCTGCGCTTGCGGCACCGCGCGCGGAGGTAGTCGGAGCGGGACTCCCTCTGGGCTTGGCGGTGTGGTAGAGTCCGGATGTCAGCTCACGAATTCATTGCCGTAGAAGGGCCAAAGGTCTCCGTTGCCGATGTTTGGACGGACGAAAATACGCGAGATGGCGAGCCAGTTTCAACTGGCCGGCTATGTTCCGCAGCTTACGCTGCACGGACTGGTTGCCGGTGTCGATAACCTGCATCCGGACGTTTTTCTGAGTGCGAAGTTCACCGAGACCGCGCGCATCCATCTGGCGAAGCTTATCGAGCAACATGGCGATGTGGAGCAACTGACGCGCGTGCCGGAGGCGAAACCGTTTGGCGACTCGCGTTACGGCCGCGCCCATATCAAGGACGATGCGCTGCCGGAGCCGGAGGTGGATTACCCGGCGCAGTTCAAGATTTATCTTGGCGAGTTGCAGCTTGCATCGTTGCGGCGGGCGCGGGAGGCCGACAATCTCCAACTGGACCTGGCAGGCCGGGTCGCGCTGGTTAAGTTTCTGCGCACCGAGCTGCCGCTGCAGTTCACGCATGTTCTGGAGCTCTGCCGGGAGAACCTGAAAAAGCGGGACGAACACCGTCTCGAGTTGCAGCAGATGGTGTTGCGCGACCGTTTTCTGCGCTTCCAGGTGAGCAAGCGCCAAGTGTTGCGGCGAGTTTCGCAAGACGTGCTGGCCACGCTGAACGAGGTGGAGCGGGAGACGGTGGCGAGCACGCGTCACGCCCTGTTCGGGGAGCGCGACGCGGCCGGCTACGAGGTCCTGGCCAACGACCTTTTGCTGGCGGAATCCAGCCAGGACCCATTCATGAGGGCCGAGCAGTACGCGCTGTTTGGAAGCTTCGATCGCGACCCCGACCTGTTTGACCCTCTGGTGGCGATGGCCATAGGTTTTTTGAAAAAGCTGGGCCTGGCGCAAAGCGACGTGGAGGCGGAAGAAAAGCTGAACGTTCCCGACAACGCCAGGATGCTGATGCACAGCGGCCTGGCGGACGAATCCGAGCGGGGCAGGGCACAGCGGGCGATTACCACCGAGTGGATGGAAACGCTGGAGGCGGCCAAGCTGATGGACTATGCGCTGGCTGCCTACGAATCAGTCCCCATCCTGGGCGACTACGGCGCGGTGGTCTCTCCCCAGCAGCTGAAGTGCGCGCTGATTCACAAGACCGAATTGCGCCGCGTGCAGGAGGTGCTCGATACCCACGACCGTTATCCGCTGGAGAAACTGGACGCCGCCGTACAGCGGGTCCGCTCGGCCGGCAAACCGGAGCGGATGCGATTGGCGGCGCGCTATTTCATCGACATCTTCCGTTTCCACCGCGATCTGCGCAAGCTGGAAGTGCTGGAACGGGCGCTGGAATCGCTGAACGTTGTGCACAGTGAGAAGCTGCGGCAGCTCTCCAAGATCAACGGCACGCTCTACGAATTCCTGATGCCGGAAGAGCAGACACCGGCCGAACAGCGCGTGAACCATCATGTGGTGCTGAAGGCCGATATTCGCGACTCGTCGTTTCTGACCCGTTCGCTGCTGGAGCGCGGCTTGAATCCGGCGTCGTTTTTCAGTCTGAATTTTTTTGAGCCGGTCAACAAGCTGCTGCCCAAGTATGAGGCCGAAAAGGTTTTCATCGAAGGCGACGCGGTGATTCTGACGCTGCTGGAGAACGAGGGGCAGCGGGGATTCGGCGTTGCCCGCACCTGCATGCTGGCGCGCGAGATGCTGAACATCGTGCATGCCTACAACAAGGCATCGACGGAAAACGGGCTGCCGCCGCTGGAGATCGGTATCGGTATCGCCTATCAGGATTCCGCGCCGCTCTACCTGATGGATGGCGCGCACCGCATCATGATCTCCGATGCGTTGAATTTGAGCGACCGGCTGAGTGCCTGCCACAAACGCGCGCGGCGCCAGATGAAGGACAGCAATCCGTTTTTTAATGTGTTTGTTTTCCAGACCGTGGATGAACAATCGGCGGCCGGCGCGCTGGAAGATTTCATGCTCAACTACAACGTGGGCGGGATTCACCTGCCGCAGGCCGCGTTTGCCAAGTTGCAGGATGAAATTTCGCTCGAAGAGTTCACCATGGAGCTGCCGATGCCTTGGGGCCCGGAGCCGGTGCGTCTGTTCCGCGGATTGGTGCCGGTGAGTTCCGGAGTCTTCCGCCCCATTCTGGTGCGCGAGGGCCGCGCCGCACAGGTGGAAGCCCGCGATTTCCGCTTTGTGCGCTGGGCGGAGCACCTCTACTACGAAGTGTGCTCGAATGCCGAACTGGCCACTACGATCGAGCGCCAGCACTTCGGAGAGTCGCCGCTTGGGAGACCCCTATGAAAAACATCTTGCGCATTGCCGCTTTCGTTCTTCTTGTAGCCGGGGCTGCCATGGCCCAGACGGAGGAGCCAGTGGCGGTGCCGCAGGTCGGCGACGAGATTACGGGCATGTACTCGTTCGTGCGCGAGGGCGAGTTCGTGCAAATCGAAGTGGACGGCGGAAAGGTCACCGGAGTGGTCTCGCGCTTCAAGGACGAGAACCCGGAAAAAGCCGAATTCGTGGACCAGTTTTTCGATCAGGCCAAGCTGGAAGACGGCAGGCTGACCTTTCGCACCAAGCCGGCCGATGGCGTCTGGTACCAGTTCTCCGGCATGGTGGAGAGAGGCGAGGCGAAGACTCCGGCCGATGAGGGCTACTGGAACATCCGGGGATCGCTGACGGAGCGGCGCACAGCCAGCGACGGAAAAGTTACGGAAAAGACGTCCGAACTCACCCTCCGGTCGTTTCCGCGGGACGCGGAGCCGGAGCCTGCACCGCAAGAAAAGCCATAGTCCTACCGATTCGTACGCTCCTGCATGGCCTCCAGCCGCGCGATGGTGCTCCGCAGCCAAAGTTGGAGGGCTATGACCAGGCGGCACTGGTCGTTTTGGTCGATCAGGCTGGCGATGGTTTCCCCAGATGCATTGAGGGGAATGAAATGGCAGGGGAACTCTTCGTTCTGCTTGCCTTCGGGAACGAACTGCATGAGGCCGCACTCGCGGCAGGCGTGCCGGCGCAGCGGGTCGCCGTAGTTGATGCAGGCGAAGGTCCCCAGGAACGGAGAGTCGGTTCCCAGCAATGCCTTATCCCGTTCGAAGCCGCCTTGCTCGAGGTAATTCAGCTCGAAGCGGAGTAACTGCAACACCTCGTGCCAATCGTTGATGGGGGACATGGGAGGTCTCCGATGCCTGACAGCCCTGCAAGTCTCCGGCAATCGTCTGCGCCCGGCAGTGACGGATCTCACCAGTCCCGGTGACGGGCAGGCAGGACCGTCCATAGGAGGGTGTCGAGGATCGCGCCGGGTTGGGTATCACGAGCCGGAGTGACCGGCCTCACTGTACCGCGCGTGGCGGCGTACTAGCGTATGAGTGGCTTTTTGTCGGCGGCTGTCTCAAACGGCCGTCAGCGGTGCGTCGCGAAGCCGCTAGGTTAGGAGTTGCTATGGAAGGAAGGACTGCGCCAAGAAGACAAGCGGTGTTCAGTGGCGATCGAGCGAAGCACGTGGCAGCACTTCACGCGCCGAGAGGGGAGTCGGCCCAGGTGTTGGATCACGCCACGACCGGCTTGTTGCAAGTTGGTGTCGGCAGCCACTCGGAGTGTGCCCGCATTCAGCACCAGCACGGCCAAAGCCCGGACGCCAGCGCCCGGATTCGGCAGGAGCAACGGAGCTAGGGCGGCTTCCGGGTTGTGGTGTCCCTGGTCCCAGGTTAGCGCCGCGCAAAACGCGGCACGGAACCTGGGGCACCCGACGGTTGTGAGGGGAAACGCCTACTTCTTTCTGCCGGGAGGAATCACCACGGGCCGTCGCACCGGCACCAGCCCTTCCTTGGGCATGGCCTGATTGGCGCGGACCATCACCTCCTGCTGCACATACTTCACAAACTCCTGCATCTGCATCTGCATCTGCTCCATGCGCTCGCGCATGTTGAGGATGATGCCGATGCCGGCGATGTTGACGCCGAGATCGCGGGCCAGCGAGAGGATGAACTCCAGGCGCTTCAAATCCTCCTCGGTGTAGAGGCGGGTGTTGCCTTCGCTGCGCGAGGGTTTCAGCAGGCCTTCGCGCTCGTAGAGGCGGAGGGTCTGGGGGTGGATTTCATACATCTCGGCCACCACCGAGATCATGTACGCGCCTTTGCCTTTCCGTTTGGTCATAGGGGACTCTAAATCTTGCTCCACAACTGAGCGCGCGGATCTTCCGGATGCAACTTTTCCAGCTTCTGCCACAGATCCTTGGCCTCGACGTTGGGAATCTCCGGCACGACGATGCGGATCTCGACGATCTGGTCGCCGATGACTCCGGGACGGGTGGCCGAAGGCACGCCTTTTTCCCGCATGCGCAGCTTCTGCCCGCTCTGCGTGCCGGGAGGGATGCGCAGCACGGTGCGGCCATCGATGGTGGGCACCTCGATCTTGGCTCCCAGGGCAGCTTCCCACGGAAGGATCGGCAGAGTCATGCTGATATCGTCGGCGTCGCGGCGGAAGATGGGGTGCTCGGCAAGGCGCACGATGATGTAAAGATCGCCGGGCGGTGCGCCGCGGGTGCCGGGATTGCCCTTGCCGGCCAGGCGTATGCGCTGACCGTCGCGGGTGCCGGGCTTGATGCGGAAGGAGACCGGCTCCGGGGTCATGCGTCCCATGGCCGACGGACGCTGAATGTTGAGCTTCATCTCGCCGCCGCGAATCGACTCCCAGAAGGGCACCTGCACGGTGTATTCGGCGTCGGCACCGGCGGCGCTCGCCGGCTCCTGCGCCGCGCCTCCACCTCCGCCGAACATGCCGGAAAAGATGTCGCGGAAGTTGCCGCCACGGCCGCCCTGCTGCTGCGCGCCGAAATCGAAATCGCGGAAGTCGAAGTCCACGTGCTGGCGACCCTGATTGCCGCCCGGGTTGTAGCCGCCAAAGGGATTGCCGCCGCCGTACGGATTGCCTCCCGTGGCGCCGCTGTTGGCGTAGGCTTCGGCCGTCTTGGGATCGATATTGTCCGAGTAGAAGCCGAGCTGGTCGTAGATCTTGCGCTTCTTGGGGTCGCTTAGAACTTCGTTGGCTTCGGAGAGTTCCTTGAACTTCTCCTCGGATTTCTTGTCGCCGGGATTGACGTCGGGATGATATTTGCGCGCCAGTTTGCGAAAGGCCTTGCGCACATCGTCAGCCGTGGCCGTTTTCTTGATGCCAAGGATGGCGTAATAGTCTTTCTTGTCGGTTGCCGCCATGGTTGATCTTCTTCCGGCCGTCGTGATTGTTCCGGGCGTCGTCGCGTTGAATCAAAACGCCCTGCGCCCAGCATACTTGCGCCATTCCTGCTCTGCCAAGTGTTTCTCGCGGAAGCCGCTGGATTGCCGATCGCTCCGCGCCCAGCACCGTTTCAAGCTCGCCAAAACAGTGCCTCAAAAGTTTCTATCCCTGCTGCCGCACGCCTTGCTGCGCCAGCAGGGATAGAGTGGCGAAATCCCATCGGCTGGCGTCAGTGGGTGCGGCGCGCGCCTCCGTTGAACATCGAGTGCGGGACCGCAGTGGTCAGCGGCGCGCCGTCATCGTGGATCTCTACCGAATCGACGCCGCCGTGCGCGGGCGTCAGCAGACACCACTGCGCCTCATTGGCGTCGAAGGTGAGAAAGTACGAAATGCCGTTGACTTCAAAATTCATGGGGTCCCCTTTGCACGGGCTCAAATTGCCCGCCTGCGAAGCAGCCAGAGCATCTCTGCTCCGGCTGCGAGAATCAGCCGCCCCGCTTCCGGCGCGCTGCAGGTTACTGCGTGAAGCTACCGCTTACTTTTTGTCCTCCACGTCCACATACTCGGCATCAATCACGCCATCGTCTTTCTTGGCTTCCGACTTCGGCTGTTCGCCGCCCGGCTGCGCCGTGCCGTCGGCGTTCGGCGGAGCGGCTGCCTTGTACATGGCCTCGGCCAGTTTGTGCGAGGCCGCCTGCAGCCGGTCGCGCGCGGTCTGCATGGACTTGTGATCGCCGCTTTCCAGCGCCTTCTTGGCGTCGCCAAGAGCGTTTTCCACTTCGCCGCGCTCGCCGCCGGAGATCTTGTCGCCGTTCTCGCGCATCATCTTCTCGACTTGATAGACCATGGCATCGAGCTGGTTGCGCGTCTCCACCTCTTCGCGCTTCTGTTTGTCCTCGGCCGAATGCGCTTCGGCTTCCTTGGCCATGCGCTCGACCTCTTCCTTGCTCAGACCGCTGGAGGAGGTGATGGCAATCTTCTGGTCCTTGCCGGTCGCGGTGTCCTTGGCCGTCACGTTGAGAATGCCGTTGGCGTCGATGTCGAAGGTGACTTCGATCTGCGGCACGCCGCGCGGCGCCATCGGAATTCCCGAGAGATGGAACTTGCCCAGGGTGCGGTTCTGCGCCGCCATGGGCCGCTCGCCCTGCAGGACGTGAATCTCCACCGACGTCTGACTGTCGGCCGCGGTCGAGAAGGTTTCGCTCTTGCGCGTCGGAATGGTGGTGTTGCGCGGAATCATGGTAGTGGCCACGCCGCCGTAAGTTTCAATCGAAAGCGAAAGCGGAGTCACGTCGAGCAGCAGCAGGTCCTTAACCTCGCCCTGCAACACGCCGCCCTGGATGGCCGCGCCAATGGCAACCACTTCGTCGGGATTGACGCCGCGATGCGGCTCGCGCCCGAAGAACTCCTTCACCTGCTGCTGAATCATCGGCATGCGCGTCTGGCCGCCGACCAGCACCACTTCGTCGATCTTGCTGGCGTCAATGCCGGCGTCCTTGAGCGCCTGGACGCAGGGCTTGATCGAATTTTCGATCAGGTCGCGCACCATCTCTTCCAGCTTGGCACGGGTCAGGGTTTTCACCAGGTGCTTGGGACCGGAGGCATCGGCGGTGATGAACGGCAGATTGATCTCGGTCTGCATGGTGGTCGACAGCTCGATCTTGGCGCGCTCGGCGGCGTCGCGCAGACGTTGCATCGCCATCTCATTGCCCTTGCTGCGCAGATCCAGCCCGTAATCCTTGCGGAACTCATCGGCCAGCCAGCCAACCACGCGCTGGTCGATATTGTCGCCGCCCAGGTGGGTGTCGCCATTGGTGGACTTGACCTCGATGACGCCCTCGCCGACCTCGAGAATCGAGATGTCGAAGGTGCCGCCGCCGAAGTCGTACACGGCAATGGTCTCATCCTTTTTCTTGTCGAGGCCGTAGGCCAGCGCGGCCGCCGTCGGTTCGTTGATGATGCGCTTCACGTCGAGCCCGGCGATTTTGCCGGCGTCCTTGGTGGCCTGGCGCTGCGAGTCGTTGAAGTAGGCCGGAACGGTGATGACCGCCTCGGTGACCGTCTCGCCCAGATAGTCCTCGGCGGCTTTCTTCAGCTTCTGCAGAATCATGGCCGAGATCTGGGGCGGCGTGTATTCCTTGTCCTGGGCCTCAATGGCCACGTGATCGCCCGACTGGACCACCTTGTAGGGCACCATCTTCATCTCTTCGCTGACTTCATCGAAACGGCGTCCCATGAAGCGCTTGATGGAGAAAACGGTGTTCTCCGGGTTGGTGATGGCCTGGTTCTTGGCGACTTGCCCGACCGGGCGCTCGCCCGTTTTGGTGAAGCCGACGACGGAAGGCGTGGTACGTCCGCCCTCTTCATTGGGAATCACCTTCGGTTCGCCGCCTTCCATCACTGCGACCACCGAGTTTGTGGTTCCCAAGTCGATTCCGATAATCTTTGCCATTTCTCTTTTCCTCCCGCTAACTAGCTGAAAAATAATGTCTCGTGGAACGCTTCCAAGGCCGCCATCGCCCATCGCGCGCGTATAGGACTGTGCTACTCAGACCTAATATGATGGCGATGATAGAACCTGAGTGAGTTACTGTCAACTTAATAGATGAGCGGGCCTCCCTGGAAGTTGCAGGAAGCGGAGAAGGGAATGAAACCGCTCATGGCTGTCTTGTTTTGTCGGCAATGAGAGCGGGGAAGCTTTGGGGGCTGGAATCCGGGGTGGCCGCCATCCAAACCAGGGCAAAAAATGCCAGGCAGCGAGGAATATCTATACGGGAGCTCCGCTCCCGGCAGGGAGCAATGGTCCTGATTTGAGCGCCTTATCGGCTCTTTTGCACCCATCTCGACCGGTCACTGTCCCGTCGTAATGCGCCGGAAACGGAGATGCAAGGGGGTACCCTTTCATGCACTTACAATTTCGAAGGAGATCGATGAGGATTTCCTTAATGCATCGGGTGAGGTTTGGGCAGCTGAATTGCTTTGTACTCCGTGCAGGGAGACAACAGATGCAAAGCCGTAAGAACAAAATCGTTACACTCGGGGGCGACCTGGAGAGTCTCGATCAGGAACACTCCAACATTCATCGCCAATACATCGAACTGGATGATGCGATTTTGCACGGGCAGGGTTCGCCCCGGATTCTGGAAGCGGCCCGCATGCTGGTTCAGTTCATGCTGTCGCATTTTACGCACGAGGAGCAGTTCCAGAAGAAGATCGCGTTTCCCGTCCGCGACGATCAGCGCAATGCCTGGAAGAAGAACATAGCGGATCTTTTGCAGATTGATGCCGGCCTGAAGCAGCAAGAGGTGTACGCGGCTCTGCGCCTGCGCGGCTTCTGCAAGATGTGGATGCAGGAGCATATGCATGTAGAGCAGTTGGAGTTCGAGTTCGCCGCCCTGGCGGTCGTGCCAAACCCGGACAGGGCTCGGGCCTGAACGCTTCCAGCGTCAGCCGGGTTCGAGCCTACGCATGCTCCGGCTGGCCTGCGGCGCAGCCGGTTAATCGTACCGCTCGTAGATGACCCGGCTTTTGTCCCAGCAGCATTCCTCCACCAGCAGCTTGCGCACGGACGAAACCATCTCATTGAGCCCGCAAATATAGACGTGCATGTCCTGGCGTCCGGCTACGATCTTGCGAACGTGCTCCTGCACGTATCCGCGTTCTCTGCTCCAACTCTCCGGCGGGCGGCTCAGGGTGGCGATGTAGTGAAAATTAGGCTCCTCGGCCGCCAGCTGTTCGAACTCCTCGCGATAGTAAATGTCCTCGGCGTAGCGGGTGCCATAGACCAGCCAGATATGGCGTCCGTTGTGGTGGTGCCGGGCACCACGATCCAGTCCAAACAGGTCGCGCGCCATGCTGCGGAAGGGTGCGACTCCGGTGCCGGTAGAGACCAGAATCACGTCTTCGGCCTCCGGTTTCAGCACGAATAGCCCATGCGGACCGTGCATGTGCGCGGTCTCTCCGATCTCCAGGCCGCAAAGAAAATTGGACATGAAGCCTTGATCGACGCGGTTGAGGCAGAGATCGAAGGTATTGTTGCCGCGCGGCGCCGAAGCGATGGAGTAGGCGCGGGTGACGAACTTGTTTTCGCCGCGCGGCTCGCGGACGGAGATGAACTGTCCGGCCACGAAGTCAAACGACGGCAGCTCTTCGACCTCGAATTCGAGGTGCTTGGTCTTCTCCGACAGAGTGACGGAGCGGGTGAGCCGGGCGGTGAGCAGGTGCTGTTCCATGTTTTCCTTGACGGCCGTCGGTATCCGCTATTCTAAAGCAGAGTGAAGGCCGGCGTGTGAACGGTGTTCTCCCGATCGTAGCAGCGCCCGGCACTGGCCGGGAGTCGCGCGTCAGGAGTTACACTAGCTCTTGGAATTTCTCTTTCGGTAGCAGGAAGGAAAGACGTCGGCATGCGAGTCCTGGTCACAGGTGGTGCGGGATACATTGGCGGGGTTGTGGTGGCGCAACTGGTGGCAGCCGGACACGATGTCGTGGTGTATGACAATCTGAGCCGGGGACACCGCGAAAGTGTGCCCTCTGCCGCGCGGCTGGTGGTGGGCGATGTGGGCGACCGCAGCGCGCTGGAGGCCGTCTTTGCCGAACACCAGCCCGAAGCGGTGCTGCACTTTGCGGCCTGGATCGAGGCCGGCGAATCCATGCGCGAGCCGGAGAAGTTTTTCCGCAACAATACGGCCAACGCTCTCAACCTGCTGGAAACCAT
>Ga0316217_10001984_pt1 | contig 25474 bp, 29 predicted proteins | sample 1anoAmetaG_FD_203633 | JGI IMG/M metagenome (GOLD analysis project Ga0316217, IMG submission 203633) | Freshwater microbial communities from Trout Bog Lake, Wisconsin, USA - 1anoA | ecosystem: Environmental > Aquatic > Freshwater > Lake > Hypolimnion/Profundal zone | place: USA: Wisconsin...
GCCGCGATCATCTGGCCTGTGGACGGGTCGCGGACCATGCGAGGTGCTGGGGTGCCGGAGGGCAGATTCAAATCACTCCTCGGCGCTCCCTGACCCTCAGCCGCGATCATCTGGCCTGTGGACGGGTCGCGGACCATGCGAGGTGCTGGGGTGCCGGAGGGCAGATTCAAATCACTCCTCGGCGCTCCCTGACCCTCAGCCGCGATCATCAGGCCTGTGGACGGGTCGCGGACCATGCGAGGTGCTGGGGGCAAGTCTTTGACGGACGGCAGGCGGAACTTGGTGCCTTTCTCGGTCTCGGCTACCGCCTTGAACATATTCTTGACAGCGCGGTCTGGCCCGGTGAACCGTTTGAAAAGCCAGCCGACGCCCCAGGAACCTCCTGCGGTGAGAGCCTTGCCCGGTTGACCATTGGTGATGGCCTGCGCCATCTGCTCGGCGGAGAGGATGTCGAAGACTGAGATACCTCCTTGTGCGCTCTTGTTGGCACGCAGCTCCAGATTACGCAATACGTTTTCTTGCAAGCCGCTCATCCGCCCCCACGCCCTGCGCCCCTCACTGAAGTCCGCACTACCCTCCCCCACTTTGTCCATCATACCGTTTAACTGCTGCCGGAAGTGGTTGGCCGCGAGCGCGAGAATCTCAGGAGAGTCGCCGGATACGTTCTGCCCGTTGAAGATCGCTTTGATGTCGTTGTTGAGTGCCGTCATGCGCCGCAGCGCCGCCGTCGGGCTATAGCCATACTCTCCTGCCCCAGTCTTCAGGTCTTTGATGAGTGCTTGTGCTTGTGCCACCTGCCGGGCCGTGTAGCCTGCCTGCGGGGTGACCTTTTTCAGCTCTCCGATAGTGGAAGAGGTGACTGGCGTGCCATCCGCGTGCAGCTTCGGATTCCCTTCACTGTCCAGTACCGGCAGAGCCTCATCTGGCCGCAGTCTCAGGTGCTGCCCCGCTGCCGTCTCGGAGAACTCGTTGACCGCCTCCATGATCTTGCCCATCCCCTGCTCGGCGCTGGCCGACAACTCCGCCTGAGAGCCGGGGAGCCGACCCTTCTCGACGTGCCCGGTGGCGTCCGGCAGCTCCAGATCATCCTTGATCCGGTAGATATCCTTGACTGCCTCGGTGTCGTTGGCGGTAGCCTTCAGCCGAGCTGCGGTGGTCTTGTACTTGCTGGGGGATACTGGAGCCACCTTGCGCAGCGTAGCGGCGATGGTTCGATCGGCTGCGCTCTTGGGTGCGTTGGGGTCCGCTGCGGCGTCAGCCCAGTTCGAGATTCTTCGCCCGGCTCCAGGGAGGAGCTTCGCCCCTTTGACCACACCATGAGCAGCTCCGCCTGTCAGCGCCCCACCCTCGACACCTGCCGCGATACTACCTGCTCTGCTTTCGCCGGGGGCCAGAGGCGATATGCTTCCGAGTGCTCCGCCTGCGGCTGCACCACCTAAGACGGCGCGGCGCAGGGTCGCTGCTTTGACTACGCCCTTGGCACCAGCACCACCAGGGACCAGCAGGGTAGGGATAGTCTCGCCCACAAACTCCCCCCAGGAGCCGGGATTGGTAAGTCCTGGCGCTGCCCCGCGCTCGCGTTTCAACTGGTCCATCGTCTCTCGGTGCTGCTGCCCCTCTTCGCGCAGAGACTTGACCGTCTTGTGATCCACCACCCCCAGGCGCTCACCGATCTCAGCTCCAGCTTGCTCGATACCAAGCCCCAGGCCCAGAAACCCACCTTCTGCTGCGGTGAAGAACTGCCTGATGGGACCCATCGGCTCATTGGCCGCGAGTCTCGGGCGCGGAGCTGCCGGTGCCGCGAGACTCGGGCGCGGAGCTGCCGGTGCCGCAGGCGCGGGAGTGGACTCGTCGTAGATGTCGTCCAGAGACCGCTTCTTCGCGGTGGTGTCGTAAATGTCGTCCAGCGAAGGTCTAGCCACTACTTGCCTCCGTGCTTGCTCTTCCAGTAGGCTTCGGCTTCGGTCCTGGTGTAGTGGTTCTTCAGGGCGTTGGCGATGAATGCGGACTTGGCCGCTGCGGGAAGGCCTGTTGCCGCACTGCGCGGCGTAGGCTCCCGCGCCGGGGCGTACCCGGCGAGTACGGGGAGGCCATACTGCGTCCTGATCTTGTTGACCTCATCCCGCGCCTGCTCCGTTACCTTATCCTGAGCTCTCTTCGCGGTAGTGGCAAGGGTCTCGATACCATCGAGTTGCTGGAGAGCGTTGTCCGCCCCCTTCGCCAGCTTGAGCTGGTTGAAGTGCTCGGCGGCGTCCTTGGTGACCCCTGCCGAACCGAAGCTGCCCTTCTCCAGCTTACCCAGCTCAAAACCGATGGAGTTGAACACCATGCCGATGTTGGCATAATTCCCCTCACCCTTGATCTTCCCGCTCACGACATCGTTGATGACCGCACCCATCCGGTTTTGAGCTGCGGGGTGCGTCTTCACATAATCGTTCACCCACTCCCGCGCCAGCTTCACGTTAGTGTGGATACGGCCCTCGATCCCGGCTGCGGCGTTGGAGTTACGCTCTGCGGCCGCTTGTGCGGACTTGTAAGGCTGCGCGGAGGTGTTGTACTCTCGGAGGTCGAGCATCTTGGAGAACCGGGCGTCGGCCCTGTCCTGCCTGTGTTCGGAGTCTCTGCGCCGCGCCTCTTCCCGCTGCTCCTCGATCTTCAGACGTTCTTGGTATTTCTTCTCCTCGGCTTCCGCCTTGACTGTCTCCTTCCGCTCGGCTTCATCCACCTTCGTCTTCTCGTCCTCGGCGTGCAGCAGCTCCTCGGCGGCAGGCATGGCGACAGCGACACTCTTATAAGTTCCGTCCTTGACCAGCGCCTCAGCGCGAGCCTTGACCCGCAGCAACGCAGGAGTAGTCGCCTTGACCGCGAGGTCTTCGTTCACGATACTGGGGGACTCGACGTTGACGCGGGGCATCCCCTTCTCACCCGGCTTAGTGCTGGTATGCACCAGCTTCCCGATCAGGTCTTCCGGCCCCTGGATGCCCTGACTCTTGAAGGCCTCGGGGTCGGAGTTGAAGAGCTTCTCCGCGAACCAGGGTTGCTCCACCCGCGTGTCGGTGGTGCTGTTACCCTGCTTGTCGAAGTCCACGTTGCTTATCATCTCCCCCACCTGCCGAAGTGCCGGGGACTGGGACTTCTTGGCAATACCCGCGATCTTGTCGAGCAGTTCGGAGTTGTGGTTCTTCTCCGCCACCTCCAGCACCGGGCCGTAGGTCTGGTTGAACGCGGCGACCGACGCCTGCTCCTGTTGCTGGGCGTACAGCTGGGTCTGATGCTGCGCCAGGAGCTGCGGATAAGACGCCGGGACTCCCCCCTGCGGTCTCTGCTGCGCAGGAGGTGCCACTGCACCCGGCTGTAGAGGAGACTGAGCAGGAGGTGCCACTGCACCCGGCTGTAGAGGAGACTGAGCATTACTGGGCAGTCCGGTGAGCGCGTTGACCTGCGGAGGTGCTACCCCTGTCTGCTGGTCCTGTAATTGCTGCTGTTGCAGGAGAGCGTTGACCTGCGGAGGTGCTCCCCCTGTCTGCTGGTCCTGTAATTGCTGCTGTTGCAGGAGAGCGTTCTGCTGCACCATCGCCTGCTCGTACTCGGACTGCCGGGCCTGCTGCTGCGCCGCCTGAGTCACCGCGATACGTTCAGCCGCCGTGGGCATTACATCCATGAGTGTCAGCATGTTGCCTGCCATGAGGGGTCTCCTATTGATTCTGCTGCTGCAAAATCTGCAGGTACTGCTGGTACAGGTTGTTCTGGTTGGCGTTTCCGATCGCCCCCATGATCTGGTTACCGACCTGATTCCCTGCGGTACTCAGCGTGTTGAGGGTGTTCTGCTGGGAAGCAGTTTGCGCCGCGCCCCCTGCCATTGTGTTGTTGGACAGGGCGTTGGCGGACTGCTGGGACATGCCCCCGAGACCTGCTGCCGCGTTCTGCCCCGCCGCCGAGAGAGGCGAGAGCATATTGTATACGTTCTGGTTCTGCCCCCAGTAGTCGGACAGACCTTGGCTGTACCCCTGCTGCGCCGTATTCAGGGCGTTGGACTGGAGGCCGGAAGCCATGTTACCGGAGCCGAGCATCCCGGTGGCCGCGCCCTGCGCGAGCATGTTCTGCTGGCCGGTCTGCGCCGTCTGCATAGCGTTCATGTATTCAGGGGAGTTCAGGTATTGCGAGTAGCCATACTGCTGGGTAAGCCCAGGCATCTGCGAAGCGAGTTGATTCTGGTATTGCAGCCCCTGCTGGAGATAAGGGGCCATGTTCTGCTGCGTGGTGTCGAACATCGACATCTGGGTGGCGTTGGCCTGGTTCGCCGCTTTGACTGTAGCATCACCGGGGCTGGTTACTAACCCTGCTGCTGTTGCGATTGCACTTATAGAGTCGCCCACGGTGACCTCCTGACAAAAGTCCTGGTTGTTTCCTTAAATCCTAACTTAGCAACAACCCGCGATAGTTGCAAGTAATGAGAATCCAGCGCGAGACTGAACGTAGTGACCTTTCCTACCCTCTTAATCATATCCTTGAGCAGCGACACCTGCACCTGAAGTTGTTGAGCAGGTGGCAGCAGTGGGTCGCCGTGCCAGACTATCTCGAAACAGGCCAGTTCGTTGACTGCGTAGAAACTGAAATCCGTGATCCCTACTGCCATATACCCAATGATTACACCGTCTCTAACGTACTTGGTCTGCACCCGGTCTGGTCGAGCCAGCCCTGTTAGGACGGTCTTCCGGATGTGCTCGCTGTCGTAACAGTAGCAGCGCGGGGGAGCAGCGTACTGCACCTGCTCGAAGGCTCTCCGGCACAGCGGCTCGATTTCGTCCACATCGGCTGGGACCACCAGTTCTATGGCAGTCATGCAAGCCTCCCCCCTCGGTGCCACCCGGCGTCGATGCCCTGGTTCACGATCAGGCAATGCGGGACGGCGTAGGGCACCCCGTCCTTGGCGAGCATCCAGGGGCCGCGATGCAGGTAGCCCAGGTCGATATTCTCGACCGTCGGCGCGGCGCAGACAGTGACTACATCCATCCCCCCGATCCTGAAGTTCTGGTTGTAGATATTGTCCGTGTCCTTGGTCTTGCTGTAGGCCATCGGCAGGTCCAGCTCGAAGGTCATGCGCTGGAGCGACTTCACCAGTTGGGAGAGCAGGATCACTGGCTTCTTGCTGGACGCCCAGCCGAAACAGATCGGGCGCAGGCGAAAGGTCTCGGTCACGTCCTGCCACTCCTGCATGAAACGCAGGCACTCCAGTACCAGCCTGTTGGTCTCGTACATCGAGGCGTTGGGTGGGTCCAGGTTCATCATGATGCAGGAGAGCTTCAACCCCTTGGCCCGTATCAGCCGGAGCGCGTCGAGCTGGCGCTCCTTGACCTCTTTGCTGTTGTACCCATCAGGGTGGATCGACATCTCAGCACAAAGATAACCATCATGGCCAAAATTATCAGAAACAGCATCGAGGTACTCAGGGTCCGCGAACTTGACACCGTTGGTGAGCTGCGAGAGCACGATGCCCTGCTCCCTGCACCACGCCGAAGCCTGGAAGTAATATTTCCAGCAGGTTGGGTCACCACCTGAGATGATGAAGCTGGTGAAGTGCGGTTGGAAATGTTTGATTGTATCCTGAAACTGCTCAAGCTCCATGTCCCACTGGTTGTGGACAGGGAAGAAGCAGTGAGGGCACTTGATGTTGCACCGATCAGTCACGTTGATGATGAGCGTGGCGTAGTGGTTGTGATGTTCATAGGTGCTGAACCTGTTGTAAAACTCGCCGTCAGTTTCAAGCTCCGCTCGCTGGATACCGTGCTCGGGGCAGACCTTGTAGAGCACGGGCCTAGCTTCAGAGAATGGGTCTGCCACAGCCGGTATCTCGGCATAGCAGACATTGCAAAGTGATGTGGTGTTTTGCTGGGTCATCTGGTGACTCCTTAATTTATCATGACCGCCGTGACTTGAAGTGTGGGGGTCATGTTATTGAGTATGAATACCGCACCAGCCCCAGATGCCCCTGGATAGACGCAGAGCTTGCTGGAAGCATTCGTGGCAGACATATTGGACGTTCCTGATACCTGCTTGACCGTACAGTTGCTGGTCCCGGTTATGTAGGCAATACTGAAGAGGCCCGACTCCTGTGTACTCACTCCGTCAGTAGCAGTAACCAGAACCAGAGCATTCGGCTTACCAGCCACAAAGTCATATTCATGCTGCGAACTGGTGGAAAGACTCACATTTATCATCTTTTGTGTTGCCGCGCCATATACAGGGTCGGTGAATGTCACTGACCCGACATTGGCAGAGTTCCCCTGGAAAGAGCAGCTTGATACGCTGCCGGATGAGTTGTCTATGGAGCCGTAAACCCTGAATCCTGACGCAGTAGGTGTACTGTCCCCCACCAGGAACGTGCCGATCTGGGCAAGGTTTATACCGGCCAGATGTACCGAATTTGATGCGGTGTAGGTGGAATCTACTGTGAAAGCTGTAGAGAACCCTTCGAGGTCAGCACCCATGACTACAACCTTGCTTGCCGTTCCAGATACAGTCCCCAAATGCTGCGTGGACACGAAACTTCCGTATGGGCCACCAGTGTCGGTGCCTTTATAATGCCCACCAATGACTTTCACGTTGGTTGCATTTGAAGTGTCAGGACCGGCGAACCCGACATAGAACATAGCATAACTGGACCCTGCACTGGTTCCAGGGGTATCTTCCGACCAGTTGCCTAGGAACTCCGCAGTACCAAACCCTTGATAGAAGTTGATTCCCCCTGTGGTAAGACTCTCCCATCGGCACCCGATGAAACTGTATCCAAGTGCATTGCGCAGGACTGCCCCCCACGGAGAATACCCGCAGTAGATATTGTCAAATATATTGGAGGTATTGGCACCGTCGCCTGTCTCGATGCAGTTAGTGAGACAGTTCATTATTGATATGTTGGTATACCTGTCAAGCATTGTCTGCTCTGTATGGATACCGACATTGAAGTTCTTGAACAGAAGATTCTCATAGACACTTCTGCCAGTGAGAGCGAATATCCCATAGGCGGAGTTTGTGCCGTTGCCGTAGCAGTCTATCCCACCGATGTACACCCTGTACATATAAGAATTGATTGGGTGTGCATAAGTATTGAATAGAGTCTGCGCCGTAGTCGGGTTGAAGTTTATCAGTGTAGGGTTGTTGATTGTTGAGTCAGTCCACCCTGGCCTCCGGTTCTCTCCGATAAGGTGGGAGCCGTCATAAAAGTACAAGGTGCCTGTGACGTTGTACGCCCCTCGAAGTTTGACATTCGTGGTGGAATTCAAGGCAGTCTGAATAGCCAGAGTCATGTCCGTTGTACCGGGTACGGTATTCGTCATGAAATAATCAGGGTAGATCGCGTCAGCCCCCAGGAAGGTCACTGAACCTGTGCCTGACAGTGAAAGTACCTGTGCGATGGGCCATCTCGCTGTGCTGCCGTTATATGTGAGAGCAATACCGGTGGCGACTGTGATGATGCCGCCCTGGGTTGGCACAATCTCGATATTGGCCGGGACTGTCAAGTTTGCCGTGACTGTGGTGGCAGTGTCAACAAACAGAGTACCCCCTGTAGTCATGGCAGCAACAGCAACAGCAAGAGAGCCGTAATTATGCAGCTCGAAAAATGCTTTGTGGCTTCCGTCTGTGTTATGCCCCACAAGAGTCAGTCGGTTCAGCGTATCAGCCATCGTGGGATGGTTGGCCCCAACCATATATTCTGTAGCTTGGATTCTCTGGTCGCTCATTTAGATGCCCCTTGTATAATGTTGATTGCCTTGACCACGCTCTGGAACCATAGAACCCATGCTGACTGCATGTTGCCCTTTGAATCAAGCATCGGCACATTTGTCGGCGGAGCTTGTATCACGCTGCACCCCCCATGTAAGCTCCCATGATTACCTTCTTGACGCCATCAGCGATGAGCACCCTGTACACCCTGTCCCTGGTTTGACCCAATCTTCTCCACCTCACCAAAGTCCCATAGGCTCCTAATGCTCCTAAAGGCATCGGGTAATCACTGCTCCAGGTATGCCCAGAATCATTGCTCCATGACAAATAGGCTTGAGGGATTGTTGTTAGCGGTGCATCCTCTCCCGCCTGCACTTCCCCATATGCCAGGACAATGCCGTTGGCAAGATAAGCGGTCACGGCATAGTTTGCAGTACCAGTCTCGCAATCAAGCTGGAGGCAGTCGAAGAACACAGGAGACTTGGAATCCTTGTCTATCTCATGCGGAGAAGTCCTGAAACTTGCTATCGGCAGACCATTATCTGTGTAGAAATAAGGCGATAGCTGATAGATACTGCCGTCCAGGTAACTGCCGAGGTACTCCATGCTGTTGAAAACACAATATGACTGCCCAATGTGCCTACCAGGAGAATAGTTGCTGCCGTTATTCCATGACCATTCATGCCACATCTGCGTTGTCGTGTCATAAACAAGAGTAGAGTTTATGGCCGGTATTGTCAGTACATAGAAATTATGCCCCTCTTGAGTTCTGGTATAGGCATATGCTGTGCTTAGAGTGCTCGCTTTTGATATGAGGTAGTCAATAGCAGGGGTGGACACCTTTTGAGGGGTGTAACCGATCATCTGCAAGACCCCGAAGAACTCACCATTACCTTGGTTCCCAAGGAACACTATACTGTTATCCATCTTGACCACTGAATACGGGGCAGGCGTGCCATATGTCATCACCGCGCCCTGGACTCGCTGGAAAGGGCTACCAGTAAGGGTAGAGACTCCAGCATCTGCCCAGACCTCTATGGTCTTGGAACCTATGAATGCAATTTGCTGCATACATGATATGCAGGTCTGCACATTGTCGTTACCCGCCGAGACAGCCGCAGTTGCCAACCCACTCCAGAGCGTGCCATCGTAAAGCATCGAAACATAGAACTTCAGAGAGGCATTACCTACAATGAAGTAGCCGTCCAGGTACTCGACGTAGGTAGGGTTGGCTGGTGGATAGCTCCCCTGCGGGGCGGCTATGGTTATGGTTGGCGTTGCCGAGTACCCCAGCCCCCCAGTGAAGGTTATTGCCGTGATCGTCGTGTTGACCACCGTGGCTGTGGCTATGGTCGTGCCGGAGGTAGCCACGGTGATTGAAGGAAAGACCGTAGGTGTCCCCGAGCCGGTGGCGGGGTAGGTAAATGTGCTGGTACTGGTTATGGTGACCGCTACATTTACGTCATTGTACCCCGCAGAGGACGACCCTGCTGCGGTGATTATGTCTCCGGTAGACAGGCCATGATTGGCAAAGGTGGCAGTCACCACTGAACCGGTCCCTGAGATGGATGTGGGCACGAAAGCCGACGCCACACCGTTGGAGAAGGTGATTACCGGAGGAGCCAGATAACCGTAGCCACCGTTCAGGACGTTGATCGCCGTGATATTCTGTGAAAAGTTCGCCAGTGCCACAGCAGGAGAAGTTGGGCTTCCATCCCTGGTCCATGTAGGCATGGTAGTAGGAGTCCCGGTGCCTGTGGAGGCGTAGTAGAAGGTGTTTATGTCAATCACTGTCACAGGTGTCGATGCCACGTTGTACCCAGCAGTAGAAGAACCAGTAAGCGTGATATGCTCGCCAGTGGTCATACCGTGGTTGTTGTACACAATAGTCGCAATCGTGCCAGTGCCCGAGATTGATGCCGGCGTGAAGCTCTTGGGGGTGAACACCACAGTCGGGTAAGTATAGCCGGAACCTCCGGATAGAACATTGATTGCTGCCACAGCCGCAGTACCGCCGAGCGTAGCAGTAGGCGTAATAGGGTAACTGGTATAGGACAGAGTTACCGTGGGGTTGGTATACCCAGACCCTCCGTTCGACACGATGATATTCTGCACATACCTGCCCCCGCCAGACCTGGTGCTGACATTGACAGTCAGAACTGCTCCGGTGCCAGTGGGGTCACTCACCACAGCGGCGGGGGTAGCACCGGACGGATACACCCAGTTATCACCGGAGGGGATTGACACTGAAGCTATCTGGTAGCCCCCAACTACTTGCAGGACTGCCCCTGAACCGGACCCTGCGTCGGTCACAGTCGCCGTGGGGAGGTCTTTGTATCCTGAGCCTGGATAAGTCAGGGAAACATAAGAAATGGCGGAGCTTGAGAGTGTCAGGGACGCTGTAGCCTGGACAGCGGTGTAACTCTGCACTGTGACCAGACTCGGAGACAGTGCATTGTAGATGTACAGGTTTACCCCATCCACGATGGCAAGCTGGTTTCCCCCGAGTCCTTGGGCAACTATCCCGTTGTCAGCGGCCATGACAAAACCGGATGACGTTGAGAGAGTCCCAACCAGAACCATCGACACTGGGGAGGTACCGGCGTAAAGACCTGAGCCACAGATCATCAGCAAGTACCCTCCGAAAGAGTACATGAGCCGTATCGGGGCTGTGCCCAGATTCGCGGCGATGAACGCCCCTGGAGTCCCTACCAGAGAGATCGGCACCTTGGCATTGGGGTCGGGGTTCAGCTCGGGGAAGAAGTTGACACACCGGCTCGCGTCGATGTTGAGACTCCTCCCGCTGTAAGTAGGACCGCAGAAAGCGACTTGAGCCATGTCTAGCTCTCCTGGTCGGAGTAAATGTTGAAGGTGCTGATCTTGCCTGGCAGATCCAGCCCAGCGACAATCTGAACCGCGTTGAGGGTCTTCAGGTTGTTCATGGAGGCGTTGGCGATGCGCAGGATGTCGGCCGGAATCTGCTCCTCACTGCGATGGAAGTGCCGGAACAGCCGCTCGGCCAGATTGTAGACCAGCGCCTCGTAGTAGGCAGGCTCGAAGGTAACCGTGTCGGTGACCGCCACGAACTCGGTGAGATAGGCGTCAGTCTCCAGAAAGAGCGTGTATGCCTGATCCGGAGTCAGATAGAGCGAGAGCGTGCCGACGTTACTCGTCTGCTGCGCCGCACCGGGGTCGTAAGCGACATACTCAGGAGGGCCGGTCGAGATGCTCTTGTCGGGCATCGCGTTGTAGTCGCTGACATCTATGATGTCGATGGGCTGATCCACGGAGCTGCTGTCGCGGTAGAAGGCGGAATACAGCTTGAGAGGCTTTGCAGCGGTGATCTGAGCACCGGAGAGTCCGATGGTGTAGACCGCCTGCCCCGCGACAAGGGGGAAGGAGATAGGCGTCGTGGAGCGCAGCATGAGCCGCTGGGTGGACCATCGGTCCACCATCATGTTCAGCGTGCGCAACCCCAGCGCCAGCTCGGAAGAAGTCGGAGTCTCGTCAATCGCTGTAGCCCCGATCAGGGACATGGCATCGGTGATGATGTTCGAGACTCCGACAATCATTTCTTCTCCTTGGCTCTACGCGCCTCTTCACGCTTCTTGCGCATGTAAACCGCCTGGGGCTTCATGGACAGTTCTACTTCCGGTTCCGGCTCGGAAGCCTCGACAGGCTCTACCGGGTCGATGGGCACGGCACTGTACAGGCCGGTTTTGGCATCTCGCACCAGCATGGTAGGCACTTCTTCAGGGTCGGGCCCTTCGTAATAAGCACCCCATGAATCCTGTTTCAACATCCGTGCCTCCTATTTGGGCATCTTCGCTTTTACTGCCTTAGCCTTCTTCTCTTTCTCGGCAGCAGGTTTTTTCTTCTTGAGTGCCTTGACTCCCTTCGTCTCGGCAGCGTAATCGTCACCCGGTGGCATGTTACCGAACATCTTGCCTTTCATATCGCCTCCGCGTCAAGTAGATTCTAAAAAAGGGGGGTGTTGCCACCCCCTCGCAGGTTACTTACCTTTGGTTGGCCCACCACCACCACCGGTATGAATCTTGGTTTTGGAGAGGTCGGCGTAGTTGGTCTTGGAGCCGAAGTTGTCGTCCAGCTTCGCCGGGTGGGGGGCTTTGCCCCGTTTGGTGCCTTTGCGCTTGTCAGCGGGGCCGAGAGTCTTATCCTTGAACATCGGGTTCTCCTTTGTGGTCTGAGCCTCCCGCTTGCCGCAGGAGGAAGTTGTGTAGGTTGCCGGGATAGCAATTGGTGCTCTCCCGAGTCAGGGCGTTGGAGCTGTGGTGGTCGAGCTGCAAGTCGGGGACGGTCCAGATTTTGCCCCCGATCTTGGTCCAGCGATCGCAGAAGGCGTAGTCCTCTCCCCACCATGTCCCCCCGCGCGCGCCGTGGTTGAACATGTCGATCTGGGGGAAGAGTGGGTCTCCGCAGACCAGCTCGGGGTAGTGCTTCATGAAGACCTGAAGCGCCAGCTTGGTCACCTTCAGAAACCCCGCCGGAGCGAGGTAGCTGTCGATGGCCCCATCCGACTCTCGAACGATGGGGCGGTCGTCCTCATCGACCCGCAGCCGCCCCATGTACTCTTCCTCTTCCTTCTTGAACCGATAGGTGCCACAAACGACATCCCCTTCAGTCTCTATCAGCTTCAGGAGGTCTTCCGGCCTCCACGACAGGTCGTAGTCGATGTACACGATAACGCTCGCTTTTGCGTCCAACGCCTTGCGTGTCATCGACATACGTGCCGCACTGATGTAGGGATTTCCGATCTCCTGGGCGTACCCTTCTTCCCACCCGGCAGCGAGCACCAGGGGGATTGAGTCTTCAAGAGACTTGATATAGGGGGCGGTTGGACCCCCTATCGACGGCGTACACCAGATGACCTTCTTACCCATTAGGTCGCTCTCCAAATGCCCAGAGCCACCAGGGTGATGGCGATCTCGTTCAGGAGTGCTGCCTGCGCGGTGGTCGCGGTGGTTGGGGTGCCTGCGCTGTAGGCGGTCGCGGTGTAGGTCGAGCTGACACCCGAGACGCTGGACCCCAGAGTCGCCCAGTTGCCGAACTGCGAGGTAAAGGCACTGGACTGCTGCGGAGAGCCTGAGGTGGCCGAGGTGGTGAAGGTAGCCGTGGTGATCCCGGCGAAGGAGGCGATAATCTCAGTATGTGCCCTCTGAGCCAGCGGCACTGCGCCGTAAAACGCCATCGGAGCGGAGGCGTTGATGCCTACGTCAACGCCATCGGGATTGCTGTTCCCGATGAACTGCTTCTGGGTATATGCTTCTACGTTGGGTCCGGTGGACATTGTTCAAATCTCCTTATGAAAGTGACAGCGTGGTGGAGCCGTTGGCGGTGTTGCCGAGGCTTGCCAGAGTCGTGATGGTGCCGGGTGTCAGGACCGAAGCCGGGAAGGAGCCCCGGTTGAGAATCTCCACCAGCTTGAGGATGTCGGCCTGCACGATTGCCAGGGTCGGTGTTGACCCTGAGTTGATAGTGACTGCCATGTGGTACTCCTTGGTTTAAGCGGGGCCGAAGCCCCGCTGCTGGGGTGGTTAGCTGGTGATCCTGACTGCCAGCTCGGGGCGGAGGTTGGCGAACCCACCCAGAACGTCGATACGGCAGGGCATCTGGTCGTTGGAGATGTCGAAGGCTCTCACTATCCTCATCGAAATCCCGTCGTAGGTCTCGCGTGCGGCGAAGTCCACACCGTTGGGCAGCTCCAGGTCGGCAGTTGCGAAGGTGAAGGCATCCTGGTGGTAGGCCAGGGACTGCTGGTAGCCGGTGGAGGCTGTGGAACCGGAGAGCAGCACGGCAGCGCCGGAGAGCGAGCCGCCTGTGGTCGGGCCGGTAACGGTGCCGTTGGCGACGGTGGCTGCGGTCACGATCGGGGTCGGGTACACCGGCAGGGTGCCGGAAGTGCCGGTGAAGGTGGTGGCCGCAGTGACCACGAACTGCTGCAAGAAGCCGGTCGCCTGCTGGTTCTCAGGGTTGACCGCGTTGACCCCTGCGATGGTGAACACCGTACCTGCCGGGGCTACGAAGCCGGAGGTGGCACCTGTGAAGGTAATGTAGGGCGAGCCGTCCGTAACCACGCCGGTACCGAGCGAGGTGCCTACCGAGCCGGTGGTGAAGGTGTAGACGTTCTGGTCCATGCAGAACTCGAACCCGAGAGCCGCACCGATGACACCCTTCTTGTACTGATCCGAGATGGAGCCGGGATCGTTGAAGAGGCCAGACAGACCGCCGACCGACTGAGCCATCGCAGCCGGGGAGAGCAGGCAGCGTCGCTGCTCGTCACGCGGGGTAGCCTGGTTGTCCATCTGCATACCGGCGTTCAGGTACACGATGGGCGCGTTGTACTGCAAGAGGCCGGTTGCCGAACCGCCCGGCGTGCCGGGGGTGGTGCCAGGGGTGCCGACCACGTTGAAGACCGGAGCGCCGCAGTTGGGCACAACGGTGCTGGAGCCGTTGTTGTAGGTACCTGTGATGGCCCCTTGGAGGCAGTCCTGGTCGATCTGACCGGCGATCTTCGCCATCGCGGGGGTCAGGATGCGCTTCGAGAAGTCGTCCAGGGAGAGGGTAAGCTCCGTGGAGTTGAAGCTGATGTCGGTACCCCACTTGGTAGCGAGGGTCAGCGGCACGAAAGACTCGCTAGTGCCTTGGGTCTGCATCGCGTCGCCCTTGCGGACGAAGTAGCGGTTCGGACGCCGGATGTTGACCGTGGTGCCGATCTTGGCCCCCGACTTGCCGAACTCGTCAGCGTACTGGCGGTTGACGCCCTTGATGAAGGCGAGGTTGTTGTGCAAGACCCGAAGTGCCTCGCGCGTAATCATGGTAGGTGTAAGTAATGAGTTGCTAATGGCAGACTCCTCGTAAAATTTAGTTGACTGCTAACTGTCTCTTATGTTACTGCCTTAACGCCGTTTAGCTTCTGCGTTTCTGCGTGCCACCCACTGGTCGATGGGCAGGTTGTCCTCGTCTACGATGGCTCCTGCTGCCGGGGTCACGGTCGGAATCGGTTCCGGCGCGGCGCTGACTTGGCGGGGTGGCTTCGGTTTCGGTGTTGCCTTGATGGTCGCTGCGATGCTGCCCAGCTCCATCGCGGCCTGATACGGCGGCATCTGGGAGATGCGTGCCGCTTCCTGCGGGTTCTTGTTGAGATAGTGAACGAGGTCGATGCCGGACTCCGACTTGACCACCAGTTCCGCGACTACGGACGACACCATGCGCCCCACCGCTGCTATCTCGTCCTTGACGTAAGGGTCGGACTCCGCGAGAGTCTCCACCTTCTGCCAGAAGGTCTTCTGGACCTGTATCGCCTCCTTCTGCACGATCTCCTGCTGAAACTCCTGGCGCAGCTCGAACTTGGCTCTCTGCACCACGTAGTCCCGATCCGCGTTCTCCCACTCCTCGAAAGTCTCGAAGTTGTCCAGAACGGGTCGGACCGGAGCCTGAGCAGCAGGTGCTGCAACAGGCGCGACAGGCTCTGCTGCGGGTCTCCCCCGCCCTTCGGCAACTCCCTGCCAGTAGGCAGCTTGCTGCTCGGCGGTCTGCGCCCTCTTCCTGACGTGAATCAGCTCCTTGATAGCCTTGGAAGGCTCTTCGGCCACCGGTTCTACCACTTCTCCTGGTGCCGACTCAGGGGCTACCGGCTCGGTTACTGGTGCAGGGGCCGATTCTGCGGGTGCGGCCAACGCATTATCCAATGCGGCGGTTTCGAGTTCCATGACTCTGATACTCCTTTATTCGAGGTTACGCAGCCTCGGGCTGCGTGGTAATCTTCGTCATGAGCGCGGACAGGATGGTCCAGTCCGACTCCTCGACCTTCGCCTTACCTTCGATGAGGGCGCTGAACGCTTTGCCGATCTGGGTGAGTTCCTCGTCCGTGACAATATGCTCTTCCATGCAAGTCTCCCTAAGAGTAGAGTGCCACCATGTTAGTGGCTGTAGTGCCCGCCGTGTTCACCTGCAAGGCGATGGTGCGTATAATCGTGCCGGAGGGCACGCCGACGTAGGTTACCGCGTCACCGCTGCGATGTGATACCGTCACGTTGCCCCCAACGCCCACGTAGATACCGCGAGCCGTGTAGGTGAACGGTGTACCTGGCACGACAGTTTCCGCCCCTTTGTAGTTGGCGTCGTTGTCCGCGTTGGCCGGTTGTGTCAGGAGCGTGGCTGTCATCTACTCGAACAGCGCGACGATGTTGCCGCCTGCGCCGACCGTGACCCCGAGAGCCGTGAAGGGGAGGATCGTACCGGCTGGCACCCCTGCGAACGCCACATTGTCGCCGGAGATGAACTGCACGTTGATGGTCTGGGTTGCCCCCACGTACAAGGCGCGAGTCGGTCTGGAGATAGCGTTGGTCGGGTACGACCCGACTGTCACGGTCTCGGCTCCGCTAAAGCGCATGGCAGTATCGGCCTGTTGCAGCGAAGGTGTCATGAGTGAAGCCATTTATTTCTCCTTGACGACTGCCTTGGGCAGTGTCCCACTCTGAATGGAGCGGCACCTGGGGCACTTAATCTCCCAGCGCCCGTTGATCTTACCTAAGAGTCTTCCGCATTGACACCTTGCCTCGTAGAGCATAACGTAGCCACCCCCTATGAGGCTGGATGTATAATTACTTCCAACGTAGCACCACAATTATGTCATTGCAAGAAAAGAAATGCTTTTATCACACACAACAGTGTAGCTTCGTCACTCTCTCGGGTGTGCTGATTAATCGCCTTCTGCCTAACCTGCCACGGAGTCAGGAGCGCAGAGCCTCCGAGGGTAGAAGCCGCAAGCGGGGCCGACTGGAGAAACTGCGCGATGTCCTGCGCTTCCGTGACTGCCAGAGCACCTATCTCAGATAACGCAGCCGTGAAATTGGCAGCATCCTGGGCGTCAGTTACAAGCAGATACCCAGACTCAACCCCTGATGATATGTCGTTGGCAGCTATTGATGCTGAATCCTGGTTATCGGTAGCGGCAAGAGTTGCAAGCTCAGAAACTATGCCAACCAGTGATGCCGAGTCCTGGGTGCCTGTTACAGAGAGTGTTCCTCTCTCTGAATTGAACCCCGCTATGGATGCTACATCCTGTGTGTCAGTTACCGCGAATGCCCCTGACTCGACAACACGAGCATTTATTGCAGTTGAGTCTTGGTTGTCAGTTACAGCGAATGACCCTGACTCAACAACTTTACCTACTATGAATGCTGTATCCTGCGTGTCAGTTATTGCGAATGAACCTGACTCAGTGCCTGTTCCTGAAGAATCCGACGCTGCTATTGATGCAGTATCCTGCGTGTCAGTTACAGCTAGGTTTAGCGGTGCATAAGTATTGAAATCAAAATAGCTGAACCCAATAGGGTCAAAATCACCTTGGCCTATGGGGGTGATTGCTATTGCTGCTGTATCCTGCCCGTCAGTTATGACAAAAGAGCCTGACTCATTGGCATCATGTGCTGCTATTGAGGCTGTATCCTGCCCGTCAGTTATGACAAAAGAACCTGACTCTGTTGGTGGTCCTGATGATGCTTTGAACGTCGCAACAAGTATGCAAGAAATAGAAGCGGGGCTGTAGGAAAACGCCCCTGTTACCCCTGCTGCTGTAGTCTGAACCTGATATTCTGAAGCAAGAATTGTGTCTGTATATATTAAAGAATAACTTCCGGCAGCAGTTATGGTAGAACTGGCAGAGGCAACGCTGCCACACAAGATAAGCTGATTATTTGTGGATGGCGTGACACTGGCTGTCGCAGGAGTAGTTGTTGATGCTAAAACTGTTCCACTCAACTGGTCAAGTGGATTGGATGTAGCAAGAACCCCTGTGTATTCCTGTAACTGTATGCCTACATAGTTGGCCCCAGATGCAACTAATGTTACATTCCTGCTTCCTGATGACGCAGCGGTGTTGTACTTATAAAAAAGAGCGTATCCTTGCACATTTGTTGAATCATACTCATTTGAACCTGCCTGGGTCCAGGTTTGTCCTCCTGCAATGTTGTCTGATACTGTTATTGTTGGGTTTGTGCCACCATAGGTTATATGGGCAACAAGCAAGCTACCTGATGAAACATCAGCAGCAAATGCTAATGTAAATAAATCAGCAGCATAAGAAGACTGTGCTTTTGATGCAGTTACTAGAGTTATAGCCACAGGTCACTCCTATGGCTGGTTAAGTTGTGATGCCATGTGCATGAATAGAGAATAGAGTTGTGCTTGCAATGCAGAGTGTGTACCACCGTTGGGGTCGATGACACTGTTATCTACAGGGCTGATAAGTGGGTACACAGCAGTAGGGTCAAAGGCTACTGAAATAGGTGTAGTTGCCACCGAGGAGAATATGGCATTGTTGATGAGTTGTGCCTGCTCGACTCCGAAAGTTATGTTAGGAGCCTGCCCATAAGTGTTATCCACAATGACTTTATTGGCTCTGGCCCAGTTGGTGACTGGAACAGTTGAAGTTATCGCATCAAGATTATCCAGCATGTCAATCTCCTTATGCTACAAAGGTGCCTACATTCCCTGCATATAGTCTCCGCACCGTGTAGAAGCACCCCCTGAGAGGTGTCACTGTACCTGCGGAGCACGTTACCCTGAGCCTGATGTTACCGGCTGTAGCACACTCAACAATGGCTCTGATGACAAATTTATGGTTCACTGCCGTAGTAAGTGAGCCAGTTACCGGAAGTGCAGAGGCGGCAGTGGTCTGGTTGACGATACCGGCAGTAGCAGCAGTACCAACAGCGGCAATGCCCCCAACCACAGACCCAACATACTCGGCGTTCAGGTTGGTATAAGCCTGCGTGTTGGTGATGGTCCAGGTGACAGTACCGGCTGTGCTCTTCAGGAAATAGACTGTCCAGACTATCTCGTATACCCCGTTGGTCACGGTGGGGAAGGCGCTGTTAGTGCCGAAGAAGTCGGCAATGCTGCCACCGATGGCAGACCCACCTGAAGTCAGCCTGAAGATGCTGGTATTTGCAATCTGCGTCCGACCTTCAGTTGTATCAACAGTCTGGAAGAAGCTAGTACCGTCAAACTCAAAATCACCCGCACCGGAGGCCGTCTCCAGAGCACCAGAAGCCATGTTGAATGAGGCAGCACTGGTGCTGGAAGCAGGGAGCATGACAGGTGCCACCAGCGTATGGTCCGCATTCCAGTTGGATGCCTTGACCTGACTGGGATTCGACCCATCTGCTAAAGAGCAGTTGAAAGCATGTTTGATAGTCATAGCTTATCCGTGGGTGATGGTGCCTGAAGTGATCTGGACGGTATCTCCAGAAGTGATCGTTGTGGACCCCATCACGATGTTCGTGCCGCTGGTCCCGACCGTCAGCCCTGAGATGATCGTGGTGGAACCGGAAGTCCTGAACTCCGCCAGCGCCGCAGTCCCTGTGGCTGTTGCCGTAGCAGAAAGGGTAACGCCGTTAAGCGTGATGGTGCCGCTGGAGGAGGCACCAAACGCCGATGAGTTCAGTGTGATGGTCGCCAGGACGCCAGTGGCACCGGAGAGTGAACTGGTCCCTATGACAAGCAGGCCGGACGTACCGATAGCAGTGGTGACTGCATTCATTCTCGTATCTTTCAGCGTACCTGTATAAACTACTGACATTTTTTACCTCGCTTTTATCTCAGATATGAAGCCACTCTTGTCTCTCACTACATCAAAGGTCCACTCCACTTTGGCAGGTTTTGCTACCACCTGCGGCGTGGCGGGTATATTCACCACCGGAGCCGGGACGTTCACCACCGGGGCTGTCGCAGTCAGCTTTAACGCCTTGATCGCCACCTCCACTGCCTTCAACCCCGCTTCGATGCTCCCCAGCTTGGCTACGATCTCGCTATTGTCCTGGTCCGGAAAGTCCGGTATCGGGGGGAATGTTATGGCTCGCACCGCCTCCTCGATCCCCTGCAACGTCGGCAGGATCAGGTCGTCATCATCCGGTTCGACCTCGGTCCCAGCGTCCTTCAGGAGCTTTTTAACCAGTTTGTCCGGCATGTCGTCGTATTCTGGGTACTCTTCTCTGAACTCGTAGAGGGTCATTTATTACCCCCTTTTCTGATTTTGAGTGGGTCTTTCTTCTCCGCTGCGGCCTTGCCTTTGATCTCTTCCCGTTTGATGGCACGTTCTTCGGACTTGGCTTCGACCTCCGCCTCGAACTTCTCCCGCTCCAGTACTAGCTTCTCAGTAGCCAGCGCCGCCTCATGCTCGAACTTCTTCTTCTCCTGGTCCAGCCGCTCGATCTCAAGCTGGAGCTTCATCGCCGTCTCTTGCAGCTCGCTGGTGTTGTCCGCAGCTCCCGGCTGTTCAGCCTTCTGTGCTTGCAGTTTCGCCATCTCTAACTGCGTCTTGATCTTCTCATGCTCCAGGCGCACGGTCTCCTGCTGGATTTTGAGCTGCTGCATCTGGAGTTTGGCCTGCTCGATCAGCACCTTGGGTGCAGGAGGAGGCGGGGTGGGTGGTGCCTCGCCGGGGCGGGGTTTGGTGATCCCTGCCAGGACCAGCGGCTTTCTGAGCCTCGCGGCCAGCTCGGAGGCGTCCTTGAAGTCCATCGCCTCGACAACGAGGTCCATGCCGACCGACATCTGCTGCGGATTGGACTGGATGAGCTGCAAGAGATGCTGGGCCGACTCCTGGCGCTGGGTGGCATAACTTGGCCCGGTAGATACGACAACATCATACTTACCAGCCGTGATGTCGTTGAATTTTGCGTCTTTGCCATCCTTGGCGAACATGGAGTGCAGCTTGTCGGGACTCAGGCCCTTGAACCGCTCGGGGTTCTGCTCCACTGACTTCATGGCCGCGCCGAGGGTCGTGTTGATGGGCACGAAGGACTCGGACTCGTCGATGTTCCTCACCCGCACATCGCGCTCGGTGTCGTAAATCTCGGGTATGATCTCGTTCAAGATGCGCCCGGTGTGCATGACGGCGCGTGCCAGGTTCTCCATGAACTCGAAGGTGCCGATGTCGCCCGAGCGCTGGACCGCGTTGACCGCCGCCCCTGTCTGCTGGGAAACCGGCGCACCCACGTCGGCGTTGAACATGCCGAGCACCGACTTGAGGTTGTCCTCCCCGCGCCTGATCTGCTCGAACATGGCGACGGGTGGTGCTCCCGGCTGCTGGCGCTGCGGAGGACCAGGTGCTTCAGCGTCCACGTTGTACTTCAACATCGGGAAGTTCTCGACGTTGGTCCCTGCGTAGTCGTTCTCGTACCCTTCGAACTGTTTGGCGGTGCCGAGCCAGGGAGCCTTCGGTGCCATCGCGATAGTTTCTGCGGCACATGTATTCCAATAATTGATGAGCTTCTGAGGGTCTTTGGCGTGCCGGATCAGGCTGGACACGAAGTTCTTGCCCTCGATATTCAGCTCCTTGCCTTTGAGCAGGACGAGCGGGATATATTTCCCAGGGAACTTCTTACCCTCTGCGCCCCCTGAGAGCACCTCCAGGCAGGTCAGGATGTAGTGCCGGATGACGGTGACCTCAGTCTCCCGCCTCTTGGCGATCTTCGGCTCCTCGCCCATGCTTTTTACCTGCTGGAGCAGGGGGTTGGGCGGTGCAGGAGGGACACTCCCCTGGCTCGGCGTTGGTGCGGGAGCAGAAGGGGGCGATGCAGGTGCGCCCATAGACGGAGCACCAGCCGTGGGGAGCTGTTGGGGCGATGGGACACCTCCTTGAGGACTCTGAGGAGCAGAGGGGGCCTGCGGCGCGGGAGCGACATCGAGCGCGGACATGAGGCTTGAATGCTGCTCCTCGTACCTCTCCTTCAGCTCTTTGTACTCGTCCTCGGTGCAGACCCGCCCGTCTTCTAGCTGGAACATCATGCGCGGCTCAGTCTCGCGGACGAAATACTCCGCCACCATGACCGCTTCCTTGTCGTACCACAACTCCGCCCCCAGCCCCTTGCCGGACTTGAAGGCGTCGGTGGGCAGGGTCGCTTTGGGCCACTTGTCGGTGAACTGGGCCTGGGGCATCTTCTCCAGCAGGAAGCCCCACTTAGCGTCGGCGTAGTTCTGATCGGTGGAGGAGGGGTCCATGTAGATCAGGAATGGGTTGCGTATCCCTTTGAGGTATGCCTCCTGCATGAACGGGTTCTCCTCGGTGTAGCGCGTCAGCACCCGCCAGCCTCCGTAGCCCCCTGAGACCATCTGCTTCCCGGCATATCCGTAGATGCCCTTGGCGTTGGACTGGTACTGAATATGGTCGATGATCCCCTGTCTGATCTTGGCGATCGAGATGTCGGCGCGAGAGTCCACCGGATGGAGCTTGATACTTGGGGCGTTGTGCAGCATGTCACCAACCACCTGGTCGATGAACTTGGGCAGGAAATTGAGTGTGAGGGCGGGTCTCCCCTTGTCGGAACGGCGCTTCTTCTCTTTCTGGTCCCACTGCTCGCCGTTGGCGAACTTGAGGTCTTCAATACCAGCGACCCTGTTGTGGTCGTCCGAGTCAACGGCGATCTTGAGTCTCTTTATCGCTGTCTCTATAACCGCCAGCTCCGCCTTGCTCTGTTTCGCCACTCGACCCTCCTTGCAATACAGTTTCTCAGTTTGAACTTAGCAACACAGTTGTAGCTGTGTCAACAGCTACCTCACCACACCCCCTGAAAGTGTTGCCGCTCCAGCAGACTGGAGACGGATTTGACCTTGATCTGCGGCGTGTACCCCACCGCGAAGTACCTCATGGCATCCGCGCCGTGACTGGTCGAGTCGTGGTAAGGCTTATTCTTGAACTCCTTGCGCACGTCGTCGTACTCTTTCTTATACCCTTGCAAATGGGCGATGCCCTGCGAGCATTTCTTGCTGTCGAACCAGACTCTGGGCAGGGTCGCTCGAACCGAGTTGATGCCATCGTCCACCGGCAAGCTCTTGGCTATGGTGATCGGCGTGATCCCCAGTGCCTGCATCATCTCATACCGGCTTTTCCCGGTCCCCAGCTCCCGAACCCGCACGTCGTGAGGCAGGATATGGCTCTCATATACATATGGCCGGTCCTTCAGGAGTTTGGCGTAGTAGGGTATCCCCTCGCCCGACGCCTCGACGTACTCAATCGCCCTGATCTCGTTGCCCACGATCTGCCAGAACCATATCCCGGTGGCGTCCCCGATCCCCAAGTCCCAGCTCGTCACCACTTTCAACATCGGGTCGTAGGGCACGCGGGTGATGCGCCCATCCTCCTGGGCCTGGGCCATGAGTGAGCCGTAGTATGCCCCTGACACCGCCCCGTCGAAGGAGCAGTACCACTCCTGCCGGAACAGCGCCCTCCCCTCCTCTTCCCCAAAGGTGGCTATGTACTCGGTCAACTCTTGAGCGAGCTGCTCCTTGGTCAAGAGTCCGGAGTCCTCAATGGTAGTCAACTCCGCGAACCAGTTGGGGTCTTTGAGTGCCATGTTGTAGAGATGCCACGCATGGTTCCGGCCGCGAGAGGTGGTGATGAAGAGGGCGAAGCCGCCGTTCTCCGCGAGAATGGGCCTCAAATAGCCCCACGCAGCAGGGTCCGCCAGCGCATATTCAGAGAAGACCAGCCCGACCGGAGGTGAGCCGACCAGGGAGTCATAGGAGTCGCTTCCAACCAACTGCCAAGTTGAGCCATTGATGAAGCGCACGAACATATCCTGGCTGCGCTTGGTCTCGCAAATCTCGTCGGGGAACGCCTCGTCAATACGGCGCAGCCCCGTTCTCGGGTTGACCGCCTCCCAGACCGCCTTGCGGCACTGGGCAAAATGGGGCAGGCAGTGCCAGTACGTTCCCACCCGCTGCATCGCCTTGGTTGCGGTGAAGTGCAGCGCCACGTCATCCTTGCCCCATCTGCGATGTGCGAACTCAAAAGCTCGGGTGCCACCCCCAGCGAGGTGATTCCAGAGGTTCATCTGGTCTGGACGCGGGGTCCAGTTGTTGGGGAGTCTGATGACTCGGGCGTCGCTCACGCTTCACCGCCTTCTGGGATGACTCGTGGAGTGACGTTGACGGTCGTCGGCGCAGCCGGAGCTGCGTAATTGGCGATCTCGATGACTATCTTCGGTCCGTTCGGACCTCCCTCGCCCAGCTCCTTGGGAGGCTCCAGCCCTGCGACCTTGGTTATATACTTAAAGGCATCCATCTTGACCGAAGGGGCGGTGAGTTCGGACCCCATGAGGCGATGCAGCGCCGGTAGATACTCCTCGGCCATTGCTCGGAGCTTCAGCTTGAAGCTGTTTCCCTCGGAAATCAGTCTCTGCCGCCACTCGGCATACTCTCTTTTGAACAGGGGGAGCTGGGTAATATAATCCATCTCGGAAGCGGACAGCTCGTACTTGAGTGCCTGAGCCTCTACATCCTCGTCGGACACACAGCAGGCCAGGTCATGGGGGAGCGAGGGTGGGTAGGTAAAGGGTGCAATCTCCTTCGGAGTGTCAGGAGTGTCGTCCTCATCCCAGAGCTGTTTGAACGGGTCAGTCATTGCGCCCTCCTTGGGGCTTGCTGCTCTCGCAGCTTCGTTCATAGAGACTGAGCAGTATAATCCAGACTCTCACCACACTGACAAGGGTGTCAAGTAGATTCCAACTCTCCACAAACGTAACATGTAAAACCCCTCACCTTACAAACGGAGCATAAATTTGCCGAAATTTCGGTTTTAGGAATATTTCGAATCCGGTGTTTAATATCACAGGTCCGAAATAAGGGTGCCCCCCACCCGAGCCGAGCCGTCAAAAGTGTTTCACGTGAAACATAATTATAGTGAAGTGCCGCCGTTCTCTCCAGTTACCTCAGACTTGCACCAACCGCTTCTCAACCAGAGGTACTGTTAACAGTATGTTTATCATTTCTTTTTCACCTTCTTGATAGCTCGTGCGATGGTAGGTTTTTTGGCCTGTTTCTTTGTTATGACTACTTCGCCCTCGTGGACTAGCGCCGGTCCAGTTTTCTTTACCTTCCCGCCCTTTTTATATGCCGGAAGTAATGTTGAACCGCCATCAGTACTGAATGGTCGCTTGGGTATGGAAGGTGCTGTAGCGAACGACCTTGTTTTTTGGGCAGCATCATTCCTAGCATTGTTTGATGTTTCGTTCTTATATTGCGAAATAGACTTTTCTGAAGCCGCTTTTTCCCTTGAGTTTTTACTTCTTCGTTCACTTTCTTGAATCTTTATTTTCTCTCTCTCTGTGAGTTTCATTCATCCTCCGGTAGAACTAGTTTGTTTCCTGGTTCAACACGTTTGAAGTATTCCTTGAGTTCATCGGCGGTGTGGTTCTGGAGATTGTACTTGGAGGCAGTGAAGGTCCAAGTCCCATCCTTCTCTTTCTTCCACTTACCGCCTTCACTCAAAGGATTGCTGTATTTACTGTCGGACGAAAACGTCATGTGAGACGGCAACTTGAACTCGTCAGGAAAATGGCCTTGTTTACTGGTGTGAAGACCAGATTGGTCGTAAAGCATTTCAGGAGGTTTGGGAAGCCCGTACTTGGCGACGTATCCCGCGTAATCGTAGTCCTGTGCCTCTCGTGGAGGCGGTTGTGTTGCCAGTGATTGGAACATCGCGTTTTTGTTTGTTGCCACGTTTCGCTCCTGGTTGGGCGGGTGTTATTGCTGATGTGGCTATCATACACCTGAATTCGTTTAATTGCAAAGGGGGGTTGGTTATCTTTATTGGTTCAACATTATTTAATTTTAATGTTTCAGAAAATTTCAAAATTTGCCGAAATTTCGGTTTTAGGAATATTTCGGACCTGTGATATTGAACACCGGATTCGAAATAAGGGTGCCCCCCCACCCGAGCCGAGCC
>Ga0316217_10001985_pt1 | contig 25469 bp, 18 predicted proteins | sample 1anoAmetaG_FD_203633 | JGI IMG/M metagenome (GOLD analysis project Ga0316217, IMG submission 203633) | Freshwater microbial communities from Trout Bog Lake, Wisconsin, USA - 1anoA | ecosystem: Environmental > Aquatic > Freshwater > Lake > Hypolimnion/Profundal zone | place: USA: Wisconsin...
GACGGAAGAAGACGATTGCTCAAATCACCGAAGAAGATCCAGCCGAAGAAAACCCCATCTTCAAACCGGCTGGTTTACCCCACTTTCGGATCGGCCATGACACCGTCCGAGTTCTACGCAGCATCCGCCAGCAATTCAGTTACGCAAGAAGCTGGCAAATCCTGCGAACATCAAACCATTTACTTCATCGTGCCGCCGGATCACGCCCGTGTCAACCAACGCCATGAACATTTGCACACCAGCCACATTTGAGCGCCCAGATGGAACTTCAGGCGTTACCGCACGCATGGACAATGTTCAATGACATGGTTAGACGCCGGGGAGGCATTCGGGTAGGCCAGATGGCTGAATTACTCTGGTATCGCGGAAGACTTCGTGGTTTGCCTGCTTGGCTGGCCGAAAGGATGTGGGCGGATACAGATGTGGTCGAACGGTTTGTTGTGCATTCGATTCGCGGAAACAGGATCCCATGTAAACGTGGAATTGCCCGCACCATGCGCCATTGCGGGAGTGCAGCCAGGGGAATAATGCTTGTGCTGGATTTGTTTGTACCAGAGGTGAAGCACAATCCGCGAAGGACGCTGGACTCGAAATCCGAAATCTGCGGTCAAATCCCAGCCGTGAGGAAGTGTTTCCAGCCCGAGCAACCCCAATCGCTCAAAATGCTCGAATCGTCAATCCGTGAATGAGCAGCACTGCGGCCAGCGCTCGTTCAGGCATACAAAGAAAAGATTGCAGAGTGGGGCTTCGCCCGAAAATACCGCGCCAATCTGGCGTCTATTCCATCGGCGGTGGCAAGCGGCTGGAAGATCCGAATGGTTCAGCGAACGTCCGCCACTAATAGCGATGCCATGATCATGCGTTTGGATTAGGCACGCAATTGAATATTGGCGCGCAGCACCAATAGATGGCGTGTCGGCCATACGTTACCAGCGAAAGGCAAGCAAATCGTCGCGGGGATAAGGAGTGTCATGCCCGGCGCCAGTGGCGCCGGGCATGACAACATGTGGTGCTCAAACGTCGGTCAGTGAAACTTGAAATTGCAGGTCGTTGGTGGTTTCGGAAGCAAGGATTGGACTGTAGGACGTTCCGCCACTGTACGGGTTGGTCCCAGAAGCGTAGCGCACACTCTGGTCGCATGGAAACAGGACGAAATAAGTGGCGGTGGGGTCAATGGAGACCTTACTGAAGTAGAAAGTTCGGGAATAAGTATTGGCGCCGAACAAATTTTCATCGCTCGTGCTTTGGCTGCAAGCCAAGCATCCATTACCGGCGTTCAAATCGGATAATGTCGGCAACGAGCTATAAAGATAAGCCGCTCCCGTTCGGCCGGTGGTACTCGACGAGGGGTACCCCACGCTGACGGATTGCACGTATACCGGATTGGCACTTCCAGGTCCGGCGCCGGTACCATCCGGGCCGGCCACGTTAGCGGCAAAACTTTGGCCGCGTTTTTTTGCTGAGTTTGTACTGGAAAAACTCCCGACTGTGAAGGTCGCCATACCAGAGCTCCTGAAAAAAAGAAACAAATAAGGTCATCCCGCCGTATTAGGTACGCGACAAAGCGAAATATTCTGCGCGAGGACTCATGATAATCGCATTTAGCAATAAAGTCGCACGTGCGAAAATATGAACTGAAAGTGGTTTTAGAACCCCAAACCCCGGCGTTCTTGATGACGCTAATATCGTTCTTCGCTATTTTGAGACCGAAATAGTAGATCACCTACGCGTAGGAGTTGAACCAAAGAGCACCAAGCCGTTTGGCTGATGAAAAAATGCAGTCACGGTTAAAATCGATATTATTTCTTGATGATCTGCTTTGATTGCGATACCATCGAGCTTTCGCCTGGACAAATTCCATTTTCGCGTGTTATGTGGTCGATTTGGGTAATCGATTCAGGTGCTCAAGAGTTTCAAAACTCTGGAGACATCGTATTCGCAATGCGAAGTATAAGTGGCGGAATCTTTCCACGTCTTCTGTCCCCATTCCTGCTGTCAAGGCTCACCCCAAGCGTTTCGTAGAAGTTCAAGCCTTTACATTGATCGAATTACTTGTCGTCGTTGCAATCATTGCGATTCTAATAGCGATCCTCATCCCCTCTCTCGGCAGGGCCCGGGAGCTGGCCAATCGGTCCGGTTGCGGCGGTAATCTCGCTTCCATTGGCAAGGCCTGCGCCATTTACGCCGCCGGCGAGGCGGACGCTTACCCGACCGAACCCCCACCCGGCATCTCAGGTTACCAGGGTATCAATTCAGGCTGGGCCAACCCGCCTTGTGCCGGCAGCGGAGATAACGATCCCAACGCCGCCATCGCCGCCGACTTCACCATGGCCGGGGGCGTCTACCCGCAACAGGGTGATCCCATGGCCAATCTGTGGTTGCTGAATCTCAAAGGCCTCACCGTGCCCAAACAATTCATTTGTCCCTCCGACCCGCACCAACCCGTCGTCGCCAACTATGCCTCGCCCTACGGCCAAGGCATCACCTACTGGGATAATTTTGGAACGGTCGATGGCAATCCCCAAGGCGGCAACACCTTCAGCTATTCGTGGTCCTATCCCTGGGTGTCCGATACCCAGCCCCCCGGACCATGGTGGCACAATTCCACGGATGCCACCATCCCCATCGGTTCGGATATGGCGCCTTCGGGCCAAACTGCTACCGATGATCCCACGATTAAACCCGGCGAAAAGATCAGCAACTCCAAAAATCACTCCAATGGCGATGGACAAAATGTAGTCTTCGCCGATGGCCACGTCATCTACACCCGAACCAACCGCGTCGGCCAGGCCAATGACAACATCTTCTGCGCCCAGGATCAAACGATCTGGGTTAATGTCGCGGACTCCGGCGGTATGACTCAATCCTTCAGCGGCCCCCTAAACAATCTGCGCCGTCAGACCCCGCCGTATGACGTGATTATGGTTCCAGCATATCCATAGGCTAGTCGCATATACCCATTGTGTGGAATCAGTTTATGGCAGATTTATCCGATGAGTCGTCTCAAGATCCCGTGGTATCCGACATTGCGCCCAATAAATTCCCCAAGATGTCCCGAGTTGCCCTAGACAGAGCAGCCCCGACCCCGCCTTTGGTATCGCTGCCCGATGGCCGCAGAATTGGTCCCTACCGCATTATCTCGATTCTTGGCCACGGCGGCATGGGCGTGGTGTACCGAGCCGAGCAACAGAACCCGCGGCGGATTGTGGCTCTCAAGGTTATTTGTAATGATCACGCTGCCGCCCAACATGAAAGTCGCTTCCGCCATGAGGCGGCGGTGCTGGGTCGCTTGCAGCACCCAGGCATTGCCCAGATCTATGAGGCCGGTGCCGCCGATGTCGATGAAGGATTGCAGTCATTCTTTGCCATGGAACTCATTCACGGCGAACCAATCACTGACTATGCCGACCATCGCGCGCTGAAGTTGCGCACGCGCTTGGAACTTTTTACGCACGTCTGTGCGGCAGTCCAATACGCCCATGAGCAAGGCGTGATCCATCGCGACCTGAAACCCTCCAATATCCTGGTTGACCATTCCGGGCACCCCAAGATTCTTGACTTCGGTGTCGCCCGTGTAGTCGATCGCGACAACATGCAACAGATCACCCAGCATACCGAGCCTGGACAACTTATAGGTACTCTGTCTTACATGAGTCCCGAACAGGCCGCCGGCGCTCAAGTCGATGCCCGTTCTGATGTTTACGCCTTGGGTGTTATCCTCTACGAACTGCTAACCGGTCGAATGCCCTATCCGCTGAAGGGCGCCACGCTGCCCGATGCCATACGTATGATCCGCGAAGACGACCCAACGCGCCTGACCACGATCAACCAGGGATTCGGTGGCGATGTGGAAGTCATCGTCAGCAAGGCGCTGGAAAAATGCCCTGAGCAGCGTTACGCTTCGGCGGCAGAACTGGCGGGCGATATCCGGCGTTTTCTGTTTAATGAGCCGATCCAGGCTCGCGCCCCTGGAACCATTTACCAGTTGCGAAAATTTGCGCGGCGGAATCGGGCTTTGGTATTGAGTACCGTGGCGGTTTTCCTGGCTTTGGGGTTGGGGTTTCTCGGAATGGGCTGGCAATTCATACGGGCCAATGCCAAAGCACACGAAGCCGAGATGCGCCTTGCCGAGGGCTTGGTTACCCAAGGCAATGTGTTGATTATGGCGCAGCGCATCGAGGAGTCGCGTCAACCCTATATTCAGGCATGGGACTTGTTTTCTAAACTCGGGGTATCAACGTTTCCGGCCGAGTTGGGTCTGTGGGACTTGGAAGATCGGCAGCAATCGCCGTTGTGTTCCATCAGGATGCCCGCCGCAAACAATAGCCTTTGCAAAGTCCAGTTTGTGAACGATTCGATCATCGCCTATGCGCGCGGACGCACCCTTGCGCTGTGCGAAGTACGCACTGGTCAGGTACTCCACACCTTGGAAGGCCACACGGGAAATATTCGCGACTTTTCCATATCAGAGAATCGCAAGGTTCTCGTCTCTTCCGGCGATGATCACGCCATCAAAGTATGGGATGTTGCTGGCGGATACTGTCTGCGGGCCATTATCGACCCTGATTCGGATAGATCACATGTTGCTGTTTCCGCCAATGGCAGGGTATGCCTGGCGAGCGCCGCGGGACACATAAAACAGTGGAATCTGGAGACTGGTTCACTGATTCAAAGTTTTCCAGCATCAAATTCAGATCAAACCTTCATGGCCGCTTCCCCCAAGATGTATACAGCGATCACAATGTCTAAGGATAGACTGATGACGCTCTGGAATACCTCGACTGGCAAGAAGATCCATGATCTCGTCGGCTCTACGGGTGTTGTCTATGATATCAAATATTGTCCAGATGAAATGCGAGCCTTGTCCTATGCTCAGGATAATACTATCCGTCTCTGGAACCTCGCCGACGGCACTCAACTTCGAGTCTTCCCCCAGCGTGGCCAAGTAACATGCATAGCAATTGCTCCACGCGGGAACCACTTTGCATGCGGCGTAACAGATCCGCAGTCCTCAAACAGTATCGTTCGCATTTGCGACCTAGATGCGTCTAAGCCACCGCAAGAGTTTTCCTTCCCCGGCGAAAGTCTGTCGTCGGTATGCTTTTCCGCCGACGGACGGCTCCTTGCTTGCGCCGGTTCTGACCAATTTCTGAGGATTCTCCAAGTTTCGCAAAGCATAACTGCACATACGCTCCAAGGCCATGTCGGACCGGTACTCTGTGCTGCCGTCAGTGCCGATGGGCGTATTCTGGTTTCTGGTGGCGCGGACAAGACCATCAACGTCTGGGATATGCCCAGCCGCCAGTTGCTACGAACGCTTACGGGCCACACCGATCAGGTCACAAGCATTGCCATTTCCGTTGATGGACAAACCGCCGCTTCCGCCAGCCTGGATGGCACCGTGCGTCTATGGGATCTTGGGTCGGGCAAGGAACTTCGCACCTATCGCGGCAAGAGCAGCACGATTGAGAGCGTGGTGTTCTCGCCCGACGGTCACGTCATCTTTTTCAGTGACGAGGGACGCATATTTCGCGGGGACACCGCCGGTGCGAGTATGCCCGCAACACTGCTCTCCGGGCAGGAATGTATTTCCCGCCTCGGCCTTTCCAATGATGGTGCCGGGCTGTTCCTTGCGTGTGCCCGCGGCATTATGTGTATTGATAATCCCATGAACCATGCCGCACCGCGTATTCTGAACAAGGATGATGCCAGCACGACTATCGCGATAGCGGTCTCGCCAGACAACCAGATTCTCGCCTCTGGGGAGCTTGATGGAACCATTCGGCTCTGGCAGACCAAGAGCGGCGGTCTTATTGGTACGTTGCACGGTCATTCAGCCGAAGTGCCGGCGCTGGCTTTTCGGTCAGATGGGGCTCTGGTTTCCATCAGCAATGATGAAACGCTGCGACTCTGGAACATTACCGAAAGGAAGGAAATTCGCAGTGTGCCTATGGGTACTGTGGGGCTATTCTCGTTGCCCGTATGCCCGGATGGTACCACGGTGAGCCTTCGCACCGATGGCAGCGGTACGTTGGATGTCTGGGATTTCCCCGCAATAATCTACCTGCGGCAACATCAGGCTCAGGCCCAACACGCTTATGAACTCCTGGCCCAACATCCCGATGATGGATCCGCCCTGGCCAGTCTCGGGGAGTGGTACGCCTTTCGACGCATGAATGATTGGGCGGTGGTCCTGCTGGAACGAGCACGCCGGCAAGGCACACCCATTTCTGCGCTTACCCTCGCCCGCTGTTACTGGCAAATCGGCTCCTTTGATAAAGCCGTCCAAGAATTTGATCGGGCCATTCAGGCCCATGAAGGCCCTGATTCTTATCTGCGACTTTGTCGTAACGCTGTCCAGCAACATCTCGCCGAAGAAGGTACTCGCCGCGCAAGGAATCACCCGTCGGTGGACGATCAGTCCAAAAATAAGCCGTGAGACCGGGCGAATTCCATGAGACACGCGACGAAAATGTTATGCAAGATGCACCTCTTCACACTGCTTGTTTAAGCCGCATTTGACCCATCTTCATTCGCCATTTTAGTGTTCGGCCATGTGGGTTGGCATTGACGATATCGAATCCGCAGCAATTACACTTGATAATATACCAATTATCCCGGAGGAGTACGAGGCCGACGCCCCCCGTTCTTGCCGTTCTGAAAAGACTGCAATTGAAGTTACCCTGATTCAACTTGGCGCCGAATTGTTGCGTGGTTTCTGGAACATTCTGATCAGTTGGCGGTGGCAGTTTTGCTTCAATTGGGCCGCGGCTTGGTAACCGCGGAAATTACGTTTCCTTTCTGCCGCTATCGCTCTAAAATAAGCTTCAATTGGGCCGCGGCTTGGTAACCGCGGAAATCCGGTGAAGTGAGTCGTTGACTACTATTCTTCGGTTGCTTCAATTGGGCCGCGGCTTGGTAACCGCGGAAATCCGGTGAAGTGAGTCGTTGACTACTATTCTTCGGTTGCTTCAATTGGGCCGCGGCTTGGTAACCGCGGAAATCTCGACGCCCAGCTCCTGGACGCGTGCGGCCGGATGCTTCAATTGGGCCGCGGCTTGGTAACCGCGGAAATAGCGGCGGACATGCGGGCGTCTGCGGCAACTTGGTGCTTCAATTGGGCCGCGGCTTGGTAACCGCGGAAATAGCGCACGGGCAAGTCCCGCCGCATTGTCGCCCACATGCTTCAATTGGGCCGCGGCTTGGTAACCGCGGAAATGAGAACGAACGCCGCAACCACGCCCTGGAGAAATAGCTTCAATTGGGCCGCGGCTTGGTAACCGCGGAAATCGGCATGAAATCGCAGATCCAGGGCATCCTCAATGAGCTTCAATTGGGCCGCGGCTTGGTAACCGCGGAAATGACTCCACGGACAAGGCTCCTTCCATGGCCGCGTACGGCTTCAATTGGGCCGCGGCTTGGTAACCGCGGAAATGTCGGCTACAATCCACCCCGCCTTGCCAGGTTCTAGCTTCAATTGGGCCGCGGCTTGGTAACCGCGGAAATCACCGCCCCGCCGGGCCTGACGCTGGTGGATGTGCTGCTTCAATTGGGCCGCGGCTTGGTAACCGCGGAAATCCCCTGAGCCGGCTTCGCGGCGCCCTGCAGGCGATTGCTTCAATTGGGCCGCGGCTTGGTAACCGCGGAAATCGTGCCGAGTCTTAAGACCGTGATGCGCTTCTGGAAGCTTCAATTGGGCCGCGGCTTGGTAACCGCGGAAATGCTTGCCGCAGATATGGCAAATGTACCCGTCTCGCTGCTTCAATTGGGCCGCGGCTTGGTAACCGCGGAAATTCCGAAGGCTTCGTTGACGGCGGATATCAGACCGGGCTTCAATTGGGCCGCGGCTTGGTAACCGCGGAAATACTGGGCGAGATGGATACGGCGATCGGTATGGCCAAGCTTCAATTGGGCCGCGGCTTGGTAACCGCGGAAATCTTGGCCAAGCCCGCGCGCTGGAAGTGCCGGATGTGGCTTCAATTGGGCCGCGGCTTGGTAACCGCGGAAATGGTGATTTTTACGACATCAACGACAGTCGCGGCTAAGCTTCAATTGGGCCGCGGCTTGGTAACCGCGGAAATAACATCACCATTTACGGCGGCGGCATGATTAAATTGCTTCAATTGGGCCGCGGCTTGGTAACCGCGGAAATGGCGGGATGAAAGACGTATACGTCCAATTGATGAAGCTTCAATTGGGCCGCGGCTTGGTAACCGCGGAAATACGGCATCCATTGGATGCCGCGCGGGAACAGTACCGCTTCAATTGGGCCGCGGCTTGGTAACCGCGGAAATATCATTGACGAGCAGGCGGCGCTTATTGCCAAGTAGCTTCAATTGGGCCGCGGCTTGGTAACCGCGGAAATACCGCCTGCTTTCAAGCCGGATACCGCGGCCTTACGCTTCAATTGGGCCGCGGCTTGGTAACCGCGGAAATCTTCACGCGCAGCCCCTGGACGGCCACGGCACGGCTGCTTCAATTGGGCCGCGGCTTGGTAACCGCGGAAATCAGCGTGTTCTGTGAGGAATGGATCAACCGGTCGCGGCTTCAATTGGGCCGCGGCTTGGTAACCGCGGAAATCTTGCTTATCGATGACAAACCAACCTCTGTTACTCGGCTTCAATTGGGCCGCGGCTTGGTAACCGCGGAAATTCCATTGCAAGGGCATCCCCGCCCAGGACGCAGGGCTTCAATTGGGCCGCGGCTTGGTAACCGCGGAAATCACGGATTTGCACCGTGTCCTTCACTGGATCTCGGGCTTCAATTGGGCCGCGGCTTGGTAACCGCGGAAATCCCTGATGGTCAGTTCAATGATCTTCGCCAACTGCGCTTCAATTGGGCCGCGGCTTGGTAACCGCGGAAATTTCGGTGGAAATCGAGAGCGTGCATGTGCTTTCCGGGCTTCAATTGGGCCGCGGCTTGGTAACCGCGGAAATGACTCAACCACGCTTTACAGCGAGTTGGTCCGCCGGCTTCAATTGGGCCGCGGCTTGGTAACCGCGGAAATGGATCGGCGTTACCTGGCCGACATGCAGGCGGCGCTGCTTCAATTGGGCCGCGGCTTGGTAACCGCGGAAATACCAGCACGTATGCGGACCTTCGTACCGTGATCGTGCTTCAATTGGGCCGCGGCTTGGTAACCGCGGAAATAGTGTCAGCGTTGTTCAGGGTACCGGCACATACGTGCTTCAATTGGGCCGCGGCTTGGTAACCGCGGAAATCGAGACTTCGTCCATATCCATCGCCGCCAGGCCTGGCTTCAATTGGGCCGCGGCTTGGTAACCGCGGAAATGTCGGTGCGCTCGAGGTAATTCGTGGTGGTTGTTTGCTTCAATTGGGCCGCGGCTTGGTAACCGCGGAAATATGCCCAGCAAAGGAGAGGGCATCACGGCGGGGAAGCTTCAATTGGGCCGCGGCTTGGTAACCGCGGAAATCCCACGCCGTCATAAATCGACCACAGGCGAATCGGGGCTTCAATTGGGCCGCGGCTTGGTAACCGCGGAAATGCAATCGTCCGGCTCACCGCCCGGGCCGGCACCCCGCTTCAATTGGGCCGCGGCTTGGTAACCGCGGAAATGCCGTCAAGTCTTCGGCCCGGGTGCACTGGGATTCGCTTCAATTGGGCCGCGGCTTGGTAACCGCGGAAATTGCCGTTGGTGTATTCCTGCCACGTCCGGCCCTTTTGCTTCAATTGGGCCGCGGCTTGGTAACCGCGGAAATCATTCACGTCGGGTTCGACAAGTCCAACCCGGAAGCTTCAATTGGGCCGCGGCTTGGTAACCGCGGAAATACAATGTTCTCAGAACGATTAGACAGAGTATTAGGCTTCAATTGGGCCGCGGCTTGGTAACCGCGGAAATCCCCGTCTGGCCCCTGAATGACGCGGGCAAGGTTTATGCTTCAATTGGGCCGCGGCTTGGTAACCGCGGAAATACCACCGCCGCCAACGACGCCGCCGCGGCCGAGGAGCTTCAATTGGGCCGCGGCTTGGTAACCGCGGAAATAACCAAAATATCCCAACTGAGCATCGGGCGGCCTCGCTTCAATTGGGCCGCGGCTTGGTAACCGCGGAAATTTCAATTTTGATGACCTTTTCCGATTCAAGTTCCTTGCTTCAATTGGGCCGCGGCTTGGTAACCGCGGAAATGCCGCCGCCCTGGTCAAAGTCTCCGCCGTCCGGGCGCTTCAATTGGGCCGCGGCTTGGTAACCGCGGAAATGGGCGACGATCAGACGGGACTTGGCGCGGCGCTCAGCTTCAATTGGGCCGCGGCTTGGTAACCGCGGAAATCCAACCGCCCGTGGTTACCGTCACCGATTTCAAGAAGGCTTCAATTGGGCCGCGGCTTGGTAACCGCGGAAATGGGCATGACCGGCCGGTTTGATTGCCCGTGTGGTTGCTTCAATTGGGCCGCGGCTTGGTAACCGCGGAAATGCCGCCAATTGGGTAAACTGCTCCGGGGAAAGTTTGCTTCAATTGGGCCGCGGCTTGGTAACCGCGGAAATGGCCGCGGACATTGCCAGCGTGCCACCCGTCAACGTGCTTCAATTGGGCCGCGGCTTGGTAACCGCGGAAATTTCGCTCAACGCGAACGCTCCTGGTCGATTCTGTGCTGCTTCAATTGGGCCGCGGCTTGGTAACCGCGGAAATTCCACATCATCGGCCACGTCATCACTGCCGACTTCGCTTCAATTGGGCCGCGGCTTGGTAACCGCGGAAATAAGCGGCGGTGCTGACATGAATGCCCTGGCCTATTCGCTTCAATTGGGCCGCGGCTTGGTAACCGCGGAAATTAATCCCTCGCTGTCATTAAGGGACCGTTTATACCGCTTCAATTGGGCCGCGGCTTGGTAACCGCGGAAATTGGGCATTTTCTTGCCTCCAAGTAAATGGTTCAATGCTTCAATTGGGCCGCGGCTTGGTAACCGCGGAAATTTGGGTAGCTTGTTCCAGCACCGCATGACGGTCTTGCTTCAATTGGGCCGCGGCTTGGTAACCGCGGAAATTCAACCACTGATATAACTATACCATGTATCGGCTAGCTTCAATTGGGCCGCGGCTTGGTAACCGCGGAAATTCTGGCCTTTGATTCGTCTTTGGCGCGTATCACCAGCTTCAATTGGGCCGCGGCTTGGTAACCGCGGAAATCCTGCCCCTGTTCCACAACATAACCCAGCTCCTTCAGCTTCAATTGGGCCGCGGCTTGGTAACCGCGGAAATTCATGGCATAACCTCTCAAATCCGCTCATGGCGTCGCTTCAATTGGGCCGCGGCTTGGTAACCGCGGAAATCCACCGGGTCCGTGAGTTTGCCAAGGTCGGCATCCAGCTTCAATTGGGCCGCGGCTTGGTAACCGCGGAAATGTTCAATACCGCAGTGCCATTGATGGTCATATTGGGCTTCAATTGGGCCGCGGCTTGGTAACCGCGGAAATTCGAGGAAGGTGCCCATCTGCGCCATGGCCTTCTGGCTTCAATTGGGCCGCGGCTTGGTAACCGCGGAAATGCCACGGCCAGATTTTGAGCAGACGCCGGATCATTGCTTCAATTGGGCCGCGGCTTGGTAACCGCGGAAATCAACTGGCGGAGGTCCGCCGCATTCTGGAGGACCCGCTTCAATTGGGCCGCGGCTTGGTAACCGCGGAAATTGAGGACGACAGCCCAACCCAAACCAAGCAAGGAGGCTTCAATTGGGCCGCGGCTTGGTAACCGCGGAAATGTTCTTAACTGGGATTACTTATGGCCGCCAAGCAAAAGCTTCAATTGGGCCGCGGCTTGGTAACCGCGGAAATCCGCTGGCCCCCCGCGTTTTTCGCGCGCGGGATCCAGCTTCAATTGGGCCGCGGCTTGGTAACCGCGGAAATAGGCGCCGACCGCGATGAGGTGGCGGCCTATGTTGCTTCAATTGGGCCGCGGCTTGGTAACCGCGGAAATCCCGCCCAATGCCGCCATCTTTAATCGGCTCCCAGGGCTTCAATTGGGCCGCGGCTTGGTAACCGCGGAAATCGCCAACGAACATCAGCGGAGGCACGCTGACCCAAAGCTTCAATTGGGCCGCGGCTTGGTAACCGCGGAAATAAGGGCGCCGGGCGCGACCCGGCCAGCATGGCCGCGCTTCAATTGGGCCGCGGCTTGGTAACCGCGGAAATACCATTCCCATCCCAATGGTCAACCATGATGGAACCGCTTCAATTGGGCCGCGGCTTGGTAACCGCGGAAATAGTGAACATGGCAACGATTCAAGACCCCCAACTAACGCTTCAATTGGGCCGCGGCTTGGTAACCGCGGAAATGGTCAGTTTGACCACGTGTGCTCCGGCGCGGATTGGCTTCAATTGGGCCGCGGCTTGGTAACCGCGGAAATGACCCCATTGCTGCCATCCACGTAGCTCTGCGCCTGCTTCAATTGGGCCGCGGCTTGGTAACCGCGGAAATGTGCGGGTATCACTGCCGCTCGCGTCGATGGAGCCCCGCTTCAATTGGGCCGCGGCTTGGTAACCGCGGAAATCCTGACCGAAACCTCCAACCGCGCTGCGGTATGCCGGCTTCAATTGGGCCGCGGCTTGGTAACCGCGGAAATACTAAAGACCTTGCAATGCCCTAGCCGATATGCTAGCTTCAATTGGGCCGCGGCTTGGTAACCGCGGAAATGTTGCGGAGTTCCGTATGCAATGGTCATTCAACTAGCTTCAATTGGGCCGCGGCTTGGTAACCGCGGAAATACCTTCACGAGTTTTTCAACAGCCTTGCCGGTCTCGCTTCAATTGGGCCGCGGCTTGGTAACCGCGGAAATGACCTGGGGGCGATACCGGTGAACTTTGCCCGGCCGCTTCAATTGGGCCGCGGCTTGGTAACCGCGGAAATTTCGAGAGCATCCGGGCGGCGGTAGAGGATACGCTGCTTCAATTGGGCCGCGGCTTGGTAACCGCGGAAATATCGACGTAGTAATAGCCGATTTTAAGATTAGTCTGCTTCAATTGGGCCGCGGCTTGGTAACCGCGGAAATCATTTCGGCTTTCCGCTGGGCCTCGATGCGCTCGGGCTTCAATTGGGCCGCGGCTTGGTAACCGCGGAAATGACCGGGATTGCGGCCAATACGGTGACGTACATTCCGCTTCAATTGGGCCGCGGCTTGGTAACCGCGGAAATCGCGGCATCTGCGCGATGTGCGGTTGCGACACAGAGCTTCAATTGGGCCGCGGCTTGGTAACCGCGGAAATAGTCGCTCTCGCAACGTCTTTAGTCCTGTGTCGTTACGATGCGATCAGCGAGCATGGGTAACGCCGGCCAAGAACCGCCAGCAACATGATAGAACTTTAGCTTCATAACCTATCACTTGTCAAAGAGCTACATCTCCGCGAGCACCCCCGGCACTCCTGTACACCACCGGCGCACTCGCAGGTTATTCTACGAGACATTTATTGCCAGCAGCCCCAGACCGCAATGTCGGCCTGCGCCAACGGTAAGTGGGCCGGATACCAGCACCGGCGAGCCGTCAGCATGCCGAAACGTTACGCGAACATGAACCGCTGTACCATGTTGCAGATGGTCAGGGCGAAAGTAGCCGATTGGCCGATTGTTCCGGTCGTGCTTATAAGCGGCTAGGCAGTTGTTAAAATTGGGAATGGCGCCCCAAGTAAATACGCACGGCTGCTCAATACCACTCTGACGCAACGCTTTTTGAATCAACCTTTCAGTCTTAGCGGGCTTATGATCATCATACCCTGGGAGGATCACGGGGGTCACACTTGCCCAGGTAGCTGAGGTGCCGACGTATTGGCGCGTAACACCATCGGAGCGGAGGCGTTCGAGAATGGGACCCGTGCCGCCGCCTTCCGGCGTAAGCTCCACCCCATCGAGTTGCGTCGCAAGGTGCGCCAGTGGACCATCGCATCCGAAGGGCGCCACAATCATCACACGGCGAATTGCGGCGTCAGCGTGCTCCGTCCCAATAGATGGCACCGGCACGTATGAAAATTGCTGGTGGTTCGTTACACCCTTGGGCCGATGCCCCGCAACAAATGTTTCTACCCAGGCGGCTGCATCCTGTATTGCCGGATTATCCGGCGGGTACGCCTGCATGGCTTTGATCGCCGCATTCCGGGTCATGCCGGCGATGTGGATCAGCTTGGCGTGGGCATAGCGGAAGAAGTCACCATCCGCTTTACGCAGCGCAAATACGACGTATGGCCTGGAGAGTGGACGATCTGCACTGGCGTAAAATATGCGATCGAATACGCGCGGTTTCTCCACAGCGCGGAGCGGGTTACCCGGCATGACACGGCCTGATGCGGTTTGATGCGCACGCCGGAGATCGGCCAGCGAACCAGGCATGGGCACGCGTAGCAGACCATCCTCACGCGGTGTGCTAGGCTTGGGCAGCCAGCGCACACCCATGAGTTTGTCAACTTCGCCTGCACCAAGGATCCGGCCGCGAGCGTATGCGCCATCAACGCCCCACCCCAGGCAGCTCAAGTGCCTTGCAGCTTGGATTACCGCCAGTGCCTCTGGGCCAGTCTCGCTGGCGGGCCAAAGGTAATGAACCTCGGGCACGTCAAGCATAATAGTAGGCCGGAAGGTCTTGGCGGTCAGTCGTTTTTGGCGGTCAGGTTCTTTATCGCCATCATTATTCGGGACGTAGTGTGTCACCACCTGGCCGGGACGCGAACGCGGCGCAATGATGCTGGGCGCGGCAAGCGATTCGAGCCATTCCAGAGCTTTTCCCTCCACGGAATCCAATGCACGATGCCGCGCAACACCTGCCACCAGAGCTTGAAGCAAGCGGAACGGTGAGGGTGGCCATTCCGGCGGGCCGTCGCGGTCGAGCAGACCGTGATAGCGGTCATCGAGCCAGCGTACCGTGATGCAGAGATAGTTGGACATAATCGGGCCTCGCGGGATTAAGCCGGTTTCTTAGCCTTTTTGGCAGCCTTATCGCGCAACGCTACATTGAGCAACTTGTGATCAAAGTCCACGCTCCGATTATCACCAACGCCAAAGACCGCAGCCGCGGATTTGGCAAAAGCGAGGGCGTCGTCATAACCTGCGGCCAGGGGCTCGCGACGCCCGTCGTGGTACACCACCGACAGTTCCGCTTTGCGCTCGGGGTCGAGGACCAACAAACATCCCTGACGTAAATTGAACCGCTGGGGATACAGAAGCGCCACCAGCGACAGGCCCAGCACATAACGGCGCAACGCGTCGGCATTTTTCGGTGCGGCGATGGCCTGCAGCGTCACCAGATTCAAGGTTGCGTCACGGCGGATCTCGCCACGCACGCGTACCCCGCCGTGCGCCCCAGCTGCCGGCACCGCCAGCAAACCCTCGCCGGAAAGCTTCTCGTCGGCAATGTCGTCGTCAATAAGATCGAGATCCTTGTAATTCACGGGCGGGATATATTGCGACGAACGCGAGAGCACATCCACGTTGGTGGCCCGAATGACCGACTGTATGATGCGCGGAATCTTCTCGCCGCTGTCGCGGGAGTCCCACGCGCCAAAGACCAGCGACGTCGGTGCGAGTTTGGCCAGCGGTATGGCATCGCCCTTGCGGAATGCTTCAATGGCTGATTTAACGGTATCGCGTAGGCCGGATGAACGTACGATCGCATCTGCGAAGCGATGGCCCACATCCAGCAAGTTGACCTCTTGGTCGGCGATTCTGATGGTAACGGAGGGAACCAGTGGCGGGGTAACCTCACCCAATTCCGGTTCAATCCGATTGGCCTGTGACGGAACGCTGTCGATCAGGCAGATATTAAGTCCGTCCGGGAACGGTCCATCAATGTTGTAGGGATGAGCGGGAGTTTCCCCCTTGGGGGCGGCATACGTCGGAGGATAGATCGGCGCATCCTTTCCTTCTACAGGTTGCAGGTATTGCCGGAGAACCACCGCCACCGGGCCATCTTTCTCGAGCAGTTTGTTGATATTTGCCGCGACAGTCATCGTACGCTCCTTTCAAGCCTTGCCTGACTGAATGAATAATAAGCTTGTTCATCGACACGCTGGATAAGGTTGAAGCTGAACTGCTGGATCGGACATCCTGCCAATAGCCCGGCGGCCGCGATGGCGGCAATGGCCGGTTCGAGTGCCTGGTGCCAACTTCGATACCAATAACGTGTCTCTTGTCTATTGGTTACAGACGCGGGACGAAACCGCTGCAATCCTACCAGTCCTAGAAATTCCACTGCGGGAAACGTAGCCACCGGCATGTCCTGAACATCTACCGAAAATCCAACATCGAGCGCCTTGGGCTGGCGTCTGGAATCGAAGTAGAATGGGACAATCGCCTCGCCCGGACTATCGTACTTGGTCACAAATACGTCAGTATCGAATAACGAGTGTTTGGCATTGACGCACGAATTGAGCGCTCCACGCAGCTGCGCGACGATCTCGGGACCCTTTTGCCGACCAGACCAGGTGCGGAAGGTATCGCCGCCGGCAAACGAATCAAGCCACCAATCGAGCCGCAGATTGAAAGGGTGGCCGAGGGCCAGTGGCGACTTGAGCGGATCGGTATCATCCAACTGCATCAATGGGCACGCGACGACCTGCTGAATGATATCTTCTAGGGTCCCCGAGTGTTGTGGCGGTATGGCGATGCAGAAAGTAGTGCGATCGTCGAACCATCCTTGGGCGCCTGCCCACAGCCGGCGCGCTAATTCCAACAAACCGCAACAGGCAAAGAACTGGCCAGGGTTAGTCCGATCAACCGGTACGCGAATGTCAGGTTTGGGATTCATTACGCCTGCCCTTCTTTCTCTGCTGACCCCAACGCATCGGCGCAGCGTAGCAGGTTTTCCAGCCATGCCACGTGCCAGTGGCCGTAGTCGCGCTGGAGTCGGGCAAAACGCCGGAGTACGTCAGTGGCAATAGGTGCAGAGCGATCCGGAGCAAGGGGATCAAAACCGCCCTTGGGAAAGTGCGGCCGGCCACGGCCGTGGTGTGCCGCGATCAGGTGCAGCGCCAGATCGAAGATCTCATCACTGATATTCCCGGCGCCTGCCTTTATGAAGTCGCACATCGAGCCGAACTCGTGGCGATAGTCGCCAGGAATGCGCTGCATTTGGCCACCGGATTTCGCCAGCGGCGGTTCGTCGGCTTTGCGGCCCACTGCATTCTGCCAGATAGTGCGATCTTTGCCTTGGTCGTGCCACGTGGCAGCAAGTTCCAAGGCCTGGCGGAGGTTGTCGCTGAGGCGCAGGCGTTGGCTGATTTCCCGGGCGTGCTTTTCGACCAGCCCAACGTGATGGGTGAGGGTCTGTTTGGTGGTACCGAACTCAGTGCGCTCGCGCTTGGGAATGAAGCTGGTCAATTGCCGACGCGCGTCACTATCGGACGGAAGGCTGAGCGTAAACCGCAAGAAGCCCGAGAGTTCCGCTGGTCGAGATCCAACCAGTGGCATGGATTCCTTGGTCTCATCGGTCATTGTGATTAGTTCGCGATGCCGGATAAGCGGGCCAGAGTCAGCAATATCGGCAGAAACGGCATGCTCAGAGACGTCTACGTCAAGGAGTCCCTTACCGCGCTCGATGCCACCCAAGGACGCCGGCAGTGTGATATCGGCATCGCGAATGGAATCCGTGCGTCTGTGCTCCAATTCGCTGATGAGGTCTCTCAACTTGACGGTGCGCAAGCCGCCGCGATCAGTGATGCAATATCGGTCGCCGAGGGTTTCACGCAACTTTTCATCAAGGGCTTTCCAGCGTTCAACAAGCCATGACGCGGCGAAGCCCGTAGGTACGGCCAGTGTTTCGTGCGGTAGGATGCGGTGCGCGTCAAACCATTCTTCAAGGTCGTCGAGGTCAAGCTGATTGAACCCCTCGATATCGAGTTCCGCACGCCAGGCGATGGTCGTCTGCGGCCCTTCTTCCGTGATGCCACGTAGCCATGGAGCAACGGCAGGGCGTCCAGGCAATGGCGCAGTGATTGTGGTCATGGACCAGGCGTCAAGCAGGATGTCGGTTAGTTCAACCGTGGCGGGCTTAGGTGACAGGGCCTCGGGCGGCTTGGCGAGCGCGGCCAGTGCTTTCGGACTGGCATCGTAAACTGCATTTCCTTTCTCCAGACGCGGCAGGTGCTTCAATGCCTCAACCGCCGCAGTGGCCGCCGAATCCATGGTGTGTTTGGGCAAATCGTCGTTGGCGTCGGTGGGCTTCTTTATCGACCTGGGTACCTCAACAAAGATTTGCACCAAGGCAACACCATCCCCGCGGCGGTTGACGCGGCCCAGACGCTGGATCATGGAATCCAGCGGTGCCGCATCACAAACCAGGTGATCGGCATTAAGGTCGAATCCTACCTCCCCGGCTGATGTTGCAACCAGGATGGCTGGTCCTTCATCGCGGCGGTTTGATGGGGCCAGGAAACGCTGCATGATGGGTTTTTGGAGCAACTCATCGCGCTCCAGCCCGCGCATGGTCCCGGTGAGAATCTCTATCGCTTCGCGAAAACGCTTGTTTTTCTTGCGGAGGGCTTCGGCAATCTTGCAGGCGTCGTCGGGGCGGCGCACGAAGACCACAACGCGGCAACCATCACTAGCGAGGGTGGCGGCGGCATCAATGATGCCTGCTTGAGTCACTCGCTTATCCGTCGGGGCGTGAATTGTGAGCCGTTTTTGTGCCTCATAGCGGCGGACGATGAGGTTGGTGTCGCGGTCGCCTTGCAGATCTGAGGCGTCAAGCGTGAAGCGTCTGCCATTGTTCATGCCGCTGGTGGCCGACATATGCATTACGTTAAAAGGCCATGGCGAGTTGCGATTCAGATCCTCGATGGAGCGGGTAAGTTTGGCAAACGGCTCACTGAGGTGAGCCTCATCAAGAATCAGCAGCGCATCTTGCCCAAGCAGGCCCGCATCGAGCGGACGCCATTTATAAGAACTGCGGTAACCGCTGAATAGTAGGCGACTGCCAATCATGTCCACGGTGCCAATGATTACGGCGGGGCGCGAGGGATCAGTGGCCCATTCACGGTTGTCGGCGTATTGACCACGGAGGGTGCTCACTGCCAACGGTATGCCTAGGAGCGCAGGATCTTGATCGAGCTTCGTTTTGATCGCTTCCGCAATCTTGGTGGCTTGGTCCACGACGGTTCGACGGTCCACGACATAAACCAGGCGCCGCGGCAGGATGGGCGCACGATTGACCATTTGCTGGGCCAAAGCAATAAGCCACAGATGGATGATTGAGGTCTTACCCAAGCCGGTCGGCAAATCGATTTGCATGGGCCATTCTTGACGTGCTGCAAGAAGAAGTTTGAAAAGGCGTTTCTGCCAGCGCAGAGGTTTATTGTCGGAGAGTGTCTCAAAGATTGATTCAAAGCGAAAATTGCGTTCCATGATGCTCCTCGCCGGGCGACCCGCTACCTCATAGCGGGAAGCTGTCGATTTGGATTCTGTTCGGATAACATGTTAAACGGTGCCAATCCAGATAGTCAAGGCAAGAATGCAATTTCTTCATCATATCACCACCATTCCGCTGTCCCCCTCAGGCAAGCTTTGTCCCAGAACGGTAGCGGCCTCCCGGGCGACCTCTTCATCGGCGCCCAGGTCCACGATAACCGCCTGATCTTCTTTCAGATTCATTTCCGCTTCCAGAGCTGTTTGCATGCGCACCCGGTCAATGTCCCTGAGCACGCAGAAGAATACCGAGTATTGCCAGTGCTCACCGTGGCCCTTCATGATCTTGAACACCTGCCGCCAGCGTTTTTGATCGCGGATGTCGTAACAGACCAGAAAACAGCGACGCATAACAGGGCTCCATGGTGGATGCAAACCTTAAATAGGAACTCGTCCAAGGGAACGCAGCTTACGCCTTGTTGCGATTCTATCTTGTCGTCAAGAAGTTCAGTGTGGGTATTTCGCCTAGTAGCCAAACGGCAATCATCCGCGCGTGCAGCATTACCATCCGCCTATAGCTCAATCGGTATTCAAATACTGGGTGCGTCACTTCGGTATCCATGCGCCGGCCGTAGGCGTTGAAGAAGGCTTTACGCCCGGCGTCCGTCATAATGCAACCGGCGGTCGTTTGCGAAAAGTGGCCTTGCGTAAGTTCTCCGCGGTTGAAAGCGGCAACCGCCACCGAATCGGCGACCAGAGGACGGAACGGTTCCATGAGATCCAAGGCCAGCGCCGGCCGCCCAGGCCGCGACACATGAAACGCCCCGATCGTTGGCTCCAACCGGGCCAGACGCAAGGCCGAAACGCTGTCGTTGGTGAGCATGGTGTATCCAAAAGAAAGTACCGAATTGATCGGATCTGGTGGCGGCCGGCGTGCCCGGCCGTTGGCATCAAAACGTTGGGCGATTGCCTCGGCTTGGCCCTTGAACATTTTGGCGGCATGGGCAAAGTAGATGGCAGCGGCTTGCCCTTCGTGCCCACGCACGGTATCAACATCTTTTGCCGCTACAGCCTGACGGGCTTGTTCGTTGAGCGCATCGGGCACATCTTCCGGCAATCCGGTCGCGTTACGCATTAGCAGTGTACGTTGATTGGCAATTTTGGCGGAAATCAAGGCCCGCGACAGTGCCAAGATCGTGGCAGGATCATCAAACTTTCTGACCTGGGCTCGCCGCACCTCGGCACTAACCGAATCCAGCGGATCGACCATCGCCACCAGCCGTCCCGCCGCGGAAAGATATGCCACCGGAATACCACGACTGGCCAAGGCCCCAATCGCCTGGGTTGAAATCTGTACACCGCCCAAAACCGCTAGACTTTCGAGATTTGCCAGGGGAATTTCCTTAACGGTGCCCCCATCCGCATCGGTGACCTTCAGGGACATTCCCGTGACGCCAATTTTAATGCCCTCTTGCTGGGCGATCGCATGGATGGCGTCATCACGTGGCGGCCATATGCGCCGCGGTACAACCTCGCCAGAGAGTTCGCGTTGATGGTTGACCTCATCGGGTAGGCAGATGGGTTGCAATGAACAACGCACGCACCGCGCGTCATTGATCAGCGGTAGCGGACGCGGACTTTTAGCGCATAGGCGTGCGGCATCCAATGTGGCCAACGCCTCTGCCTTCAGTGCGTCATCAACGGTCACTTCCAAGCGACGTTTCTCCGTCGCGTAATACAACACTGCACGCGGCACCTGATAGCCCGCTTCCTCCAATAGAATCGTCTGCAAACCCACCTGCACGCGATCGGTGGGCCAAGGCTCAACTTTTGCCAGAGGCTGCTCTTCCGCTTCCCCGGGGTCATCCGGTGGCGGGGTCAGGGTGGCAAATCTTGGGCGGCCCTTGCGGTACTCTACTGGTATGGCGGTGCTGCCGGTAATTTCTGCCAAATCCAGTGTGGCCGTCAGTCCCAGCCGTTGCGAAGTCAGGTTCAGGCTACGTGCAGCACGCGGACGATCCAAATCAACTTCGTCCGTGTCTGCGGCGGCACTTGGCCGATCGACACGTTTATGCGTAGCTACACCAGCTTCGGTATCCGAACTGGCAATGTGTATGCCCTCAACCTCCATCAGGTAGAAAAGCCGTGGGCAGTAGGCGTATTCCGCAACATTCCGTGTAGGCCAGAGGTACTCGTCCATATGAATTTCTCACGTGGATGCCAGTTTTGGCAAGTGACAGCTAACGATTCCAAGCGGAAACACGATGACAATCCACTCGGAACTTGCCGATAGTTCTTTGTGGACATAGATACCGATGTCATCAGCCCCGGGCCATCTCCAGGCAGGCTGCTATTTCTATGCCCTGCCGCTAATTTCTCCCTCGTCGATTCCCTGTGGATCTGAACTTAGTGCGTAGCGTTTACAGGACATCTTCGATGGGTCCGGCAGGCCCTTTGGTCCTAACACCGCATCGCCAAAGTTGGGGACCTGGCAGCTCAAATCTTTCACTCCTCGACGTCTTTGCATATCAACCACTACAATAGATACGCCATTTAGGCGACAACTCTGCGCGGCCAATCAAAATAGTTTGGAATCTGAGCTTCCTATATTCCTGCTGCGGGTCGGGCTAGCGCATGATGAAATGGCTGGCGAATTGACAAAATCCATACTAGGCGCGGCGAAAACCCGGGGGGATAAATTGATTAGATTCTCGTCGCTACCGGTGCCCTGGTGGTGGCGCAACGACTTGTAATGTAATATTTTATGGACGAGCAAATTGCCTGCTACTAAGAATATGCAAACTCCGCATAAGCGGAAGAAGTGGATCAGATTCATCATTGGTCGAACTTGATGAGACCTGCTACGGAGCTCAAGACCTTGGCGGGCTGGATGCAGGGCCTCCACTATCTGGAGCAGAATCACTTTCGTACCACGAATTCGCGGGCAACACGCTTGTGGCGGTGCTGGGGGCGCAGGGAGACGCATCATGCCAGATGTATCAAGTGTGTACGCTCCAGCTGGGCTTTACGCCAGTCACGAACCACCCAGACCGGAATAAACTCAATATGTGGATTTGCGTCGATTTCATCCTCGGGTCTCCGCAAAATGCCGGCGAGCATGATTCCATCTGCCGTTACCACCCAAAGTCCCGAGCCACTCATGCCGCCCAGATGTCGCGACTGGCCTTTGTCAATATTGATATCAGCCAATTGCGGGAAGTCGCGAATGTTACGGACCACTTCAATGTGCTCTTCAAAGGTGGCGACAATAACGTCTGGCCGAACTGTTCGGATGATCCCCTTCGCCGCGTACGGTGGCATGGACAACAATGTGGCTATCTTGTGTTCCTCAACAATTGTTTTCCCGCCGAACATTCCCCAAATGATCGCCGTTACCCCGACAAATCGCGTAAGGAGATCTGCCGTCAGTTTGGCGCTATGGGCTAACCTGTAACACGAAGTCCCCGAGGCACCTTTATCGTCCACCGCCAGCGCAGCCAAGTCCGGCTCCACTGTCATCGCGAGGATCTTTGATGCCGAAACCTCCGGCGCCTGTAACAAGCGCCCGTTCAAATCGACCGGAGGAACCTGGCATGACACAAAATCAGCATTGGCGACGACGTGACGACAGGTTACGGCAATTCGGTGGTTGTCGTCGGCTTGGATTTCTACGCAGGACCCCAGGCTAAGACTAAAAAGGTTCTCACCAACCCGCTTTAGACAAACCACGGGGCGTGTGTACTGTTTAGCTTCAGTCCAAGCCTGTTCAATTCTTTCCACATTCTGGTTGCTCATATTACTATCCATAACGTTGGTCCACCGGCTAACTGGGCACAATTTCCAGCCGCTCAAGAAGGTCATTTACGCGTTCAAATGCAGCACGGATTCTGATGGCGCGTGCCTCCGGGTCGCTAATTTCGTCAAAATCTGCACACCACTTCGGACCAACGTGATCGGGGGTGAGAAATTTATCATGAATCTTCTCCAACCCTTCCAGGACCAGCCCATTACCCAAGTGCGGACGAAAAGCCTCTGCCAAGGCGGCATTGCCACCCGGGTAATTTGTCAGGCAAAAGTAAATGTCCCATGCGTCCTTGGTCTTCAGGCGATCGGCCAGGGCCATGGCCTTCATCACCAGAAAAGGAACAATGCCCGCAATTCGCACCATGACACTGTCTTTGCCGCCCTCTGGTAAAGTACCCTCCAGCTTCACTTCTTCCATCATCTCAAAGGCCAGATCACATCCACGGGCCTTTCGTGCCTTGATCTCCTGCACGGTTTGGTGACGGTGTTTCTTTCCGGCACCACCGTACTCGCCGGCCAGCAAGTCCACCTGCACCACGATCGACTGCCCGTCTTTTTCCACCGTTCGAAAGAACATGAACGGCTGATCGCCCGGCGTATAGTGGTGCTTCTCCAGGTGTTTCAAAATCGTGCGATACTGTTCTTCATCAATAGTCTTGTGATTGAGCGCCAGATCAACATCGGTACTGCCAACATGGCGGGGATTGGCCTGCGAAAAAAGCAATTCTGGAACCCATCCGCCCACCAGCACCATGTCATCCCGGTATTCTCCGAGGATGCGGACGAGCTCCAACATGACCCGGCGCGCCGCTTCGGTGGCGCGTTCGGGGTATTCTGTACGTGAATTTACCATAAAGGTTGAATCGCTCCTTGTAGTAGCGCGTCTGCGGCTTCCTGGCCACGACCCTCCATAGACTGGAGATCCAGATACGCCTGTAGCGGTGAAACAAACTTAACCCCGTCAATCTCACGGGAATCCATTAGTACACCGTCGTCATAGGGATCAATCAGAAGCAGGTTTCCTCCGCTGGGAACGCGCTTGATCTTCAGGCGAGTGCTGAGCGACTCGGCACCATCAGGCGCATAGGCCACCACACGTTGATATCGAACCGCCGGAGCCATGCGTGCCGCGGCCGAAAAGGCGGTAAGAACTCCCGGGGCTTCCGGCCCTGCAACCCGTTGTTCGATTTCAGCCAAGGAATCCAGCGAATAGCATTCAATGGTCTTCGGCGTACGCCGCCGATAGGCTTCCGACCATTCGGCCAGCAGCTTTCCCGATTCCGTTAAGGAAAAGCCCTGGTCACCGCGCCGGGTCCATTCGCGCGCATCCAGGAGCTTCTTGACGTTTGACACTTGGCCTAAGCTCACGCCGGCTCGCCTAGCCAGCGGTTCGACTTTCCACGCCTTCCGTGGCTCGGCCATGAGGACCCGTAGCACACGTTCTGCTTTGGGTGAATAGAGGGAACGCAAGTCGCGTTTCTCCGTGAAGGGATTAGATCGTCCCTCGCGCCGGATATAAACGTCATCAAAACTGATCAGGCAATTCCCCGCAAAATCGATGAAGCCGATCTGTTCGGCGGCCAGGATCTTGGCGGACTCTTCGGAGATGAAGGGGGCGACAAAGATTCCATACGCCTTGGGCACCGTGCCGCGCAAACGCACCAATACATTGACGGCCGCACGCGCAAAGCTGGGCTGACCGTTATTCTTAAACTCGATGATCAGCGGTCGAATCTGCGTTTTGGTTCTGATTGTCCCCAGCCAATCCGCCTTCATCCCATTATCCACGCAAGCGTCCGCCAGCCCCATGTCCACGGTGAGTCCTGGAATGCCGGCAAAGCATCCGCATACCGCTCGTTCAGCGGCTTGCCTCAGCGCAAGCTCAGACTTTGTTTTCATAGATTTCATTTGTATAATGATTTTCAACACTTGTTGAAATATACGTTAATACTGAATATATCGGCTGTCAAGCGTGTTTTCACAATATGAATGTTTTCATCATTTGATGAAATGACGACAAACAGTAGAATCTGCATTATTTTTCGCATAAGGGACGAACAACGAAGCCAAGTAAATTTATTATCATATTCGTGAAGTTTTCGCTCCATTCCGGGTCTTCGCTTGCCACTCACGAGCATGTCTTAACCCGGAAAGCACACCAAAGTCAAACTTGGTGAGCGGATTGAGCGTTTCGCGCAAGCGCTGGAGGACTGCGGAACTTCTGCCAAATTCCATACCCAGGGCCCCGAGGATAGCGCGCACACGCGGCGGCTCGGTGCCCGCGATCTTCAGGAGTCGATCAAACCGCCCATCTTCCGACAACAGGGCCAGG
>Ga0316217_10001986_pt1 | contig 25469 bp, 19 predicted proteins | sample 1anoAmetaG_FD_203633 | JGI IMG/M metagenome (GOLD analysis project Ga0316217, IMG submission 203633) | Freshwater microbial communities from Trout Bog Lake, Wisconsin, USA - 1anoA | ecosystem: Environmental > Aquatic > Freshwater > Lake > Hypolimnion/Profundal zone | place: USA: Wisconsin...
GGAACTGAGCCTCTCTTCCACCGCCGATCGCTCCCTGTTTGTCTTCCAGGCCAGCACCTTCGAGCACCCCCCGGAGTTTTACGGCGCCAAGCCAGGCACGGTGATGAGTTCCGGCCTGGAGGGCGTGATGCAGCTCTCGCACTTCAACAAGGGCGTGGAGCCGGCCTGGGGAAAATCGGTTTCCGCCTCCTGGAAGAGCGATGGCTTCCGCGTGCAGGGCTGGCTGATGATGCCCAAGGACTACGATCCGGCCCGGAGATATCCACTGATCGTCATCGTGCATGGCGGCCCGGCCTCGGCCGAAGTGGCTCGTTGGCCGCATGGCGGCAGCCTGAACGCCGCGAGCTTTTCCGCATTGGGCTACTTTGTGCTTCAGCCCAATCCCCGCGGCAGCTTTGGGGAAGGCGAGGACTTCACCCAGGCCAATCGCAAGGACTTCGGCTACGGTGACCTGCGCGACATCCTGGCCGGAGTCGATGCCGTGGAAGCACGTTTCCCGGTGGACCCCAATCGTGTCGGCATTACCGGCTGGAGCTATGGCGGGTTCATGACCATGTTCGCCGTCACCCAGACGACGCGCTTCCGGGCCGCCGTGGCCGGTGCCGGCATCTCCAACTGGCAGAGCTACTACGGCGAGAACTCCATCGACCAGTGGATGACGCCCTACTTTGGCGCTTCGGTCTACGACGATCCGGCGGTCTATGCCAAGAGCTCGGCCATCGGTTTCATCAAACAGGCCCGCACGCCCACGCTGGTGGTGGTGGGCGATCGCGACGGCGAATGCCCTGCGCCCCAGTCCTTCGAGTTCTGGCACGCCTTGCGCGCCCAGCATGTGGCCACGCAACTGGTGGTCTATCCCAACGAGGGGCACGGCTTTGTGGACGCCGGCCACCGGCGCGACGTTATGGTACGAGCCGCGGAGTGGTTCGAGCGCCAAATGCCGGCCAGCCAGTGACTGGAGGGGCCGCTCGCCAACCCCGCGCCGCGGCGTCTATCGGCAGGGGGGCGGCATGTCGTGGGGTGGCCCCGTCCTGATACACTTTTCATTGGAGTTTCCAGAACGCGTTTCGCCGACCGGCGGGATGGAAGTGCGTACTTTCGGGAGCCGGTCATTGGAGCGGATTTCCCTGGCTGCAGGCCACCTTGGCGTGCGGACGGGCCGCTTATAACCAAATCTTTTGACGTTTTTTTGGAGAGACCGTTCCGCGGTTCGAAAAGGCGGGGCGGGGAGGATTCATGCGGCGGTTTTTTACGCTTGTCTGCTTGTTGTGCTTGGCGATTCCGGCCGGAATTTCGATCTCCGGCTGCACTCGCAATCCGGCGGCGAATTATTGCAATGGCTTGGGTTACGGGACGAAGATCACGGATGTGGCGTCCATCGACCTGGAGCCGCGGACCACGGGCATCTCGCTGGCCTTTGGGCAGACCCAGCAGGTCAGCTCGCCCACGTCCAAGACCTGCCAGGGCGACCCAGCCGCTGTAGGTACGTATGCCTATGGCACCACCAATAACCAGTTGGTGGACATCTCGCCCTCAGGCAACATCTGCGCCGGCACCTGGAATCGCAACTCTGGCGGCGGCATTGGGGACTACACCATCTGCAACAAGCCCAATCCCCTTCCCACGACCAGCGGAGTGCCCTACGGCACCGCCTATGTCACCGCTACTGCCAATTCGGTGACCTCCAATCCGGTGGAGATCTATGTGCACGCCCAGGTGACCTCCATCTCCCTGGTGCTGAACTCCCAGGCGCAGGGCCAGCCGCGATGCTATTCGCAGGGTGAGACGGCAACGCTCGACGCGCAGGCGTTCTACAGCAACAACGGCGCAACCGCCCTGCTGTGCTCTCCCGGCACCCTCTCGTGTTCCTCGGTGATCGGCAATCTCAACTATGCGGTGAGCGTCAATTCCGTTGCCTCCATCAATCCCGAGACCAACCAGATCACAGCCGAGTTGCCGGGCACTACCGCCATCACCGCTTCAGTCGCCGGGTCCGGATCGTCGGCCGGTTACTTCTCCACCTGCCCCCCAAAATCGATCTCGATCACCCTCAACGGCAAGTCAGGCACAGCCAATCCCGTAACCGTGAACCAGGGCGCGCCCCAGAACATGGTCACCACCGTGACGGATACTCGCGGAAATACCATCACCGGTCTGGTTTTGGACTATCAGTCGACCAATGCCGTGGATATTTCGGCCGGCAACAGCGGCACCGTCCAGCCCTCCTTTCCCGGCGCGGCTTCGATCTTTGCCATTTGCCAGCCCGCCAACTGCAACCCCTCCCCGATCAACGAAGTCGGTCTGTTTGGCACCGGCCTTCCCGTATCCAGCAACCCGGTGGCCATCAACACTCCGGGCACGGCCAGCGCGTACCTCTGGTTCGCGGCCCCCGGTCAGTCCCAGTACTTCATCCCCATCGACCTGCTTACCGGCGCCGTGGGCTCTACCGTTCGTTTGCCCTATGTTCCCAATTCGATGGTCATGGACCAGCTTGGCACCAACCTGTACTTCGGTTCGTCCCGCGAGTTGATGATCTATAGCACGGCCAACAACTCGCTGAGCAAGGCGGACACAAACGCCCCCGGCGTGGTGCTGGCGGTCTCCCCCAACAACCAGACGCTGCTCGTCAACGATCAGGCGCGCCAGCTCTTCTACATCTACGGCACCAGCGGCTCCATCCAGGCGGAGTTTGGCGGAATGGGCAATGCCGCCGCCTGGACCCCCGACTCCAAGACGCTGTACATCACCGACAACGCATCCCTCGGCGCCGGCCACAGCGACACGTTGTACGTGTATAACCAGAACACCGGCTGGACCACCTATCCGAAGTCGCCGCTCGCGCCCAGCCCGCTGCCGCCGGGCGCACTGCCGCCCAGCAACGCTACGCCCAATACTGCCGTTGCCATCACCTCGCAGACCCCGGCTCTCACCGTCCCCGGCGTGGGCGCCTTTGTTCGAGGCAACCCCACCAATGACTACACCTGGTGCCCCAGCGGAACCGTTGGAGACTACGCCAGCATGGTCTTCTATCCAAATCCGCAGACAGATACGGTGCCGGTGCAAAGCGATACTCTCGCCGCCACACCGGATGGACAGCATATCTTGGGCGCGGCCCTCACCGGCGGTGGCATCACGCTCTCCGACATCGGAGTTACGATTCCCAATAGTCCTGCCAGCCAATGCCCGTTCACGATCACTGGCGCCGGCGCAAACCAGGTGCAGACCCTCTCGCCGCTCAGCCTCTTCCCCACCCCGCCCGTTCCCGCCCAGTTCCCGCTCAACCGCGTGGTGAACCCGGTTGCGGTGAACCAGGTGATTCCTTCTCCTGCTTCCAAACTTGCATTCATCACCTACACCGGCGGCGCAACCTCCGGCGGCCCGTCACTGCCGTACTATGTGCCGGGCAGCGGCGTTGTGAGCTATGTGCCCTTGACTGGCAGTTCGGTCACCGCTCCCCTAGCGGGCGCGTTCAGCCCCGACGACACCACCTTCTACGTCTCCACGGCGGGCGACAACATGATCCACTACATCGACGTGAAGACCCTGAAAGATACGCAGCAGATTGCCCCCAATCTGCCGGCCTGCACGCCCGGAAACGATCCCGGATGCTTGCTCACGGCGCCCAGCACCAATCCGGTGCCGGCTACGGTCATTACCGTCAAGCCGCGTACCACCACGTAGTATCCAGCGCATCGAACAGGAAGCAGAAGAGCCGGCCTTGTGCCGGCTCTTCTGCTTTCCAGGGCCGCAAAACATCCTGTCCTCCGCGCCGGGCCCGCCCAAGACGCACAGCGCCCCGCGAGGGCGCTGTGAAGCACGGCCAGTGCGGCCCGCTCATGAACTGCAGGCGTACCGAATTCAAGTACCTGCGGCTTGTATTTCCCGCGCAAGGGTGAGATATCCCCTCAAACCGTCGTCTTTGCGTAGAACGGCGTAGACCTGGAGGGCCCGCGCTGCGCAACGGACCCCAGCCCGCACTTGATCGGGGCAATTCCAAACCGCCTTCCCCGGCACGATAGAATCAAAGCATGATCAAAGGGATTTCCTTCCTTCGTCCTGCCGGAAGCGCCGCGGTCTACGACCGCCTGGCCAGCTTCTTTTCCGCCCTGGGATTCGCTCCCGGCGCCGGATGGCAGGAAGAGAATAGCCGCGGTGCAGCCTTCCTTGCCCCCTTGGGCAACCTGGAGTTTGTTGACGGTCAATTTCCTGCCACCGCCGATGTGCTGGTCGAGGTGACCGCGCTCGATGCCGTGCATCAAGCCGCCGCGGTCTGGCTGCGCGCCCAGGGCGGCGATGCCGCCGTGGCCCGCCTCGCGCCCATCGCGGAGACGCATTGGAAGTCGCGCCTCTTCACCGTCGAACCCGAGCCGGGCTTCCCATTCAGCTTCTGGGCCTGGACCGATCCGCTGCGCGGCAAGCCGCTGGCCGTCGAAGGCGATCTCTCCGCCGAAGGAATGAAATTCGCCATCGTGGTGGCCCGCTGGAACGCGGTCGTCACAGAGCGGTTGCTGGACGGCGCGCTGGACGCCTTGCTGCGCAGCGGCGCCAAGCGCAGCGACATCGGCGTCATTCGCGTCCCGGGCGCATGGGAGATTCCCGCCGCCGCCCGCATCCTGGCCAACCTGGCTCCCGAGCGGGGCCGCCCCGACGCCATCGTCGCTCTCGGCTGCTTGCTGCGCGGCGAGACGGCTCACTACGAGGCCATCTACAACGAGGTAGCTCGCGGCATCGGCCAATCCCAGCAGGAGACCGGCATTCCCCACAGCTTTGGCGTGCTCACCTGCGAGACCCTGGAGCAGGCCCTGAACCGCGCCGGCATCAAGGCCGGCAACAAGGGCTTCGAGGCCGGAGTGGCGGCTATCGAAATGGCCAGCCTCACCCGCAAGATCCAGCAAGTGGCTGCGGCGACGCAAGGCGGTATCGCTTGACCGCCGGCCAACACACTTCCGGGCGTCGCAAATCGCGCGAGCTGGCCATGCAGATGCTCTTTCAGGCGGACATCGGCAAGCAGACGCCCGAGCAGGTTCGCGCCAACTTCTGGAAGGCCGCCGACGAGGTCGAGCCGGATATCCGCGGCTTTGCCGAGGACCTGTTCCGCGTGGCCGTTGCTCACCAGGAAGAGATCGACGCGCTGATCGTGGCCAACTCCAAGCACTGGCGGCTGGAGCGCATGCCCGCCGTGGACCGCAACCTGCTGCGCATGGCCGTCGGCGAGATGCTGGGCTACAAGGGCACGCCTTTCCCCATCGTCATCAACGAGGCCCTGGAGATCGGCCGCCGCTACTCCGCTCCGGAATCGATCAACTTCCTCAATGGCATGTTGGACGCCATCGCCCGCAGCCTGATCGGCAAGTAGAAGAACAGGGAACAGGGATTTGAGATCAGGGGTCAAAGATCATGCGGGTGCCCCACCTTCGGCGTGTTCTTGTTTTTGCGCCTAAGGTGGGATAGATCCACCTATTTGCAGCTTCTTACACCCCCTGCTCCTTCAGCTGAGAGAATCCAAGCCGCAGGTTCTGCACAGCAAGTAGCGCCCTACGCCAGCCTCCGCCCGATCGCCTTCGCCCGCTCCCGGTTGCGCTCCGACAGCGGATTGTGCTGCCGTTGCGCCGCGAGACCGATCCAAAGATGGCCAGTGGGCTTGGCGCCCAGCATCTGCGCGGTCCGGCGCAAAGCCGAGGCCGCTCCGGTAAACAGTGGAATGAAGAAGCCTCCCGGCATGGCGCACGAGGAGACCAGGGCGGCCTTGCGCGGGCGGCGCTGACTGCGGGGAACCGGCGCATGAGCGCCCCACGGCCAATAGCAGAATCCTCCCAGACGTTCCAGAAAGACGCGCGAAATGGCGGTGACATTGCCGTGGTTTACCGGACTGCCCAGCACCACGGCGTCCGCCTCCTTGATCTTTGCCAGAATGGACTCCAGGCCGTCTTGATGCGGACACTTGCCGCGCTCCGCACCGGGTTCCTGGGTGCAACGGCGGCAGTTGGTGCAAAACTCCAGGTGCTCCAGGACCAGGTAGATGGTTTGGGTCTCCGCGCCCTTTTCCCGCGCGCCTTCGAGAATGGCCTCGACGGCGGTGTCGGTGGTCCCGCCTTTACGGTAGCTGCCCACGATTGCCACAACTTTCCTGCCCATGCGGAACCTCCTATCCTTTGACCGCGCAGATTACTACACGTGGGATACGATATGCATCGGGAAACTTCAGCGGAGTTTACTTTCCAACTAACCGGCCTGCTTTGTGCGCCGTGCTGAAAGCCCTGCTATCCTTGAAGGGTGATGCGGCGTACACAGTTCAAGGGATTTGCTGCTATGGCGCTGCTTTTGGGCGTTGCCACGGTTGCCTGCCACAAGGAAGAGCAGGCGGTGGTGGGCGTGGCCCAGACCGCCGTCAACGCCGAGCACAAAGCGCAGGAAGCCGCCACCGAGCGCGACCGGCAGCGCGCGGCGCTATCCGTCGTTCCCCTGCCCACCAAGAGCCAGTATGTGGATATCCACGAGCCGGGCGCGTGGGCCAATCCCTTCCTCAATGTGGATGCCGAGACGCTGAATCTGCGCATCACTCTGGCCGATGCCAACCCCAGCACCGTGGGGCAGGGAACCCTGCTGCGCCCAGAAGCTGCCCGCCGCCAGGAGTTGCAATTGCGTCCCGGCGATCTGGTGCAGGCGCTGATTGCCCTGCCGCCCAGCGCTTGGCGCTACGGGCGGGTGGTCGCCGTGGCCGAGTCGCCCCTGGCCAGCCCCAAAGACCGCCCCAAGGTCCGCCGCAACGTCGAAGCCGCCATCCAGCAGCTCAACGATCTGGGCGTTGTGGTCGAAGAGTGGCCCGCGCGCTAACCCCGCTTTCCGCGCTATCCTTCCTGCGTGAGCACTCCATCGATTTCCGAGCTGATGAACCAGCCCGCGCTCGACCATGAGCGTTTTTACGCCCATCGCGAGTTGGAAGCCCTCCTCAAGTCCACGGTGCGCGGCGATGTCCGCTTCGACCTGGGCTCGCGCGCGCTCTACGCCGCCGACTCCTCGAACTACCGCCAGCTTCCGGTCGGCGTCGTCCTGCCGCGCGACGCCGCCGATGTGGAAGCCGCACTGGCCGCCTGCCGTGCAACCCGCGCAGCCGTGCTGCCGCGCGGCGCGGGCACCAGCGTGGCCGGCCAGACCACCAACGTGGCCGTGGTCTTCGACTACTCCCGCTACATGAACGGCCTCACCTCCATCGACCCCGAAGCCAAGCTGGCCGTGGTCCAGCCGGGCATCGTTCTCGACCGGTTGCGCGACGCGGCGGAACTGCACCATCTGACCTACGCCCCCGATCCCGCCACCCATAGCCGCTGCACGCTGGGCGGCATGATCGGCAACAACAGTTGCGGCGTCCACGGCCTGCTGGGCGGCAAGGTGGTGGACAACGTGGAATCGCTCGACGTGGTGCTCTACGACGGCACCCGCCTGACCGTGGGCCCCACCAGCCCCGCCGAACTGCAAGCCAAAGCGCGCTCCGGCGGGCGAATCGGCCAGATTTACTCGGGCCTAGCGCGCATCCGCGACTGCTACACCTGGGTGATCCGGCAGCGATTTCCCAAGCTTCCAAGACGGGTCTCCGGCTACAACCTGGACGAATTGCTCGACGAGAACGGCTTCAACGTGGCCCGTATGCTGGTGGGCACCGAGGGCACCTGCGCCAACATCCTCTCCGCCACGCTCAACCTCACCTCCAGCCCGCCCTGCCGCGTGCTCACCGTGCTGGTCTTTCCCGATGTCTTCCAGGCCGCCGACGCCGTCATGCTGGCGCTGGAGCACGGTCCCATCGGCCTGGAAGGCTTTGACGATGCTCTGCTCGACTGCATGAGGAAGAAGCATCTCTCGCTGGACGACGTGGCGCTGCTGCCGCCCGGCGGCGGCTTCCTGCTGGTGGAGATGGGCGCATGGACTTCAGAAGAGGCTCAAGCCAAAGCCGAAGCCCTGGCCCAAGCGGCGCAGACCTGGCCCGGCGCGCCCTCGGCTCGCATCTACAACGATCGGGATGCTGCCCGCGTCTGGCATGTCCGGGAATCCGGCCTGGGCGCAACCGCCTTCGTCCCCGGTCAGGCCTCGGGCTGCGAGGGCTGGGAAGACGCCGCCGTGCCTCCCGCGCAACTGGGCGCTTATCTGCGCGGACTCACCGCGCTGATGAACAAGTACGGTTACCGCAGCCCGATCTACGGACACTTCGGTCAAGGATGCGCCCACCTGCGCATCGACTTCGACCTGCGCTCCCTGGAGGGGGTGCGCCGCTACCGCGAGTTCATCGTGCGCGCCGCCGACCTGGTGCTTGGCTTCGGCGGCTCGCTCAGCGGCGAACACGGCGACGGCCAGTCCCGCGCCGCCCTGCTCCCCAAGATGTTCGGCCCGGAACTGATGGCTGCCTTCCGCGAATTCAAAGGCCTGTGGGACCCGGACAACCGCATGAATCCCGGCAAGCTGGTGGACGCGGTGCGCGTCTACGATCCGGTCGAAAACTTGAGACTGGGACTCGATACGCCTGGCGAATCGGGACCCAAACTCGAGACCCACTTTGTCTTCGCCAAAGATCAGGGCTCGCTGGAGCGCGCCACCGAGCGCTGCGTCGGCGTCGGCGTCTGCCGCCAGGCCAGCGGCGGCGTCATGTGCCCCAGCTACCGCGCCACCGGCGAGGAGCAGCACTCCACCCGCGGCCGCGCCCGCCTGCTCTGGGAGATGCTGGCCGGGGCGCTGCGCGCGGAGGGCTTCCAGAGCCAGGCGGTGCACGCGGCGCTCGATCTCTGCCTCAGTTGCAAAGCCTGCAAGACGGAGTGCCCGGTGCAGGTCGACATGGCGGCATACAAAGCCGAGTTCCTGGCGCAACACTACAAGGGCCGCATGCACCCGTTGCACCACTACCTCTTCGGATTTGCCGACCGCCTGGCACGCCTGGGATCGCGTGCGCCGGCGCTGACCAACGCATTGCTCACCGGCCCCATTACCAGCATGCTGATCAAGAACATCGCCGGCATCGCGCAAGAGCGCCAACTGCCCCGCCTGGCCCCGCAGAGCTTCCAGGAGGAAAGAAGCCAGTCAGCTCAGTCTCAATCGCCGTGTGCCCCTGGTCTCCCTATCGAGACCGGGGAAGCCGAGGCGCCTCACCACCAGGGCCTTTCCAGTCTCTCCCAGCCAACGAATTCCCGTGCCCCATCCTTTCCGCGTTCTCCAGCGGAAAGGGTGGGAAACCCCGAACCTCAACCAGGGCGCGAAGCGCAGTCGGCCCTACCGCAGGTGGCGCCGGTTCCTCCGCTGCCGTCTGTGCGCGAAGCGCAATTGGCCCCACCGCAGGTGGTGGTGCTGTGGCCCGATACCTGGAACAACTACTACCGCCCGCACATCCTGAAGGCTGCCGAATCGGTGCTCACCCAGGCCGGCTTCCGGGTGCAGATCCCCAACGGGCACATCTGTTGCGGACGCCCGCTCTACGACTTCGGCCTGCTCGATGCCGCTCGCGCCTACCTGGCCGACGTGCTCGACCGGTTGGCCCCGCAGATTGAGGCCGGCCTGCCCGTCATCTTTCTCGAACCCAGTTGCGCCAGTGTCTTCAAGGACGAGCTGCCGGAGCTGTTCCCCAACGATCCGCGCGCCCAGCGTTTGAGCCAAAAGGTCTGGCTGCTGGCCGACTGGCTGGCCGCCAAGGCGCCTGACTGGGCAACCGGCCGCCTCACCGGCGCGCACATCCTTCTCCACGGCCACTGCCATCACAAGGCGGTTTTTGGCGGACCGGCCAAAGAGATCGCACTGCTGCGCCAGGCAGGCGCCACGGTCGAGGCGATCCAGGCCGGCTGCTGCGGAATGGCCGGCCCGTTCGGATTCGAGGCCGCCAAGTTCGAAGTTTCGAAAGCGATCGCTCGGGACGGCTTGCTCCCGGCGGTTCGGTCCGCCGGTCCCATGACGCTGATTGTGGCCGACGGCTTCAGTTGCCGCGAACAGATTGCGCAGTTAGGCCACAAGAAGGCTCTTCACTTCGCCGAAGTCATGGCCCGCACCTGCGGCTGCGGTCGCTAGAAACTCGCCGTAGAGACCCTGGCTCGGCCCACATCGTAGGAGCCAAAGCGCGGGGACGCGGTAAACGCGCACTCGACAGCTTCGCGCTTCGGGAGCGGGGGCGGGTGCATCGATCTCACTTGCATCTCATCAACAAATATCGCTCCCGGCAGGCGCGCTCTATTGCGTTGATGGATAATAGGTTATTGGCAGCTTTGCATTACCCTGCAACTTTGCATGGGGTCGCGGCGTCCAATGCGGTGAGAATCCGGTTCCGCAATCGGACCGCGATTTGCGGCATAATAGTGAGTTTTGATACGCTCAGGCATTCTTCCAAGCTGAGCGAAAGGAGATACTTCGTCATGGCAGATGAAAGCAAGGCATACGGCCTGGCATGGTTCCTGGCTGGATTGGGCGTGGGCGCGCTGGTGGGGATTCTTTATGCCCCCAAGAGCGGCCGTGAGACCCGTGAGGACCTGGTGACCGGCGCTCGCGAGGGCACAGAGTACCTGCGCGCTCGTACCAAGGATGCCGCTCAACAAGTGGGCACATTGGTCGACAAGAGCAAGGAGCACGCAGCCGAATACGTGGAAAAAGGCCGCGAAGTGGTGGATCGCGGACGGGCGCAATGGGAAGAGTTCGTCGAGCGCGGCAAGAGCCTGGTCAGCGACCAGACCGGCCGGGTGAGCGCCGCGGTCGATGCCGGACGTCAGGCCTACAAGGCGACCTCGGTTGGCGGAGATTCGAACGAGCTGTAGCCATCCCTCGTCCGGGGCCGATTCCCGCTCCGGCTTGGTTTTGCTCCACTGTCTGCCGCGGAGCGCGGCGCTTGAGTCGTTAACCGGACTCCTGCGCGCGCTCCGTGCGGATCGCTTCCCGGAGCCTCGGGGGAGCGCTATTTCAAAGCTTCAGCAAGCCCGCAGGCGCTCTGCGCGAGATGAATCCCATGCCTAAATTGGACAACCAAACGATCCTGCTCGCCTTTGTCGCGGTAACCGGGCTGGCAGTGCTGCTGCAGGCCATCATCCTGCTGGCAATCCTCGTCTCCGTGCGCAAGGCCGCCCGAGCCGTCAAAGAGGAACTGGAAGACCTGCGCTCCGCCGCCATGCCCGTCATCTACAATACGCGCGATCTCTTCGCCCGGCTTGCTCCCATCGTCGAGGATACGGTCGGCGATCTGTCGGAGATAGCCCGCGGCCTGCGCGTGCAGACCGAAGAGATGCAATCCACGGCCGCGGAGGTCATCGAAAAGGTCCGCAAGCAGACCACCCGGCTGGATTCCATGTTTACCAGCGTCTTGGACGCTGTCGATCGGGCCGGCGGTTTTGTCGCCGAGGCCGTCAGCAAGCCGGTGCGCCAACTCTCCGCCCTGGCCTCGTCCATCAAGGCCATTGTCGAGTCGCTGCGCGTTCCCGCCCCGCCACCCCGCCCAGGGCGTCCCCGCGACGACAAGGACATGTTCGTCTAACTTGACTGTTCCAGAGGTCGGAAGAATGAGCCTACGCTTTCCCCGCGCGCTCGTCGTTTCCGCGGCCCTGCTCACCGGTTGGGCCTGCGCCCAAACCGCGCCCAAGGCCGCACTGCTCGCTTTATCCAAGCAAGACCACACCCTGGCCATCGTCGATCCTGCCAATCTGCAGGTGCTCGCCCGCATCCCCGTGGGCGACGACCCGCACGAAGTGGTTGCCTCCTCCGACGGCAAAACCGCCTACGTCTCGAATTACGGCTTCGGCGCATTCCATACTCTGACCCTGATCGACCTGGTCGGCCAGAAGCCGCTCGGCGTGGTCGATCTGGGCGCGCTGCGCGGCCCGCATGGGCTCTATTTCGAGCAAGGCAAGGCCTGGTTCACGGCCGAGGCCGCCAAGGCCATCGGCAGCTACGACCCCGCCGCGGGCAAGATCGACTGGGTGATGGGAACCGGCCAGGATCGTACCCACATGCTTTACGTCTTCCCCGACGGCAAGCGCATCGTGACCACCAACGTGAGTTCGGCGACAGTGACGATCCTGGAGAAGACCGAAGGCCGTGCCGGCGGTCCTCCGCCGGGAATGCCGCCGGGCATGGCGCCGCCTCCGGGCGGACCCGGCCGGGGCGGTCCGCCGCCAGGCCCCCCGCCCACACCGCCGGGCGGCAATTGGCAGCTAACTGTGATTCCCGTGGGCCGGGGCGCGGAGGGATTCGACGTCTCCCCGGACGGCAAAGAGGCCTGGATCGCCAATGCCTGGGATGGCACCGTCTCGGTGATCGACATCGCGGCGAAAAAAGTAATCGAGACCCTGGCCGTGAATGTCCCCGGCGCCAACCGCCTCAAGTTCACGCCCGACGGCAAACAGGTGCTCATTACTGCCGGTTCGGCCCTGGTGGTTCTGGACGCCGCCACGCGCAAGGAAGTGAAGCGGCTCAACGATGTCCATGGCTCCGGGGGCATCCAGATGCAGCCGGGTGGCTTGCGTGCGTACGTGGCCTGCGGGCGCGACAATTCCGTCGCCGTCATCGACCTGAAGTCGCTGGAAATGGTTGGCCACATCGATGTCCGCGGCCCCGACGGCCTGGCCTGGGCTGTGCAGCCTTAGAGCATTTCGACCCTTGGTATAGAGTGATTCTCCGCGGGACTGAAGATTTCTGTCCTCAGCAAGAACCGGTAGCGCTGGCCTCCTGGCCGGCTGTAGCGTGGACCTTCCGGTCCACGCTCACCCTAGACCTTGAGGAGAACTCTAGCTAAACGATCCACCCACCGCCGACGACCTTGTCGCCATCGTAGAAAACCGCCGACTGCCCCGGCGTCACGGCGCGCTGCGGCTCGTCGAAGGTAGCCAGCACCTCGCCCGCGCCGGCCGGCTCCAGCATGGCCCAGGCGGGCTCGTGCCGGTGGCGAATCTTGATGGTGACCCGCATCGGTCCGGTCAGCTCAGGAATGCTGATCCAGTTCAGCCGCCCGGCGCGCAGCTTTGTGGTGGCCAGTTCGGCATCCGCGCCCACCGTGATGCGGTGGCTGGCCGGGTCGATCTGGAGCACGTAAAGCGGCGTGGGTGAGCTGACATTCAACCCCTTGCGCTGCCCCACGGTGAAGTTGAAGATGCCCTCGTGCCGCCCCAGAACCTCGCCGCTCGCGTCGACCAGTTCGCCCGCCGTCTCCGGAATCTGCTCGCCCTGCTCCTCGAGATAGGCGGTAAGAAACTGCTTGTAGTCGCCGCCGGGGATAAAGCAGATCTCTTGCGAGTCGGGCTTCTCGGCCAGCGCCAAGCCATGTTGCCGGGCAATCTCCCGCACCTCCGGCTTGGTCAGCCGTCCCAGCGGAAACAGCGTGTGGGCCAGTTGCTCCTGCGTCAGCCCGAAAAGAAAGTAGGTCTGATCCTTGGCCAGATCGGCCGGCCGCTTCAGAATCCAGCGATCTCGCTTGGGGTCGTACTCGTTGACCGCATAGTGCCCGGTGGCGATCCTGTCCGCGCCGATCGACCGCGCGGTCTTGAGCAACTGATCGAACTTCAGATGGTTGTTGCACAGCGAGCAGGGAATCGGTGTCCGCCCGGCCAGGTACTCGGCCACGAAAGGCCGCACCACATCCTGTTCGAAGCGCTCTTCCTGCTTGACGACGTAATACGGAATGCCCAGGTGCTCGGCCACGCGCCGCGCGTCGTACACGTCGTCCAGCGAGCAGCAGCGGCCCGCCTTGGGCGCATCGGGGATGCCGTGCTTGCCGGCCAGCCGCGTCTGATCCCAGAGTTGCAAGGTCAGTCCGACTACGGAAACCTGCGCCGCATCGCAGCCGCCGACCGGCTGGGCAAGCATCGCCGCCACCGTCGAGGAGTCCACCCCTCCGGACATGGCTACGGCAATGGTTGTGTGTTCGGGCATGAAGATATGGAGACTCCTGGTGCATGAATTCCGGTTGAAGTCTTTGACTTCTCATCCCTTTCGCAGAAAGCAGGGAAAGGATAAAAAGATCAACGCGTAACGAACGCTGTTACATCCTCTTTATTCGTGCATCATCTTCCGTGCGATAGATCTCAGCCCACGCGATTGACTCATACTGGCCCTTTTCGAGCTTGTCACCAAGCACAGGAACATCGACTAAAAGACGGGCCACATGTACAAAGACAGGCCACTCAGCTATCGGAAACAGCGAAGAGCCGGTGTGCCTTGTTGCGACCAGTACGACATCAATATCGCGTTCCCCCAAGCCATATTTCTGACCGATGAGGGGAGGTTCGATTCTCACGAGCAAGAGGTCATCCCGACCATTGTTCGCCATCCTTTGTAATCGCCAGCACCGTCGAGGCTCCTCCAAGTCATAGCCTTCGGTGGAAGCCAAATAGAAATCAGGTGCGACCATCGTCTCTCACCAAAACCAACTTTTCTGCCATCGAGAGTCTCCCAAATTGAATCGAAATCCGAGTACGCTCACCCGAGCGTTCCCGCTGCCACCGGCGAAATCGCCCGCAAATGCTCGACCGCCTCCGGCACTACTTTCAGCACATAGTCCACATCTTCATCCGTCGCGGTCTTGAGCAAGCTGAAGCGCAGGCTGGCGCGGGCGCGCGCCTTGTCCAGGCCCATGGCCATCAGCACGTGGCTGGGTTCGGTCGCCCCCGAGTGGCAGGCCGACCCGCCGGAGACGGCGATTCCCTTCAGGTCCAGAGCAATCACCATCGCCTCGCCCTCCACCTGATCGAACCAGAGATTGGTGGTGTTGGCCACGCGCGGGACAAGCTTTCCGTCGCCAACTCCGCTAACCCCAACTCCATTCAGCCCGGTCCCCGAAATCCCCAACAGCCCCGCTTCCAGCCGGTCGCGCAACGCCGTCAGCCGGTCGATGTTCCCATCCTCAAGGCTCAGCATGGCCAGTTGCGCGGCTTTGCCCAAGCCCACGATGCCCGGCACATTCTCCGTCCCGGCGCGCTGGCGTCGCTCGTGGCTGCCGCCCAGCAACAGCGGCTCCAGCGGCGTTCCGCGCCGAACGAACATCGCGCCTACGCCCTTGGGCCCGTGCATCTTGTGTGCGCTGATCGAGAGCAGGTGGCAACCGAAGCATTTCACGTCGAAGGGAACTTTGCCCGCGCCTTGCACCGCGTCGATGTGGAAGAACGCGCCGGCGAGGCGGGCGATCTTGCCGATCTTCTCCACGGGTTGCAGCACGCCGGTCTCGTTATTGGCCAGCATGACGCTGATCAGCCGGGTCTCCGGCCGCATCGCGCGTTGAATATCGGCCGGATCGATCGCGCCGCTGGGCTGCGGGTCCACAAACGTGACCTCGACGCCGCGCTCCGCCATGCGCTGGGCCGGTTGCAAGACCGCCGAGTGCTCGATGGAGGTGGTAACGAAGTGGTCGCCGGGCCGCAGCAATCCGAAGATCGCGGTGTTGTCGCCCTCCGTGCCGCCGGAGTTGAAGACCACCTCCGCGGCATGGCAGTTGAAGAACTCCGCCATGGTCTCGCGCGCGCGGTCCACGCCGCTGTGCGCCTGCTGCCCATCGAGGTGGATCGAAGAGGCATTGCCGAAGCGCTCCATCCAATACGGGCGCATCGCCTCCAGCACCTCGGGCAGCAGAGGCGTGGTGGCGTTGGCGTCTACGTAAACTCGGCGCATCGATTCGCTCTCCCGTTCATAAATTGTACGGGCAATCGCATTTCTGCGCCGCCTCGCGCGGGCCAGGGGCCGTTTCGCAACACCAGCCTGTCGAAATCCGCCGCCGACCTGCTAATGTTTTCTCGCGGCACTTGCCGCCGGAGGAGAGACTCAATGCACATTTCCACACGAATGGCGGGCAGCATTCTCGCTTGTTCCCTGCTGGCCGCTGCATCCACCCTGCTCGTTGCCCAGGCCGCCCCGCCTGCCGCTCCCGCCAAGCCCGCCGTCGGCGCCCAGATGGCCCCCGCCCAGGTCTTCGGCAAGCTGCTCAGCGGCATGGAGAAGGAGATCGTCGACGCCGCCGAGGCCATGCCCGAGGAAAAGTACAACTTCGCCCCCGCTGCCACGCAGGGCGAATTCAAAGGGGTTCGCACCTTTGCCCAGCAGGTGAAGCATGTGGCCGCGTTCAACTATTACTTTTTTAGCGGCGATGCCTATTCCGATGCCGGTGCCAAGGCCGCGGAAGAGTCGATCGAGAAGCTGACCACCAAGGCAGAAATCGTTCAGGCGCTCAAGGACTCCTTCGTCAAAGCCCACGCTCTGGTCGACTCCATGACCGCGGAAAACGTATTTGTCATGACCTCTCACGGCACGCGCGGCGGAATGGTAACTTTCGGCCTCGCCCATTTCATGGACCATTACGGCCAGATGGTCGAGTACCTGCGCATGAACGGCGTCATTCCCCCGGCGAGCCGCGGCAGCATGTAACTCGCAAACTGCCAATAACTCGGGTGCCCCAGAGCCTGCCTTGAACTTGGCAAAGGAGCTCGCTTTTGAGGCCTTGATAACCTCAAAAGCGACCCCGCCCACTCTTCCCAGCCGGCCAATAGCTCCGTACCCCATCCATTTCAGGGATTTTCGAGGAAAAGATGTGAAATGGATGGGAGACCGATACGCTCAACCAGCCGCGCCAACCCGGAGAGCCATCCCCGCCCAACCAGCCCCTGGACTCAGCTCAACTGTGCCATCGCAGCGTCCAGCGCACTCTCCCAGGAAGCCAACTCAACCCCAAACCGCGCCCGCAGCCTGGCGTTCGACAGCACCGAGTTATGCGGCCGCTCGGCTGGCGTTGGATACTCGCTGGAGGCGATGGGAGTTACTTCTGGGACCTTGCCGTCGAGCAGTTTTCCCGCTCGGGAAAAGATCGCTTGCGCAAATCCGCACCAGGTTGTCTCCCCGGAGCAGGTCATATGATACAAACCTGCCCATTCCTCCGGCCCGCCCAGCTTTCCGTCCATAACTTTCTGGACGATGTTATAAGTAGCATCGGCAAGCTCGGTGGATGTGGTCGGCCCCCCAAACTGATCGTTCACGATGGAAAGCCGGTCGCGCTGGCGGGCCAGGCGCAGCATGGTCAGCATAAAGTTAGCGCCGTGCGGCCCGTAAACCCAGCTAGTGCGAAAGATAAGATATCTGCCGCCCACCGCGCGGATCGCCTCTTCGCCGGCCTGCTTGGTGACTCCATAAACATTCCGTGGGCTTGGCTTATCCTCTTCGGTCCATGGACCTTGCTTCTCCCCGTCGAAGACATAATCGGTGGAGTAATGGACCAGCAGCGCTCCTAGGCGCAGAGCCTCCTCGGCCAGCACGCGCGGAGCTTGCGCATTGATGGCAAAAGCCAGTTCCGGCTCCGATTCGGCGCGGTCCACGGCGGTATAAGCAGCGGCATTCAGGATGATATCGGGCTCGATCCGGCGTATTAAGTCGCGCGTTTCATCCGCTACCGCGAGGTCCACACTCTCGCGATCCACGGCGGTAATCTCGCCGCAGCCTCGAAAGCTGCGCTGTAACTCCACACCGACCTGTCCCGCGGCGCCGACGATGAGAATCCGCGGCCGGGCGATCAAAGAAAGACCTCCGCTTCCTGCAAGGTCAATCCGGCGCGATCCTTGTCGGAGACAATCGCCTTTTCTTCCTCGACCGGCCATGGAATCGCCAGGTCCGGATCGTTCCAAACAATCGTCCGCTCTCCGGCAGGGCAATAATCGTTGGTGATCTTGTAAGCCATGCCGACCGTATCGGTGAGCGCCAGAAATCCGTGTCCGAAGCCCTCCGGTATCCACAGCATCTCGCCGGTCTCGCCGTCGAGTTCGATGGCCACATGCTTCCCGAATGCGGGGGAACTGCGGCGCAGGTCGATAGCGACATCGAGCAGGGCGCCGTGTGTTGCCCGGATCAGCTTCCCCTGCGGCTTGACGACTTGATAGTGAATGCCGCGAACTGTGTTTCTCTTCGACAGCGAAAAGTTATCCTGAACCCAGGGCCCGGGCAATCCAAGGCCAGCCATCTTGTGCTGGTTCCAGGTTTCCCAGAAAGCGCCGCGGCTGTCGCGATAGACCGCCGGAGTTATGACGACCACCCCCGGAAGGGATGTCTTTGTAGTTTTCATGCTTGCACGTCCTTTGCCGGATAGCTCGGCTCGCGAAGGACGCCGAGCAAGTATTGTCCGTACCCGCTCTTGATGACCGGTTGAGCGAGGGCTTCCAATTCTTCCGCGCCGATGAAACCCTGACGATAGGCGATTTCTTCCGGGCAGGCAATACTAAGTCCCTGGCGTCGCTCGATGGTGTGCACGAAGAGTCCGGCTTCCAGAAGGGAATCGTGCGTGCCCGTATCCAGCCAGGCCATGCCCCGGCTCATGATCTGCACGCTCAGGGTTCCGGCTTCGAGATACCTTCGGTTCAGGTCGGTAATCTCAAGCTCTCCGCGAGCCGAGGGTTTCAGTTCGGAAGCGACGCGCACAACGTCGTTATCGTAGAAATAGAGCCCGGTCACCGCATATCTCGACCGGGGCTTTGCCGGCTTCTCTTCCAGACCGATTGCCCGTCCCTGGGCGTCGAACTCCACGACGCCATAGCGCTGCGGATCTTCGACGGCATAGGCAAATACCGTCGCTCCCTGCTTCAGCTTGGCCGCCGATTGAAGTTGCTGGGAGAATCCCTGACCGTAAAAAATATTGTCTCCAAGAATCAGTGCGCAGCTTTGGTCCCCGATGAAATCCTTGCCAATCAGAAAGGCCTGGGCCAACCCGTCGGGGCTTGGTTGGATAGCATAGCTGATGTCGATGCCCCACTTGCGGCCGTCGCCCAGTAACTCGGCAAAGCGCCCCGTGTCCTGGGGCGTGGAGATGATCAGAATGTCCCGCAGACCGCCCAGCATTAGCGTGCTGAGCGGGTAATAGATCATTGGCTTGTTATAGACCGGCAGCAGTTGTTTCGATACCACCTGGGTGACGGGATACAGGCGCGTGCCCGATCCCCCGGCAAGAATAATTCCCTTCATAGCGCGTGTCGCTCCGTGTAGTTCTTTGCAATCCAGTCGGCATACGCTCCGGTGCGGATATCCTCTATCCACGCCGGATGATCGAGATACCAGCGTACGGTCTTGCGCAACCCGCCGGTAAACTCCTCGGCGGGCTCCCAGCCGAGTTCGCGCCCGAGTTTCGAGGCGTTCATGGCGTAGCGCCGGTCGTGCCCAGGGCGGTCCTTGACATACGTGATAAGTCCCCGGCGCAGTCCGGAAGCAATGGGCGGAGCCATCTCGTCCACCAGGTCACAGATGGTGTTCACCACGTCGATATTCGCCCGTTCGCTGTTTCCCCCGATGTTATACGTCTCCCCAGGCCGGCCGGCCTCGAGCACGGCGCGGATGGCCGAGCAGTGGTCTTCGACATAGAGCCAGTCGCGCACGTTGCGCCCATCCCCGTAGACAGGCAGAGGCTTGCCTTCGAGAGCGTTGAGAATCATCAAGGGAATCAGTTTTTCGGGAAACTGATAGGGACCGTAATTATTGGAGCAGTTGGTGGTGAGCACCGGCAGTCCATACGTATGGAAGTAAGCCCTGGCCAGATGGTCGGAGGCCGCTTTCGAGGCCGCATAGGGGCTATTGGGAGCGTAGGGCGTGGTCTCGGAAAAGGCCGGATCGTCCGCCCCCAGCGATCCGTACACCTCGTCGGTGGAGACATGCAGAAATCTGAATCCGGCTCGATCTTCCGGGCCGAGCCCGGACCAATAAGCCTTGGCTTCCTGAAGAAGAACAAAGGTGCCCTGCACGTTGGTGCGGATAAAAGCATCGGGAGAAACGATCGAGCGATCGACATGGCTCTCGGCGGCAAAGTGAACCACGGCGCGAGGTTGATGCTCGCGCATCAAGCTGCCCACCAGTTCCGCGTCGCAGATATCGCCGCGAGTTAGAAGATAACGTGGGTCTCCGTCCAGCGAGGATAGATTCGAGGCGTTGCCCGCATAAGTCAGCAGGTCGAGATTGACGACTGGCGAGCCTGCCGTTCGAATCCAGTTCAAAACAAAGTTTGAGCCGATAAATCCGGCCCCGCCGGTTACCAGGATCGCATCGCGCATGGCTTCTCCAAGGCCTCAGTATAAGCGACCGGCTCGCGTGCCGAGGGACTGAGTCGCCTGCGCCAGGCTGGCCTGGGGCGCCGGTTCGGTTTTCCCGCCCAAGGTGGTAGTATTCTCACGATCTTCCGAAACTGCGGAAATCGAATTCACGGCGGCCAAAGGAGATCGCATGACCCTTCCTCACCTGTACGCAACCACCCTGGCGCTGACCATCCTGACCATGCTCTGCTGGGGTTCTTGGGCCAACGTGCTCAAGCTTGCCAAGGGCTGGCGATTCGAGCTTCTCTACTACGACTATTCCATTGGCGTGGCGCTGGCCGCTGCCTTGGCCGGGTTGACCTTCGGCGCCTGGGGCTCCGACGGAATCCGTTTCGTGGACGATCTGGGGCGCGCGGGCGGGGTCAACATCCTCTGCGGTTTCGCTGGCGGTGTGGTGTTCAACTTGTCGAATATCCTCATTGTCGGGGCCATCGCCGTCGCGGGAATGGGAGTCGCGTTTCCTATTGGCGTCGGTCTGGCGTTGGTCGTGGGAGTGGTCTGGAACTACACGGTCAACCCCCAGGGAAATCCGTTCCTCCTGTGCCTGGGCGTCGCGTTGATCGTGGGGGCCATCCTGGTGGATGCCATCGCCTACCGCGCCCACGCTGTCAGCCGCAGCTCCGGAGACCTGGCCGTTGCCGCTCAAAAGCGCGCCGCCACCTGGAAAGGCATCAAGCTGGCGGTGATCGGCGGCCTGCTGATGGGGACGTTTTATCCGCTGGTAGAGATCGGCAAGACCGGCCCCAAGGGTCTCGGCCCTTACGCCGTGGGCTTCGTCTTCGGCCTGGGCGTGCTGGCTTCGGTTTTTATCTTCAACCTGTACTTCATGCGCTTCCCCATCGAAGGCCCGCGGCTGCAATTTGCCGACTACCTGAAAGGGAGCTGGCGGGTGCATTTCCTGGGCATCGTGGGCGGCGCGGTCTGGATGATCGGCTCGTTGTCGAATTTTGTAGCTTCGAGCGCGCCGCGCCAGTTGCAGGTTGGGCCGGCCATCAGCTACGCGATCGGGCAGGGGGCCACCATGGTGGGCGCGCTTTGGGGGGTCTTGGTGTGGAAAGAGTTTGCCGGCGGCGGAGTGCGGGTCAACCGCCTGCTGGTGCTGATGTTCCTGCTCTTTGTCACCGGGTTGGGCGTCGTTTCCATCGCGCCGCTCTATGCGGTCCGCTAAAAGACGTTCAAAGCCGCACGGGGCGCCGGACACCCCGGTCAAGCAGATTGGCGGAAGCAGCGGAAGTCGAGCCATCGCACCGAAGTAAGCGAGTTACGAAAGTGGTTGCGCGGTTCGCTTCGTCTCGCCTAGTCTGCTCCAAGCCGGAGCTTTCTTACAAACTTAAGAGTCCCCTCCAAAGACAACTGGATTGCCGCGCTGACGAATGCAGGGGGTGAACTCCCCTGCCCGGAAACTCGGTGCAGCCCGTGGCGAAAAGCGCCATTCCCTCATATTGTTGCGAAAACCGGGGCCCGCGTGCGCCCCGCGGAACAGCCGGTTCTCGTGCCGCGTCCAACGCTCCACGCCGGCAGGGCCCGCGACACCAGTGCGCATTCCGCCAGGCGCCCATGCCATCCGGTACTTAAGTCACAAAAGTCCTGTTCAAACTCCGGTAATTGTTACGAAATGCAGCGATTTGCCGAGGATCTAACACCAATGTGCAATTGTGACCGGCCTTCGATAAAGAGATGATCGAGACCGCACGACTGTAAGGGTTGTTGTATCGGGTTGAAGAAGACGGTGCGGTTGACCGGTTGTTCCTCCCCGATGAAGAGGTCGCAGTTCGAATTCGTGGTGGCGATCAAATCGGTTGTGACTCCCCGCAGTTCGGTTGAGGGTCGATTCAAACCGGAGATGAGCACCATGCAGCTAGTTCCGCTTTTCATCCAATTGCCCAGTGCAAGACCTACGGGCACCCCACCTCCGGTCAACTCGTTTCTCAACCTGATAAATCGCCGTGCCGCCGGTGTTGCGCCCCGCGCGCGGGCAATGTTTCAGTACCTCCTCTGCCTTCGTCCCCGGATTCAAATGCGCCAGAAATCGACTCGGCGCGCTCAAGGAGAACTTGTGAAAAGGGAAAGTCGTTCCTTATCCTCATTGGCGTTCTTGGCCGTTATTTCGCTGGCTGCCGTCCTTGCCCCGTCCGCGTTTGCAGGGAACAGTAGCAATGTCCTCAAGACAGTCAGTGTGCAGAGCCCGGATCAGCAGTGCGCTGGGAGCTACCTGAATCAGTTTTCCAATCCGAGTGTGAACAGCTTGTGTTGGAGCGGCGCCAGCAGCAGCACATATGTTGCCTTCAGCCTGGCTGCCCTGGAATCCGGCTCCGAAGTCTACGTCAATCCGGAGAACCAGTCTCCGACGATGGAAGTCTACAACGACACCGGCAGCACCACCGTGAGCCTTCAGGTGTCAGGCGCGATCGCAGCGAACGCCCCGATCGCCTGCCAGGGAACAAATGGCAGCACAGGGTGCACCCTCGCAGGAGCGGCGGGAACGTTCGGAAACGCAACCGATGGAGCAGGCGGCGCTGCCTATCCCGCTCAGGACCCAAACAATGCTTGGCCCGCCGTGGTAACGATCACCTTCTACGGCGTACCTCTGAACTCCTATGTCGGTTTCCAGTGGTCCTCGTGGAGCGGCGCAGGTCAGTCCGCCATTACCTTGACAGCCCCAACCGGCCAGGATTGCAACTGCGCGTTTGGTATCGCCAGTGCCTATAACTTGATCGCCCTGACGGGAGACATCGGCACCGCGGCCGACATCACCGGCAGAATTGCAGCCGCCGGCCAAGTTACTCAAGCTACCACCGTCGGCACCGATCTGCGCACCTCCGACCCATACATCTCCCTGGCTTCGGAGAATGGCGGCCCCTACGCCATCGTCGCGGGAGGTGGAATTCCCACGAGCAATTACTTCAATGTCAATGCGGGCGGCAATGTGTACTCGTCCACTCCGACCAGCGCCGGTTTCAACTTTGCAAACGAAAACTACCCGGGCAGTCTCTACGAGGGATCGACGCTGGTTACCGGCGGCTCCTCGCCGATCGATTTTCCGGCGCTTGCCTCGCAGATGAATAGCCTGAGCGGGCAGTTGGCCGGGCTGACGGCCACCGGTGTTCTTTGTACTGTGGATAATTCGGGATCGATGGTGGCGGGAGGCGGATGCCCCTCCAATCCGATCTACTTCAATCCGTATTCGCAGCACTACAACCCCTCCTGGATCGTGCTTTATGGGACAAGTTCAACCGCCAACGTGTTCAATATCTCGCTGGATCAGGTCCCCAGCAACGACAACATCGATATCGAGGTTCCGACGGGCTCAACGGCGATCGTCAATATCGCCTGTGCCTGCGACACACTGCAGAATGCCCTCTACTTCCAAGGAAAGGAAGTAACCGACGCAAACGCCAGCCTCATTCTGTTCAATTTCCCCAATGCAACGTCGGTGACCATCAATGGACAATTCGATGGAACTCTTCTCGCGCCGCACGCTTGCCTGAACGGCGGCAGCCAGATGGGCGGCATGTTCATCGCAGGCGAAATTTGCTCCTCTGGCGAGGTGCATTATGTCCCGTTCGCTGGCAAGCTTCCGCTCTATGGGAGCTGTTCGAACCATTCCGGAACCCTTACGGTCAATTGCGCGGCGGTGAATAGCGGCACGGTAGGCGTGGCGTTCAACTCGGGTCCGATGACGGTCACGGGCGGGACCGCTCCTTATACCTATTCCATCGTCGGCACGCTTCCCGCCGGGCTGACGCTGAACCCGGCGACCGGCGCGGTGACCGGCACGCCGACCGCTTCCGGCACCTTTAGTGTCCAGGTCAAGGACGCAAACGGTGCGATGGGCATGGCCTGCGCCATTACCATCAACGCGCCTTTGTCGGTCTCCTGCGCAGCGGTGAATAGTGGCACGGTCGGCGTGGCGTTCAATAGCGGTCCGATGACGGTCACGGGCGGTGCGGCGCCCTACACCTATTCGGTGGTGGGCACTCTTCCCGCTGGGCTGACTCTGAATCCGGCAACCGGCGCGGTGACCGGCACTCCTACCGCCTCCGGCGCCTTCTCGATCAAGGTCACCGACGCGAACAACGTGGTCGGCACGACAACCTGTTCGATCACCATCAACCCGGCGCCTCTCTCGGTCTCCTGCGCGACGGTGAATAGTGGCACGGTCGGCGTGGCCTTCAATTCCGGTCCGATGACAGTCACGGGCGGGACGGCCCCTTATACCTACTCGGTAGTCGGTGTGCTTCCCGCCGGCCTGACGCTGAACCCGGCAACCGGCGCGGTAACCGGCACCCCGACCGCCTCCGGCACCTTCTCGATCAAAGTGACCGACGCGAACAACGTGGTCGGCACGACCAGTTGCTCGATCACCATCAATCCGGCGCCTCTCTCGGTCTCCTGCGCGGCGGTCAACACGGGCACGGTCGGCGTGGCCTTCAACTCGGGTCCGATGACGGTCACGGGCGGCACGGTTCCTTACATTTATTCGGTCGTGGGCACGCTGCCCGCAAGCTTGACGCTGAACCCGGCGACTGGCGCGGTGACCGGCACCCCGACCGCCTCCGGCACCTTCTCGATCAAAGTGACCGACGCCAACAAAGTCGTAGGCACGACTAGTTGCTCGATCACCATCAACCCCGCGCCTTTGTCGGTCTCCTGCGCAGCAGTGAACACTGGCACGGTCGGCGTGGCGTTCAACTCAGGTCCGATGACAGTCACGGGCGGGACGGCCCCTTATACCTACTCGGTAGTCGGTGTGCTTCCCGCCGGCCTGACGCTGAACCCGGCAACCGGCGCAGTCTCCGGCACTCCGACGGCTTCCGGCGCCTTCTCGATCAAGGTCACCGACGCCAAAGGCCTGGTGGGCACGGCGTGCTGCTCCATCACGATCAATCCTGCGCCGCTCTCGGTGAGCTGCGCGGCGGTGAACGCCGGCACGATCGGCGTAGCCTTCAACAGCGGCCCGATGACGGTCACGGGCGGCACTGCTCCCTACACCTATTCCATCGTTGGCACGCTTCCCGCAGGCCTGACACTGAACCCGGCGACCGGCGCGGTGACCGGCACTCCAACGGCCTCGGGGACCTTCAGCGTGAAGGTAACGGACGCCAAAGGCGCGACGGGTACGTCCTGCCCGATCACGATCATCGCCGACTGCGGTTGTGTCGGATATACGCTGACCGTGAACCCCTCGAGCGTCACAGTCGTGGCGGGCCAATCGGCAACCACCACCTTTACTTTCACTCCGTACGGCGGATTTGTCGGCACGGTCGGCTTCTCCTGCACGGATCTGCCCGCCGGCGCAATTTGTACATTCGTCCCGCCTACCGTTTCCGCGGATGGGTCGAATGCGGTTCAAACCTCGAAGTTGACCATCACCACCACCGCGAGCGGCACGGCCATCATCGCACAAAACAACACCTCGTCCGG
>Ga0316217_10001987_pt1 | contig 25444 bp, 36 predicted proteins | sample 1anoAmetaG_FD_203633 | JGI IMG/M metagenome (GOLD analysis project Ga0316217, IMG submission 203633) | Freshwater microbial communities from Trout Bog Lake, Wisconsin, USA - 1anoA | ecosystem: Environmental > Aquatic > Freshwater > Lake > Hypolimnion/Profundal zone | place: USA: Wisconsin...
GACATCCGCAAACCTCGCGCTTTCCATACGGAAAAGCTCGAAGTTTACGGAGCGCATCACGCTTCCTGAAAAATGGCCGTTTTTAACCCGCCCGCGACTGGCCGTATTTGCCCGCCCGCTGACAGCGAGCGCATACCGCAAAGGCGGTAAAAACTGCTTTCCCAGAGTCGGCGGTTGATGAATCAGGTGCGAAATCCGTTGCAGTAACAGGGGGATCACTGACGCGGAAAGTTGACCTTGTTGCTGGTAACTGGTGGAATACGGCGGAATATGTTGCGAGTAGGCAACTACAGGATCGTGGTGTCTATGTTTTGGACATGGCAAAGGGCGATCGGATTCGGAACAAGCCGTTCCTTCATAACCAGCGGATAGAAGAGCGGGATGGCGCGGTCGGCGGAAATATGCGAAAACTGGTACGTTTACTCAAGTCATTGAAATACGATGCAGATGTCAAGCCTGACATTACAAGCTATGACATTGTGTCGATCGTGTACAACATGCCGGACAACCTGTTGGATATTGCGACTGATGCGGAACCATTGTTGGCGCAGAATTGTTCGCTTTATATGGATGCGTTGGAGGAAAATGATAGGCTTCGGACGGTGATCATGGTGCCGAATGGAATGCGGAAGGTGTTTTGTGCTGAGGGGGCATCTTTGACTGGGCTCAAGGGCTTAAATGGTGAACTGAAGCAACTGCTGTGGGAAATCGAAAATGATCTGAAACGGTCATTTCGCAAACTTTCCGAGGCAAGGATCCGGTACTAACAGGGCATTGCGGTCCAGATGTGCCGTGCCTTCCCTGCTCTTGGGATTGGCCTGCAAACTGTACGTCCAATACTTGAGCAACGTCGCCACCCTGCGATCCGACAAGCCCTGAGCCCCATCGATCAAGCCGCTATATCAGCCATCCCTGTTCGAGGGCGTGGGGGCGGTTGGTGGCGTCGGTGACCTTGTGCAAGAGCTCTTTTTCTGACCAAGGCGGCTTGCATCGAGGGTTATACTGCATACGCAGTATGTCCAGGGCCTCTGCCGCGGTGAGATTGAAGCCGCGCACGAGGGCGGTGGCGGCGGCGTAGGCAGCCTTGTGCCCACCCTGCCCACTGATGGCCGCGGGCATTGCACCCAGGTAGGCTGAGGCGCGGCGCAGTAGCCGTGCCCGATCCCCTGTGGATGGCGCCGGCGGGTGCATGGGGGGTGGCGGAAGAGCCGGCGGAGCCGGAATAGCTCCGTGGCGAAGTCGGATCACTTCATTGGCCAACCGGTCCACGGCGTCACGAAGTGCTGCTGCATCGACATACGCGGGGTTGCCTGTGAGGAAATCGTAAGGCTCGCCCGAAGGGTGGATGCTTGGGCCGACAAGGGTTTGGGAGCCGGTCCCACGGACTTCCACAATGCTGGCATCCGAGACGGGGTCCCGGCGCCGTGCCGTCTGAAGGTCGGGGCAGATATACCAGCGGTGGGATCGGGGGGAGCCGGGCCGGCCGGTAACGCCTGCGGTGGGGGGAAGGAAGCGGTCGGCCAGTTCACGGGCTTCGGCACAGTCGAGGTCAACATCGACAAGGTTACCGCTGGGTTCGCCAAGACTCAGGCCGAGGTTTCCTGCATTGTGGAAGACCCAGGCAACCTCTTGCTCGCGAAGTCGCAGGTGCTGCCAGTTTTTGAGGACTGGACACTTTTGGCTGGCCATTATGGGGATGGGAGTAAACCCCCGGCGGATGTAGTACCGCGCAGCTTGCTCAAGCGTCCGCTGCCGGTCAAGGGAGGGCCTCGCAGGGTAGACGACTGTCGGAACGCTCCCCTGCCCTTCGGTGGAGTGCCCGCCGTGGTCCAGGGATCCGGTGGTCATGATTGCCCGACCTCCGCAGATTCAGTTTGTTTCTGTGCGGTCGATTCGGGTGCATCCGTATACCGTTGTCCGCGGATCCAGTCCGCGGCACGCTGAGCTGCGGCGGCGGCCTGGATGATCAGCTTTTTGTCTTCTTTGATCCGGCCAAGCCATCCGGAAATATAAGCCGCCTGGTTCTCAATCACGGCTGGTGTAATTCCAGCCTGGCCGCATAGAAAGGACGCCGACATTTCAGCAACAAGTTCCTCACGGCCGTAGTCTGGACTTCCAAATGGCGTGAGTTCGGTATCCAACTTGCGGTTTAGGCGGCGGCTGTGGCCGGTAGAATGGCTGAGTTCATGCAAGAGCGTGGAATAGTATTCCTCGGCGGAGCGGAAGCGGCTGGGCTCGGGGATCTTCACGGTGTCAATGCCCGACTGGTAGAATGCCTGCTGGCCGCAGTGGTCAATGGCGGGGCCATCGGCATAGCCTTTGACAATTTTCTCCGCTTCATCGATCGGCTTGAAATCTGTCGGGGTAAAAGCCACCGCATCGGGGGGCTTGATACCCTCGCACTGCTCCACGTTGAAGACGTGGTAATATCTTAGGATCGGGACCGCCTTCTTGTCGCCGGTCTGAACGTCCTCCACTTCATATTGTTTCCAGAAGACCACCATGGCGGACTTCTCACCCTTTTTGACGCTACCCCCGGCTTCCTTTGCCTGCCGGAACGTCAGCCAGTAGGATGAACCAAAACCCTTGACGTAAGCGGTAAAGGCCAGCAGAAGGACGTTTACGCCGCGATAGGGCTTTTTGCTGTCGAGGTTCTTCGGGTAACCGCCTTTGCTCTGCCCCATAATTGGGGAGCGCCACGGGATCACACCTTTGTCGAGCATTTCGACGATCTGGCGGGTGATCTCGGAATACAGGTCAAACGACCGGACGCCCTGCCCCAGACTGGCAGACGTGCATGCATCGCTCTTGGAATCGCTCATAAAACTCAAGCGTTTTCCAAAAACTATGACACGGCATGGCGGGACGCAAGCGTTTTTTGTTGCGAGCGCTAATCCCTGCAGCATGCAGGGTGACATGACGCCTCACATAGCGGAACGCTGAGGGGCTATTTGGTGTTGCTACCCGTGATGGATGACGGCATAACCGCCCACAATCAAATATTTGACCTTATGATCGTTTAGTAATTTCGAAAATTCGAGGAAGTTTTTTGGGAGTTCGGCCATAAAGTTGGCGACGGAGCTGCTCGGCAACCCGCAATCGAGTCGTGGGCGTCTGGCTGTTCCAGTACGTGATATCCCATTTCTCCGCCTCGTCAAATGAGTTAAATACTTTGCTGAAGTGTTTTTTGGGCATAGATCCTGGTTCCTTTCTAAACTGATTTAACAAGGCATGCAACACTGTTCGTCAGGGCGAACTCTCAATGCCGTTTAACGGGTCAGCCCGCAAAAACGGCAACAGTTTCCGGCCGTTCCGATCCCCGTGACATAAACCCATAACACGACTGATTTGCCGATGGTAGGGAATGGAATCCCGTGATGTTACATTCGTTGCCCCACACAAGCCGCCATCATAATTTGAGCCGCATGCAGGACCTCTTTGGCGATTCCATCGAAGCCCCGACACCGTAAAGAACCGCACGAGCGAGAAAGCAACCTCCCTCCCACTTCAGACTGCGGCAAGACCAGAACCTGCTGGAGGAGGAGCCCGTCGACGTGTCCCTTGTCTATGTTTTCGCTTGCGCTCCGCCCGCGGCAGCGCTACGTTTGGGGCGTGATCAGCGCTCGCTTGGGGGACATCGACCCGGTTGCCTCGATTGTCGAGTTGCCGACGCGTGTTGTCGTCGCACTGGCGCAGGTTGTGGAGACCTCCCTGGAGCGTGGCCGGTACGTGGCGGCCAAGACAGCGTACGCGGCGCTGCAGGGGCAGATCTTCGCGATGCCGCATGACGAGGTGGTCAGGCTGATCAACTGTTTGGGACTGAAGAACCGCGCGTCGGCCCACCTGGCCAGTTCCTGGGCGGCGGCAAGGAAACTCGAAACCCCAGTGCTCGACTTTGAAACGGCAGGCGTTACCGGTGACAGCGTCGGTGCAATGATGGCGTACCGCCGGCGCGGGAAGTCCGCCTGGGGGAGCCTGCTTTCGATCAGGGAAGGCGAACCGGTTAGTGGGATGTGCCTAGCCTACTGGGTGAAGGAAAGCAATCCGATCCTCTGGTGGCACCGCACCCGGAACGAGATGAAGATCGCGCTGGGCCCGGGCAACGCCAACCTGGTGAACACGGCGGTCAAGTGGAGCAAGGCGGATTTCCTTGGCCGCTGCACATTGGAGAAGGCAGAACCGCTGATCCGCGAGCGGCTTGGCATGACGCCGGAGCAGTTCTGGAAGACCGCCAAATTGGGTGACAAGTCGTTAGTCAAGAAGCTGGGCAAGATCCCCTCCCCGCTCCGAAACCGAATGCGTCGAAACGGCATGCAGGTAGCCGCGCGTCAAGGCCCGCCGCCACTTGAACAATTGTCTTTATTCTGAACCTGCCACGTTATGCTTGACGTGACTGCCCTGTCGGACATTATCCCTGTTTGATGGCTCTTGATAATCTGGAATTTAAAGGCGACATCGAACGGCTCCTGCAGGCACAGGGGCTGAAGTTCCACGGAATCCGGTTGAAGTGCCGACAATGTGGTGAGCCCGCCCTGGCTGGCTCGGTGGCCTTGGCGGAGACATTCGGCTGGATCAACCTTGAGCACATCCAGGGGCCAAATTACGAAGGCTTGTGTATTAGCTGTGCGCCGGGCCGCAACAAGCCGGGATGAAGAGGTTCCTTTGCCTTGTCTGTGGTGGAAAGGCTTGGCCGGCATGACTGAGGTAATCACGGTGGGGACGGATCGAATTTCGCCCCCCCGCTTTGACTGATGTTGGTGAACACCACCTTGGTGGTGGTGACCGGCCGGCTGTGCAGTTGTGGATGCCAGGCGAGCCAGCGCAGAAGGGAATCGTACAGGGACCCGTGCGGATCCAGTAGCAGCAGACCACACTTGATCTGGTGCCAGGCTGCGATGTTCTGGCGGATGAGCGATTCCAATAACTTGCTCTTGCCGCTACCGGTGCCGCCGCAGATGTACAGGTGCTTGTCATGGGCATCAGCCGGCATCGCGAGCATATCCTGGTGACCGGCAATCTGGCGGAGTCGGAGGTTGTTGCCGATTGGGGGCGTATGGCACCTGCACTAAACCTTGTCAAGACCGTCCCAGGTACAGGTATCACCCATTGTTACGAAAACAGCAAACTTACAACCCGTAGTCGCCGCAGCCGCAGAAGCGTTTTTACAGACTGTGGTGTAATTAGAAGAACTGGAAGGGCTTCGATATTCTCCGGGAGGCAGTTTATACTTAGCGCCATCGTCGCTCACAATCGTTCGTAGAAATCCGTACACTGCCATTGCGCCATGCAGCTTCTCATAGTCCTGCTCCGTGCCATAGTGAAGCTCAACGCGGATAGTGAAACCGGCCATAAAGATTCCTCCTTCAAGTCACATGTGCGGGTAGTAATTTGGATGGGCGCGAACGTTATTAACCCTCTGACGGGGCGGATTAATCGGTGATGCGCCCTATGCGCTTTCCTCTTCTTCGACCTTTTCCAACCGGCTTGCCGAAATGCCAACCGATGACGCAGGATGCCGGAATGTCAGAAGCCAGTTTGTGCAGACACTTCGGTACCACTCCTCGGCGCGGTAGAGATACACTGCGGCTACGCCAATCCACATGAACAGCAAAACCCCTCCAACCGCCACTGTCGTCATATTTTGTCCTTGCCCAAAGTTACCAAAGTTGAGCAAGAGGCAGCAAGCTAAGCCCAGTATCAACCGTCGGTAACCGTGGCTTTCAGCTCGCAGCTTGACCGTCCGCGCTCCCGCCTGAGGATTACGGCTCCGGAGTTCATCGTACATCATTGAAATCGCGTCCAGCTTAGGTATTGGCCCATATTCTAATGATTTCCAGGCTCTTTCTACACGAGCCTTGGCCCTTTCATCTCGCGATTGCAATAGAAACAATGCGCATCGTCGATTGCTACGGACTGATCTAGGTTTGTCGTGACGGAACAGCTCAGGTAGGCCCCATAGCCCCTCAAGCACGGTTGAAATGAAATACGATGCAAGCAACATAGATACCGTCACAAAGAACGGGTGTGAGTCGGTACCGTTAAACCACGCGGCCATGCGATGGACACGCTCCCAACTGAAATGTTCTCCCGGCCATATAAGCGATCCAACGCCAAGGATTATCAACCCTGGAATGATGCGGGCAATGATATCGTAAAATATCTGGGGCACGACGATTGAAAGGTTCATGCGTTGGCCTCCAAACTTTTTCCAGTGCGGCTCACCGAACTGCTGCCTACAAGTCTATTTTGCGATCAGCAGTTTTTCACTTTGTAACCAATTGCTCCGTGAAATCTGCCAAATCACGAGCATAATCACACGGATACTCGTGCCGCCGAAGCTCATTGAACTGGACTGCGTGTGACTGCCGGGGACAGCGTGTTGTGCCGCTACTCATTTTCTGGATACCGATGTTTCAGTTCATTGAGAAGCCGGGCAAGATCGCGGTCACTACCTGGCCCCGGCGTTTCAAGATTAGAGACGATTGCCCCAAGGACTGAACCGGCACGAATGACCCGGACAAATCCATCGAGCCTTGCCTGGTCTAGTGACGGGAAAATCTTGAACCCCAAGTCCTGCATTGCTGTCTTAAGACTGTGCCTGCCATCATCCTGATTGAGGTCATCTTCCGTTATCCCAGTTGTCTTCAATGTGCCGATGAATTGCGAGTATTCATACGACTTGAAGCCCCAACCCCAATAGTCCATTTCGCCTTTGATGCGTTTGGCAAAACTCAGAAATTGGTCGCGTGTTGGCATTTGGTTCTCCAAAAACTATCACATGTTTTTCTAAACTTAAGGAGCCTGCAAGCATCCCGACCTTTACCCTGGGCGCTCCGGCAGGGCGAGAAGGTTATCATTCCACTGACCATCCGCGTGTGTCCGGAGATACTCCCCGTGGATGCCATTCACGATGCCGATATCGGCGCGCTTCCCATTCACCAGCGTGAAGAAGGTGTTGGTCTGAGCCTTGATTGAGTCGATGACCTGTTGGCGTGTCCAGTGCCACGCTGGCCCACCTAGGTGGGTAATGCCTTCGTGTGTGTTGTTCCGCGGGTCTTTGTTAATGCACGTCACTTGAACGTCTGCCACGGGCGCCTCCAGTGAAAAGGTGAATGTAATCCGAATATGCCTTAGATACGCGACGAAATCCGCAATCCTGCGTACGACCTTTCATCTTTTGGACTTATCGCAAAATACACGTATGTGTATCGCGCCGGGTTTTACGTTCAACGCCAGTCCTGCTACGAACGCATAAGCGAATGACATATAGGGATTCTCTGGAAACGCCGATAATAGGATTAATGCCAGTGTGGCTATTCCATTTAGGACCGAGATGATAAATTGCCCCATCAAGATGGACCGTCGAAAAGTCGCGAAGGCACGACGCCGAATCGCCCGTGGGGTCTACGACGCGCCGGAAATGATAGACGCAGTTGCAGACCTCATTGTTGCCGATAACAGTTCACGCGGGCTGGAACAAGCATTGAATACGTGCGCCACCGGTGATGGTGCAAGTTATCGCGATTTAACAGCCCGCGTATTTGTGAAAGCATTTGGTGGGGCGGTCGATCTTCCGTTTCTGCGCCGCGAGTTCCCATTGGCCGGCGGAAGGGGGGACATTGAAATTCCATTCAAGATTGAAGCTGTTGGGGGGCAGTGTAAGTTGGCACAGTGGTTTGGCCGGTTTGATATGCGCAGTATCCTGGTCGAAGTGAAGAATGAAGAAGACGCTGGCCCAGTTAATCATGTGCGCCAAATTGCTGATGATGTCGCCAGTTCGCTCTTGGGGCGTGTTGGTTTCCTGGTGTGCAGGAACGGGTTAACCAAATCAGCAGAAGAAAGATTACGACAAGTAAACCACAATCGCGAAATGTTAATACTGCCGTTCGATCATGCCGAGTTGGTGTACCTCGCAAGTTTGCGAAAAGGAAGAATTGACGAGCACCTGCACCGAAAGGAAATCACGACCTTGCGTCGCGCCAGTTGATTCTTGGACGGGGTAACCGTTCCAGTGGTTGTTTGTTGAACCTGTTAAACCCGTTGTTGGTTTGTTTCATTTGTCCGTAAAAGACAACCCGTGGTATCGTGTCCTTTATGGTTCCCCCGTACGTCCCGAACTCGTGGTGCCCCGTTGAGCCGTGCCGGCGAGACCCGGCCGGTTTGGTGAGCGTGAGCGAATCCCGTGAGGGAAACCGGCCGGTGTCGAGGGGCCGACACCAGGCCAAGAGCAACATTGAACCCAAGCCTGCCAACACGTTTCAAATACAGCAGAGCTTCCCCTGTGCGCGGGACCATCAATCCACGGGTTGTGCATCCACATCCCAGGTCGGATTGTACATAAAATATGTTCGAACCGAGACCAACAAATTCCGCATTTTGGTTTGCCACGCCCCAGCCCCCGTCATAATTTGAACCGCATGCAGGACCTCTTCGGCGATTCCATCGAAGCGCCGGCACCGCGCCGGGCCACGAGACCACAGCGATCGCCTACCCCGCTTGTTCAGTCTGCGGCAATGTCGGAATCCATTTCCGCAGAGGACCGCGTTGAAGTGCCAATTGAACTTCCCCTGGGCAAAATGGTGAGGAGGCATCTGGACGCGATACATATGAGCTACGACGAGATTCCGCCGGCCACACAAGCGGGATTTGGCGCCCGCGACCTGGAGCCCTTCGACGTTATCGCCCACGGGTCGGACCATGCATGGATCGTGTTTGTCGGCGATGTCAGCGAGCATACCCGCGAAGACCTGCGGGAATGGGAAGACATCTTTGGTCCTGGCTTCACGGCGCTTCTGGCGACACAACCAGAAGAAGAGCGGTTGGAATTCCGCACACTGGACGGAAAGCGAATCCGGTTGGAGGACATGCGATGACGGACGTCGCTCCGCATGGCACGGAGGAACCCCCGGCATCCACTGTACCATGCCGGTGTAGCACAACTTATCTCGGACAACTCGCCTTCGACTGGCCAACCACACCGGCGGCGGACGTGGTGCGCGCTTCGCCAACATCCACGTCCACGGTGCCGTCAGAGTCTCCAACTGCCAAGCCGTCCCCCGCCCCACCCGCGTTGAGACGGTCATTGCGGGAAGTTGTTGAGCGATATCTGCGCGAAAACAGTTTGCCCTACATCAATGTTGATGAAGCGAAAAAGGCGCTGTTCGCTGGCGCCAAGTTGCGATCGTTTCATTTCGTGGTGTACTTCAAAGACAGGAGCAACTGGCTGTTGTACGCGGCGCAGCTTCGCAAAGAAGGTCGCGAGGATCTGAAGCAATGGGAAGCCATCTTGGGTGACGGTTTCATGGCAGTCGTCGCCAAGCAGGAAACCGCCGGGGCGTTGAAATTCCGCACGCTGGCGGGCGATGCGGTGGAGATTCGGTGACTGTTTGCCTTACCTCATTAACACGCCACAACCGACATCAGAAATAGGCTCAAATTACCGCGTTGATTGGTATGTGTTTTATGAGATGCAGCCCCGCCAACCGTTCAGTGCAAGTAGCTTGACAAATTACCGGATGTGGTTACCTATGTAATAACATATACTGTATGTTGTTCAAGCTCAAAGTGCGGAAGATCGGTAATTCCCTGGGAATGGTTTTGCCCCGGCAGGCGCTCGCCCGCCTTAACGTGGGGACTGGTGATCCACACTACATCACGGATTCGCCCGAAGGGGCGTTTCGTCTGACACCGGCAATTCCTGAATTCGGCCGCCAAATGGAACTTTCCGAGTCCATTCTTCGACGGTATCGCAACGCGTTCCGGGAGTTGGCCAAATGAGCCGAGGGGGCGAGCCCGTGTGGCTACTGCCGGAAGTCGTCTTGGCATTACAGGATCGCATGATTGCAGAATTTGGCGGTACGGCTGGATTGTGTGACGCCGGCCTGTTGAACTCCGCTCTGAATCGGGCACGTAACATGGCGGCGTACGGGACTCCTACCCTTTATGATCTGGCGGCCGCATATGCCTATGGTTTGGGAAAGAACCACCCGTTTGTTGCCGTCAACAAACGGGTCTGCTTTTGGGCGGCCGTGGCTTTCTTGGAATTGAATGGGAAAGTATTCGCGGCCAGCGAAGCGGATGCCATTGTGAAGACGCTGGCTCTCGTGACCGGTGAGATCAGTGAGAAAGGTTTTGCGGCGTGGCTTGCGTGTTGTTGCGGCGAAGCCGGCAACCACTGATCCGTAAATAGAACCGCCCTATCTTGGGTTTAGAAGATCTCAGTTCTTTTGGCGGTAAGAACCACTTCGATGGCTTGCGCGGTCATCCGCTCGGATTGGAATGCGTTAGAAGGGAGCTAGTCAGACGTGTCTTCGTTGAGGGCCTTGATCAGTTCTTCGGCGGTGCGATAGACGGGAAGCTTGCTGGTGTCCTCGTTGAGCGAGGCAAGGGTTTCTGCGCTGGGTTTTAGGTAACTGCTGCGTCGTGGCATCGGAAAACGCTTTCGCCGTACTGACATCGGGGGTCTTTTGCGGGCTGGGGCGCTTTTGGCGGGTATTCTCGACATGGTAATGATAGTAACGGCGAAAATCTCGTTTGGGTCAATCCCTTTTTGACGATAATTGAGGCGTCTGGCACGCCAATCATTTGGACCAGGGTGGGTTTATCGGCGGCGGCCATCGGCTTCAAGCACGGCCTGGATATTCTGGGGGGTGATTTGTTCGATGGTTAGGGCATTGAGTGCAAGGCGGAAAACGGCGGTATCGCTGATTTTGAAGCCCTGGGCGCGTGCGGCTCCCCTTGCCTTCTCCAGGAGGCGGGCTTCATTCTGAGTGAAGCGAACGGTGAGACATTCGAGCGGCGGTATGGGTATAGGCGGTGTTTGGGGGGCTGGGGATTGGTACGTGGCTGGCTGCGTGTGGGCCGGAATCGGAAATGCGGGTTTGGTCGCCCGCTGGTCTGCCTGGACGCCCTTTCGCAGCAGGGCATCGAGGTCGGCGTTGGCGCGCTCGGCGGAGCGTTGGGATGGGTTCTTGTTGCTCATAATATATAAAAGCCGCTAATACACATAAGCCGCTACAGGGATAGGATTTCAATGCACAATTCAAGCACCTCTGCCCTTTCGCGAGCGGCGAGGTGTTTCCAGCCGAAACGGTTGGCTTTGCTGTAACTGGCGCGCTGGTGGATCATGGATTTGAGGGTTGGGAATGGAATCTTGTCTTTGGCTTCGAGCATTTCGCGGCCGACGATGGTATTTGGCCGAACCTGGTTGAAGGCGACCACGGTTTTGGCCGCGGGGTCGCGCTCCCGCTGAATGATCTTTGAGGTGGCAAGGGTTGAAACCAGATCAAAAAATTCCGGCCGGGTGACAACGACGAGGAGGTCGGCTTCGCGGATGGCCTGGATGGTGGAGGGGCGTTCGATATCGGGGCTGGTATCGATGATAACGAAGTCGGCGACGGTGTTGAGTGGGATGCCAAAGGACTCGGCGACGGCGGTAGCGTTCCCCTGTGGGTCGCGGTCATCGAGACCGACGTCCTGCTGACGATCCTGCAGTACGGCTGCGACAAGCATGGAGAGTGTGGTTTTGCCGGTCCCCCCCTTCCCGTTCACAAATGCAATCTTTTTCGACATAAAAGCGGCTTATGCACATAATAATTAGAAGCCATTGATGCGCAAGTCAAGCTAATGTGTCTGATGGGAATGGTGTCGCCAGATGGAGTTGTGCGCGGCGCCACCGCACCTGCGGACTTATGTGACACAAAAGCAGCTAATACACATTTCAGGCGAATCAGACCTGCGTTTCGAAGGCTTTAGGGGTCGTTCGTATCAAGAGCCGCTTAGCCGCTAATATATCAAATGCCTATGAGCCGCTAACACACAAAGGCTGCGGATACTGGCGGTGCTGGACGTTGCGGGCACCTGGGAAGTACCACCCACATTTGACACATGAGCCGCTAATGTGCGAAAGCCTTTTGTGCTGTACCTGCGCTTCAATAGGGCTTTCCGACGGCGCCACCGGATCTGCGGACCGGGTTGAAGGGAACGTCTTGGCACGCCACCGTACCTGCGGACTTATGTGACATAAAAGCCGCTAATGCACCAGAAGTGTATTGTGACGCTGGGCCAGGTGTCATGGCTACCACGGGACCTGCGGACCTGTTTGGCATATAAGCAGCTAATGCGTCAAAGCGGCTGATACATGGTGTTGATGCGTTGATGGATGAGAAGGGTAGGGGATGGGGCGTAGAAAACCCGTGGCCTTCTTAGGACCACGGGCTGCATAGCTTTTTTGCCTTGCTGGGCACAATCGGCGCTCGAGTTGCATCCCTGCAGAGCTCTATCCTCCGTTGTGCAGCATTACGGTTACGGGAATAGGGCGGAAGGTCAAGCTGATATGTCGCCTAATTTGGGTTGGGTTTAGATGGTGGAAATTCGGGGGGCGCATCGGCTGCGTAGAGTTGAGCACGGATCTGCATCGGAAGGCGGAACCTTGGCGAGTCCATGTGCTCTTGTTTGCTCAGGACGAACCACGTGGAAGCATGGATGCATTTCGGTAACTTCCATAGAAGGTCTGGTATTCGTCCGTCAAATGCCTGGTTTGAAGCATGGCTTCATTGCCTGTCTGGTCTAAAGCGAAGCATCCTAGCGGGGGTACGGGGGCGGCAATGAGCCCCCGCTACTTATTCTATTTCTTATTTTCTTATTCTTCTATTATGGGCGGGCTGCTTTCGTAAGTGACTGGCATACGCCGGCTTCGAAAGTCCGTCCGCCACCGGACCTGCGGATATCGCCACGGTTCCTGCGGATATTCCGCCCTTACCTGCGGACTTTGCCGCACGACCTGCGGCTGGTGCCATGTGACCTGCGGATTCGCCACCAGACCTGCGGATCTTCGGAAAGAACGGGAAGAGGGGAATGGCGCTACGCCCATAGAGCATTCACGGGAACGGCCGCGAGGGTTTCTGTGAACTTCAACAACCTATCCCCTGTGTAGATGACGACTCCGCGAAGGAACCGGTCCCCGGCAGCCTGGGCGAGAGCCTTGAGCCCTTTGAAATCGGCATCACTTACCGAAGCGGACGCTTTTACTTCAACGCCCGCGATCCTGCCATCCTGGCGTTCCAGCACCACATCCACCTCATCACCGGTGGCGGTCCGAAAGTGGAACAGTCGGCACTGGTCACGGTTCCATCCCGTCTGTTTTAGCAGCTCCATGACGACGAAGTTCTCAAGGATGGCCCCTACCGGTCCCCGGTCCCGTTTGAGGCTGGCAGCGTCGGCGCCCTGTAGATGGCAGAGGAGTCCGGAATCGTTGAGAAAGGTCTTTGGGCTTCGTGACAGCCGCTTGCCGTAGTTGCTCGACCATGCGGGGATTTCGATGACGAGGAATAGCATCTTTAACAGGGTGTAATAGCGTTTCAGGGTCGCGCTGTTGAACCTGAGCGTCCGCGCAAGGTCGGCAACGTTGAGTAGATTGCCCGCGCGAGACGCAAGAAGGGATAACAGGTTCGGCAGTTCGGCGAGACCTTTGATGTTGGATAAATCACGGACGTCCCGTTGCAGGATTGTTAACAGGTATGAGCGGAACCAGTCACTGCCGCGTCCGCTGTTCATTTGGGCGACCGCCTCAGGGTAACCGCCCTTGACAAGCATATCGAGCAGTTCTGTATTGTTTGGTGGGTTCTGACCGGATGGTAGGTTGCCGTCAAAAAGGGCGTCGATGAAGCGGTCTGGCGTCCCGCGTAATTCGCCTTGGGAGAGCGGCCAAAGGGTGTGAACCTCAATGCGACCTGCCAGCGATTCGGAAAGTCGCGGAAGCGTGAGGATATTGGCCGAACCCGAAAGCAGGAAGCGTTTGGAATCGCGGTGTTCATCCACGACCTTCTTCAATGGCAGAAACAGATTTGGCACTCGTTGTACCTCGTCGATGGCCACGCGGTCGCCGAATTGATTGAGGAACGTGATTGGGTCGCGCTGCGCAAGCCCCAGCAGATTCAGGTCGTCGAGGTTAACATAATCAAAATGTCCTTGTGGCGCAAAGAACCTTTGGATGAATGTGCTCTTTCCAGTCTGCCGAGCGCCGTTGATCAGCGTGACAGGGCTATGACGCACGCTGTCGGTTACGGGATTGAGTAAATATCGCTCGTACATACTGTAAAACTGACAGGACGTGTTGGTTTTGCAAGTCTATTTTATAAGGCATTCCAGGCAAGTCTGTTATCGCCATTTAGCGAAGTCAATTGGTTTCCGCCACTACGGCTGTGGCTTGGGCACTAAGGCGTTGTCGATCATCTTGACGACGGCATCATGGAAATTCAGGGCCTTTTGTTCCTCGGGGGAGGGCTGGCGTGGCTGATATCCGCTGGCGTGGCTGGCGCCGTCGCGGAGCTTCTGCCGGAGCTTCGCGAGTTCCGCAAGTTGGCCGAGCTTCATTTCCTTGAGCTGATTTGGAGAATAATCGGCAATTGGCTTTGGGAAGGGCCAGGCCACGCCATCTACCGTTGGGCCAGTGGGCTTTCGGCGATTCTGGCGCTGCTGGCGGGCATTACGGCGGGCTTCCACGGCCTCCTGGTATTGATCGAGGTCAGAGAAGGTCTTTTGATTGAAGGTGATGGAAAGCTGGTCGTCACGCCATTCGAAGGTGCTGATGATTTGAGCTTGCTGGGCCAGGATGGCGCTGTCGGTGATGGTGCTCTTGATGCGGTTCCAGTTACGTTTGGAAACCTGGGCGGTCATGCGCAGTTGCAGGGCCAGGGCGATCAGGCTTTCTGCGAAGGTCCAGTCGGCGCGGGGATTATAGTTAGCGCCTTCCTCCTGCTGGCGGTGCCTTTCGTCCACTCGGATTCGGCCGACTTCGGAGAATATCCAGTCGAGGAACGCATGGGTATGCTTGTTATGTCGGCGGGCATTGCCCGAGATGGCCAGGCTTATCCTTTGATAGAGGTGAGCGGGTTTGTAAAAGTAAAAGCTGTCGTGCTGGTCAAACCAAATGGGGTTGTACTCCAGCTCGATAAGGCTGGAACTCTTGAAGGTTTGAATGAGTGGGGCGATATCCTCGGCGGTCAAGGCGCGTGCGGAGCGGGGTAGGGGACGTTGGCTGTCCTTTTGGGTGGCGCAGAGCCATAGGGGTGCAACGCGCGTGACTTCGTGCCATTTACCGTTGGCGAAGCTGTGGTACTGTATGAGCCAGGGCATCATGCCCAGCGAAATCAGGGCGGCAAATGCTTCGTCGCGTTCGTAGCTGCTCATCTCGGACTTGTTGCGGGTGTTTCGCTCGCGTTTCTGCACGCCATAGGCGCGAAGCCAGTCGTCTGGGGTAAAAACGATACGCTGGGATTTGGTGCCTGACGCCGTCAGAAGAAAGAGGCCGGCTTCATAAGCGCGTTGCTGGGAAATGGAAAGGTCAAAGCCCACGACGGCGATGCTGTGTTTATCCACATCCTTGCGGATGTCGTCAGGCAGGTTGCGGTAAGTGCTGTCAAAAAGTTCGAGTTGTGGCTGGTCGGCGTTAAATCGCTTGCCGCGAAGCTGGTTGGAGAGGTGCTGCGGAGTGCGGGGGAAGCCAACAGTCCAGTCAATGGGGGTCGCGGTCCAATCCTTCCCCTTTTCAAGAGGCGAGGGTTGCGACTGGGGTGGGGGATTCACGATTCAAGATTGTCAGAAAGCCGGCCGCGCGCCAAGCGGAATCAACCGTCTTATGATATGGACCGTGTGCGGCGGAGCTGTTCAATTGCGGACAGGGCAATACTGGGGGGGCAACGCCACAAGCCTCAAGCCAATCGAGAAGTTTCAGGGGTCGATTTTACGCTCGGCCACTTCGCACTTGCGAACGTACGAGGTTGGCTTGTGAAGTTTGGCTGCGAGAGCGCGCTGGGTATGGCCGGAAGCCTCCCGCCATGTCCGTAACCAGCCTCGTGCCGATGCTATTCTCCCCGTCATGGTGCCATGTTGCCATGTTGGCTATAGCCCGAAGACTTTACCTCTCGTTGGCTATAGCCTAAGTCCATGCTTGGAGAACTTATACGACAGGCGCGGCTGGATGCAGGAATGACCCAAGAGCAACTCGCGCTGCGTGCGCGGGTGGACCGGAGCTATCTCTCCGAGATTGAGCGCAACGTAAGGCACCCCACCGTTCAAATGTTGCTGAGACTTTGTCAGGCGATCGATACGTCGGCCGCGGACATTGTCCGCCAACTCGAATCCCGTGCCGCCAAGAAATCCCGGTGATGTGGAAAAAATGATCGGATCACTTGATTTTGTTTGGCGTGAAATGTAGGCTATAGCCAACAGACTCAAGATGGATGAGACGAATGGATTTGACTTCTTTTAAGCGTGAATGCACGGTATCAACAGGAAGCGGTTTGCTTCCATATTGTGGACAACACTCCAAGACAGTTTGGCTTAATTGTGGCCTATTTGGTGCCAGGCTTCATCGGGCTGGCGGGTGTGGCGCCCTTGGTGCCGGCAGTCGCGAGTTGGCTCCAGCCGGTCGATCAGGGCAATATCGGTTTTGGCCCGCCGGTTTACGCTCTTCTGGGGGCTATCGCGGTCGGGCTGATCTTGAGCTGCTTCCGTTGGATTTTTATCGATCAGGTTCACCACTGGACCGGCGTGAAGCGGCCGGACTGGGACAACAGTCGATTGACAGAGGCGCTGGGGAGCTTCGACTACCTGGTACAAAGCCATTACCGATATTACGAATTCGCCGGCAATACGCTGGTGGCGGTGTTGTGGGCCTATGGCCTGAATCGCGTCATGAAAATGTCACCACTCCTGGGGCTGGGCACGGACCTGGGAATACTGGCTATTTCCCTCGTGCTCTTCGTCGCGTCCCGCGATGCGCTGGCGAAGTATTACGCACGTACCGGCCAACTGATTGGTCAAGTCGCGGAGAAAGGTGGATCGGTCATGTTTAACGGAAACGACCATGCGAAAGAGGCTGGAACAACTTTGAAGGGCCAGCCGGAGGCGAAGGCTGAGAAATCCTCATCGGTGCCTAGCAAGGCACCCCAAGCGGAAGGGAAGGCGCCAAAATCCACAAAATAAATATCACGATGGCAGCAAGCATCATTTCGCCCGGTGAGAGGTGGAGTTTCCACGTTCGGCGGGCGTTCTTCCCTAGCCGGCACAATAATGGTCATGATGGCAGGATAGGGGAGCATTGATGGCGGCGGGATCGTCACGCAGAGAAATAATGGCCATGGCCGATAAGAGAACCGGCCGCCGTGCGACCGTTATTTCCGCCATTGCGATAAGTTCGTCAGTTTTTTGTTTCAAAATGGATCGTGCCCCAGGAAGTCGCAGGCCAGGCGGCGATGCCGGTGGCATTACCCTGGTCAAAGATTATCTCTAGCATCTCCGACCGCCCAAGCGACCGGCCTTCGCCCAGGTGGACTGGGGCCAAGTCGGCATGATCCCCGTCGGTCACACCCGCCGACGGCTGACTGTTTTATGCGGGCATACGCATATACCCTTTGAGTCCTTCATTCCGCTTGGGAAATGCGTTATTCGATTATAACGGAGCCGCGACCCTGAAATTTCTCAAATATTTGCAGAAGCTACGCAGGACTTGAATATCTCTCGCGTAACTATTATGCAGGGCACTGAATGCGGATGGGCAACGCCGTGGTTGGCCAAGGTCTAACCGCACAAATGCAGTAGGCAACGCGACGTATATCGATGCAGAAGGCGCCTTACCAAACATGAGCAACATCACATTAGCCCAAGACTTCGTCAACCACATGTTTGCCCTTGTGGTCGCAGCCTATGTGGGGTGGGAAGCCATCCGGATGGTGCGGAAAGGTTCATAGGCAACAAGCACCGTTGAGCTGGTATTGGGGGCCAACCGATTCTGTCGGCTCACCGGCACGAAGTTGGCCAACGCCAGTTCGCCGCCAATGATCTTGACGCCATATTCCTTGCGGGTCGGCGGTCACGCCCTTGGCTGGGCGCGTTTGAAAACGAACATCAAGGCCAGTTATCTGTTGATCAGCTCATCACGTATCATCTTGTAGATAAGGTGGTTGCAATTGGCCGCTCAATCCTGGCGCTGGGCTCGGGCGTGGAGGTGGCAAAGATCTCCGACGTGCCGAATTCCTGAACAGGTCTGAGACGCAGTCCCCGAGCCGCGGGAAAAGTGCCATGATTTCTGCGCAGGATTGCTCCACCAACCGCGTATGTAAGTAGGAACCCATAATATTTTGCGTCGTTGTTGACCGAGCACATCGACATGATCGAACACAATACCCATTCTTTCACGATGGCTGTTGACGTGGCTGACGCCTCGGCGATCGAAGCAATGTCGTCCTTGGAATCGTGCTGGAGGCTAATCAGCCCGTTGCGGAAGATATCCGCCAAATGTCTGGAGAATCGCACATGAACCAACTCGCCCCGCCGGTCTTTCGCGCTCGCGATACTCCGACCCGTGGCAGTCCCTTGGTGGCTTTGCCGCCATAGGGGGTCTCGTTATTGTGAGCGGCATTGAACGAATCATATTTTGTGTTCCCACTTAGCAAAGGAGCAGGCATGGCTCGCGGTCGGACAATAACGTTTATCGACAATTCCAATGTATTCCTCGGCAGTCGCAGTGCTGGTTGGCGCATTGACGCACGCAAACTCCATGATTTCTTAAAACGCGACGGCGAGATCTGGCAAACGTTCTTCTTTGCGTCTGCGACTGACCCGCCGAGATATCAACAGACTAACTTCTACAACTTCATCAAGAACACGATGCGCTATGAGGTGCTATTGTACAAGTTAGAAATGAGGACCGTTCGCTGCCACAAATGCGGCGATGTTCGGCGCGTCCCCGTTGAGAAGGGGCTAGATGTTGGGCTCGCGACTAAGCTTCTGATGTTGGCGAACTCCCGTGCATTCGACACCGCGCTTCTCGTGGCTGCTGATCGAGACTATTTGGAAACCGTGCGCGCCGTCAAGAGTAACGGGCTTCGTGTCGAGGTTCTCGCCTGGCGCGGGACGATCTCACCAGAGATGGAGGTCGAATCCTCTGTCTCGGTGGTCTATTTCAATGACATCCGTGCCGACATTGAATTGACGGCGCCCCCCGATACAGAAGCAGAAGCATTGGAAGGCGGGAACGACTGATAGACCACAGAGCTTCAACCGGGCCCCACCGCTTGAGCACATGGTGTGTTATATATTGCACAGAAGTCGCGCCCGTGTAATGCTTAGGTTTGATCTACCAGGACTGCAACTTCGACGACGCGGCGCCAGGATTGAACCACATGGCCATCCTGTTCCGCAATTCCGAAAAGGGATGCTGTCGTCGCATGCGCGAATACTTCGGTGAATTCAATTGACCAAGAGGTAGCTCATGGAACAAGACCCGAAGATTTCAGACATGACAGAAGTGCTTTGCTTTGTATCGCACAAGTGCAGGACGCCCGAGGGGAAGGATCATCGACATCATGCATTCATTGACCTGTTAAGCCAGGTCTTTCAAGACTTTGGCATGAAGGTGATAAAGGATCCTTTTGGGCCAGGGCAAGACGTTGGCGTTCGGATTGAGACGGTTCAGTATCACACCTTTCTATTTCTGTCCTGCGAGGAGACTTGGAAGTCTCCGCCCTGCCAGCACGAGATGAAGGATGCCCAGCGGCGAGGCGTGCCGCTATTCCTGATTCGCTGGGACGGGGAGGTTCCAAAAGAGCACGGCAACAGGATGTATGTGGACTGCACCGCGAACAATGGCACGAACATGGACTCGGTGCTGCAGAAGTTGGCCGCCGGGATTGTTGTTCGTGGCCGACTTTATCGGATGACTGATGCGATCGCCACCCCTGGAACGGCTGCGGGCGAGCAGCGGCAACTGGCGATGGCTATCTATGACAACAAAGACCGAACTGCGGTTGCGGAGTTTCTCCCCTGTCTAGACGAAGTATACCAGCGAATTTTCGATCCGATGGCGCGGTACTGGATTGCGCTGGCGGTTGGAGATACTGGTGATTCGAGGGTGAAGAATATCCTTCAGCGTTGGTTAACGGTGGAAACCCATCCGCTTCCGCGGGATGGCATTCTAGAAGCGCTGAGGCTTCGGGAGAGCGACTAGTGCGGGCACGGGTAATCATAGTAGCTTTGGTGATCTTATTTGGAATGATGTGGCCCACGCTGATGAAGGTGCTTGACGCATACGCTCGGAGACAATTGGAGAACAGCATGAAGGAGCTGAAGCTGATCGTAGATGAGAGAATGACGAAATTAGCGGGTCCTATTGCCAATAACAAGTAGCAGTGATTAATGGAATAGCAGGTTTACAGAGAATACTGAAAGGAGACACTCCGATGAAAAGTGAACTTAAGGTGGGTCTAATCGTGGTGGGCATAGTTTTGAGTTTGGTCGCGATGGTCGGATGCGACAAAGAGCCGACGGGCGAAGCGGGTGGATTGAAGGCCCCGTCGTCTGCGACAACGCAACGTGAAGCCGGTGGGGACACGAAGCTCGGGCAGATCGCAAAGGCGATTACGGACGGGGTGGGAACGGTGCAGGAGGTGGATGCAAAAGGGGACAAGGGATCTGTAATCATACTTGAGGAATATCACACATCACGCGTAGGACAGCTGCAGGATGCGGTAATGTTGGTCCGCCTGCACGATCGGTACGAGATGAGGACGGTGGGGTTGGAAGGCTACGTTCAATCCGAGCATGCCATGAACGCGTCGCGGTTCCAAGTAATGGGTGGGCCGGGGGCCAAGGAACAGAGGGAGGAGGTTGCGGTACGCATGCTAGGAGAGGGGGAGATCAGCCAGGCTGAGTTCATTTCGATGGTGTTTCCTGATGTTGCCGTCCGCGGGTTGGAAAAGGCCGCAGAGTACCAAGTTAAGCCACAAGGTGAGGGATCACCCGCGGCGATTTATCTGCTGGGAATTGCGGAAAAGAAGTTAACGCCGGCAGACATCCAAAAGATCAACGGGTTGATCGAGCAAGACAAGAAGAAGGAGGCGGTGGAGTACATGATGAAAGCGGACCCGTGGATTCGGGAGCAATTTGAGGCAATGAAAAACCCTGGCCAGTCCATTGGCGGGCTGGCGGCTCGCCTGCGTGCGATTCGGGACAAGGCTAATCAAATGGGCGTGGAGGTTGAGGCCACCACCCGTCAGGAGATGGATAGTACACTGGCGTTCTTTGAGGTGGCGGAGAAACGTAGCGAAACGATGGTGTCAAAGGTGGCGGAACTTGTGGGCGCAGAACCGGGAAGGGTGATCGCGATGGTCATAGGCGCGGGACACTCGGAGCAGGTGACGAAGCTACTGCGTGCGCAAGGGTTGTCGTATGCCTTGCTACGCCCCATTGCGTTCAACCCTGAATATGCCAATCTGACAATAGAGCAGTTTGAACGGAAGAACAACGGCAAATGGGCGCGGACGAGTCCTGGCACTCTGGGGCGGCTGCTCAACGGGCAGCGAAAACCACCACCCACCATTGAGAGGCGCACGGCCCACAGCTATGCCAGTGCAATTCTTGCGGCGAAGGTGCTTGCGGAGGCCTTGCGAGATGGTAAACGCATTCCGGAAGATGTCAGGGAGCAGCTAACTGACTTGCCGGGTACACAGATTGACTGGGATACTGTGAAGGTCATAGATGGAGTTGACGTAGTCTTCAGTATGCGCCTTCAGAGCGTCTCTGGAAACGCGATTCAGGTGTGGGGGCGAGCTGGCACCGTAACGAGACCGGATGATACTGCGACGCTAGAGCAGAAGCTATTACAGTGCATTAGCGACCTCGGCGGTGGCGGTAATAAGCCGCCGCGTGATCCCCCGCGCGGGACCGAGCCAACTAAGGGCGATGAAGGCCCCGGCGATGGGAAGCGCGGCGACATCGTCATTTCGCGAACCGGGAAACGATCACTCGTGGCGTTTGCTGCGACAGAAGATAATGTGATGGCGATTGGGAAAATCAGCGACTGAGTGTTCCGGATGCACCCCACACAGCCAAATACCACCCTAAGAAGGAATCGTTTGATGAACCCGAAGGATATCATGCCACCGACTGACAATCTTTATAAATTTGTCGCATTGTTCGGGCTGACGTTGGTCCTTGCTTCGCTTCTATTCATGGCTTGGCGTATGGACACGATTTTCGAAGAATCGGCTGGTACCAACGCCGAAGTTGCCCTCGTTAACAGCATGAACACTCGACAAGGCAAGGCGCTGGAAGCCGCAAAGGGGGAATTGAAGGCGCTGAAAGACGAAATAAGAGCACTTGATCGCGAAGTGGGCAATGGAAACCTATCCCCGGCCCGGCGTAAAGAAATCAGCGAAAGAAAACCGGAAAATGAACGTCGGCAGGCTGAGGTTCAGCACGAGTGTAGCGCCGCTAACAGTGCAGACGCGGCGATCAATACCAAAATTGATGAAATTAACTCACACGCCCGCTCAATCAACGACCACCTTACAACTTTTGGCTTTCTCGCGAAGATCGTTGGTGTGATCGTTGGGATTGGGATGATAATAGCGGGCTTGGGTTTCCATAGCTGGTATCGGAAATTACAGGCACCACAAGACAGGCTGTTGCAGTTGGAACTGTTCGCGGAGGAGGCAAAGGCAGCCGACCGGGAAAAGAGAATCGCAGACTCGGAGCCCCCGCCATAGCGCGCCACCAGGTGCGGCAGCGCCACCCGGGCGCGCAGCAATTACCCCGGCCGCACCAGGACTTCATCCCCGGCCTGATGCCCATAGGTATCATTGATCGCCTTGAAGCGGTCCCCGTCCAGAAATAACAGCGCCAACGGCTGTTTCGTCCGCCGGGCCGCGGCAAATTCCGTCTCCAGATATTGGACAAAATGCGCGCGATTGGCCAGGCCCGTTAGTTCATCCGTCGTCGCCTTCTGCCACAGGTGTTGGTTCTGCTCCTGCATCTGCTGCGATTCCTGGTGCGTCGCCAGCGATAATTCCAGAAGCATCTGCCGTGCTTCGTCCTGTAAATCCTGGTAAATGCGCCCCGGATCAATCTCGATCGCGAAGAGTCCCGCCAACTGTTCGGTCTGCTGGCCCAGGTCCATGAACATGGCCGTCAGCGTGGCATCGGGAAGTGGGAACACGGCGATCAGTTGCGCCTTGGTCCGTTCGATCAGCCCCGGCAGCCGCGCCGCAAAGAGTTGCCCGCAGAGGACGGCGCAGTACACCACCTTCGCCAATTCTCCGGACTGCCCCTGGGCCCCGGTCAGGCTGTGATGCCGCCGGATCGGCTCGACAAGTACCGGCGGCAACTACCAATGCTCCGCCAGCATGCCGCCGACCTGGGCATGATCCAGGCCGAACTTCGCGCGCGAAAGCCAAATCAGTTCCACCTGATCGCCCCGGCTGGCCGAACTGTTGCCGGATCGCTGGACGCCGGCCCGCACCGAATAGGCCACCACCCCCTGCCACCTGTCACCAGCTCGTTAATACCGCCATGCAACCCCCGTCCCCCCGAAGGCTATTCCTGCCGCCCTCTTGGCCGGGCGCATACCATTGGCGTAGCACCAGAATGTTTTCCGTCCGTTCTTTGAACTGCGTGTCGAGATGGGAAGCTGCTTCATCGGAAACTTGAGGTGTCTGCTACTTGTAATGAAACAGAACGAGGGTGACATAACCTTCTCGGGATCCTGAATAGTTGATTTCCCCGTGCGATAAAGTGCTACGGCTTGTTTAACTTCAAGATTGCAATCGCGATCCAACTGCTCATCGAGCGATTTGTGTTCACCTTTCAGGACACGATCGACCAGTGCCATTTGGGACCCACTTCCATACAATTGCCGAGTCTGATATTTCGCGACTTCTGAAAGTCATAAATACGCAATATCGAACACCGCCGTATTGCCCACCGCATTGTCGTCTTTCGCCCCCCGGGAAAGTCCGTACTACGGATGGAGTTTGGAGTTCAGAAATCTTGGAATGGGCGTGCAGAATATGGACGACCTTGGCGTATACACATGGGGTGCTACCGCGAAATCTTTTTTTTGGCCGCAGTGGCCTAGGAGTAGACGCGAGCGAGCCCATTTCGGATCGTACAGGGAGACGCCAATGGCAGGTGATTTCATACTCACAGCGCGCAGTGTCAATGCCGATCTGACGTTTGGCGATGATGTCGCAGTCACTCGTTTCCTGATCGTTCCTCCGGAAGATACGCTCCCGAAGCAAAGTCACGAAGTCTCGGACAAGCGGTATTGGGCAAAGGCCGTGATGGCTGAGGCGGGTTCCGTGATCGACGGCCAGAATGTTCCGCGAGGGGACATCCTGGTGTTCATTCATGGCTACGACAATTCCCCCGATTGCGTCCTACTCAGGCATCGGAAACTCCTGGCCAACCTTCGATCGCTGGGTTACGCAGGGACCATGGCTAGCTTTGACTGGCCGTCGGGGACTATGGCGCTGGCGTATCTCATCGATCGCCACAAAGCCAAGGAAACCGCCATGCGCCTCGTGACGGACTGCATATCGCTTCTGGCAGCGTTCCAGCAACAGGATTGCCAGATCAATGTGCACGCCATCGCTCATTCGACAGGCGCGTATGTTTTGCGTGAGGCATGCGATGATGCCGACGATTCGGCCATCAAGTCGTGGTCCTGGAACGTTAGCCAGATGGTGTTGATTTCAGGCGACATTTCCGCCAATTCGGCTTCGGTGGGCAATCCGACAACGGATTCGCTTTACAGGCACTGCATCCGACTGACGAATTATTCGAATGGACACGATGCGGTTCTGGCGCTTTCAAGCGCGAAGCGCCTGGGTCTTGCGCCGCGCGTCGGGCGTGTGGGACTTCCGGCCAATGTGCCTGATTCGGCAGTAAACGTCAATTGTTCGGACTATTTTACGACGCTGGATCCCAAGACGCCCTGCGAGGGCGTTTTGTGCCACGCATGGCAATTTCATGACATGGTGTTCGCTCGCGACCTGCTGACCACGATCCAGGGAGATCTAGATCGCGGCGTGTTTCCGACCCGGACCATTCTCAATGGAGGACTGGCGCTTACGCCACCGCCGTGATTGAGATTCCAGCAGATGAGAGACGGTTACTTTGGCAAGTGATCAACCGCCCTCATATGGGGTGGCTTTTGACCGCACTTTGCCTAAACATCCACCATGTACCTGTTGTGATCGTCCTAGCACACAATCTTCGCATTGCGGCCGACTTCATTCTTGTACAATACTTTCACAAGGAAGAAACCGTCTGGTGGATAATGAAACACGCAAGTGGCGGCAGGCTGTGGTGTACAGCAGCATCCAGCGGTGGCTGGCATGATGGCGCCTGCACCAGTTGCAATGGGCGGCGGTGTTTAGTTACACGATCTCACTATCTGCCACAGTTTCCAGGCTAACCACACCTCGGCAAAGGCCCAGCCGTTAGTCCAAGAAATGCGGTCTAGGCGCATGGTTACTACTGTCAGCGCCGGTCTGAAAATGCGGTAAATCCGCCGGTTTGAAAATGGGGTGAATTGGCCGGTGCGAACATGCTGGTGCAGAGGATGGTTGTAGGGTGGTGTGGGGGGAGGGGGCGGGATTAGAGT
>Ga0316217_10001988_pt1 | contig 25443 bp, 23 predicted proteins | sample 1anoAmetaG_FD_203633 | JGI IMG/M metagenome (GOLD analysis project Ga0316217, IMG submission 203633) | Freshwater microbial communities from Trout Bog Lake, Wisconsin, USA - 1anoA | ecosystem: Environmental > Aquatic > Freshwater > Lake > Hypolimnion/Profundal zone | place: USA: Wisconsin...
GGATGGATGCCTTCCGGGCACGGGCGGAAGGTCGGATGCAACTTTGCCAATGGCCTGGATACCTGGCTTCTCGTCAAGGGACAGGACCGCCATCAACTGGCCCTCATCCGTCTCGGCCTTGTCGCCGCTTTGGAGCTTTTCCTGCAGAACCTGAACCTCTCGATAGACCATCAGGATTTGGGCCATCTTGGTGTCGAACTCAGGGTCGCGCCGCTCCAGGTAATACTCGATTTTGTGCGGCCGAAGCTCGGCGCCGGTGAGCAACTTGGAGACAGTCCCCCGCCCGAGCTTGGCCAAGCAGGGGTGTCCGGCTTCAGGTCCATGCTTTCTGGCGTGGAGCGCCAAGGTCCGGGTTGCCCAAAGTTCTTCGGGGTAGCCAAACTCGACGGGCTTGGTACAGGCGACAGCTATGAGCCAGGCACGCGCCTCTGCAGTGATTTCAGGTTTTCGACCCCGGCCGGGACGATCTTCCAGCGATGCCAGGGCACCCATTTCAAGCGCCCGGTTGAGGATCCGCTCGATCTTCGGGCGATTCGTTTGGAAGGCTTCGGCCAGGGCCGTTACTCGCTCTCCTGCGTAGTAAGCCAGTAGCACCTTGGCCCTCTCGATGCGGGCCTGCCCTTCCGTCCTGGATTTCGCAATGATTTCAAGTTTGGACCTGGCTTCCGCATCGAGAACCAGCTTGGCCCGTATGGGTGTACGTCCCATGAAACCTCCAACGACCTACCGGTAAGCGTAGGTCATTGAAGATTTTATGCAATATTATTTTGGAATCTAGCTACTAGTACTGCATGCTGCCGTTTTCCAGGAAGCGGTTGTGGAACTCGAAGGCACGGGAGAGGGTCACCGGCGTGTGCCGGGAGCCGCTACGCAGGCCCTGCTCCAGGTAGTCCAGCAGCAGCGGCCGGTAGTCCGGGTGGGCGCACTTCTCGATGATCTCCCGGGCCCGGCGCTCGGGGCCCATGCCGCGCACATCGGCCAGGCCCTGCTCGGTGACGAACACCATGGTGTCGTGCTCGGTGTGGTCCACGTGGGTGACCATGGGCACGATGGAGGAGATGGCGCCGCCCTTGGCGGTGGACGGGGTCATGAAGATCGGCAGGAAGGCGTTGCGGGTGAAGTCGCCGGAGCCGCCGATGCCGTTCATCATCTTGGTGCCCATGACGTGGGTGGAGTTGACGTTGCCGAAGATGTCCATCTCCAGGGCGGTGTTCATGGCGATGATGCCCAGTCGCCGGGCGATGCCGGGACTGTTGGAGATCTCCATCTGGCGGATGACGAACTTGTCCCGCCAGTTGTCCATGTTGGCCTTGAACAGGGTCTGGCAGGAGGGCGACAGGGTCATGGCGGCGCCGGAGGCCACCACCAGCTTGTCGTTCAGCAGCAGCTGGATGACCGAGTCCTGCATCACCTCGGTGTAGATCGACACCGGCGGCTGTCCGGGATCGCTGGCCATGCTGCCGAGCACCGCGTTGGCCACGTTGCCCACGCCGGACTGGTAGGGCTGGTCTTCGTGCAGCCGGCCCAGGCGCTTTTCCTGCTTGAGGAATTCCAGGATGTGCGAGGCGATGGTCTTGGAGTCGGCGTCGGGTTCCCGGAAGCCGCCGCTGCGATCGGCCAGGTTGGTCTCGACGATCCCGAGGATCTTCGCGGGATCGACCTGGACGTAGTCGGTGCCGATGCGGTCGCCGGAGTGCAGGAGGGGGATGGTCTGCCGGTGCGGCATGTCCTCGGGGATGTAGACGTCGTGGTAGCCCTTCAGCCCATGGCCATAGAACGAGTTGAGTTCGATGAGGATCCGGTCCGCGGTCTGCAGGTACGAGGCGGAGGCCCCGCCGGAAGCCGACAGGAAGATCTTCCCGTCCTCGGTCACGTCCACCGCCTCCACCAGCGCCACCGTGGGCTTGGGCAGGAAGCCCCAGCGGACCATCTGGCCCACGTGGGACAGGTGCATGTCGGTGAACTCGATCTCGCCGGCGTTGATGCCGGCCCGCACATCCGGGTTGGACTGGTACGGCAGGCGGCGGGAGAGGGCCTTGGCCCGGGCCAGCACCCCGTCCAGTTCGTCGCCGGTGCTGGCGCCGGTGTAGAGCGAGACCTGGAACGGCTTGCCTTCTTCATGCCAGCGGGCGGCCCGCTCGGCCAGGGCGACCGGGATGACCTTGGGATAGCCGGAGGGGGTGAAGCCGCTGGCGCCGATCACATCGCCATGATGGATGAGTTCGGCGGCCTCCTGGGCCGTCATGAAACGGGATGCGGTCAAGGCGTTCATAGGACCTCGCGGGAGAGGGGACTAGCGCTTATCGTGATTATTTTATCGAATCATAGCCCCATCGAGGCGGGAAGTCATCGGTATTCCGTCACAAGGGAATCGGCGCGACGCTGGCAAGGCGCGCCCTGGTGTGTCCTCTGCCCAGCATGTCCCCAGGGTAATCGACCGGCCCCGTCTTCCTGGAAGATGGAGCCTTTCACATGACCACTCGTGGCCGGCCCAGGCTCAACATTGTGCTTTGCCGACGGGTCCATCGGTGAGCGAGGCCGGTCCCGGCCCGCGCTGGCCCCGCCCCGGCTTTCCCGGCATCATGAAGCAAGGCCCGGTTCTTTCGAGGTACCCCATGGCAGACGCCCCCCTGATTCGCCTATCCGACATCACCAAGTTCTATCAGATGGGCGATATGGAAGTGCGGGCGCTGGACGGGGTGTCCCTGGACATCCAGCGCGGCGAGTACGTCGCCATCATGGGCCCGTCCGGTTCGGGCAAGTCCACCATGATGAACATCATCGGCTGCCTGGACACGCCCACCAGCGGCAGCTACCACCTGAACGGCAAGCTGGCCTCGGCCATGTCCGACGACGAGCTGGCCGGCATCCGCAACGAGGAGATCGGGTTCGTGTTCCAGACCTTCAATCTCCTGGCCCGCACCACCGCCCTGCAGAATGTGGAGCTGCCGCTCATCTACGGCGGCGTCCCCGCCCGGGACCGGCACAAGCAGGCCCTGCAGGCGCTGGACAATGTGGGCCTCGCGCCCCGGGCCGACCACATGCCCAACCAGCTCTCCGGCGGCCAGCGCCAGCGGGTGGCCATCGCCCGGGCGCTGGTGAACAACCCGTCGATCCTCCTGGCCGACGAGCCCACCGGGGCCCTGGACACCAAGACCAGCGTGGAGATCATGAGCCTGTTCGAGGAGCTGTTCCAGCGGGGCAACACCATCATCCTGGTGACCCACGAAGAGGACATCGCCAGGCACGCCCACCGCATCATAAAGCTGCTGGACGGCCAGGTCATCCACGACCAGCCGAACCAGCCCATCTCCAGCGCCCAGCACATGGCCCACCTGCGGATCTGAGTGGGCTTTCATGTCCCGCCGGTCGGCCGTGGTCGCTTGGAAAAACCACTCGCTGCCGCTCGCTATTTTTTCCTAAACGTAAGGACTTCGCTCATCTTGGCCATGCTTCGCCCATGCTGGGGAAGGTCGGGGGCCGCGGGTCTCGCCCGGTCATCCGGCAGGTTCGTAGGCCTGCCTCCAATGGGCGAAGCCTGGGCGGAATGAGTGAGACCAAACCGCTTAGGAAAAAATAGCGAGCGGCAGCGAGTGGTTTTTCCAAGCTCCCACGGCCGCCCCGGGGGGGACCTGGACGCCTATGGATCTGGAAGTACCGGCAGGATCAGGCGCGAGCCCAGCTCCCCGCCGCGGTGGACCCGGTGCTCGGCCTTGCGGAAGTCGCCGTCCTTGGCGTGGTAGATGTCCTCGAACACCTGCGGGTTGCGGTCCACCAGGGGGAACCAGGAACTCTGGATCTGGACCATGATCCGGTGGCCCCGGGCGAAGCTGTGGCAGACGTCGTTGAGGGTGAAGTCCACGGCGGCGGGCTGGCCGGGGACGAACGGTTCCGGGTGCTCCAGGCTGTTGCGGAACTTGCCCCGCATCACTTCGGCCCGCACCAGCCGCTGGCATCCGCCCGGACCGGTGGGAAGGTCTACCGGGTCCGGATCGCCGGTCTCGCCCGGCAGGACATCGATCAGCTTCACCACCCAGTCCGCGTCGGTGCCGCTGGTGCTCACCCGCAGCCGGGCCTGGACCGGGCCGGCGATGGTGACCGGGGCGGCCAGGACCGGGGTCTGGTAGACCAGCACGTCCGGGCGCCGGGCGGCGAAGCGCTGGTCCTCGACCATGAAGGTGGATGAGACCTCGGCTTCGGTGCCGGCGGTGTAGGGGACCGGATGGGCGGGGTCGCTGACGAACGCGTCCGACCCGGGGGCCGGGGCCTGGAAGCCCAGCCCGCCGCCGGCCTGGAGGTAGAGCGGGGTGGGCTTGGCCTGCCGCGGGGGCCAGGCGTCGAACCGGCGCCAGGCGTCGCTCCCGGTGTCGAACACCCAGGCCGCGGGCAGGCCGGGGTCCGGGCCGTCCTTCAGGTGGTGGCGGAAGAACGGCGCCTCGATCCGCTCCTGGAAGAAGGTCGCGGTGCTGGAGCCGAACCAGACGTCGCCGAGCCGGTCGCCCTCGCCGTCGGACCAGCCGCCGTGGTCCCAGGGGCCCATGACCAGGACGTCGCGCGCCCCGATCCGCTGGTGCAGCTGGAGGGTTCCGAACAGGTCCTCCGGGTCGAACCAGCCGCCCACGGTCAGCACCGCCGGGCGGATGCCGCGCAGGTGCGGGCGCAGGTCCCGGGCCTGCCAGTAGCCGTCGTCGGCGCCGTGGGCCATCTCCTCGTCCCAGACCTGGACCTTGCCGTGGAAGTAGCGGCGGTCGGCGTTGGGCAGGGCGCCCAGGTCCAGGAAGAACTGGTAGCCGTCCGGGTGGCCCAGTGCGAAGTCCGGGGGTTCCGGCTCCAGCTCCGTGGGCCGCGGCCGGGGCATGGCCCATACGGCGTCGAACCAGAAGGTCTGGGACAGGAACAGGGCGCCGTTGTGGTGGTCGTCGTCGCCGGCGAACAGGTCGGTCATGGGCGCCTGGGGCGAAACCGCCTTCAGCGCCGGGTGGGCGCCCACCAGGGCGCAGGCGGCGTAGAAGCCGGGGTAGGAGATGCCCCAGGCGCCGACCCGGCCGTTGTGTCCCGGGACCTTCTTCAGGACCCAGTCGATGGTGTCCCAGGCGTCGGTGGCCTCGTCCACCCCGCGGCCGTCGGTCAGCGGCGTCATCTCCCGGAACACGCCCTCGCTCTTCATCTTGCCGCGCACGTCCTGGTTGACGAAGATGTAGCCCTCCCGGGCCAGCGCCTCGTCCGGGCCCAGGCGCCCGGGGAAGGCCTCCGGGCCGTAGGGGCCGGACCCGTAGCAGGTGCGGTGCAGCATGACCGGGAACGGCCCCGGCCCGGCCGGGGTGTAGATGGCGGTGTACAGCCGCACCCCGTCGCGCATGGGGACCATCGCCTCCTGCTTGCGGTAGTTGGCCCGGAGGTAGGCGGCGCCCTGGGCCGGGGCCGGGCGGCCCAGGCAGAGGGCCAGGGCCAGCAGCGCCGGGCGCAGGCTCACGGCAGCACCGGCAGCACCAGGTGCGAAGGCAGCCCGGGGCTGTGGTAGAGGTGCTGCTCGGCCGGGCGGAAATCGGCCGCCCCGGCCCGGTAGATGTCGGTGAACACCTGCGGATTGCGGTCCATCAGCGGGAACCAGGAACTCTGCACCTGGACCATCAGCCGGTGCCCTTTCCGGAAGGTGTGGAAGACATCGTTGAGGACGAACTTCACCTCGGTGGGCCGGCCCGGGACGAACGGCGCGGGATGCTCGAAGCTGTCGCGGAACTTGCCCCGCATCACTTCGCCGCGCACCAGCTGCTGGCTGCCCGGACCCGGAGACTGGGCGCCGGCGGGCTCCGGAAGATCCTCGGGGTAGCCGTCGATCAGCTTCACCACCCAGTCGGCGTCGGTGCCGGAGGTGCTCACCCAGAGGTCGGCCTGGATCGGGCCGGCCAGGGTGAGATCGGCCTCCAGCGGGCCGGTCCGGTAGGAGAGCACGTCCGGCCGGCGCCCGGCGAACCGCTGGTCGGCGGTCATGTAGTCCCGGTCCATGCCGATGCTGATGCCGTTGGTGTAGGGCACCGGCCGGGCCGGGTCGCTGGGATAGGCGTCGAACCCGTCCTCCGCCGGCCGGGTGAAGCCCAGCCGGGCCCGGGTCTCGAAGAACAGCTCCACCGGCCGGCGGTTCGCCGGAGGCCAGGCATCCATGCGCCGCCAGCGACCGGCGCCGGTCTCGTACACGTACGCCCGGGGCAGGCCGGGGTCCGGGGCGCCCTTGAGGTGGTGCATGAAGAAGGGGAATTCGATCCGGGCCTGGAAGAATCCGGCCGGGTCCTCGCCCGCCTGGGGTTCGCGCCGCCAGTCGCCGTGGCCCCAGGGGCCCATGACCAGCCGCTGGTCGGTGGCCGGGCTCTGGCTGGCCAGGGCCTGGTGGCACTGCAGGGCGCCGAACAGGTTCTCCGCGTCGTACCAGCCCCCCACCGTCAGCACCGCCGGGCGGACCGCGCGCAGGTGCGGCCTGAGGTTCCGGGCCTGCCAGTAGGCGTCGTAGCTGCCGTGGGCCATGACCTGGGTCCAGAACGGGATGCCGCCCTTGAAGAAGCGGGTCTCGGCGTTGGCCAGGGGACCCAGGTCCATGAAGAAGGCATAGCCGTCCCGGGTGCCGTGCTCGAACGGCGGCGCTTCCAGGGTCGTGGGATGCGGGCGGGGCTGGCCGAACTCGGCCATGAAATTGAACAGGTGCGGCAGCCACAGGGCCCCGTTGCGGTGGAAATCGTCGCCGATGAACCAGTCCATGATGGGGCCCTGGGGGGAGACCGCCTTCATGGCCGGATGGGCGTCGATCAGGCCGGCGGCGGCGTAGAAGCCCGGGTAGCTCACCCCCCACTGGCCGGCCCGGCCGTTGTGGTTGGGCACGTTGCGCAGCAGCCAGGCCACGGTGTCGTAGGTGTCGGTGCTTTCGTCCACCCGGGCGGGGTCGCCGTCATGGGCCAGGGCCGGGGTCATGTCCAGGTAGGTCCCTTCGCTCATCATCTTCCCGCGCACATCCTGGTAGACGAAGATGAACCCCTCCTGGCCGAACCGGGCGGAGGGGCCCAGGTCCGGCCTGCAGGAGGCCGGGCCGTAGGGCGCCACCCCGTAGGGGGTCCGTTCCAGCAGGAACGGATAGGGCCGCCCGTGGTCCTTCGGGGCATAGATCGCGGTGAACAGCCGGGTCCCGTCGCGCATGGGCACCATGACCTCCTGCTTGTCATAGTGCTCGCGGACGTAGGCGACACCCTGGGCGCCCAGATTCGCCGCAAGGATCAGGGCGGCCGCGCCGCAGAGCTCCATCCTGATCCATGCATTCATCCGGTGCTCCGCGCCGCTTGAAGGTATCCTTAGAACATTAACTGGGAGCATACGGTGTTTGGAAAGATTCGGTACATCCACTTCGTCGGGATCGGCGGCATCGGCATGTCAGGCATCGCCGAAGTGCTGGTGAACCTCGGCTACCAGGTGAGCGGTTCCGACCTCAAGGACGGCCCCATCACCCAGCGCCTGGCCTCGCTCGGGGTCAAGGTCACCATCGGCCATGATGCGAAATGCATCGAGAACGCCCAGGTTGTGGTGATTTCCAGCGCCGTGAAGGGCAACAACCCGGAGGTGGTGGCCGCCCGCGCCGCCAAGGTGCCGGTGATCCCCCGGGGCGAAATGCTGGCCGAGCTGATGCGCATGAAGTACGGCATCGCCATCGCCGGGTCGCACGGCAAGACCACCACCACCAGCATGGTCGCCCAGGTGCTCAGCCAGGGCGGGATCGACCCCACCATCGTCATCGGCGGCAAGCTCGGCGCCATCGGCAGCAACGCCAAGCTGGGCAAGGGCCCGTTCCTGGTGGCCGAAGCGGACGAATCCGACGGCAGCTTCCTGCTGCTGTCGCCGACCATCGGGGTCATCACCAACGTCGACCGGGAGCACCTGGACCACTACAAGAACCTGGGCGAGATCATGGACGCCTTCGCCGCGTTCGGCAACAAGGTGCCCTTCTACGGGTCGGTGTTCGTCTGCATGGACGATCCCAACGTGGCCGCCCTGCGGCCCCGGCTCAAGCGCCAGGTGCGCACCTACGGCACCAACCCGCAGGTGGACATCAGGGCCATGGACATCCGCATGGACGGCTGGCGCTCGCACTTCCGGGTCCGGGCCTACGGCGAGGACCTGGGCGAGTTCTCCCTGGGCATCCCGGGCCACCACATGGTGCTCAACGCCCTGGCCACCATCGGCGTGGCCCTGGAACTGGGCGTGGAGCGGGAGGTCATCCACGCCAGCCTGGCCAACTTCACCGGCGCCGACCGCCGCTTCCAGAAGCGCGGCGAGCGCGACGGGGTGATCGTGGTGGACGACTACGGCCACCATCCCACCGAGATCGCCGCGACCCTCAAGGCCGCCCGCGCCGGCTTCCCGGACCGGCGCCTGGTGGTGGCCTTCCAGCCCCACCGCTACACCCGCACCCAGGCCCTGCTGGAGGAATTCGGCCAGGCGTTCTTCGACGCCGACCTGGTGCTGGTGACCGACATCTACGCCGCCAGCGAACCGCCCATCCCCGGCCTCACCGGGCGCTCGGTGGTGGACGCCATCCTCGCCCACGGCCAGCGGGAAGCCGTCTTCGTGCCCCGGGTGGAAGACCTGCCCCAGGCGCTGAAGGAGTACACCCGGCCCGGCGACATGGTCCTGACCCTGGGGGCCGGCAGCATCACCTCGGTGGGGCCCGCCTTCCTGGACCAGTAGCGCCGCCCGGCCCGGACGTTCCGAGGCTCCGGGGCTCCCCTTGCGGGGGCCGCGGAGCCTCGGCCGGTCAGGGCAGGAAGCGCTGCTACTTGATGGCCTTCTTGACGGCGGCGAAATCGGGCATGCCGTCCTTCATGGTGGACTTGGCGACCTTGCCGACCTCGTTGAGGTCCTTGGCGCCCATCTTGGTGTGGCAGGTGGTGCAGCTGGCGTTGGCGATGCCGGCCGCCTTGGCCTTCGGCACGTAGGCCGGCTTGGCCATGGAGGGGATCGCCATTGCCAGGACGGCGGCGGCGGTGAGGACGAGAGAAGTGGAACGGCGCATGATGCCTCCGGAAAAGGTCCACCCCTCGGGGGTGGAGGTCATGACGAAACTTGAAGAATGAGAATAGTTGATTTTCGGATCAACACACCCGAAATATTAACAAGCAAAGTTGATACCAGATACCCGGATCGGGATTTCAGGTAGCCTGAAGGTCATGGACGGAAACCAGGACAAACCCATCATTCCGGTCCGGCCGCCGCTGGCCTGCGACCCCCCGTTCTGGGCCCGGGGCCCCCACCTCCAGACCATCGCCGCCAACTACCTGCCCAGCCCGGCGCCGGCCCTGCCCTGGGAGCGGATCCGCCTGGAGCTGGAGGATGGCGACGCCCTCGCCCTGCGGGCGCTGGCCGGCACCACCGGGGTGGTGGTGCAGCTGTTCCATGGCCTGGGCGGCAGCGCCGACGGCCACTACCTGCGCCGCGCCGCCGCCCGGTTCCGGCGCCTGGGCCATACGGTGCTGGCGGTCAATCACCGGGGCGCCGGCGAAGGCGCCGGATGGGCCCGCCATTCCTACAACAGCGGTTCCACCGGGGACCTCGCGGCGGTCCAGCGCTTCGCCCGCGCCCGCTTTCCCGGGCAGCTGCAGGTGGCCATCGGCTTCTCCATCAGCGCCAACATGCTGCTCCTGCTGCTGGGCCGGGGCGGGGCGGAACTGCCGGACCGGGCCATCGCGGTGAACCCGCCGGTGGACCTGGAGGCCTGCTCCAGGCGCCTGGTGACCGGCTTCAACTGGTTCTATGACCAATACTTCGTCCACCGGCTGCGGCGCGAGGTGATGCTGCGGCCGGGCGCCCAGCCGCTGCCGGCGACCGGCACCCTGCGCGCGTTCGACGCGGTCTACACGGCGCCCCAGGCCGGCTACCCCAGCCGGGAGGCCTACTACGCCCAGTGCTCGAGCGCGCCCCACCTGGCCGGGATCAGGACGCCCACGGTCATCCTCACCGCCCTGGACGATCCGTTCGCCCCGGGCGGAGACATCCTGGCCTGCCCGCTGCCTCCGGCGGTCCACCTGCACGCCGAGCCCTTCGGCGGGCACATGGGCTACCTGAGCCGCAACCTGGCCGACCGGCGCTGGCTGGACTATGCCCTGGAGCACTACGTCGGCCAGTTGACGGAAAAGCCCCGGCCGCTGGCCGGGGCTGGCTCGGAAGGGGCTGCGGACTACTTGGCGAACCGGCGGGAGACCTCGCCCCAGTTGATGTTCTCCAGGAAGGCGTTGATGTAGTCGGGGCGCTTGATGCCGTAGTCGACCATGAACGCGTGCTCCCAGCTGTCCAGGACCAGCAGGATGTCCTGCTCGATGGGCAGGCCCAGGTGGTGCTCGGCGATGAAGTAGGTGTGCAGCTTGCCGTCCCGGTGGTTGCGGGTGAGCAGGGCCCAGCCCGGGCCGCAGAGGGCCGCGGCCTTCAGGTCGGCCAGGATCTTGTCCTTGCCGCCCTGGGCCTCCATGGCCTTGAGCAGGTCGGGGGAAAGGGTGGCGTTGGCGCCCAGGTTCTCGAAGTAGAGCTCGTGCAGGAACGAGCCGTTGAAGGGAACGGCCTCGCGGCGCTTCAGTTCGCTGTATTCGTTGAAGGAATAATTGGGCTTGGTGTTGTCCATGACGGCCAGCTTCTCTTCGATCTCGTTGAGCTTGGCCACATAGCCCTTGTACAGGGTGAAATGCTGCTCCAGCTGGCTGTCGCTGAAGCCCTTGAGGGCCCCGCCTTTCAAATGGTCAAAGTTCTTGGCAGTGTAGGCCATGAAATCCTCCGTTCACTTGCGCGTAGGCGCCGGTTTAATCCTACCCGGCTTTGGCCGGTTCAGGACATGAGATTATTAAAATACGGGCTCAGGGTAGATGGCGCGGGATGCCTGGAAGGCCGCCGGCGGATCGGCCAGCCACAGCCCGCCCAGGATCATCGTGCTCACCGGCACGTCCGGCGTCTTCACGCCCCGGTGCGACATGCAGGTGTGGACCGCCACCAGCTTCACGCCCCAGGCCTCCGGGCGCAGGTGGGCCTCCAGCGCCTGGGCGATCTGGTGGGTCATGCGCTCCTGGACCTGGAGCCGGTTGGCGAAGCCCTGGACCACCCGCACCAGCTTGGACAGGCCCACGGTTCCTCCGGGACCCGGCAGGTAGCCGATCGTGGCGAAGCCGGAGAACGGGGCCAGGTGGTGCTCGCAGGTGCTCACGAAGGGCACCCGCTCCAGGATCACCGGGCACGGGGTGAGTTCGCCGGGCAGGGCGCGCAGTTCCTGCTGCGGATCCATGTCGTAGCCGGCCAGCCGTTCGGTCCAGTAGTCCGCCACCCGGGCGGGGGTCTCCTTCAGTTCGGGAGCCTCCGGGTCGAAGCCCAGGCCCTCCAGCAGGGCCCGCACCGCCTGGACCGTCTTTCCGCTGTTGCAGGCCATGGTTCCCCCCGGATCCTTTTCAGGGTGCCACCGTCTGGGCGGCTTGGGGGAGAGAATTAGGCCAGCAGGCTGACGACCGCGGGGTTGAGGGCCGCCTGGACCGCCTGCTGCAGGGCTGCGGGGGAGGCCTGGTCCTGGGTGGCCGCGGTGGCGGAGGTGGTGGCGGGCACGGCGGTGGTCTGGGTGGAGGTGTCGGCGAGGGTCGTGGTCGGGGTCGAGGAGGGGCTGGTCTGGGCGGCGGGGGTCGAGACCGGGTAGTCCTGCTGGGCCTGGTAGGCGGCGATGGCGACGGTGTTGCTGCCCAGGACCGAGGCGCCGAAGCCCTGGAGGCCGGCGGTGGAACTGGAGCTGCTGCCCAGGCCGGCCAGGAGCGAGATGGCCGAGGTGGAATTGAGCCCGCCGAAGGTGGCCGAGGACAGTCCGGAGATGGCGCTGGAACCGCTGCTGGAACCGCTGCTGGAACCGCTGCTGGAACCACTGGCGCTGCTGGCGGCCTGGTTGACGGCGTTGATCCCGATCGCCAGGGCGCCGACGGTGGAGGCGCCGAGCAGGGCGGTGGTGGGATCGCTGGAGGAGTCCGCGGACGAGGCGCTGGTGTAGGCCGAGTCCAGGGCCTGGAGGATCGCCGAGGACTGGCTGCCGCTCTTCAGGTTCGTCTGGTAGTTGTAGAGGCTGGTGGAGGTGGCCGACCCGATGTCCATGGAAGTTCCTTCCCATGCTTCATCGGCAGGCCGGGGCGACGGGAATAGGGATTTTTATGGGATCATCCATGGGGAGCGATTTCATGACAGAGAACAAGGTCACCTATGCCGCGGCGGGCGTCGACATCAACCGGCAGGACGACGCCCTGGCCCGGATCAAGCCGCTGGTGAAAGCCACCCGGACCGAAGGCGTGCGCAGCGACATCGGCCTGTTCGGGGGGCTCTTCTCGGCCCGGTTCCCGGAAGCCGAACCCATCCTGGTCAGTTCCATGGACGGAGTGGGCACCAAGATGAAGGTGGCCCGGCTGGCCGGCGTCTGGGACACCGTGGGCGCCGATCTGGTGAACCACTGCATCAACGACATCCTGGTCCAGGGGGCCCGGCCGCTGTTCTTCCTGGACTACGTGGCGGCCCAGCGCCTGGAGCCGGCGGTGATCGAGCAGATCGTCAAGGGCATGGCCGGCGCCTGCCGGGCCGCAGGCTGCGCCCTGCTGGGCGGGGAGATGGCGGAGATGCCCGGCGTCTACGCCGAGGGCGAGGTGGACGTGGCCGGCACCATCGTCGGCGTGGTGGACGAGGCCGAGCTGCTGCCGCGCCTGGCGGACATGGCCGAAGGCGACGTGCTCATCGGCCTGCCGTCCTCGGGGCTGCACACCAACGGCTATTCCCTGGCCCGCAAGGTCTGCTTCGAGCTGGCCGGGCTGCAGGTGGGGGACCCCCTGCCCGGGACCGGCAAGACCGTGGGCGAAGCCCTGCTGGCGGTGCACAAGAGCTACCTGGAGCCGGTCCTGCCCCTGGTGCGGGCACGCAAGCTGGTGGCCATGGCCCACATCACCGGCGGCGGGCTCACCGACAACCTGCCCCGGGTGCTGCCCGGCCACCTGGATGCCGAGATCGACACCGGCTCCTGGGTGATCCCGCCCCTGTTCCGCTTCCTCATGGACCAGTCCGGCCTGCCCCTGGCCGACGCCCGCCGCTCCTTCAACCTGGGCGTGGGCATGGTGCTGGCCGCCGCCCGGGCCGAGGCCAGGGACGTCCTGGCGGCGCTCGAAGCCGCGGGCGAGGCGCCCTGGGTCCTGGGCCAGCTGGTCAAGGGTGAAGGTGTGGTGCGCTATCGGTAGCCCCGACGCTTCGCCGTCCCGCCCGGGCTGGGCGCGGCGCACGATCCAGGCCCTGGCGCTCCCGGCCGCCGCCGGGCCGCGCAAGGACCGGGTGGAGTCGCTGGACATGCTCCGGGGCCTCATGGCCCTGGCGGTGGCGTTCTACCACTTCACCATCTGGTACCCGGTGTTCCAGCCGGGGCGGTTCATGGCCTACACCGCGGCCAAGGCCGGCCACTACGGGGTGGAAGGCTTCTTCATCATCAGCGGTTTCTGCTTCTTCCACATCTACGGTCCCGGCAGCTTCAGCGGCCGGGGGCTCGGCGACTTCCACATCAAGCGGTTCCTGCGCATCGCCCCGCTCTACTACCTGGCCGTGGGCCTGAACGTGGCCCTGGGCCAGATGGTGGGGCCGCCGGCCACCGCGCGCATGCTCCTGGAGAACGGCACCCTCACCTTCGGGCTGTTCCACCCCAACCACTCGCTGGTGCTGGGGGGCTGGTCCATCGGCATCGAGTACGTCTTCTACCTGGTGTTCCCGCTCCTGGCCTGGGCGGCCGGGAAGTACCGGCCCTTCCTGGCCCTGGCCGCGCTGGTGACGGTCCTGCTGTCGCTGCCCTACACCCTCTACCTGGTGCCCGGGGCGGCCATGGCCGGGGATATGAAGTTCCATACCTACGTGCAGCTGGCCAACCACGGCTTCCTGTTCTTCATGGGCGGGCTGGTGGCCCAGGCCCGGGGCCGGATCCACTGGCGCTTCACCCGGCTCTCGTTCCTCGTCCTGGCCGGCATCCTGGCGGTGGTCTTCAGCCGCTACATCCGGAATTTCTACGACCACTTCGTGGTCATGGAAGGCCCGCCGCGCTACGCCTTCGCCGCCCTCTGCCTGGGCATGGTGGTGCTGTTCGCCTTCCGGGACTTCCCGGCATCGCCCATGAAGCGGGCCGGGCTGTTCCTGGGGGAGATCAGCTATTCGGTCTACCTCATCCACCCGTTCGCCCAGCTGCTGCTCCAGGCCCTGCTGCCGGGGACCCTGCACCCGGCGCTGGGGTTCGGCCTGGGGCTGATGCTGACCCTGGGGCTGGCCACCCTGACCCACGCCCTGATCGAGCGGCCGGCCATGAACCTGGGCAAGCGGCTGACGATGAGCCGATCCGGCGGGGCCGGAGCCAAGCCGTAGCTGCTATCCCACCGCCTGGACCATGCGGGCGAACAGTTCCGAGGCCTGGTCCCACGCGAATTCCAGATCGAGCGCCAGGGCGACGTCCAGATCCTCCGGGAAGGACGGCGCCCCCTCGATGGAGAAGACCGCCGTTTCGTCCCGGAACGGGGAATCCGCCCCGGTCAGCAGGAAGTCCACCGCGATCCGCCACTCGCAGGGGATCTCGACCGGCTCGCCGTCCTTGCCCGTGATCTCCATGGGATCCTTGGCGAAGGCGTAGAGCTTGCGGATCTCCGCCTCGTGCTGGCCGCCGAGCCCGTCCCGGAACCCGTCCAGGAAGCGCTTCTGGTGGGCCAGGATCCGTTCAGCGAAATCGTTGCCCAGGGTCACCGCGTTCACCGCGTGGAAGGTGCAGAGCTGGTAGCTGGCGGCGCAGGCTTTCCAGAAGCCCTCCAGTTCGCCCGGCACCCGGCTGTCCGGTCGCCGCCAGCCGGTGAACGGGGCCTGGCTATTGCCCAGGAATAGGAAGGGCAGCCGGGCGTAGGCCGCTTCCGTGAGGTCTTGGACGGGCGGGATTTGGCCAGTGGATGGTTTCAAAAAATCTAAAAGGTTCATTCAAATTCCCGAAATCTGCGCCAAGTTTAAGGCGATTTGGGCTGCCATGGCGGAAAATTTATATAAATGCGAAGGGATTGGTGCCGGCCATCGGGTGTTCAGGAATTTGAAATTTTCAGTAACCGTTCAAGTGGAGATGTTCCAAGGGCATCCGTGGTTATTCGGCAGGGGCCGGTCGAAAGGGTCCAGAGCACTCAAAATGCTCCATGGAAATTAAAATATGGTTGATATTGATTTTTCTGGACTATATTTTCTTTGATGGAGGTCATAGGATGGACGCCATATCGGTCCGGGTCACCCAGGGGGGGCGGTTGGTCATCCCCTCTGCCATCAGAAAATCAATGAAATTAGCAGATGGTGAAATGGTCATGCTTCAGATGAAAGGGAATGTGCTTCAGGTCACCACCATCGATGACCAGATCGATGCCCTCCAGGCCTTTTGTGTTCCGCTCCTTGGGGACGGTGCAGTGGACGAGTTCATCGCGGAACGCCGCCGGGAAGCAGCCAAGGAATTGGATTGATGCCAAGCCATGTGCTCGACGCCAGCGCCGTCATCGCCCTCATGAACCGTGAGCCCGGAGCCGAGCGGGTTCGCGAACTCATCCGTTCCGGGGGAGCAGGCATCTCCACCGTCAACGTTTCCGAAGTCGCGACCAAGCTGATCGCGCGCGGCGCAGATCCGCAGATCGCTGAATTCCATTGCCGCTCGCTGGGACTGGAATTCGTCGCAGTGGATCCGGGCATTGCCTTCGCCGCGGCCGCGCTCCTGCCATTCACGGCGGCTCTGGGACTTTCGCTCGGCGACCGGCTCTGCCTCGCCACCGCCGCAAGCTTCGGGGTTCCCGCGGTCACCGCCGACCGGGCCTGGGCCAGGCTCACCGGCGCGGTCGTGGAAGTGATCCGGTAGATCCCGCTATTGCCGGGTAACGGTCAGACCCCGTCCCCGATCCCGCCCCGGAACGGGTCCTGGGGGTCGAAGAACAGGGCGCCCCGGGCGGTCACGAAGGCCCGGGCCTGGACATAGGGGATGATCTGGCCGTCGCGGGCCTCGAGCCAGCCCTTGAACAGGCTGCCGGTGAGGCTTTCCTGGCTCCAGACCTGGCCCAGGGGCAGCCGGCCCTTGGCGTGCAGGCAGGCCATCTTGGCGCTGGTGCCGGTGCCGCAGGGACTGCGGTCGCACTCGCCGCCGGGGCAGAGCACGAAGTTGCGGGACTGGGCGTCGGGCCGGCTTGGCGGGCCGAACAGCTCGATGTGGTCGATCTCGGCCCCGTCTTCGCCGCAGATGCCCTGGGCCTTCAGGGCGGCCTTGATGGCGGTGGCGGCGCGGGTCAGCTCCGGGCGCCGGCCGAAGTCCGGCTCGAACCCGGGCAGCTCCGCCAGGAAGAACCAGTTCCCGCCCCAGGCGATATCGCCCACCACCCGGCCCAGGCCGGGGACGTCCACGGTCACGCCGGCGGCGTGCAGCCGGGAGGCGACGTTCTGCAGGGTCACCTGGCCGGTGGCCGAAAGCTCGGCGGACACGGTGCCTGCCGGGGTGTCCAGCTGCACCCGCCCGGCTTCGGCCCGGCCCAGGAAGGCCAGGGTGGCCACCACGCCGATGGCGCCGTGGCCGCACATCCACAGGGGGCCCACGTTGTTGAAGAACAGCACGCCGCAGGCGGAGCCGGGGTTGACCGGGGGGGTCAGCAGCGCCCCGACGATGGCTTCGAAGCCCCGCGGCTCGCGCAGCACGGCCCGGACCAGGGGGGCGAAGCGCCCGTCCAGTTCCAGCCGCCGGTCGGCCATGGAGGCGGCGCGCAGTTCCGGCCAGCCGCCGATGATGACCCGGGTGGGCTCACCCTCGGTATGGGAATCGACGATCTCCAGGGAGGGAGGGAACACGGAGGGGACCTCCTATCGTTATCGTTTCTTTTTCTTCTTGCCCTTGTCGCCGCCGAACACCTTGGACAGGAATCCTTCGTTCTCTTCGGGCACCACCCCGCTGGCCACCTCATCGTCCAGCAGCCTGCGCACCAGCTCGGCCTTTTCGGCCGAAAGCTTCTGCGGCACGGCCACCCGCAGGTGCAGGTAGAGGTCGCCCCGGCCGGCGCCGCGCAGCCTGGGCACGCCGGCGTTGGCGATCTTCGCCACCTTGTCGGCCGGGGTGCCGGCCGCGACCTTGAGCCGGTCGTCGCCGTAGGGGGTCTTGATGGGCAGTTCCCCGCCCAGGACCATGAGCGGCCAGGGCACTTCCTGCTTCCGGTGCAGATCGAAGCCGTCCCGCTCGTAGTCCGGATCGTTCTCCACGTCGAAGACGATGAACAGGTCGCCCGCGCCGCCGTTGCCGGTGCCGGACTCGCCTTCGCCCTGGATCCGCAGCCGCTGGCCCCGGTCCACGCCGGCCGGGATCCGGAAGCGCACCTTGCTCCGCTTGTGCACCCGCCCGCCGCCACGGCAGGTGCTGCAAGGGCTCGGGATGATCTGGCCGCGCCCTTCGCAGCGGGGGCAGGGCACGTACATCTGCAGGAAGGCCTGGCGGACCGCCACCTGGCCGTTGCCCCGGCACTGCGGGCAGACCTGGGGGCTGGTGCCGGAGGCGCAGCCGGTGCCCCGGCACTCGGAGCAGCCCTCCATCCGGGGGATCTCGATCTCCTTGGCCTCCACCCCGAACAGGGTGTCCTGGAAGCCGATGCGCAGGGTGTACTGCAGGTCGGACCCGCGCTCCCCGCCGCCGGACCGGCGCCGTCCGCCGCCGCCGAACAGATCGCCGAAGATCCCGCCGCCGAAGATCCCGCCGAAGATGTCCTGGAAATCGGTGAACTGGTTGGGATCGAACTGGAAACCGCCGCCGCCGTTGCTGCCTACGCCGGCATGGCCGAACTGGTCATACTGCTGGCGCTTGTCGGAATCGGAAAGGACCGAGTAGGCCTCCGCGGCCTCCTTGAACTGTTCCTCGGCGGCCTTGTTCCCCGGGTTCTGGTCCGGATGGAACTGCATGGCCAACTTGCGATAGGCCTTCTTGATCTCGTCAAGGGGAGCTTCCCGGCCCACGCCCAGGATTTCATAGTAATCACGCTTCATCAATCCAGATTACCAGAGGGGACGGGCCCCCGGACACCCGGAACTTCCCGGATCAGTTGTCCTTGACCTCTTTCTCCTGGTCCAGGGCGGCCATCATCGCCTCGCTCGCGGCCAGCACGGCGTTGGTGAGAATCTTCTGGACCTCCAGCAGGTGGGCCTCGGCGGCCTTGAGCGCCGGGCTGTCCTTGCTGGCCACGGCCATGCGCACCGAGGCCAGGGTGTCCCGCACCAGGGTCTGGTCCTCCAGGGACAGGAACTTGCCGCACTCGGTGAAGCTCTTGTCGCAGGAGTAGAGCAGGCCTTCGGCTGACGCGATGTACTTCAGCTCGTCCCGGCGCTGGGTGTCCGCCGTGGCGTTGCTCTGGGCCTCCCGCAGCATGGCCTGGATCTCCAGTTCGGACAGGCCGGAGGAGGGCCGCATGCTCATGCTCTGCTCGAGGTTGGTGAGCAGGTCCTTGGCCGAGACCTTGACGATGCCGTTGGAATCGATGTCGAAGGTCACTTCGATCTGGGGCGCGCCCTTGGGCAGCGGCGGCAGGTTGATGAGGTCGAACCGGCCCAGGCTCTTGTTGTGCTCGGCCAGCTCACGCTCGCCCTGCAGCACGTGCACCTCGACCCGGGCCTGGTTGTCCATGACCGTGGTGAACACCCGGCTGTCCCGGGTGGGGATGGTGCTGTTGCGCTGGATGATCTTCACGTAGCCGCCGCCCTGGGTCTCGATGCCCAGGGAGAGCGGGGTCACGTCCAGCAGCACCAGGTCCTTCACCTCGCCGGTGAGCACCGCGCCCTGGATGGACGCGCCGGCGGCCACCACCTCGTCGGGGTTGATGTCGCGGTTCGGCTCCCGGCCGAAGTAGTCCTTGACCACCTGCTGCACCAGCGGCATCCGGGTCTGGCCGCCCACCAGGATCACTTCGTCGACGTCCGAGGGCTTCTTGCCGGCGGACTGCAGGGCGTCCTTGACCGGGAGCATGGTCCGGGCCACCAGGTCGGTGACCATGTCCTCGAGCTGCTCGCGGGTCAGGGTGGCTTCCAGGTGCTGGGGGCCGGTGGGGCCCTGGGCGATGAAGGGCAGGCGCACTTCCACCCGGTCCAGGGTGGAGAGCTCGCACTTGGCCTTCTCCGAGGCCTCCTTGAGCCGCTGCAGGGCCATCCGGTCCTTGGTCAGGTCGATGCCGGTGGTGTTGCGGAAATGGTCCACCAGCCACTGCTGGATGGCCTGGTCGAAGTCCTCGCCGCCCAGGAAGGTGTCGCCGCTGGTGGCCAGCACCTCGAACACGCCGTCGTTCATCTCCAGCACGGTGAAGTCGAAGGTGCCGCCGCCGAAGTCGTAGATGGCCAGGATCTGGCGCAGCCCCTTCTTGTCCAGCCCGTAGGCCAGGGCCGCCGCGGTGGGCTCGTTGATGATGCGCAGGACGTTGAGCCCGGCGATGCGGCCGGCGTCCTTGGTGGCCTGGCGCTGGGCGTCGTCGAAGTAGGCCGGCACGGTGATGATGGCGTCGGCCACCTCCTCGTGCAGGAACGCCTCGGCCGAGGCCTTCAGGGACTTCAGGACGATCGCGGCGATCTCGGGCGGCGCGTAGGAACGCTCGCCGACACCCAGCCAGGCGTCGCCGTTGGGCGCCCGCACCACCGGGAAGGGCAGCCGCTTGAGGGTATCCTGCACCCTGGGCGAGTCGAACCGCTGGCCGATGAGCCGCTTGACCGCGAACAGGGTGCGCAGCGGGTTGGTCACCGCCTGCCGCTTGGCGATGTGGCCGACCAGGACGTCGCCCTTGCCGGTGAAGGCCACCACGCTGGGCGTGGTCCGGCTGCCTTCGCGGTTGGGGATCACCCTGCGCTCGCCGCCTTCCATGACGCAGGCGCAGCTGTTGGTGGTGCCCAGGTCGATTCCGATCAGCTTGCCAGCCATTGAAAACTCCGGGTCTTTGGGGAGGGAGGGCCCCGGGTGGTTGCTACTCCCGGATGCCGCCGTCGTCCAGGGGGTCCTGGGCCGGCGGGGCGTGGTTCACGATCACCCGCGCCGGGCGCAGGAGATGCTCCCGGAGCGTGTAGCCGCGTTCATAGACCGCCGCCACGGCTCCGTCGGCCAGGTCCGGCTGGGTGGTGGTGGTGAGGGCTTCGGCGTGCATGGCGTCGAACGGGTCGCCGACCTTCACGTCCACCCCGGCCACCCCGGACTTGCGCAGGAATTCCATCACCTGCTTGTAGATCAGGCCGATGCCGTTGTGGAATTCCTCGACATTCGAGTAGTCCGAAGCGAGGCAGCGTTCGAAATTGTCCACCACCGGGAGCAGTTCCAGCAGCAGCTTCTTTTCGGCCAGGGTGACCGCCAGCTGGGTTTCCCGGGCCACCCGGTTCCTGTGGTTGGCGAAATCGGCCAGCAGGCGGTGGTGCTTGTCCTTCTGCTCCGCTTCCTGCTTCTCCAGTTCCGCGATGCGTGCTCGGGCCTTGAACAGACTAGCCTCCATTTCTTCACGGGACAGGATCCCGGCCCCGGACTTCGGTCCGGCGGAGGCGTCCAGGGTGGATTCCGCCACTTCGTCGGCCAGGGCCTGCAGATCCTCCACGCCTTCGAACTCGTCGAGATTGAGGTCGAGGGTCGGTTCGACTTCCGGACGATCCTCGTCGGAAGTCTGGTTCATGGGTTTAGGGTTTGCGGTATCGTTCATCGATGACTCTATATTAATTAATTGTTAAGTTGTATCAAGCGCTCGAGGGTTCCCGCCGCTGGATCTCATCAGACCACCATGCGAGGCTTCCCACCAGCTTTACATAATCCATCCGCAAAGGGCCAACCAGCGCGAAGGTGACGTGCTGGTTCTTGCGCACGGTCACGGTCCGCAACGCCGTGGCCAAAGGCATCTCGTTGAAATAGGGGTTTTCGGTGCCGAGCAGGAGCTGCACCTCGCGGGTCGCGGCCTGGGCGAAGGCGTTGAGCAGGTGGGCCAGGCGCTCGTGCTGCTCGAAGGTCTCCACCAGGCTGCGGAAGCGGGAGGCGTCGCCGAACTCGGGGACCCGCCCCAGCAGGCCCAGGCCGGCCACCACCACCGGGGAGTTGCCCCGCTGGACCGGCAGGATCATGCGCCCGGCCACGGCCGACAGCCGCGAGCGGGTCTGCTCGGCCTGGCCCTCCACGGCGGCGATCAGCCGGTCGCGCATCTCCGGCAGGGAGCAGCCGGCGAAATGGGCGGTGGCGAAGTTGCCCAGCTCCACCAGCACTTCGTCCGTGAAGGCCCAGATGTTGTCCATGACCTGGTGCTCGACCTCGCCATCGGTCCCGACCCAGACCGTCACCAGCTTGCCGGAGCCGATGGAGACGAACTCCAGGCGCACCATGCGGCTGGAGGCGAGGTGGGTGGGCAGGGCCACGCAGATCCCCTCCATGGCCTCGCTCAGCACCTTGCTGGCGTGGCGCACCCACTGGGCCTCGCCTTCGGGGTCGCCCATGCCTTCGAAGGCCGCCGAAAGCCTGGCGCCCAGCGCCGGGCCGGGCACCGCGGGCCGGACCCAGCTGTCCACGTAGTAGCGGTAGGCCTTCTCGGTGGGCACCCGGCCGGCGGAGGTGTGCGGCTGGTAGACCAGGGCCTCGTCCTCCAGGTCCGACAGGACGTTGCGGATGGTGGCAGACGACAGCGGACCGGGCAGCAGCTTGGCCAGCAGCCTGGACCCCACCGGCTCCCCCTGGACGAGGTAGGCTTCGATGAGGGTTTTCAGTACCGAATCGCTGCGAGGTGAGAGGTTGATGGCCACAAATTTTCCGGGCTTGGGAACCGACCGGGCGGGATCGCCCGGGGTCATGGACTAGTTTGGATCATCTGCTCGGCAACCGCCATGGGGATCACACATATCCTTTATATCCAGCCGCTTCGGGGGCCGCTTCAGCTACCCTAAAATACCATATGCGCGACGCTTCCCTCTCCTCGATCTGCGACGTCTGCCGCCGCCTCCATGCCCGCAACCTGCTGGCCGCGGCCGACGGCAACGTCACCGTCCTGCTGGCGGACGGGCGGATCGCCATCACTCCGTCCGGGGTGGCCAAGGCCGGACTGCGGCCGGCCGACCTGGCCTACCTGGACCCGGACGGCACGGTGCTTTCCGGCCGCCCCAGCAGCGAGCGGCTGATGCATCTGGCGGTCTACCGGGCCTGCCCCGAGGCCCGGGCGGTGGTCCATGCCCATCCGCCCACGGCCATCGCCTGGAGCCTGGCCTTCCCGGACCAGGACCGCCTGCCCGGCGACGCCCTGCCGGAGCTGATCCTGGCCGCCGGCAGCATCCCCATCGTGCCCTACGCCCGTCCCGGCACCGCGGCCATGGGCGCCAACCTGGCGCCTTACCTGCCGGAGCACCGGCTGCTGATCCTGGCCCGGCACGGGGCCCTGGCCTGGGGCGAGAGCCTCGAGGAAGCCTACAACGGCATCGAACGGCTGGAACACGCCTGCCAGATCCTGAAGGCGGCCCACGAGCTGGGCGGCGCCCGCCCGCTGCCCGGGCCCGAACTGGAAGCCCTGCGCGAAGCCCGCCGGCTGGGCGGCAGGAGGCTGCTGTGAGGCCCATGGATTCCCTGGCCCTGCGCTACGACGGCCGGATCCTGCGGATCCTGGACCAGACCCTGCTTCCGGACCGGGAGGTCTGGCTGGAGGCGGGCGAACCCGAAGCCATGATCGGACACATCCGGCGCCTGGCCGTGCGCGGCGCCCCGCTCATCGGCGTGGCCGCCGCCCTGTCCCTGGCCTGCCACGCCCAGGCCAGCGCCGGGCCCGACGCCCTGCGCCGGGCCGCGGCCGCCCTGCGCCAGGCCAGGCCCACCGCCGTCAACCTGATGTGGGCCATGGACCGGCTGTCGCCCCTGGCCGGCGAGCCCCGGGCGCTGGCCGCCGAGGCCGAGGCGATCTTCAGCGAGGACGTGGCCCTGTGCGAGGCCATGGCCCGGCACGGGCTCACCGTGTTCAGTCCGGGGGAGGCGGTGCTGACCCACTGCAACTCCGGCGGGCTGGCCACCGCCGGGGTCGGCACCGCGCTGGGGGTGATCATCCGGGGCTTCGAGGCGGGCCTGGTGCGCCACGTGTTCGTGGACGAGACCCGCCCGCTGCTGCAGGGGGCCCGGCTCACCGCCTGGGAGCTGGCCCGGGCCGGCATCCCGCACACCCTCATCACCGACAGCATGGCCGCCATCCTGCTCCGGGACGGCCAGGTCGGGCGGATCCTGGTGGGCGCCGACCGGGTCGCCCGCAACGGCGATTTCGCCAACAAGGTCGGCACCTACGGGCTGGCGGTGCAGGCCGCCCACCACGGCGTGCCGTTCCATCCGGTGGCGCCCTGGTCGACGGTGGACCTGCAGTGCCCGGACGGCCGGGCCATTCCGATCGAGCTGCGGGACGCCGCGGAAGTGCGCGGCTTCGGCGCCGGCCGCTGGGCCCCCGAGGCCAGCCCGGCGTTCAACCCGTCCTTCGACGTCACCCCGGTGGCGCTGGTCACCAGCCTGGTGCTGGACCGGGGCGTGGTGGCCCGGGCGGCGCTGGAGGCGGGCTATCTCAGTGCGTGAGGGTGAAGGCGTCCAGGACCTCGCCGGTTTCGCTCAGCTGCCGGAATGACACCCGGTTGCCATCCACCTCCAGCAGCGAGAAGCCGTGCCGGTCGATGACCACCTTGGCGTGGAAGGGCTTGGGCTGGCCGGGCATCCGGGTGCGGTGCATGAATCCGCCGCCGCCCCCGGTCAGGATCTGGATCGGGCCCTGGGCCCGGGTGTGGCCGGCGCCGTCGAAGAACCGGTCCGGCACCAGGTTGGCCTCGTCGGCGCAGTGATCCTTGTTGCTGACGCCATCCGGCCTGGGCTTGAGGGTCATGGGCGTGGTGCGCTGGTAGGTGTGCAGGTGGCCGGTGAACACCAGGTCCACATGGCCTTCCTGGAGGATCGGCCAGACCTGGGCCATGTGCCAGTCTCCCGTGTGGTTGGCCGATGAGACGTTGTACGGCGGATGGTGGAAGGCCACGAACCGCCAGGGCACGTCCCGGGCCGCGGCCAGGTCCTGCCTGAGCCAGTCCCTGAGCCTCCGGCTGCCCCAGTTCATGTAGAGGTTGGAATCCAGGATGGTCCAGTGCACGTCCCCGCTGCGGAAGGAGAAGTTGCCCATGCGCGGGAAGCGCTCCCCGGCGGCCTTGCGGAACTCCGTCCAGTCCGCCGGGGGGCTGAGGTTGGGCACGTTCCGGCCCAGGTCAGGGCCGTTCAGGGGCTGGTCCCAGTAGTAGAAGTAGGCCAGGCCGTCCCGGGGCGGGACCCGCTTGCGGCCCACGTGGTCCACGTCGTGGTTGCCCAGCGCCGCCACCATGGGCGTGCCGCGCATGAACGGCGCGCCCTTGGCGGGATCCGCCTGGTCGCCGTTGTAGGCCGGGAAGAACCGGTCCCGGTACTCGCCGACGGTGCCCCGGGGGTAGACCAGGTCGCCCACCGCGACCATGAGGTCCGGATGCTGGGCGTAGATCTGGTCCGCCACCGCCAGGCCCTTGGGGCCATGGTCGTCCACCAGGTCCCCCGTCACGGCGATGCGCTGGGGTTGGCCGGGCCCTTTCAGGGCGCGGGCGCCGGCCTGGCGGAAGACCTCCGTGCCGTCGCGCAGCAGCCGGTAGCTGAACACGCCGCCCGGTTCCAGCGGCTGCAGGGAGGCGATCCAGACCCGGTGGGGCCTGAACGCCATGCCGGTCACCGCCACCCGTCTGGAGGCCGGCGGCGCCATGGCCAGCCAGGGCCCTTCGGGCTGCCCCTGGATTTCCACCACCCAATCGGCCTGCTCGTCCAGGGTCTGCCAGAGCAGCGAAAGCCGGTCGGGCGCTCCGGGATTGTTGCCCAGTTGAAGGTATGGCTTAGCTTCGAACCGAAACGAAGGGTTCGCCGGGGGCACCGGGGGAGGGGGTGGATGGGGGGGCAGGCTGACGACGGGCGGGCGTGCACCGCTGCCGCCACCACCGCAGGCCAGGATGGCCAGGGGGGCGAGGATCCAGAGCGGGAGGGAACGGAGCCGCGGGGTTGCCATGACACTCGTAATAATAAATATTTAATCACGACTGTCCAGTTCGGCTGCGAGGTCCATCCTCGTCATCATCGTTTCCCGATTCAGTTCCCGGCCCTTCGGGGAGACGGACGCCCCGTCAGGGCTAGCTGCAATACCGTTCGTACAAGGTGATCAAGGGGCTTTTCTCAGCGTCCCCAGCGTCTCGGCCTCCTCAGCGATTAATTATTTTTCTATCCACATCGGCGCCCATAGTGAGTGCGTCGATCGATTCTTGAAAAATAATTTATCGCTGAGGAGGCCGAGACGCTGAGGACGCTGAGAAAAGCCTGTTTGACTTGTACGAACGGTATTGGGG